>Ga0206852_1114_pt1 | contig 16922 bp, 7 predicted proteins | sample Alteio_BWOrgCont_14_FD_152849 | JGI IMG/M metagenome (GOLD analysis project Ga0206852, IMG submission 152849) | Enriched cells from forest soil in Barre Woods Harvard Forest LTER site, Petersham, Massachusetts, United States -... | ecosystem: Environmental > Terrestrial > Soil > Temperate forest > O... | reverse complement strand
ATCCCACCACCCGGTTTCTTCCGGCTTCTTTGGCTTGGTAAAGTCGGTAATCCGCCACGCGCAGGAGCTGGCTGGCAATCGTCGCCTCATGCGGAAAATTGGACAAACCGATGGAGACCGTCACATGCTCCTGCGTCGAGGAATCCGAGCCGAACTGAAACACCTCGGCGGCGATCGCCTCGCGGATATGATTGGCCATCTCGCGGGCCTGGATGACGGTCACTTGCGGCAAGATCAGGACAAATTCCTCGCCGCCGTAGCGCGCCAAAAGATCGACGGGCCGCACGAGTCGCCCGAGCACCTGGGAAAAACGCACGAGCACCTGGTCGCCCGCGGCATGGCCATAGGTGTCGTTGTAGCGTTTGAAGTGGTCGATATCCATCAGAAGCAGACAAAACTCGGTCTGATAACGCCCGGCGCGCAGGATTTCTTCGGTTAAACGTTCATCAAAAAATTTGCGCGTGTAGAGCCCGGTGAGATTGTCGCGCACCGCTCCCTCGTGCAGCTTGGCCAAGAGCTGCAGATTTTCAAGAGCCAAGGAAGCCATCAGAGAAAGCGCTTCCAAAATCCGCAGATCTCCGATGGAAAACATTTGCGGTTCAAAACCGTTTAGGCGGATGATCCCGACCAGCTGGCGCTCGACGACAATCGGCGCGGCCAGGACCGAGCGGACTTCATTTCCCGCCCGCACAGTCTTGAAACGGCTGTCCTGATTCAAATCGGTCACGAGCAGTGAAATTTTCCGCTCCATGAGCCAGCGGTCCATCAGATCACGCGGCGCGTTGCCCGCAAAATAGTGGATCGTTCCTTTGGCGATGATCGAGCGCACGAATTCCATCAACCGTTGACGCACCATGACCGGATCCAAAAGACTCGCCAGCTGCTGAACGGCGTCAAAAAGATGCCGGCGCAAAGACGCCTGATTGTCGAGCTCGACCAAGCGCTTATCCAAACTTTCTCTTTCTTTTCCCAGATTCAGCATCGTCTGCTGCCGTTCCTGAACGAGCTCATTAAACTGGCGTTCGTCCTCGGTATCGCGCGTGGCGAAACTCTGCGCCAGAAATACGCCCGCCCACAGAAGCACGATGTGGCCGGCCATCCACCCTTTATCCGGGCCCGGCACGACCGCGACACCGCCGAATTCAATCAGCGTGACGAGCACGCCGAAGACCGCCGCCATCTCGAGCGAGATAAGCACCGCCGTGGTTAAAACAAAAGTGAAAAAGAGCAGCGCGATCAGCGGATATTGCGCCGGCAGATTAAAAAGGAGAATCGTGAGCCCAAAAAAGAGCAGCACTCCCGGCACCAAAAATGCGGCGGTTTTACGCTGTACCTGCATAGGTTGCGTTTACCATGAACGGATGGACAAATCAATAGGAAAAGCCCATCCCATCCCCGTCATTCCCCGCGGTAGCTGGCGGGGAATCCATTCATGCGCTAACGTGAATATTTTTCCTTCTCACGCGTCTAAGTTAATGTCATGGACAAGCAACCTTGCGTCTATATCCTCTCAAGCGGTCAGAATGGAACCCTCTACATAGGCGTGACTTCCGATTTGATTAAAAGAGTTTGGGAGCATAAGTACCATGTGGTGCCTGGCTTTACCGAGCACTACGAGGTGCACGCTTTGGTCTGGTATGAACTCCACGACACCATGGAATCAGCTATTCGACGAGAAAAGAATCTTAAGAAGTGGAACAGAGCGTGGAAGAAGAGATTGATCTGCCTTACTAATCCAGATTGGAAAGATCTATATTCGGAAACCCTAAAGTAAAGTCATGATCCCCTGCGGGTTCCGGCAGGGATCCATCGATCGTCATCCTCCGCGGTTACTGGCGGAGGATCGACGTAGCCGTGTAATAAAATCCATGGATTCCCCGCCAGCTACCGCGGGGAATGACGTGGACAGAGAGGGTTACGCGCTTTTCTGCAAATGCTGCCGAACGAGGGATTCCAGCGGGGAGGCGGACAACGGATTGCTGAAAAGAAAACCCTGAGAGAGGTCGCAGTTATGCTCACGTAAGTAGGTTTCCTGCTCGCGCGTTTCCACGCCTTCGGCGATCACTTTGAGCTTCAAGCTGTGCGCCAGGACGATCACGGCGTTGGCGATGGCGGCGTCGTTCGGGTCGGACGTGAGATCGCGGACGAAGGATTGGTCGATCTTGAGGGTGTCGATGGGAAATTTTTTCAAATAACTTAAGGACGAGTAGCCCGTGCCGAAATCGTCCAGCGCCACTTTGACGCCCATGTCTTTCAATCCCCGCAACAGAACATTGGTGTAATCGGCGTTCTGCATGGCGATGCCTTCGGTGATTTCCATTTCCAGCCAGCGCGCCTCCAGCCCCGTTTCCTTCAGGATCCGCGCCACGGTCTCGACCAAGTCCTGCTGCTGAAATTGCCGGGCGGACAAGTTGACGGCCACCGTCATCGGCGGCAGTCCGGCTTTCTGCCAGGCTTTATTCTGCACGCAAGCGGTGCGCAGAACCCATTCGCCGAGCTGCGTGATGAGGCCGGTTTCTTCGGCGATCGAAATGAATTCGGCGGGGAAGACAATCCCCAGATCAGGATGCTGCCAGCGCACGAGCGCCTCGATCCCCACGATCACGCCGGTTTTCATATCGACCTGCGGCTGATAATGCAGCAGAAATTCTTTGCGCTCGAGGGCTTTGCGCAGGCTGTTCTCCAGCGCCAGGCGCTCAAAGGCGCGCGCGTTCATGGCGGGCGTGTAAAGCTGATAATTATTGCGGCCCTGCTCTTTGGCGCGGTACAAGGCCGTATCCGCGTTTCTCAGCAGCGTGTCCGCGTCTTCTCCGTCGTAGGGATAAAGCGTGATGCCGATGCTCATCGTGATATGCAGCTAATGCTGATCAAAATGAAAGGGTGGCTTGAGCGCTTCCAAAATGCGCTGCGCCACGCGTACCGCCCGGTCCGCCCGGTTAATTTGCGGAAGGAGAATGACAAACTCATCACCCCCCATGCGCGCCAGGGTGTCTCCTTCTTCGAGGCTCGCGCGCAGGCGTTCGGCGACGCCGCGCAACAGCTTGTCTCCGATCGTGTGACCGAGCGTGTCGACGATGGTTTTAAAGCGGTCCAGATCGACGAAGAGGATCGCCAGCATTTTGCGGTTTCGCCCGGTCTGCGCGAGCGCGACGGTGAGACGGTCTCTGAAGGTGGTCCGGTTGGGGAGGTTCGTCAGCAAATCGTAATGCGCCTGATGCTCGACGGTGTCCTCGGCGCGTTTGCGATCGCGCCGCACCTCCACCTCGCGCAGCTCGCGCTCGATGGCCGGGCACAGGCGCGTGAGATTATTTTTCATCACGTAGTCTTGGGCGCCGGCCTGCATCGCTTGCGCGGCCAAATCTTCTTCGATACTGCCCGACACGATGAAGAAGGGAATGTCGTAACCGTTTTCTTTCAGAAGATCGAGCGCTTTTAAGGCGCTGAAATGCGGCAGATTATGATCGGCGACCACCACGTCCCACTTCCGGCGGGCCAGCGCGATTTCCATATCGGAGCCCGAGTCGACGCGCTCGAAGAGGGGCTCATAGCCGCCTTTCTTCAAGGCATGCAGCAGAAGCTGAGTATCATCCTCCGAATCTTCGACGATTAGGATGTGAAGGGGAGTCGGCATAGAGCCTCGAAGGTATTATAGGGTTTTGCCGGAGCGGAGCAACATCTCAAAATCCGGTACGGGGATGGGGCGGCTGAACAAGTAGCCCTGGATCTTGTCGCAGCGATGTTTCTTCACGATTGCCAACTCTTCGCGCGTCTCGACGCCTTCGGCCACGACATCCATCCCGAGCGAGTGCGCCAGGACGATGATCGCCGAGACGATGGCTTCTTCCTTGGGGTCGGAGGCCAGATCTTTGATGAAGGAACGGTCGATCTTGAGCGTGTCGATGGGAAAGTGCTTGAGCTGGCTCAGGCTGGAATATCCCGTGCCGAAATCGTCCATCGAGATGTGGACGCCCATGCGCTTGAGATCCTTGAGCGTCGCCAGGGTGAAATCCGAATCCTGCATGGCATAGGTTTCGGTGATCTCCAAATCCAGCCACTGCGGTTCCAGGCGCGATTCGCGGAGCGCCGCCTCGACTTTCTCGACCAGGTTTTGATGATGAAACTGCCGGCCGCTCAAATTGACGGAGACTGATATCGGCGGCAATTTCGCATTCTGCCACTGCTTGTTCTGCGCGCAGGCGGTCCGGAGCACCCATTCCCCGAGCGGAACGATCAACCCGGTTTCTTCGGCCACAGGAATAAATTCGGACGGAGGCATCATGCCCAGGTCGGACACTTCCCAACGCAGGAGCGCTTCCATCCCCACCATCTTGCCGGTCTCCAAATCCACCTGGGGCTGATAGAAAAGTTTAAATTCTTCCTTTTCTATGGCGCGCTTCAACCGGGTTTCCAACGCGAATTGGTGGACTGACTCTAAACCGGCCTCTGCTTTGGACAAAGGTTTCCCCATGACAACCTAGTTTTGCCTTGATTTATCAGCCTTGCAAGGGTTTTTTTACAGCGCGTCAGCCGAGTAATTTCTTGATTTTCTCGATCAGAAGATCGGAAGGGTTGGCTTGGTGCTTGATCTCCTGCGACTGAGAAATCATCTGCTGGATGCGCTGAATCTCTTCTTCTTTTTCCTGGAGCGCGCGGCGCAGCCGTTCGTCCTCGGCGCGGCGGGCGGACGCGTCGACAAACGTGATCACAACGCCCTGAATCAAATCATGGTCGATGATGGGCGAGGTCGTATAGGCGACGGGCAGCAGGTCGCGCTCGTTGCGCCGGAACACCGCGCCGGAGTCGTCCACATGCACGGCGCGCGTGCTTTGGAGCGACAGCAAAATCGGACAGCGGTCGGGCTCGCAGGCGGCCGGGCTGGCGGCGGGATGCAGCACCTCATGCGCATTTTGTCCCAAGAGCGTCCGGGGATGGTAGCCGAGCAGCTTTCCGGCGGTGACGTTCACATAAATGCAGTATCCCTCGCGGTCCAGGGCGATCAACCCTTCCCCCATAAACTCCGCCAAGCCGCGCTCCAGAATGGTGAGCTCCTTTTGCTCGATCATCACTTGCTCGCGTTCCATATAGTGGCTGATCTGAGCGCCGGTACCGACCATGAGCAAGAGAAGATTTTTGGATAACGGCCAGATGCGCCGGCTGTAAAACACCAGAACCCCCTGCAGACCGCGGCGGTTGGCGATGGGAAAGCCGCAGGCGCTCACCAAACCCGCTTGCGCCGCCAGAGACGCTTCCGGAAAATTACTTTCTTTGGTCAAATCGGGCAGCCAGACCTGTTCTCCCTTGGCCCAGACATGCCCCGGAATCCCCATGTCGCGCGTCACGGTGGTTTCGCGGATAAAATTTTCAAAGTCCTGAAGCTCGAGTTCGGCCGGATGCCATTGGTCCACGCATTGCAGAATACCCGCGCGCGAATCCAGCCGCCAGAAAGTTCCCAAATCCCATTCCTGAGCTTCGCAGATGGCCTGCAGGACGCGCGGCGCCGCTTCATAAAGGGAAGGAGACTCCGCCAGCGCCCGGATGATGGCGCTTTCCGTCGCCAGACGCCGCGTGGTTTGTTCGCGCTCGGTCACATCCTGCTGGATCGCGACGACTTGAACGATGCGTCCCATGTCGTTGCGGACCGGCGCGACAAAAAGATCATTCCAAAAAGGACTGCCGTCCTTACGATAGTTGCGCAGGAGCACCCGGCAGTCGCGCTGCTCGCGCAGCGCCCGGCGCAACTCCTGCAATCCTTTCTGATCGGTGTCGGTTCCCTCGAGAAAACGGCAATTTTTTCCAAGGACTTCCGCGGCCGCATACCCGGTGATTTTTTCGAACGCGCGGTTGACATACATCACCGGGAAATCCGGTCGGGTGGCATCCGCGATGATAATGCCGTGAGGTCCCAGGGTCAGGGCTTTTTCCCGTATGACATGAGAGACCATCATGTGCCGCGCCCAGCGCCGCGCCAAAAGCCAGCATGCCCAGCCCAGGGTGAGGGACAGAGCGGCAGCGGCCATCGTGATCAAGAATCCCATGGTCTCTCTATGTAGTCCCCAAGAAAGAAATATGCAACGAAATTTTGTTAGATATGGGCATGACGCTGAAGCGGATTCTGACCGGCTCGTTCCTTCTTTTGGCTCCGGTCCTCACGGTTTATTCGGTAAAGCAAACGACCTGGGGGCCGGTTTTTGCCGCTCCGAAGGAGCGCCAAATAGGCGAACCGGGGGCCAAGGTAGTAATCGTGGAATATTCGGATTTTCAATGCCCGAGCTGCGCACACATCGAACCCACGATCCATCAGCTGATGGACATCTATAAGGGAAAAGTGCGCTTTATCTACAAATATTATCCGCTTACCAAAATTCACAAAAACGCCATGCCCGCGGCGCATGCTGCCGAATGCGCGGCGGCCGAGAAGCAGTTTTGGCCCTATCATGACCGGCTGTTTCAAACGCAGATGGCCTGGGAAAATCTGCAGGACCCCACGACCAGCTTTATGGCCATCGCGCAAGACGTGAAACTGGATATCCCCACATTTCAAAGCTGCTATGCGGACCCGTCGCGTCTAGCGCCCATCGAGCTGGACGCCAAAGAAGCGCAGGACCGCCAAGTGACGGCGACGCCGACCTTTTTTGTGGGCGACGAACGCCTGGTGGGAGAGGTCTTTGCGACCGACGGCGCCCGCGTCATCGATCGGGAGATCCGACAATGACCATGAAAGGGAGCGACTTTTCCGGTTTATTCGGGCGGCTTGTCGTCGGCGGCGTCCTCTTGTATGCCGGCTTCATGAAAGCCGTCGGCCCTTCCGCGGAATTTGCCGCGGCCATTGCGGCTTATAAAATTCTCCCCTCCGCCTGGGTCACGCCGCTCGCGCTGGGACTGCCGTACGTCGAGATGTGGGTCGGCCTGTTTGTGCTCACCGGCTTCTATACGCGCCGGGCCGCTCTCGCCGCCGCCGCACTCTTCATTTTATTCGTGCTCACGCTAGCTTCCGCGCGCGTTCGCGGGATTGACCTGGCTTCCTGCGGATGCTTCGGCTCCGATACGCTGTCCCCTCGCTATACGCTCATCCTGGATACGGCTCTTTTAGCGCTTTCTGTCATGGTCTACCGCCTCAGTAAATACGTTCGGCCCTGGTCTCTAGACCAGGCCCTTCAGTAATCGACAAAACACCTATAAAAATAAAGGCCTTTTAGCACTTTTTTATTGGGCCTCAAATTAACATTGACGTAATAGTCATACGCTACACTTCTTATGGTCCATAACGGGCCTTTTATCCCATGTTTAAAAAATTGATCTGCGTCATTTTGTCTCTCACCCTGACCTGGACGTCCGGCAGCCTGGCCGAAGCCGCCGCGACCGCTCCCGACCTTTTCGCCGTCCCATCCAATCTGCCCCAATTTCAACTCAATCCGCCGGGACAGTATGGGCGCATCGTCGATTACTACAACGCCCCGAACAACGTTACGGGTTCCGGGGTTCGCGTTTCGAGTTTGAATCCAAAACTGGTAATCCTGATTCAAGATCTGCACGCTCACTACGGCGTCCAAAAGAACATTGCCGGGATTCTTGATTTTCTCACAGAGAAGTTGTCCCAAAACCCGAAACCCGAAACTCGAAACCCGGAACGATTTGTTCCGCCCTTTGCCTTAGCCGTGGAAGGCGCCTCCGGCCCCATCGATTCTTCCCTCTTGGCTCTGTATCCCGACCAAAAAGTAAAGCTTGCCGCGGCCGATTACTTGATGAAAGAAGGCGAGCTTACCGGCACAGAATTTTTCGCCATCCAGCGCGGTCTTCCGCATCTCTTGGTCGGCGCAGAAAACGAAAAATATTACCTCGTCCACCGCGATCTCTTCCGCAAAACGCTCGCCGAACGCGACGAGATGGTGGCCAACTTGAAAACCATCCAACAGGACATCAACGCGTTGCCGCGTTATGTGTTTCACCAGAACAAAGCGCTGTGGGATTTCCAACAGAAGATCGACGCCTACGACAAGGCGGAGATGTCGACGCATGAGTTTATCGGATTGGTAATGGACCACGCCCAAACCATCGATGTCAAAAAGGACTTTCCCACCCTGGCGTCTTTCGCGACCAACTCGCGCTACGGCACGATGGAACAAATCCGCACTGAAACCGCTGAATTCCTCACGCAAATCCAAGGCCGCCTGAGCGCGGAAGAACGAAAAAACCTCCAAGTCCTGGCCAAAAACAAAGGCACGACGACCTATTATCTCTACCTGCACGATCTCATTTACGAGAAGCAGCTTTTCCTCGTCGTCCCGCCTGAGTTGGCGCAGTATCTGGAATACATCCACACCGCGCAGACGATGGGAATGGATCGAGTTATCCACGAAGCGAAGGAGCTCGCGTTCCGGGTCAAACTGCAACTCGCTCAGCGAGCGGCGAGCAGCAAGCAGCAAGCTGTGGAAGACGGAAACCGCTCGCGGCTCGCGGCTCGCGGCTCGCAGGAAGCTGACCTGGTCCAAGTCCAACACGACCTCGACCTGCTGCTCCGTCTGGCCGACTTGCAAGCCACCGAATACGAAGTCCGCGACTTCGCGCCGCGGCTGAATCAGTTCGTCGCGCTCTGCAAGACCCTCTTGAAAGACAAACCCCAATTCGACGAACAAAAAGTCCGGCGTCTCATTTCGTCCAGTATCGATTTCTACGTCATGGCACTCGTGCGGAACAAGCCGATGGTTGAAAATACGCTTCGTCTTCTCGCCGACACGCCCACACGCCCACACCCCGATACAGTTGTCCTGGTGGCCGGCGGTTTCCACACGACCCAACTCATCACCCTTCTTCGCGAGAAGAACGTGAGCTATCTCGTCATCTCCCCCACAGTCGACAAAATCACCGACGCCGATCATGCGCTTTACGTCAAACGCCTGAATGGAAACCTGCTCACCGAAGAAGAAATCTTGGCCGCCGCCCAGGACAAACATTCCACGCTATATGAAATCGCCCGCGCCAACGGTCTAAAAGAAACATCCTCTTTGGCCAAGCTCTGGCCGTTCGGCGAGAATCACGCGCAAAACAGTCTTTCCGCCGGTGTCCCGCTCGCAAAGACAGCCATCTCCGTCATCGCGATTGTCACTATGGGCGCACTGCTCTACCACATGACTCCATCGCAATACTGGGCCATCGCTCAACAAAAACTTCATTCCGTTCCATTGCTTTCTATGGTTCTCTCCTTGCCGAGTTTTTTCGACTTGAGAAGGATCTTTAGCCGAATGATCCGAGACACTAATGGCTCGGTTCCGACGTCTTCTCGTCCCGTAGAAACAAAATATTTTTACTCCCCTCTGGATTACGGAAATCGCCGGCAAGTATTTCTATCCCGGGCAACTCCGAATTCCGGGGAATTCTGGCTGCGCGAAAAATATGACCCCACCATTGATGCCGAAACGAAAGAGCCAAGAGGCTGGGTCTCGGTTGGGATGATCCGGCTAAAAACCATCGAATACTACCAGCAGCACTACGTCGTTCCAGACATCGATCAAGACCAAAACTTCTTGAGGCTATCTCAGTTTCAAGAGACCGACCTATTGCGGCCGGAAAGCGCTTCTTCAACAAACGAACGCATCCCGTCCAAGGGAACCGCTTTTATTTCACCGGCGCTGCGGAAGGTGGGCGCGTGGCTTTTGGCGTTTGCCGCTTCGAGCATGCTTTGGATCAGCCTCGGTAATGCTCAAAACGTTCCGCAATCCAAACACCTGGAACAATCTGCGCCAAACGCCGCCGAGCTGCAGAAACAAAGCGATGAAACGACAGATCCAACACAAAAACGCAAGTTGCAATTTTTGGCCAACCGCCAACATTGGTACGAAGATATGGTGAATGCCCATCTCTTTGCGCTCGGACGCGTCGACGCCAAGACGTTTGTCCCCTACTATGCAGCCATAGAAACGTTGCAATCTGTGCCCGGAGTAGACATCTCTGATTTGAAATATGTCCAAGATTTACTTATATCACCCAAAAATCCAAAAAAAATGGTTTCCCCTCAACATCGCATTCAATTCCGGGATGAGAAAAACGACATCATCTATGAAATTCAGATGTACTCAGACAAAGGAAAATGGTCATCCAAAATAGTCATCACGCACCAAATAAAGCCGAATGCCGCTCCACAACCGCAAGCCGCCCTCCAACCGCCGTCGCTTATGCATGACACAACGGAAGAAGCGGGGAGAGCGTTTTTTGTACGACATCCGCACCTGCATAATGCAGCCTTAGCGGCCTTGGGTCTTTTTGGATATCCAACAACTCGACGCGCGATTGAACTTTTTTTCTCGCCTCTTTATTACTTTGAAGTCCGCAATTTGACATTTCATCCCGTCAAATTCGCTGAAGACCATAGAGGTCATGGAGCCCAGGCGGAACGCATTAGAGGCGCTCTATGGATATCCGGCTTTACCTGGGTCGGCGCTTTTGCGGGCGCCATGTACGCAATGCCTGCCCTCATGCACTTAGCCCAGGAATTTGGGGCAACCCCGGGGAATGTCACTCATCTTTCGTTGATACCGGCCACGGTCTTCATTTTAGCGGGGACGTTTGTGATCGCCGGGTACCTCGCCAGCGCGATTGCTCATTTCATTTACAACCTTACCCACCCTTTCGGCGCTGCGCTGACGGCGGACGAAACGTCTCGACGGTTTCACGAACAACCGTCTATTGATACTCTTTTTCATTATTTTTATATCGCGCGCGGACAAGAACCCAAAAACCTCGATGCGGCCAAGGAATATCTAGCGGCTATCCAAGCACGCCGCCATGAATTGAACGAGCCTCAATTAGAGCAGCTCGAAGCCATTGAAGCCGGATCCGGCACCCAGCCGCCTCTGAGTTCGATGGCCTTGGTTGGGCGTAAGGGAAAGAAACAATTGGAGCGAATCCATGCGATCCCTAGACTCCAGCTGACCGATTCGCTCGTGCGGCCTGTTTTATCAGGGATGAATACAGAAGACGTTGCGAGACTCGACCGGTCCGCGCAAATGCAAGGAGTTACGTTCACTTTGGTCGCTGATCCGGCCGGCGCCTTCATCCGGCGTGAAGGCAACGAGATTCTCATCAATCAATGGAACGCTTTGAGTTTGAATGCGGACGTTCGGCTTACGGCCCTGATCCATGACATTGAAGGCCACAACTGGACTTTTGTCGGGCAGGTGCTTGGACAGGCTCCGGAACAAATTGATATGGCCATTCACGAAGCCTATGCCATGGCGATCGCGGAGTTCCGTGCTGTGGCAGATCGCGACGTGCGGATTGAAGTTGTGTTGGGAGCTTTCCAAACGCTCCAGATCCTCGAAGATTCCTCCATCAAGGGTCAGCAAATGGTCACGAGGGGGCTACGCTTGCCTTTGGATAACGCTCGAAAAGCGAGAATCCGGGAGGCGCTCCGAAAACTTCTCGACGCTACCGCGAAAACTAACCACCAGTCTGAGAAACCTCTGCCTATTACGCACCTTAATTATCTTATTAGTCTTTTCGAGGAAGCTGCGCGCACCGGAGAATCCTTCAATGATCCAAGTGATGAATCCTTCCTGGAGATCTATTTGAATGCGCTCTCGCCTAAACATCCCCAGTCCTGGCCAGTTGAATTCCGGCCTTGGGAAATTGAAATACTTGCGGCGATCAAGGAATTCCAGCCGCAAGTGCTCAACACTAATAATTATTTTTTAATCATGGCTCATAATTTGAGAATACTCAGGGCATTGATCGCTGAACATATCGCGGCTAAAGAATCTGCCATTCCTGAAGGCACGTTCGGCCCAGCAGAGTCGGCAATGAGTTCAGAAGACATTCTGGTACTGAGCATCGACGATATGCCGGCTATAGTGAATTTCAAAGATAACTCTTTTACATTCCGCGGCGTAACCTATCATCATTTCGATGAAGTCCCGACTGAACGGTTGTCTGATATTGGAGATGCATTGGAATCTGCCAACGCGCAAATCCCGAACACGGACAAAGCGCGGAACTTCCGAGAACATTGGAGTCTCCGCCCGCCGACAGATTCTGATCAGTCAATCGACTACGGGATACGCAACGATGGCTCGATGGGATTGGTGGACTGGGAAACGCATCAGGAACATAACAGAAAAGTCGCCGCACAGTTGGAAAAAATCGGACTCGATTTGGGGCTGACAGCGGCGAACGGCTATTACGACTTCCGGCAGCTGGCTTATGATAAAAACGCCACACGCGATAAACCCTACAAGAACGGGAGAACGACGCTCTGGATTGAAGAAGACGGTTTGCTGGTCATACTTGACGATCGCCTCGAAGGTCTCAGCCACGCCGGACGGGGCGCCTGGGCCGCTTATGCCAGCACCCGCGAGAAAGCCCGCCATGAAGCGTCTGAACTCCGCGACCAGGCCCGATGGGCACTGAAGAATGGAGTGGCCACGGTTGAAGATATCGCCAGTGGACTGCTGGGCAATCGGATTATGTTTCGCCTCAATACGATCGACGACAAAGATCTGGCGGATGTCGTCAAACTCTTTGATAGCTACCACGCGCACGCCCAACAGCTCGAAAACGAGCCGGATTTCCCACCCGCGCTGGGTTCTCTGCCTGGAGAACGGAATTTATTCCCGAAGCTGGGTGGCACGGAATTTTTGTATGACGGGACGCTGATGAAGATCAGTGATGCCCCGCGCGGAGGACGACTCGTAACCCAATGGCAGAGTAACCAGAAGAAATGGGTCAGCAAAGTTCTCACCGCTCCGGAATTTGAAGAAATATCACAATCCAAGCGAATGTTATTCCGTCCCCAGCGTTGGACGATCCCATCGAACTATAAAGATTACCCTATCACCGCCGCCGCGTGGGTAAACGATCCATGGATGATTACTGGCGTCGTATCCACCGTTATCGTCGTGGGATTTGCAATAAAAGCATTCCTCGAGTTCTTGGTCTGGCTCTGGTCATTTATCCCTCGAGATACGGAAATAGACTCCTTTGCGATGGACACTGATCCACTCGCCAGCCCGACGGTTCGCGTGCCGTCCGTAGAAAGGCCGGCCATACGCAACTTAGACCCGGATGTGAAATTCGATGCCAGAAGTCCGGTTCCTGACTTTGACGAAGCAACGGCCACAAAACAGGAAAAGTCTGTCCCCCTTGATTTGAAGACATTGCCACCGGGGACAGTCGTGCGTTTTGACGTTCAAAATTATCGGAGAACCTATTCGTACACCATACGAATTGGCGATGACGGAAAATTCCACATTTGGGAAGCCAACACCCCCGGTAATCTCAAAATCTCCGGAAGCGATATTGGCCGATTCAATGTAGATAGAAGAGAAAAAGCTAATGGCGTATTAGCGGACAATGAACCGGCGTTCCTGCCGGTGTTTAAATATGATCAGAATCGTTCTCTCGTAGGAGCCGACATCAGTCCTTTAATGGCGCGGCCCACAAACATCCGCATTCAGTTCAGTCATAAACGGGAACAGCCCAAGCCGCTGACGAGCACCCAAACAATCTTGCCTGGAGGTACCGTTAGAATCTTGTTGGATGATATTTACCAATATCGGTTTCACGTGGCGGAAACTGAGTTGCGTTTGGGACTGGATTCCAACGGAGACGTTTATGTTTTCATGGAAGGCGAGCGACATGTGTACCTGCGCGAGGCGGGCTTTTCGCCTCTTCTTATCCGGCGGACATCGAATGGACGTATCGTCATGCTTCCCGCGGAAAATGCTTCGAAACGAGTGCCTCTCCTTTTTGTATCCCAGGGAAACAAAAGCGATGGGAATTCTGCCGACACCGATTATGTGATTTTAAAGAAGGAAGCCAATACGCTTTGGTTTCAAGTACCACTCGCGGGGAAAAGCATTGCACTTCTTAGCGACCCCGGATTTAGGCCTGGCCAGATTGACAATTTTCTCAATCATCTTTGGAATACCCCCACCGGCCTCTACCACTACATGAATGATTTAAAAGGACGTCAAGATGCATTCACACGACACTCCGAGACTTTGCAGAAATTGGAGAATAACCGTCCCGCTGAGCTTGGAAAGATTATCCAGGCCGTCGGATTTTTTGTGCAGTACAGGCCGGGGATTGTGACTTCTTCAGACCTTGATGCCTTGTTTGACCGCCTGGCTGAGTTTCTAAAGTACGCCGAAAACCCAGTGGAACAATATTCTTACCATGATGCATCGGAAGTGGATCGTCTTTTCCAATCTTTGGCCACAGCTTACCGTTTTTATACCGGCATGACTTCGCAATTCAAAGAAGCCCTGACAAAAGCGGAAGGAGGACATCTGCTCCTCGACACCCTTAAACCTGAAAACATCGGCACCTCGACGCTGGCCAGCCTGGATAAACCTGTTATGCCTGACCCTTTTGTGGCAATCCCATTTTCTGAAGAAAAACAGACGGGGCAGCTTCCCAATCTAAACCCCGACGAAGAAAAATTGTTGCTCACCCTGCTCTGGGCCATGATGGACGTCGACCGAGATCCGGTCTCATTCTTGAAAGATGTCCGAACGGCTCAAGACCTGAAAGATCCACTAACGCCCGATAACTACATGCTTTATGAGAGTTTGAAGTCCGGCTACGGAGAATGGACCTTTAAGTCGGCGCAAAAGTCGGTCCGGGATAAACTGATCGCAGCTGGAGAAACCGAGCTGGTGAAGCATTTCTTTGATAATCCTGATTCTGTGATGAATCGCCTTCTAGATAAAGAAGCTTCTACCGAACCAGTCCGGCCGCCGAGCGCGAATTCCATTATCTTAGCCGTTATGTATTGGATTCGAAGCTGGCCGACGACTCGCGTAGCCGGCAAACGCTTGGAGCCGGCTTATCGCTGGATTCGGAACTTAAACCAGGATCAAGTCAATTGGCTTGGGTTGGCTGGCGCTGTATTGATCGAAGCTCCTTTGTTCCTCACACTCATCCTGACTGCGCCCGTCCTTTGGACAGGCTTTGCGTTGGCAGGCTTAATAGCTCTCGAAATGTCGTTGGTTTTATCTGCCCAACCGCGCGGGGAACCGTTAGATAAAACCCAAGCGCTAGTTCTGCTTGCGAAAAAACTTCTAACCTTTGTTCCCTACCTTGCAGCCGGCCTCCTAAGTCCCGACGACCTTTTCTCAGCTCCCACGTTGATAGCCGCAGCAATTCACATCGGTTTCGACATCGGAGAAACCTTTGGCACCCCAGCGGCGCGAGACTATACACGGGCAGCATCTTTTGTATTGCCCACCTTTTTGACAGCACGCTGGTGGTCACAGGTGGGAGATGTGGACTTTTTCGCCTATAGCCTCGTGGGCGTATTTGTTGGATTGATCGCGCATGGAACCTGGTCCTATCTGATTGATCCTTGGCTTCCTTGGAGCCGACGCAATAAAGTCGTCTCCATAAAGGAGATATACAAATCCGCTAAGCGAGAATTTGCCGCCGACCGAAAGACTGATTTAGTTCTTGATCTCGGTGACGTACATCCTGGATTGGTCTTCACGGTCGTCGGTGAGTCACCCCAACACGACACATTCCACTTCTTGATTACGGAACGAAATCAAAACGGCACTTGGTCGGCGTGGTATCAACCCCCTTCGGGCACCTGGCAGCCCTATGATTCCGGCCCGCTGACTACGGAGGAAATCAGGCTTGCACTGCGTCATCAGATCTACGAAAACTCTGCACATTCCACTCCAATTCTTAAGACCGTCTTTCCTGCACCGCGGCCTCCTCTCATTAATGCGCAATCAAAGTTGGGCACATCAGTCCAGCGAATAGATTTGGAGCAATTGAAAACCGGCGCCTTCGTGCAATTTATTGTGAGCAGGGAGAGCAATCGCGGGATCGAATACACCTATATGATTCAGAAGTCGAGCAACAATGAATTCACGGTCTGGATACAAGGCCCACTCTTCGCCAACGGGCCGCACGCGATTAAGCTCAATTTATCCGCATTCAAAGAAATGAACGGAGGTACCTCTGCAGTTGCTTTGAACGAAAGTGTATCCATGCCCTTGTTTTATGCCGATCATCATGTCGATGACAAGCGCTGGACTGATTACCCCACTTACATCGAATTATTTGCCGACCAGGGTCAAATTTCTCAAGCAGTAGCTAGGCAAGCTCAAATCATACGCGACTCTCTGGCCCGCAAGAGAAAGCAATCTTCTGCCCCGCCGCCGGCCCTCACGCATCCCGATACCTACAAAGCTTGGGTGCTTGGTCAGGACCTTCAGGCTGACTCCTATGAGAATGCGCTGCAAAGACTTAACAGCCGGTACGGCCTCGATCTTAAGATCGAGCAAGATCTCAAAACCCAGTTAGAGGCCCTGGCGCAGGGACCGAAGGATAGTGACGCCACCTACACGGCAATGCGACTGCTCGCTGCAATCAAGTTAGGATTTTCTCCACCGCACGAACAAAACCACTTCTGGACTAAAGCGTCCGGAAAAGCGTTTGCCGAATCCCATGGGCAAGACGAACATACTTCGGAACGGGTTCGTGGGGCTCTAATTATTGTCGCAGCCACCCAGAAAGGAGCTTCTCTGGGGTTCGCGTTCGCAGGGCTTTGGAGTATCATTTTTGACGCCGCAGCCATTTTCCTGCTTGTCACCATAGGACACATGCCACTGCATCAAGTGCTCACGTCTCCAGCGCTAGCATGGATATTTAGCTTGGTGCCCCTGATAGCCGGGGTGATAACAGGGTGGATTAGAGGGAACTCCGAAGGCATCGCGGCACACGTTACTTGGAATCATATAAACCTTCACACCGGCGCCGACCTGACAAAGACCAACCCCACCCCGGCGACGGCGAATCCGACCTTAAAACGTCGATTGGTTCTCGGCGACGCCAGGCCCGTGATCGAATTTGCCGATATCGGAGGAATTCTCTACATCAATATCGTTGGAAACAATGTCATCTGGCGCGTCCCACCCTCGAAGGAA
>Ga0206852_1113_pt1 | contig 17244 bp, 11 predicted proteins | sample Alteio_BWOrgCont_14_FD_152849 | JGI IMG/M metagenome (GOLD analysis project Ga0206852, IMG submission 152849) | Enriched cells from forest soil in Barre Woods Harvard Forest LTER site, Petersham, Massachusetts, United States -... | ecosystem: Environmental > Terrestrial > Soil > Temperate forest >... | reverse complement strand
TCAAAATCTCAACAAAACTTCCGAAGCGCTGCTGGCCTTGACCGATACCAGCCGGGACAAAATATCCAATATCCTCAATAATCTTTCCAACTCGAGCGACCAGGTCGACAAGGTCGTGAGCAGTGTTTCTTCCATCTCCCAAAGCTTGAACAGCTTGACAACGACCTTGGACAAAAAAGACATCAACCAGGCGATCCATAATTTTAACACGACGATGATCACGGTGAACCAGTTGGCTCAGGACGTGCACAACGGCAAGGGGACCATCGGGGTTTTATTGCAAGATGAGCAGATGGCCGATGATGTCAAAGGTTTGGTAGAAGAACTCAAAGCACATCCTTGGAAGTTGCTTTGGAAAAAGTAAAAGTAGTGGTGGTTTATTAAAATTTTTAAAAAGGAGAAGCTATGAAAAAGCTTTTAAGAGCCGCCCTGTCGATCGCCTTCATGGGAGGTTTGAGCCTGGGAGTTTCCCTGGCCGGGCAATTTGAGGGAGAAGTGGATATGAAAATGACCCGTGCGGGTTCAGATCAGACCATGATGATTCAGTATTTCGTCCAGGGCCACAAGATGCGCACCCAGTCGGAAGGCAAAGAAGGAATGGTCGGCGGCATTTTCGATTGGCAAACCCATGAGATGATCATCCTTATGGACAAGCAAAAAATGTATATGGTAAGCGACCTTCATCCTGAGCAATTTGTTTACGGCAAGGATCATCATTTTAAGATCACCAAAACCGGGGAAACCCTGGACATACTGGGTTATACCTGCCGGGAATATGATTACGAATCGGACAACGGCAAGGGTAAGGTCTGGCTGGCTTCCGGTATTGGTAGCTGGTGGGGAACCGAAATGGCTGCCCAAGCCAACAAACTTCCCCCGGATCAAAGAGCGATGGTGGGCATGGTGGTGGCCCAAAAGCTTTTCCCCATGAAATCTGAAACCATGGACGAATCTGGAAATTTAAAAAGTGAGATGGATGTGGTGAAGGTGAAGGAAAAATCACTGGACCCGGGTCTTTTCGAGATTCCCGAGGGTTACCAGAAGTTCGACATGGGGGCGATGATGAACCAAACTTCAGGAGGGTCCAGCCCGTCCGGCGGAAGCGATCTCTTGGGTGGGGTCAAGCCAAAGCTTCCTTTTTAACCTTAACTACGAAGATATTCAAAAGGCCCCGTTGGGGCCTTTTTTGTTGATTTGAGAGGTATACAAGTGTATTATCCCCTCGACTGAAGGTCTTTTTATTGAGGGGCTATGCCTAAAACCAAAACCCAATTTATATGCCAGAAATGCGGGGCCAAGTCGCCCAAATGGCAGGGTAAGTGTAATTCCTGCGGTGAGTGGAACACTTACGTTGAGGAAATGGTTGAAACCGGTCGTTCGGAAGAACGAGGGCGCAAACTTTCCAGCCCATCCGAAAGCACCCAGCCGGTCGCCCTGGATGAAATTGAGGTGGACGAAAGTTTCCGGTTGAAGACCCACATCAACGAATTTGACCGGGTTTTGGGCGGCGGCATTGTGCCGGGGGAAACGGTGATGATTGGAGGAGACCCGGGTATCGGCAAATCCACCTTGCTTCTTCAAGTCATGCACCGGCTTTCTCAAACCCAGCCGGCGGGCACGGGTAAGTGCCTTTATGTGACGGGGGAGGAATCGGCTCAACAAATCAAACTTCGGGCTGAACGTTTGGGAATCCGATCCAACAATCTCTACATTCTTCCCGAAACCGATGTCCGAACCATTCTGGACCATATCGAAAAGACCCGGCCCCATTTGACCGTGATTGACTCTATTCAAACCCTTTTCCTGTCGGAGATCGCTTCAGCGCCCGGAAGCGTCTCGCAAGTGCGGGAATCGGCGGCTCGATTGACCTATCTGGCCAAAAGAGAAAAACTTCCGCTTTTCCTGATCGGTCACGTCACCAAAGAAGGCAACATCGCCGGACCCATGACCCTAGAACATATGGTGGATGCGGTCCTTTATTTTGAAGGGGATATCCAACGCCACTATCGGCTGCTTCGGGCGGTGAAAAATCGATTCGGCAGCACTCAGGAAATTGGAATCTTTGAAATGAGAGAAGAAGGACTGCAAGAAGTGGTCGACGCGTCCAAGGCTTTTTTGGACGCCCATTACGTGCATAGCTCGGGCTCGGCCATTACAGCCAGCTTGGAAGGGACCCGGCCCTTGCTTTTGGAGGTCCAGGCCCTGGTGAGCCCCACCAATTTTGGAATGCCTCAAAGACGTTCTTCCGGAATTGATCCAAATCGGCTGGCTTTGATTCTGGCGATTCTTGAAAAAAGGCTGGGCATGACCCTTTCCACGCAAGATGTGTTTCTGAATATCGCCGGCGGTATTAAGGTAGTGGAACCTTCGATTGATTTGAGCGTAGCGGTGGCGGCGGCTTCTTCTTTTCGAGAGGTGCCGGTGGATCCGCACACTCTTGTTCTAGGAGAGCTGGGCTTGTCGGGCGAAGTCAGGGCTGTTTCCCAAATCGGCCCGCGCTTGGCCGAGGCGGCCCGGCTTGGTTTTAAACAAGCGATTATTCCTTACGGCAATGTCAAAAGCGTTTCCTTGATGCCGGATCATCCCATGGAAATTTTAGGCGTGAAAACCCTTTCGGAAGCCATTGGGCTGATTGTGACCCGCTAACCCTGGAATCCCCCATTCTCTTTTGTTAGACTGCCTTCCATGTCCAAGAAATTAATCGCGCCCTGGGCCGCCATTATTGTGGCCGCCGGGCAATCCACCCGGCTCAAAAGCCGGATTCCCAAACCCTTTTTGAAACTAGATGACAAGCGGACTCTTTTAGACTTTTCTCTCGCTTCTTTTAAGAAAGTCAAAGGTTTGGCTTGCGTAGTGATCGTGACTCAGCCTGATTATCTTGAAAAGGCTATTCATCACTTATACCGGCATCATTTGGCGGGCATTGCCTGTACAGGCGGTCAGGAACGGGAAGATTCGGTATTAAGGGGGCTTTTAGTGGTTCCAGAAGGCATAAAAACCGTGTTAGTGCATGACGCGGCCAGGCCTTTTGTGAGTCCCCGCTTGATTCAATCGGTGTTAGAATCGGCTCTTCGTTTGGGGGCGGTCATCCCGGCTTTACCAGTGAAAGATACCCTTAAAGTGGTTCAACAGAACAGGGTCGTGAAAACTTTGGATCGAGATTCAATTGTGGCCATACAGACGCCTCAGGGTTTTCGAATCGATTTGCTTAAAAAAGCCTTTTTAACAGTGGATCGCCGGCGATCTAAGTTGACGGATGACGCGGCGGTAGCTGAAGCGGCTGGGTTTAAGGTTTCTATTGTTGAAGGGGACCCCTTGAACTTTAAAGTGACCACTCCCGGTGATTTTGAACAAGCCCGGCAGTTCATTAAAAAGTAGGAGTTTCCCTTGGATTTTCGGATTGGAACCGGTTTTGACGCCCATAAGTTCGTGCCAAACCGGCCGCTTATTTTGGGCGGAGTAAATATTCCTCATGAAAAGGGGCTTTTGGGTCATTCGGACGCCGATGCATTGTCCCACGCCATTAGCGACGCTATTTTGGGGGCGGCGGCTTTGGGTGATATGGGTCAGTATTTTCCCGATACCGATTTGAAATGGAAAGACGCAGACAGCCACGATTTGTTGAGCGAGTGCGTTCATATGATCAAGGCCAAGGGATGGGTCATCGGTAACGTGGACGCCACCTTGATTTGCCAAAAACCCAAACTGGCCCCTTTTGTCAAATCCATGATTCGAAAATTGTCTGAAACTTTGGAAGTGGATGAAAGCTGCGTCAGCGTGAAAGCCAAGACGACCGAAGGAATGGGTTATGAGGGCCGGGAAGAGGGTCTTTCGGCTCAGGCGATTGTATTGCTTAAGAAAATTTGAGTTTTAAATTAAGGAAATAAAATTGGATCAGGTAAGAGTTCGATTCGCGCCCAGCCCGACAGGTGATCTGCATTTGGGAAACGTCCGTACGGCGCTTTATAACTGGCTATTCGCGAAACATTATAACGGCGTCTTCATCCTGCGGGTGGAGGATACGGACAAGGTGCGTTCCACCGAACAGGCCTTCGAGAGTTTATTGGAGATTATGAAATGGCTGAGTCTGGATTGGAACGAGGGGCCGGGTGTGGGGGGGACTTACGCGCCTTACCGCCAGTCGGAACGCACGGCGATTTATGAAGAATATTTAAATAAGCTCAAGGTCAGTGGTTCCGTTTATTCCTGCTACTGCACGGAGGAAGAACTGGAATTGGAGCGAAAGAGACAATTGGGCCGCGGTCATATGCCCAAGTACAGCGGCAAGTGCCTAAAGCTGACGGATGATGAACGAAAGCAATTCGACGCCGAGGGAAAACCTTCGGTCTTGCGGTTTAAAGTGCCGTCCGGCGAGATTGTGGTTCAGGATGAAGTTCGAGGTGAAGTGATTTTTCCTGACGACCAACTGGGCGACTTTGTTTTAACACGGTCGGACAAGAGTCCCACCTATAATTTCACGGTTGTCATCGATGACGCCCTCATGAAAGTGACTCATGTGATTCGGGGGGAGGATCATTTATCCAATACGCCTAAACAGATTCTCATTTACAAGGCTTTGGGTTTCATTCCGCCGAAGTTTGCACATCTTTCCATCATTAAGGGCTCGGACGGGCAGAAATTATCCAAACGCCATGGTGAAACGAGTTGTGAAAGCTACCGGGCGAAGGGCTATCTGCCGGAAGCCTTTTTGAATTACCTAGCTTTACTGGGATGGGCGCCGAAGAGCGGGGAAATTCTCTCACTGGAACAAATGGCGTCTGAATTTGACCTGACGCACGTGGGAAAAAGCGGGGCTATTTTTGATCCCGTAAAACTTCATTGGATGGGAACCCAATATGTGACCAAAATGAGCTTGGATGACCTGACCCGGGCGGTTTTGCCTTATTTAGAAGAAGCCCAGCTTTTAACCCGGGAAAAGGCCCGTGAAAGATTTGATTGGCTCAAGCAGGTCGTTGATACGGTTCGGACCAACTTAGGATGCTTTTCCGATATTGTGAAGGAAACCTTCTATTTTTTCTCCGACGAGCTTTCTTTCCAGCCCATTCAGACCGAGGAAATGACGGCTCAAAAGACCTTGTTAACGGCCTATGAAAAGGCATTTTCAGAATTCTCGGGAGAATTTAATGGGCCCAATTTCTTGGCGATTGTTAAAGAAGTGGGTAAACAAGCCGGCGTGAAAGGAAAGGCGTTGTACCATCCTTTACGGTTGGCTATGACGGGCCGGGAAGACGGTCCTGAAATGGTCAAGGTTGCCCCCTTGTTAGGGAAAGAAAAAGTATTGGAACGAATCCGAGTTTGGACCGTGGAAGTTGTTGGAAGTTAAAGGAGCCTATGTTCAGCTATTTTAAATCCATTCTCGATCGAGACCCCTCCGCGCGGTGGTGGGAACTTCCCCTTTACCCCAGCGTTTATGCCTCCCTCTTCCATGAAATCGCCCATTTATTATGGATAGTTAAAATTCCTTTTATTCCCCGGTTTATTTCTCAAATGGTCCGATTTTTAACCGGTATCGAAATTCATCCTGGCGCCAAAATCGGGAAACGTTTCTTTATTGATCATGGCATGGGAACGGTCATCGGGGAAACCTGCGAAATTGGTGATGATGTCACTTTGTTTCAAGGCGTGACCTTGGGCGGCACCGGTAAAGAAAAGGGGAAGCGGCATCCCACTTTGCGGAATCATGTGGTGGTAGCGGCGGGGGCAAAAGTGTTGGGGAATATTGAAATTGGTGAAAACTCAAAAGTGGGCGCCAATGCCGTGGTGGTAACCCATGTCCCGGCTCATTCCACAGTGGTGGGGGTTCCAGGCCGGGTGGTGACTCTGCGGGGCAAAAGATTAGAAGGCCATGAACTGGATCACAACAGTCTGCCCGACCCGATTTTAAGACGGCTGGAGCATTTGGAACGGGATTTGGCCCGCCACGCAGGTTCTTATGCGCCCCGGTCTAAAAAGAAAAAATAACAGCGAATAGCGTTAACGATGATTATTTTCATGACCGATTTAAAATTCAGAGGTTCGAATGCTTAAAGTCACCAACACCTTGACTGGCGAAAAGGAAGCTTTTCAGCCGATCCGCACGCCCCAAGTCAAAATGTATGTCTGTGGACCTACCGTTTACGACGATATTCACATTGGTAACGCCCGTTCGGCGGTTAATTTCGATGTCATCCGTAAATATTTAATCCATTCGGGTTACCAGGTTCATTACGTAATGAACATTACGGACATTGACGACAAGATCATTAAAAAGTCTATCGACGAGAAAAAGGATTATCACGTTATTACCGACGTTTACACCAAAGCTTACTTTGATGTGATGGAAAAACTGGGAGTTCAGAGGGCTGACGCCCATCCCAAGGCTACTGAGCATATCCAACCCATCCTCGATCTCATTCAAGGATTAGTCGACACGGGCCACGCCTACGTTGTTCCTTCCACCGAAGCAGGGCAGGACGTTATTTACGATTCCACCAGTTTCAAGGAATATGGCAAGCTTTCGGGGAAAAACCTTGATCAAATATTGGAAGGCGCCCGGGTCGAGAAAAACGACACCAAGAAGCACCCCACCGATTTCGTGCTTTGGAAAGCAGCCAAACCGGGTGAGCCCCATTGGGATTCGCCTTGGGGCCAAGGCCGGCCCGGATGGCACATCGAGTGCTCTGCCATGGTGCGGAGTCTTTTGGGGGACTCTATCGACATCCACGGCGGGGGAGTGGACCTTATCTTTCCCCATCATGAAAATGAAATCGCTCAATGCGAAGCTTTTACCCACAAACCTTATGTCAAATACTGGCTCCATAATGGATTTTTGGAAATTTCAGGTGAGAAGATGAGTAAATCAATAGGAAATATCCTGAGGGCGAAGGATGCTTTAGAACAATTCAAGCCCGAGGTGATCCGTTACTTTTTTCTGACCGCTCATTATCGCAGCGGCCTTAATTACGACCGGGAGATTTTGGAGGGGGCCCGGCGGGGATGGGAAGAGTTCCATCAAACCTTTCAACGTATTGAAGAGGCGATCAACGGACCCGAAGGTCCGGGCCCGTTGGATTTGCTCGGGTTGCGTTTGGCTTTGGATGAAACGGATGGGCATTTTCAAGAGGCGATGGACGATGATTTCAACACGCCCCAGGCGATGGCGGCTTTATTTGAATTGGCCCGTGAAGTGAGAAGGGTTTTGAGCCAATCAGCCAATCCGACCGCCGGGGCTAAATCTTTGTTGGCGGCGGCGGGTGATCAATTGACCCGCTTAGGTGGGCTTCTAGGGATTGTTTCTTTCGAACGCGCTTCCATTCCGGCGGAAATTGAGGTTTTGGCGCAAACTCGTATTCATTTCAAACGGGAAAAGAAATACAAAGAAGCGGATGAAATTCGTGAAAAAATATCGGCTATGGGTTTTACCATTGAAGATATCCAGGGCGGACAGTTCCGGATTTTGCCGAAAAAATAATTCATTTCTAAAAAGAAGCGGATTTTATGAGTGAAAAAATCTACGGGCGAAAACCAGTCTTGGAGTCCATCCGATCGGGCGGGCGGGCCATCAGTCGCATTTATCTGATGCAAGGTTCCCGAGATGACGTCCTTCATCAAATCGAGTCCCATGCCAACGCCCGGGGAATCCAAGTCAGCTTTGAAACGCGCCACCGCATGGACACCATGGCGGGTCATAGCAACCATCAGGGGGTGATCGCGGTCGCTGAAGATTACAAATATGCCGATCTCCAAGATATTTTGGACGCGGCCCGCAACAAGAATGAACTCGTCTTTACGATCCTTCTGGACGAAATTGAAGATCCCCAAAATTTGGGCGCCATCATCCGTTCGGCGGACGCGGCGGGGGTGCATGGGGTCATCATTCCCAAACATCACGCGGCGGAAGTGAATGCCACCGTGGTCAAGGCTTCAGCAGGAGCCGCTGAACACGTTACTACCGTGAAGACCACCAACTTGAATGATACCATCCGAAAACTGAAAGAAGCCAATGTGTGGGTGGTGGGTGCTGCGGGAGAAGCCGCGCAGAATTTTTATGATTACGATTTTCGCCGTCCGGTAGCCTTGGTGATCGGAAACGAGGGGAAGGGACTTCGTCGTTTGGTGCGGGAAAATTGTGACGATTTGGTCAAAATCCCGATGGCGGGGCAGATGTCCTCCTTGAATGCCTCGGTAGCCTCAGCCTTGCTTTTGTTTGAAGTTGTCCGTCAGCGAAAATGGAAAAAAGAACCGCCGGCGGTACCGATACCTGTTCACGATATCCCTGCTAATTATGGTTTTTTAAATCCGGCGCCTGGGACGCCTGAAACAGTCGTTTCTCAACTGTCTTCTTTCTTAAACAGCCATATGCCTGAGACTAGTCCGCCGGAAAAAGACTTTTTTCGTTCGGGCCCTGATCCGATTATTGAAACGTCGGGCGAAGGGCCTGCTTCGGAGATAGATTTGGGGCCTTGGGACAGATTGGAAGACAGCTTAGGAGATTCCCCCGAACCACCTAGAAATAATAAAGGCGGCGGTTTTAAGTGGTAAGAACCCGGTTTTCTCTCGTTGACGCCTTGAAAGGTCACTTCTATAATCCCTCTTCCCTCGTTGAAAGTTTCGCGGGATTCTTTTTTTCCGCGGAGCTAGTGGATGGTTCTCTAGGGCTGGCGTAGCTCAGTTGGTAGAGCAGCCGCCTTGTAAGCGGCAGGTCACCGGTCCGATTCCGGTCGCCAGCTCCATTTTAAAATTTATGTTACTGGCAAGTATTAAAAAGCCTTTGTCTGCAAGGGTTTTCATCAACCTTGCGGGCAAGGGCATTTTTTTGATCCATGAACATCCATGGTCGTCCAGGATAATTTCCGGCGAAAACGGACTACGATGGACACGGGAAGGACACGTTCAAATAGATCAACATACGAGAATAAGCCAGCAATAGTTCTATGGATACCTCGAGACTTTGACCTGTCCCCGTTGTTGTACAAATAATATGGGTTTTGGCCATATTTTAAGTAATTCTTCAGAGACATTTTTCTAACACTTGACTGAGATGGCTGGATTAAAAGAAAACCCATTAATTCCCACCAGTCATAAATATAAAGCTATAGAACTTCAATAAAAATAAGCCTTTTCCTGATTTTGAGACATTAAGACAACAATTCTCTAAAAATATTAACAAAAATTATACGCGCTCTCCGGCATTCCTTTGGTATAGTTCCGCCCAGTTGCCTATTTTATGGCCACAAATCCTTAAGAGTATTTTAAGCGTTCCGCCGTGAATATGTTTTGGGGTTTTTATGAGCCGAACAAAAAATATATTAATTTTATCCTTATTTTTTATCGCTTCGGTCCTCCGTGCCCAAACGCCGTCCGGTTATGTTTTAGTCAAAACCAACCTTTCGTCTTTCGGCCAGAATAAAAATAGCTACTCTTATCAATGGACAGCCACAAATAACACTTCCGAAAACGGCAATTTTTTCATTCTGGTTAACATCCCGACGAATGAGGAAATTCAATCGGTTACGTGTTTCACCTCATTATCCAATAGCTTGCAAACCAGCCCGCCCCTTCCGCTAACTGGATCGGCGCCCCTAACTATTGGACCCTTTCCAATTGCTGCTGATTCATCGGTGACTTTTGGGGTTGCCGCGGGCAACCACGGCCAAACCATTACCGGAGAAACTTTTTCGCTTTTATCCCAATCCCAACTTTCAGGGAATAACAGCGTTGAAGCGTCCTCTGTGACCTTAAGCTCCGAGCCGGGCACCCCCACTCCGAATGGCAATTTGATTCAATCCGTTGTCGCCGCCCCCAACATTTCCAATGGAAAAGAACCTATCGATTTTCTTGTGAACCTAAATTCACCAGCTCTGGTCACTCTAACTCTTTTCGCGATCACAGGAGAACAGGTCTTCGACACCCAAGAACAAGTGCAGACAGGGAAGAGTTCTCTTCTCTGGAATGTTCAAAACAGCGTTGGACAAACGGTGGCGAGCGGTTTGTATATCTATCTATTGCGGGTGGATGGAGCTGGATCTGAGGAGACTTTAGCCGGGAAGGTTTTGATTTTGCATTGAGAAGAATGAAGTTTTAATTTTATTTATCGGATTTCATTTTTATGACCGTGATTATTTTTTACAATTCACGAATCGCCGACGGAGGAAACCTATCGTGATTTTTCGCGATATTTCCCCTTGGGCATCCCGCTCCGCTTATTTATTTCTATTTATATCGTCGGCCCTCTTTTTACTCAAACCCGTTACCGCTGGCCTTTCCAATGCTTCCGCTACCCCCTGGGGACTTTCGGGTTCTTTAACCCAATCCGGTGTTGCGCTCCATTGGCAACCGGCGACCTCGGGTAATTTTTCTAATGCCACCGGCTATTGGATTTTCCGTTCATCTTCCGCCGATGGCCCCTTTGAGCAAGTCGGAATGGTCTCGATTCCAGCCGGGGCCAACTCTAGCGAAACTCTCATATATGTAGATCAACCTGGCCCAGGAAACTGGTATTACCAGATAGAGGCTTTCAATCTGACACCCTCCGCTGAAAGTGCTCCCGGTAATGAATATGAAGTTAATGTCGGAACCCCAGAGGTTCCGACGCCAACGCCGACTCCGACTTTTACTATTTCTCCCACGCCTTCCACCGAATTAGTCCGGGCCAATGATTTATTGGCCCAGTCTCAAGTCATCACCAAAACCCCTACTCCGACTGCTACCCCCACCATGGTTCCTTATTGGCCTTCAGGACCCCCGAGGGGAGCCGCTCCACTGGTTGGCGGATTGGGTAGCGGAGTTTGTGGAGCCAACGCTTCACTTCAAGTGGATATGATGATGAATTGCAGCGAACAAACCACCCAAGAGCGGCAGTGGAGCTTTTTAATCGTCAACTATAATTCCGCCCCTCTGACGTTAACGACGGCGAATCTCGCTGTGAGAATATGGGTGTATGAAAGCCAACTTCGATGCACCGGGATGTCGGGAAACAACGCTGAAGTTTATACCAGCACAGGTTCCCAGGTAGGACCGGTTCAATTGGTGAATAACGTATTTTCTATGGATACGTCCATGACGGAAGTGGATGAAAGTTCAACCCATAAGGCCAATCAGTACGGCACCATTCCATTGACCTATCAAGGTGGGGTATCGGTTATCCCGGCGGGAGGTTGGATGCAGGGGTTCACTACCATTGCCACGGCTTCAGGCGTTTGCGGCAATGTTTCCGGCAATTGGGACAATTTTGGGGATGATTATTCGGGACTTCCTTCCACCCAAACCTCTTGTAACGGAAACCAATCGGGGCCTTATTACGAAGACCACCATTTCGCGCTTTACTCCAATGGCGTCTTGGTGCAGGAAGTATTATCCAACGGAACCTATGATCCTCAGTCGGGCTTGCCACCGGGCGGTGGCACCTGTACGCCAACAGTCTCGCCCACCAACACGAATACACCGACGATAACACCCACTTCTAGTTTTACTTTTACCATAAGCCCAACCTTCACCAAAACTTACACCATTACCCCTTCCTTTACTTTTACTCCAACTTCAACTCCGACTCCAGCTATTACTCCAACGAGAACCAATACGCCAACGAATACTCCTGCGAACACGCCTACCAAAACCCTAACCCCGACCAATTCCCCAACGAACACACCTACCAACACTCCAACTAATACCCCTACTAATATGCCCACCAACACATCAACGAATACTCCGCCGAATACACGAACCAATACTCCAACCAATACCCCGACGAACACATCTACGAATTCTCCGACTAACACGCCAACCAATACACCGACCAACACTCCGACGAACACTCCAACTAACACACCCACCAATACACTCACTAACACTCCGACGAATACCCCAACGAATACGCCTACCAATACTCCAACTAATACCCCGACGAACACATCTACGAATTCTCCGACTAACACGCCAACCAATACACCGACCAACACTCCGACGAACACTCCAACTAATACCCCGACGAACACATCTACGAATTCTCCGACTAACACGCCAACTAATACACCCACTAACACTCCGACTAACTCCCCAACCAATACTCCTACCAACACACCAACGAATACACCCACCAATACGCCGACAAACACCCCAACGAACACGCCGACCAATACACTGACCAACACTCCGACGAATACCCCAACGAATACGCCTACCAACACCCCAACTAATACCCTGACGAACACACCTACGAATACTCCGACTAACACGCCAACGAACACACTGACCAATACTCCTACCAATACCCCAACTATTACTTTCACATTCACATCCATTTTTACGCAAACCATGACAAGCACACCTACTCCCTCAAGCCTTTGTCCCTTCCTTTCCTTTCAAAATGGGTCCATGGATGGTCCGTCTGCCGTAGGTCTGGATTCCCAGGGAAATGTTTACGAAGTGGAATCCTTTGGTAGTCAAGTTCAAGTTTTCGACCCCAATGGGAATTTCCTCCGTTCCTGGGATGGTTCGTCTTCGGGAACGGCTTTCAGTGTGCCAGAAGGTTTGGCGGTTGATCCTGTCGCTGGGTTGGTTTACGTGTCGGATACGGGAAACAACCGCATCGCGGTCTTTGATTTATACGGCAATTTCCAAACCCAATGGGGAACCCCGGGTTCGGGTGTTGGCCAATTCGCCGGTCCGGCCCAGGTCAGTGTTCCCGGCAACGGATTGGTTTACGTGGCGGACGCGGATAATGACCGGATTGAGACTTTTCAAACCAACGGAACGTTTAATTCCCAATTCGGCACCCAGGGTTCGGGAAATGGAATGTTGAATGATCCCTTAGGCGTGTCAGTGGATGTTTCCGGCAATGTTTATGTCTCCGACACAGGCAACAACCGGGTGGAAGTATTTGATTCTAGCGGCAATTATTCACGTCAATGGGGCTCCCTGGGCTCCGCCCAGGGACAGTTGGATTTCCCCAACCAGTTGATGGTGGGACCAGACGGTTTGATTTACGTGACCGATACGGATAATCAGCGGGTGGAAGTTTTCAACTCTACGGGCCAGTGGACCAACCAATTCGACGGTTCGGGCCCCCTCTCGACCGCTTTTCTAGAACCGGTAGGAATCTATGTGAAGGATTCTTCACACGTTTTCGTAGCCGATTCGATCGCGGATCAAGTAGTTGAATTAGAACCTTGTTCCATTGTTCCTACCCCTACAGCCACACTCACTCCCACTTACACCTATACCCCGCCGCCCTTCACCTCTACGCCGACAGCCACTTCCACCCCGCTGGCTTGCCCCCAGCAAATCATTCAGGATGCTTCTATGAACGGCCCCTCAGCCTCAGCTTTGGATGGCAATGGGGATGTTTATGAGGTTGAAATCTATTCGGGCCAAGTTCAGGTTTTCAGCCCTTCAGGAAATTTCCTGAATTCCTGGGATGGTTCCGGTTCGGGGACCGCTTTCCTGGTTCCGGAAGGATTGGCTGTTGATATTCCCAATAATAAAGTTTACGTGTCAGATACGGGAAACAACCGGGTGGTGGTCTTTGACCTGAGCGGAAATTACCTGACCCAATGGGGTGGAACCGGATCGGGGAACGGTCAATTATTCAGTCCGGGTCAAATCACCGTCCCGGGCGATGGGTTCATTTACGTAGCCGATACCGGTAACGACCGGGTTGAAAAATTTGATCTGAGCGGCAATTATGTGAATCAATTTGGAACGGCCGGTAGTGGTAACGGTCAGTTGAACAGGCCGATGGGTGTTGCCTTGGATTCGACCGGAAACATTTATGTTGCCGATGTGAGCAACAACCGATTGGAAGTTTTCGATCCGATCGGGAATTACCTCCGCCAATGGGGCTCGATTGGGACTGGACCCGGTCAATTCGCTGAACTCGACCAATTGACCGTCGGCCCTGACGGATTGGTGTATGTCGCTGATTTCGATAACAGCCGTATTCAAGTTTTTGATACCCAAGGTGATTTTGAGGGGCAGTTTAATGGCAGTGGGCCTCTTTCCGATCCGTTCGCCGGACCCTCGGGTGTTTTCGTGAAAGACGCGGACCATATTTACGTTTCGGATGAGGTTGCTAATCAGATAGTCGTTTTAGAACCCTGTTCCCTGGTTTCTGTACCGACTGTGACACCCACCCCCTCGCCGACCAATACACCTGTTGCCCCGGCTTATTGTCCTTTCCTCTCGATTCAGGATGATTCCATGTTCGGCCCTGCCGGTGTGGGATTGGACCCCAGCGGCAACCTTTATGAAGTGGAAACTTATGCCGCGCAAGTTCAGGTATTTGATACATCGGGCAATTATCTTCGTTCTTGGGGAGGGTTTATCAGCCCCCAAGGATTGGCTGTGGACCCGCAACTCAATCAGGTTTACGTCGCGGACTCGGGTAATAACAGTGTTGATGTATTTGATTTGCTCGGTGATGCCGTCACCAGTTGGGGTTCTTTGGGTGCGGGTAATGGCCAACTGTCAGCACCGGCCCAGGTAGCGGCTCCTGGCAACGGCTTTGTCTATGTGGCCGATTCCGGGAATAACCGAATCGAAAAATTCACCACTAGTGGGGCTTTTGTCCTGCAATTCGGTTCTTTCGGCTCTGGAAACGGCCAACTTTATAATCCCCAAGGAGTGGCCCTGGATTCCTTCGGAAATATTTATGTTTCCGACACCGGCAACAACCGGGTGGAAGTATTCAATCCCCAAGGCCTCTACCAATCGCAATGGGGAACTCTGGGCACAGGTTCGGGGCAGTTCAATTATCCCAGCCAGTTAACGGTAGGGCCCGACGGCTTGATTTACGTAACCGACGCGGTCAATCAACGGGTGGAAGTTTTCACGACGCAAGGCTCCTATGTCAACCAATTTAACGGCGCTGGTCCTTTGTCCTCTGGTTTCGCCAATCCGGGCGGAATTGTTCTCCAAGATACCAATCATATTTACGTGGCCGATACGGGAGCCGATGAGATCGACGTTCTGGAACCTTGCTCCTCGGTTCCCACGCCTACACCTACATCCGACCCGACCGCGACTTCCACCATCACTCCAACCTTTACTGTTACCCCTACCCCGACCATTACTTTGACTCCGACGATCACTCTTACCCCGCAAGGCATTTGCGAACTGGGAGATATTCAAGATCCCAATATGGACGGCCCGGCAGGGCTCGGCCAGGATGCTACCGGGGATATTTATGTGAGCGACGACTTCAGCGATCTGGTGGAAGTCTTCGATCCGTCCGGCAATTTCCTGCGGTCCTGGAATGGGGAAGATGACGCTGAAAACAGCCCCGCTTTCAGCATTCCCGAAGCGCTGGCGGTCGATCCGCAGGCGGGGCAAGTTTACGTCTCCGACCGGAACAACAACCGGATCGCGGTTTATGACTTATACGGAAACTTCTTAAGGCAATGGGGTTCCTTTGGGTCCGGCAACGGCCAATTCTCTTCCCCGGAACAAATAGCTGTTCCGGGCGACGGGTTCGTGTATGTGATGGACTGGGGCAACAACCGGGTTCAGAAATTTATGACAAACGGGACCTATGTCTCCCAATTCAATGGTTCAGGCAATCCCAATGGTGGATTCAACAGCCCCCGAGGTTTGGCACTGGATTCCCATGGCAATTTCTATATTTCGGACGGTGGAAATTATCAGGTGGAAGTTTACGATCCAAACGGGAACTTTCTGAGGTCTTGGGGCGCACCCGGCTCGGGTTTTGGGGATTTCTACAATATGGGTTATCTTTCGGTCGGGCCTGACGGATCAGTTTATGTGGCGGATTACGGCAACGCCCGAGTGGAGATTTTTGATGGTCAAGGGGATTATCTCAATCAACTTACTTCAGCGGGAACAGGTTCCAACACTACTAACTTCTCCCTGCCTTTTGGCGTCTATGTGAATTCCTCCAGCCAAATTTTCGTGGCGGACAACAACTTGAACCAGGTGTTTGTTTTGGGAGTCTGCGGAGAGGCTCCCACCCTGGTACCTACCTATACGCCGACGATCCCGACACCCACCTTAACTCCCACCGAAACTTCCACCCCTCCGGCCTGCGGATTTTCGGTCATCCAGGACGCCTCCATGAACGCGCCCTTTGCGGTTGGATTGGACGGCGCAGGCAATGTTTATGAGGCGGAATATTTTGGAAGCCAAATCCAGGTTTTCAGCCCCAACGGCAATGCCGTCACGAGTTGGAACACTGACGGATTGGGGACCGGGTTCGCCAATCCCCAGGGCCTGGCAGTGGATGGCGCCGTCAGCGAGGTTTATTTGGCTGACTCGGGAAACAATCGAATCGTGGTTTCGGACTTGAGCGGTAATTTCCATCGGCAATGGGATGGTTCGTCTTCGGGAACGGCGTTTAATACCCCCGAGCAGGTGACCCTGACTGCGGATGGGTTCGTATATGTGGCGGACTCCAATAATAATCGGATTGTAAAATTCCAGAAAAACGGTGCTTATGTTTCCCAGTTCTCGGGTACCGATAACCCCGAGGGTTCGATCAACTACCCGACAGGCGTGGCGGTGGACTCCCTGGGGAATGTCTATGTGGCGGATAATGGGAACAATTTGATCGAGGTTTATGACTCCAACGGACATTACCTCAACCAGTGGGGAGCGTCATTCCGATTCCTGAACCAACTATCGGTGGGGCCTCCGCCGTTCGGTTCCGGCCAAGCGGTCTACGTGGTGGATGGGGGAAGCCAAGTTGTCGATGTGTTTGACACCCAAGGTAACACCCTGGGCCAATTTAACGGGTCCAGCACGGTCGATCCGGCTTACACCTTTGTCAGCCCCATGGGCATCGAGGTTCAGGATGCCAGCCACATTTATGTGGCTGATTTCGGGGCCAACCAGATAGATGTATTGGGCCCTTGCGCGGGTGTGCCGACCTTGACGCCTACTCCTACCCAGACGCTCACACCCACTCCCGCCGATTGCGGTGTGAATGTCATCCAGGACCAGTCCATGAATGGGCCCGCTGGGTTAGGCACGGATTCAACTGGAAACCTTTACGAGTCTGAGGATTTCAGCGATCAGGTCCAGGTTTTTGATCCATCGGGTAATTTCCTGCGGTCCTGGAACGGATATGACTCCTCCAACAACAGCCCCGCCTTCAGTATTCCTGAAGCGCTGGCGGTGGATCCGCAGGCTGGTGAAGTTTATGTCTCCGACCGCAACAACGACCGGATAGCCGTTTACGACCTGGAAGGTAATTTCCATCGGCAATGGGGCAGTTATGGTTCGGGCAACGGCCAA
>Ga0206852_1112_pt1 | contig 17304 bp, 20 predicted proteins | sample Alteio_BWOrgCont_14_FD_152849 | JGI IMG/M metagenome (GOLD analysis project Ga0206852, IMG submission 152849) | Enriched cells from forest soil in Barre Woods Harvard Forest LTER site, Petersham, Massachusetts, United States -... | ecosystem: Environmental > Terrestrial > Soil > Temperate forest >... | reverse complement strand
AAGTGGAAGTGAAGAAATATTGCAGATGGTGCCGCAAGCACACCCTGCATAAGGAAACCAAATAATCTCTTTGGGAGAAGTTTAGGACTTTTCATAGGGCAGTAGCTCAATTGGTAGAGTACTGGTCTCCAAAACCAGGTGTTGCAGGTTCAAGTCCTGCCTGCCCTGCCATCCAAGTTGAAAAAAGGGAAACATGTTTCAAAATTTGCGTGATTTTTTTAACGAAGCTCGGTCAGAATTTAAGAAGATTTCATGGCCCAGCCGAGAGGAAATCCAGGGTTCGACGGCGGTGGTGATTGTCACCATTGTTTCCCTCATGGTGATGTTGTTCATTTATGATTTTGTCATCCAGAAGTTGCTAGGTTTGGTTATTAAATAAAGGGCGGGAATCGAATGTCAAAACGCTGGTATGTGATTAATACTTATTCCGGGTACGAGGCCAAGGTCAAGACCAATCTGGAAAATCGAATCAAAAGCATGAAAATGGAAGATAAAATCTTTCAGATCCTGATTCCGTCGGAAGAAGTGACGGAGACCCGCGCCGGCAAAAAGCGAGTGACTAATAAAAAATTCTTCCCCGGTTATATTCTGGTGGAAATGGATATGGACGAAAATTCCTGGTCTGTTGTGCGTAATACACCCAAGGTGACCAGTTTCGTCGGAAGCGGCAATAACCCTATTCCTCTTCCCGATGAGGAAGTAACCGCTATTTTGGAGCATATTGGGAAACGACGGGAGCGCCGGGCGCTCAAGAGCCAATTTGAGAAAGGTGATCTGGTCAAGGTCATGGATGGGCCTTTTTCCAATTTTTCAGGCTCGGTCGAGGATATCAACCCTGAACGGGAGCGGGTCAAGGTCATGGTGACCATCTTTGGACGCCAAACCCCAGTGGAATTAGAGTTCCACCAGGTTGAAAAAGAATAGAAAAGCGGATACAATCACCGTTCTTGTTTACAGTATTTATTAGATAGAGAGAAGGTTTAAGGCAATGGCAAAAGAAATCAGCGCGATGGTGAAACTGCAAATCCCCGCGGGCAAGGCCAATCCGGCGCCCCCGGTGGGACCGGCTTTGGGTCAGCATGGCGTCAACATCATGGAATTCTGCAAGCAGTTTAATGCGGCCACCCAGAAACAGGACGGCCTGATCATCCCGGTGGTCATCACAATCTTTAAAGACCGCTCCTTCACCTTCATCACCAAGACACCCCCGGCTTCCGTTCTTCTGATCAAGGCGGCGGGCTTGGCCAAGGGCTCGGCGGTTCCGAACAAGACGAAGGTGGGCAAGGTGACGGCCAAGCAGGTTGAGGAGATCGCCAAGACGAAGATGCCAGATTTGAACGCCCAAAAGCTGGACTCGGCCATTCGAATGGTCGAGGGCACGGCCCGCAGCATGGGCATTGAAGTGCAGAAGTAAGCTTTAAAATAAAATAACTGTGGGAGTCGCACCTTAGGGCGGGACGTTTGGACCACGGGAGGAAAATATGAGCTGTAAAGACAGCAAACGCCACCGCGCCAACGCCGAGTTGGTCGACAAGAACAAGTTTTATCCTCTGACCGACGCGGTTGGTCTTCTCAAGAAGGCCGCCCCTGCCAAATTTAACGAGACCATCGAACTTCATATCCGCTTAGGCGTGGACCCGAAGAAAGCCGACCAACAGGTCCGGGGAACGGTCAGCCTGCCCCACGGAACGGGTAAGACCCTCCGGGTCGCGGTTTTGGCGAAGGGTGAAAAAATCAAGGAAGCGGAAGCGGCCGGCGCCGATTTCGCTGGAGATAACGAACTCATTGATAAGATCGCCGCGGGTTTCTTTGATTTCGACGTTCTCGTGGCCACGCCTGATATTATGCGTGAAACCGGTAAGTTGGGAAAGGTTCTTGGCCCGAAAGGGTTGATGCCGAATCCAAAAGCCGGAACCGTTACCACTAACGTCGGACAAGCGGTGAAAGAAATCAAAGCCGGTAAAATTGAATACCGGGTAGACGATCAGGGCATTTGTCATGCTGGGATTGGAAAGATTAAATTTACGGAAGAACAAATTGTGGAAAACGCCCAGATGCTGATCCGCACTTTGGTTTCGGTCAAGCCGGCTTCCGCTAAGGGAACTTATTTGGTTTCGGCTCATTTATCTTCCAGTATGGGCCCTGGAATTAAGCTGGAAACAGCAGAGTATTTGAAAACGGTGAAAGCTTAACGCGATAGAATACGTTCCGCTTTCTTTTGAGAAGGCGGCGTAAAAGGATGTCGAAGACAGCGGGTGTTTCTTTCTTATTAAAGAAACTTAATTTCCCGCCGAGACGATCCGAGAGAAGATGGTATTTTAATACCCTTCATCCGGTCGTTTCGGGTGAGGGGTTTTCTTTTTATAACCCTTTTCCCATTTTTTCAAATTCATTTGAGAATGGGGGTGATTTTTTTGGTAGAAACTAAGCGGGAACCTAAAACGGAAAAAGTAGAGGCGGTTCAAGCGTTCTATGACCGTGTCCAACACGCCAAATCAGTGGTGGTGACTGGGTATTCAGGTCTTACGGTGGAAGAAGTGACCCAATTGCGGGCCCAACTTTTCCACGCAAAGGTCGAATATCTGGTGGTTAAGAACAACTTGGCGCGTATCGCTCTCAATAAATTCAACATTACGGTGCTGGATGATTTGCTGGTAGGCCCTACGGCCATTGCTTTAGCGATGGAAGACGCGGTGGCTCCGGCGAGAGTGCTTTCGAAATTCGCGAAGGATCACGATAAATTGTCCCTCAAGGGAGGCTGGCTAGATGGCCGGCTGATCACGGACAAGGACATCAAGGCCCTGGCGAACCTTCCGAGCAAGGAAGTTCTGCTGGCCAAGATGTTGGGCAGCATGCAGTCGCCCGTAACCGGAATCGTGCGGGTCTTGGCGGGCCCGGTTAACAAACTGGTTTACGCTCTGGACGCGGTAGCGAAAGCAAAGGCTAAAGCCGCTTAATTTTATTTATTAACTGGGGAAATTCCCCATTACTGTTGATTAAAATAGAAAGGTTCGAAAATGCCTACTTTGACAAAAGACGAGATGATCACGGCCATCGAAGGGATGACCGTTCTGGAATTAAACGAATTGGTGAAGGCGCTTGAGACGAAATTCGGCGTGTCCGCCGCGGCCCCCGTGGCCGTTGCCGCCGCTGGAGCCGGCGCTGGCGCCGCCGCCGCCGAGGAGAAGACCGGTTTTGACGTCATCTTGAAGGCCGCTGGCGGCAACAAGATCAGCGTCATCAAGGTCGTCCGGGAAGTCACCGGCCTAGGCTTGAAGGAAGCTAAGGATCTGGTCGACGGAGCCCCGAAGCCGATCAAGACGGGCATCGCGAAGGCTGAAGCTGACGCCATTGTTGAGAAGTTCAAGGAAAGCGGCGCTGAAATCGAAGTGAAGTAATTCGAAAAGCGTTTTTAAAGCCCCATCTTGAAATAAGATGGGGCTTTTTTATTTTGGCAGTGGATGGTCTGGATGAAAGAATGGATTTTGGAGACATGGAAGAATGATTTCAAAGACAGAATCCAGATCCACTGAATTTTTTCAAACGGGCAGGATAACTTGGGTTTTGCTTCTGGTTTTGGGCTTTTCCAGTCGATTCGCTTTTATCGCCAAAAGTCACATTGTGTTCACTTCAGATGAAGCTTATTGTCTGAAATATGCGCTTCATTTTGGTGATTCGGTATGGCAGTCGTATCTTTATCCAGCCTCGCGAATTTTTGATGGGGTGCGTTTCTGGGTTTCAACGATGTTTTTTCGTTGTACGAATGGCTGGCTTCAAACTGGCGCTCTAGTAGCCATTTTTTTCAATCTAACCGGCTGCGTTTTATGGGTTTATTGGGTCTATCGTCGTCTTTCTCCCTTAGCCGCTTTTACCACAGCGGTTTTATTAGCCATTCCGCCAGCTTGTTTGGATTATTACGCCACTTTATTAGAAAGGCGTCAGGTTTCAGTCATTCTTGGCGCCATATTCGCGCTGGGATACGAAAAGTGGTTTTCCAATTTTTGGTACTCTTTTTTATTTGGACTTTTAGCGGGTTGGGGATTTTGGGAGGATCCCTTTATTATTTTCTTTATCCTGGGATTAATTTTAAGCAAAATTTCCGAGGATGGTTGGAAAAGGATATTGCCGTTAGGGACCTGGGGTCCGATTGTTTTGGGAGTTGTTCTCTCTGGAGGTTATGGCGCCATACGAGAGTGGCAAAGCCCTCAATTTCAACCTGGGTACATCACCCATGGGTTGGCTGGATTTTCCAGCATTCTTTATCGCATCCGTCTTCTTATCCAAGCGTTTCCTCAATTTTGGAACGACAACATGCCGACGGGTTATTTACAAGCCAGTCAGCTTGGTCAAAACACGGATCCTATGAGTCATGGGACACTATCAATTTTTTTCTCGTTTTGGACTGTCTTTTTATTTGGCGCGGCCCTAGTGGGTTACGCGGGTTTAAGCCGGAGATGGCGTCGCGGAAAATCGTTTGTGGTGACGGCGTTAACACCGGTGATCGGACTTTTGCTTTTTTTTCTGCTGAGCGATCATGTTTCGGACGCTCTTTGTTTTCGCTATTTTGCCTATTGGCCCGTGGCCATCGCCATAGGCTTGGGGGCCCTGGTTGATAGTGGCTGGGAAAAAGAAAGAAAGAGAACTATCGTTTTTGTAGTGCTTTTGGTCGCTATCCAAGGGGGTATTCTTTTACACCGAATTATTGAAATTCCAGAAACCCATCCTCTTGATAAAATTATTCAGGTTTTGGATCAAATCGACCTTAAATCGGGCTGGGCTAATTATTGGGTTGCCGATGGAGTCAATTACCTGTCAGGGAACCAGATTTGCTTGAATGAGTACAATGGGGATTATAATGGACATCCGGTTGATCGAAAGGCTGAGTGGTTAGCCTACCATAATCCCAAAATCGGGGTGGTCGCAGTAGATGGATTGGACCGGCCGCAGTCGATTCATGAATTGATGATGGCCTTAGTCAAAATAGGCTATCATCCTGTCGCCCAGTGGGTTTTTAAAGAAGGGTGGTCTGTGACAGAATTTCAAAAACTTCCCGAAAGATAGACCGTTTAGTATTTAAACTGCGCGAGCAAAGTTAATTTTTGCCATGGCTTAAAATTAAAAAATATTTGCTGTTTTCTTTCAAAGTTATTCGGTTAAGGAAGCGATTTTGAAAACGCATCAAGGCTTATTCATCACTTTTGAAGGCCCCGAGGGAGCCGGTAAGACAACTCAAATCGAGTTATTTTGCCGGCTTCTTCAAAAACGACTTATTCCTTTCCTGGCGACCCGGGAGCCAGGAGGCTCCAAACTCAGCACCCATTTGCGAAAGTGGATTTTGAACCGGTTAGAGTATCAATTGGCCCCGCAAACCGAACTTTTTCTTTTCCTCGCGGACCGGGCCCAGCACGTCAAAGAAGTAATTGTGCCGGCCCTTCAAAAGGGCAAAGTGGTTGTTTGCGACCGCTACACCGACTCCACATTGGCTTACCAGGGGGGCGGCCGGGGGTTTTCCATGCCGGTTTTGGATCAATTCAACGAAACCGCCACGGGCGGTTTGAAGCCGGATCTCACGGTTCTTTTTGATATCCCAGTAGAGTTGGGGTTGAAACGGGCAGTCGGGCGCGGCAAAGGCAAAGACCGCATGGAAAAGGAAGCCTTGGATTTTCACCGCCGGGTCCGCCAGACTTTTTTGAAAATCGCGGGTCATGAAAAAAAACGGGTTTTGGTGTTAAACGCCCAAAAAAGCAGGGAAGCGGTTTTTGATGATTTGGAAAAGGGATTGTCCGCACGGCTTCAGGGAAACTGGCGCCGGAAGATTATGGGAAAGGGAGATTCCTAATCCATGGCTGAATTTATTATTCCAAGACTTGAAAAGTTAGATTCCCAGCCCGAGGTTTAGGCTGTTTTAAAGCGACTTTTGGATCAAAAAACCGTTCAAACCATGCTTTGGACCGGGCCAGTTGGATCTGGAAAAAAAACTTACGCTTTAGCGCTCACTCGAACCCTTTTTTGCGAGAAAGGGGAGGATTGCACGGGTTGCCAGGCATGCCACCAAGTTCTGCATTTGACCCATTCAGATTTATTCTGGCTGGAACGAGAGCAGGGGAAAAATGAGATTTCGGTCGAAGCGGTCCGGAATTTGGAAAAAAAACTCTCAAACGCCCCCTTGTCGGCGCCCGTCAAAGTGGCGGTTATTCCTGAGGCGGGTAAAATGAACCGGGACGCCCAAAACGCTTTTTTGAAAACACTGGAAGAGCCGCCCGCCAAAACCTTGGTGATTTTACTGGCAGAACGAACGGCCAACTTCCTGCCGACGGTGCTTTCCCGATGCCGGCCCGTGAGGTTTGGGGCTTTATCCTCGGGCCTTGTTGAATCCTTATTGGTGAAGACCTACGCGTGGGAAAAACCGAAGGCCCGGGCGGCTACCGAGTTCGCCGATGGGAATATGACCTTAGCCCTCCAATTTGCCAATCAAGATTGGATGGATTTTGTGGCTAAGGTTCAGGTTGATTTTGACAGGGCCTTGACCGGGGGAGAGGATGATTGGCTTCAGACGGCCTCGCTTTATGACCAAATGGAACCGGATTTTTTGGAAGAAAAAACTTTAACCGCGGGCCAGCGTAAAGCGGAAGTCGCCAAGTCGGCCCTTCGGATTTACGCTGGGATTTGGAACAGGCGTTTGTTGAACCAGGATTCCATTCCGAGCAACTTTGGAAGTCTTCCGCCGGATCAAGTATTGAGATCGATTCAGAAACATTTGGATATTATCCCATCCTATCTTTCGCCTCGAATGGTATTGGATCATTTATTCTTGGAATTGAGGGAAGGGTTTAAAAAAGGGGAGATTGTTCCGATATCTTTTATCGAGTCGGCGGTTCAAATTTAATGGGAGTGGTTCATGCCTGAAGCGAAGAAAACTTTTTACGTTACCACACCGATTTATTACGTCAATGACGTGCCCCACATCGGCCACGCTTATTCCACGGTTGGCGCGGACGCTTTGGCCCGGTTTAAGCGCATGGATGGTTATGACGTTTTTTTTCTCACTGGCACCGACGAGCATGGTCAAAAAATCGCCAAAACCGCCCAAGAAGAGGGGATTGAGCCAAAACAGTTAGCGGACCGCGTTGTGGAACGGTTCAAGGAAGCCTGGATTAAGTTGGGAATTACTTATGATCGGTTTATCCGCACTACAGACCAGGATCACCGCAAAGCCGCCCAAACTTTCTTTAAAAAAGTTCAAGATGCTGGGTTTATCTATAAAGCTGATTACGAGGGTTGGTATTGCCTTCCCGATGAGAAATTTCTTTTGGATTCGGAAGTTATTGACGGTAAATGTCCTGATTGTGGACGACCGGTCGAGCGCATTAGGGAAGAAAATTACTTTTTTGCCATGTCTAAGTTCCAAAAACAAATTGAGAAACACCTGGAAGATCATCCCAATTTCCTGCAGCCGGAGAGCCGAAAAAATGAGATGGTAAATAATTTTATTAAACCGGGATTGGCTGATGTTTCCATCACTCGCTCTACCGTCAAGTGGGGCATCCCAGCCCCGGTCGATGGATCACCCATTCTTTATGTCTGGTTTGACGCGCTTATCAATTACATTTCGGCCTTGGGCTGGCCCGATGGGGAAAATTTTAAGAAATTCTGGCCTGCGGACGTGCATATCATCGGCAAGGATATTCTTCGGTTTCATACGACAATCTGGCCTGCCATGCTGATGGCGGCGGATATTCCCCTCCCCAAAAAAGTTTTCGGAACTGGTTATATTAATAAAGATGGAAAGAAAATGTCCAAAAGCTTGGGAAATGTGGTCGATCCTTTTGAGCTTGCGGCGACTTATAGTCCGGACGCCTTGCGTTATTACCTCTTGCGAGAGATTCCCTTTGGCGTGGATGGCAACTATACCGATGACGCGTTTCAACTTCGATTCAACGGCGATTTGGCCAATGACTTAGGAAACCTGGTCCATCGTAGCCTGACCATGCTGGAAAAATATTTTGGAGGAGAGATTCCTAAGCCGGGATCCAATGGTGATTTGGAAAAACAATTAGTTCAAATTGGTGCTTCTTACGCTGCTAAAGTTCGTCCTTTCATGGATCAATTGGAATTTCACAACGCCTTGGCCCAAGCTTGGGAACTGATTAAGCGGGCGAATAAGTACATTGAGGAATCCGCGCCCTGGAAAGTAGCAAAGGAGGGCGAGTCAGGACGGGAAAGGTTGGCAACGATCATGTACTCCTTGGTGGAGTCCCTAAGGGTTACCGCCATCTCGCTGGCGCCTTTCATGCCTTTTACCGCTGAAGCTATTTGGAAAGAACTGGGCTACACCGATGATGTCCATCACCATTTCCTTGTAGAAACGGAAAAGTGGGACGGGATTCCGGTGGGACAAAAAGTGACCAGGGGACTGCCTCTTTTCCCGCGCATTGAAAAAGAAAAAAAACCTTAGGGGCGATATGGCCGCGTTGATTGACACCCATTGCCATTTGGACGATGAAAAGTTCTCGGGACAAGAGGATCAGATCCTCGAGAACGCTAAGCAAGTTGAAGTGGAGACTTTCGTCACCATCGGAACCGATGAGAAAACGTCCGCGGCGGCCGCGGCACTCGCTTCCCGCCACCCGGGAATGGTTTACCACACGGTAGGCGCGCACCCTTCCGATGTGGACCGGTTTGACGAACCCATTCTTTTAGAAGTGGAAAGATTGGCCCGGACGACGGGTCCCAAGGCCATCGGCGAAATCGGTCTGGATTATTACCACCCTTCGGATCGGAAACGCCAGTTTGAGGTTTTCGAGCGCATGATTGGGTTGGCGAAGGAGCTATCCCTTCCTATCGTGATCCACGATCGGGACGCCCATGAGGCTGTCTATCAGGTTTTAAAGGAAAAAGCCCAAGGAGCCAAAATCCTGATGCATTGCTATTCGGCGGGGCCTCAATTTGTTGATAAGTTTTTGGGGCTTGGTTGTTTTTTTTCTATTGCCGGGCCGGTCACGTTTAAAAACGGCCAGTCGAGCCGGGACGCGGTAGCCCTGATTCCGCTTGATCGAATCGTAGTTGAGACCGATTCTCCCTATTTAACCCCTCATCCCCATCGAGGAAAGCGTAATGAACCGGCTTATGTCAAATTGACAGCTGAAAAGGTCGCGGAGGTGAAAGGCCTTTCTTACACCGAAATCGCTGAAATCACTACTCGAAACGCCCGCCAATTCTTCGTAATTTAAGGTCCTTGTTGGATTTCCAAGCTATCTAGGTACAATAGCCGTTCCATTTTTCAGGAAGGAAACCATGATCCGCGAATGTTTGATTAAATTATCTCATCAAGAGCCGCTGACCGAGGCGGAAACCTGGGACTGCACCCTGGAAATGCTGGAAGGAAAGGCCACGCCCGCCCAAGTGGGCGCTTATCTTTCCTTTCTAAACGCGAAGGGCGAGACGGAAGAAGAAGTCATCGGCAGTATCAAGGCCATGCGAGAAAAGATGGTCCGGATCAATGTCGATGATTTGAACGCCATTGACGTCTGCGGTACGGGCGGGGACCATAAGGGAACTTTTAATATTTCTACGGCGGCGGCCCTCGTTTTGGCCGGAGGGGGAGTCGTGGTAGCGAAACACGGCAATCGGGCCGCTTCCAGCCAATGCGGCAGCGCCGAAGTGCTGGATGTTTTAGGGGTCAAAATTGATCCGACTACTTTGATCATCGAAAAGTGTTTGCGGGAAGCGGGGATCGCTTTTTTGTTCGCTCCGCACTTCCATTCAGCTATGAAAAACGTTGGGCCGATCCGAAAGGAATTGGGTTTCCGGACTATCTTTAACATCTTAGGTCCCATGTGTAATCCGGCCTCCGTCAAGCGGCAGGTGATTGGGGTTTTTGACAAGGGCAAAGCCAAGTTAATGGCGGAAGTGCTGATTCAATCAGGAACGGAGCGGGTTATTACCCTGCATAGCCAAGACGGATTGGACGAGGTTTCCTGCGCTGAACCAACCACTTTGTGGGAATATCGCATTGATTTATCCACTTCGCCAAGCCGTTCTGAACAGCAAATTCAACCTGAATTATTCGGCTATGAACGCAAACCTTTGGAATTTATTCATGGGTCCGACGCGGCCTCCAATGCCAAGATCATGATGGATGTCTTGGGCGGGCAACCGGGGCCTTATCGGGAAGCGGTCGTTATGAACGCGGCGCTTGGTTTTTACGTGGCGGGAAAATGCGCGGCCATCCCGGATGGCACGAAGTTAGCGGAAGAATCGATTGATTCTCGGAAAGCGCTGGAAGCCCTTAAAAAATTAGAAAAAGTGTCGCACTCATGAGCATCCTTTTCAAAATCATGGAAACTAAGAAAGAAGAAATCGCCCAACTTAAAAGGGAAAGAGGATTGTCATCCCTGAAGGAAGGGGCGCGGGCTCAAAAACCGCCCCTTTCTTTTCAAAAAGCCATTGTTCGGTCTGGTAAGCTTTCCGTGATTGGAGAACTAAAAAAAGCCAGTCCATCAAAAGGTGTTTTGAAAGCGGATTTCAATTTATCGTTTTTGGCCGATCAATACGCCAAGGCTGGGATTCAGGCTCTTTCAGTTTTGACCGATGTTTCCTATTTTCAAGGCGATCTTTCTTATTTGAAAATCGCCAAAGAAATCACTCATTTACCTGTTTTAAGAAAAGACTTTTTAATCGATGAACATCAAATATATGAGGCTCGAGAAGCCGGAGCGGATGCGATTCTTTTGATCGTGGCCATGCTTTCATTGGAACAATTAAAAGAACTTCAACAACTGGCTCAGGAACTGTCCATGACAGTCTTAGTGGAGGTTCATGACTTTAAAGAACTGGAAACAGCGCTGAAAGCCGACGTAAAATTAATGGGGATTAATAACCGAAATTTAAATGATTTTTCCGTCGACCTTCAAACCTCCCTCCAACTCATGAAAAAGTGTCCTCCCGGCTTGCCGGTGGTTAGTGAAAGCGGCATTTTCACCCGAGCTGACGCGCAACTTCTTAAAAAGGATGGAGCTTCGGCCATTTTGGTAGGCGAAGCTTTTATGACCGCCCCCAATATTGAAGCCGCTGTGAAGGCGCTCATGCCGTTGGAGTCTTAACATGGTTCGAGTCAAGATTTGCGGGGTTACCCGCCCCCAAGATGTCCGCGTTATTGTGAAGGAAGGCGCCGATGCCATTGGTTTTCAAATGACGATGGGGCCCCGCAAGATCACGAAAGAACGGGCGCAACGGTTGGTTCGATTGGTTCCCCCTTTCGTTACTCCGGTCGGAGTTTTTGTCAATGAGCCTCTTTCTAAAATAAAAGCGCTCATTAAATTTTGCGGTTTTCAGGTAGTTCAGCTTCATGGCAGTGAAACTAATGAGTTTTGCGCAAGAATCCCGGTCCCAGTGATCAAAGCGATAGGAATGCAGAAGGCTCAAAGTTATCGGACGTTTCAAGGCTTTCAAGTTGCGGCCTTTTTACTCGATCACTATAATAAAGACAAGCATGGTGGAACGGGAGAAGGGTTCAATTGGAAATGGACCGTTCAAGCCGCCCGGCAACTTCCGGCCCCTGTTTTAATCGCAGGCGGGTTAACACCTGAAAATGTGACCCATGCCGTCCAAACCGCTAGGCCTTTTGGAGTGGATGTGGCCAGCGGAGTTGAATCCCAGCCCGGTCTGAAAGACCCCCGAAAAGTGTCCTTGTTTATCCGGCGCGCCAAAAAGTCTTTTCAAATTTGAAAGGATCGGTCCCTCGTGGCTGACCAAAAGTCTCTGATCATTAAACTCGCCCACATTTATTACCATACCGGTAGTTGGGATAAAGCTATGGTTGAATATCAAAAGATTATCACCTTGGATCCGCATGACTTTAACGTTCGAATGACCTTGGGTGAGATTTATCTTAAAAAAGGTGATTTGGAGAGGGCATATAAAGAATTTGAAACCGCGGCTGGCGGCTTTTTAGGGGAGAAAAACCCCAAGAAAGCCTTGGGCGCTTTTCGGGAATTGGCTCATCTTATTCAAAAAATCGTGGAACCCCAAGACATGGAAAGGGCAACCGCACTCTACAAAGAAATCCTGGCCAAATTACCGGAGTCGACGGAAGCTTTGGTTAATTTGCGGGATTTATACCAAAGGCATAACCAAACGGCGGCTGCGGTTTCCTATACTATTCGTTTAGGTGATCTTTATAATCAACAAGATTACGCGGACAAGGCGGAAGCCGAATACTCAACCGCTTGCGCGATGGATCCGAATAACGCCGAAGCGAAGGCGAAACTGGAAAAAATAAGATTCGATTTGAGCAGTGACTCATCCGCCGGTTTCCCGAAAACAGGAGTTTGACTCAATGAAAACAATGCCGGATGCCTCCGGTTATTTCGGCCCCTATGGGGGAAGGTATGTTCCGGAAACCCTCATGGTGGCTTTACGGGAGTTGACCGACGCCTACGAGGCGGTTCGGGTTGATTCCAAGTTTAAAAAAGAATTACACCAATATTTGACGGAATATAGTGGACGTCCTACTCCTTTAACCTTGGCAGCCAACCTTACTAAGCGGTTAAAAGGCGCCAAAATATATTTAAAACGGGAAGACCTGAATCATACGGGATCCCATAAAATCAACAATTGCCTGGGTCAGATTCTATTGGCCAAACGGATGGGAAAGAAACGTATTATCGCCGAGACGGGGGCGGGGCAACATGGGGTCGCTACCGCCACAGTTTGCGCTCTCTTTGGACTCAAATGCGAAGTCTTTATGGGTGAAGTAGACGTTCGCCGGCAGGCTTTGAACGTATTTCGTATGAAACTTTTGGGCGCTCAGGTTCATTCCGTGCAATCGGGAACCCGTACTTTAAAAGACGCCATGAGCGAGGCTTTGCGTGATTGGGTCACCAATGTTCGTACCACTTATTACCTGATCGGTTCGGCGGCCGGTCCTCATCCTTATCCGGCGATGGTGCGGGATTTTCAAAAAGTGATCGGGGCAGAAGTTCGAAAACAAATTTTAAAAGTTGAGGGTAAATTACCTGACGCTTTAGTGGCTTGTGTCAATGGAGGTTCTAACGCCATTGGGTTATTTTATCCCTTTATCCAAGACAAAAAGGTAAAACTTTTTGGCGTGGAAGCGGCGGGAGATGGTGTGAACACTACCCGAACCGCGGCGACCATGGCTAAGGGCCGACCTGGCATTTTACATGGTAGCCGCAGTTACGTTCTTCAAACCAAGGAAGGCCAGATTGCCGAGACCCATTCCATTTCCGCGGGGTTGGATTATCCGGGGGTTGGACCCGAACACAGCTACTTAAAAGATATTCATCGCGCTACCTATGTATCCGCCACCGACGAGAATGCTTTGGAGGCTTTTCAAGCTTTGGCCAAACACGAGGGAATCTTAGCCGCGTTGGAAAGCTCTCATGCGGTTTATTACGCGATGAAATTAGCGCCTAAAATGTCCAGACGTTCCACCATTGTCGTAAATTTATCGGGTCGCGGCGATAAAGACGTCAATACCATTATGGAAAAACTGAATCCTGTCGCGAAAAAATAATCTTGAGGAAAAATTTGTGAGTCAGCAATTGCGTCAACTTTTTCAATCCGCTCGAAATCAAAAGAAGGCGCTTTTTCTTCCTTATGTTTGTATCGGATACCCGTCTTATGAAGCGTCATTGAAAACCGCGGAAGCCGCTCTGAGAGCCGGAGCCGATGCCTTGGAACTGGGGGTTCCTTTTTCCGATCCTATTGCTGATGGGCCGACTCTTCAGATGGCTACCCAATATGCTTTGGATCATCACACTCATGTTGATCACGCTTTTAAATTAATCGGCGAGTTACGAAAAAATGGTTTTTTTCAGCCTCTTTTAGTGATGACTTACCTCAATCCGATTGAGCAAATGGGTTGGGAAATATTCGCCCGCCGATTGTCCCAAGCCGGAGGGGATGGGGCCATTGTGCCAGATCTTCCCTTGGAAAAATTCTCCGAAGCCAACCGTTTTCTCACGGTAAAGGGACTTTCATTAATTCCGTTTTTAGCGCCAACTTCTAGCGAAGAAAGAGTCAAAAAGGTCGATGCTCAAGGGGCCCCTTTTTTGTATTATGTGTCTTTGACAGGTGTCACTGGCGCACGAAAAACTTTGGCACCTGGACTTTTGACCTCCCTGAGAAAGCTTCGAAACCGGTTGAAGACGCCAGTTGTCGTTGGATTTGGCATTTCTAATCGCAGTCAAGCGGAGAAGGTAGGAAAGGTTGCCGACGGGGTGATTATCGCCAGTGCTCTGATTCAACTGGTTTCGAGAATCAAAAGTTCTCAAATCTCCAGCCAAGTGGAAATTTTTTGCCGGGAGATTGTCGAAGCCTTGGCCGTTTAAAATCCCTAGTCTGAAACCTTGAAAGGAGCCTCTTTTGGTTTGGTACAAGAAGCCGAAGGGCGTTATTTCAAAATTTGAAGGAAAAAAATCCGTCCGCGTGCCGGAGGGGCTTTATACCAAATGTAAGGTTTGTTCGGCTATTCTTTATAATAAAGATTTGGATAAGAACCAGAAGGTTTGTCCCAAATGCGGTTATCACAATCAATTGTCCGCGTTGGAGCGTCTTTATTTAACCGTGGATTCGGGCACCTTTCAGGAATTCGATGAATCTTTGGTGCCGGGAAACCCCCTGGATTTTCCCGATTACGCGGAAAAGTTAAAGCGCGGTCAGGACAAAACCAAAATGCTGGAGGCTGTCATTACGGGTCTGGGAAAAATACAAGATCAACCCGCCTCGATCGCCATTACGGATTTTCAATTTATGGGCGGGAGTATGGGAAGCGTGGTGGGCGAGAAAATCACCCGAGCCGTTGAGCGAGCGATCGCGAAGAAAGTCGGAATGATCATCGTTTCCGCTTCCGGCGGCGGCGCGCGAATGCAAGAGGGGATTTTTTCGCTGATGCAGATGGCCAAGATTTCAGCCGCCTTGGCCCGATTGGGAGAAGCGGGGTTACCTTATGTTTCCGTTTTGACCGATCCGACGGCGGGCGGCGTAGCGGCTTCTTTTGGAATGTTAGGAGATGTCAATTTGGCCGAGCCGGGGGCTATGATCGGATTCGCGGGGCCCCGGGTTATTGAACAAACGATCCGCCAAAAGCTGCCCAAAGGATTTCAACGATCGGAGTTTTTGGTGGAGCATGGGTTTGTCGACGCGATCGTGTCTCGTCATGATTTAAAATCGACGATCGGCCAATACCTCAAATTTTTTAGCTCGTGAAGGCCGCTGCTTCACTCAATTCACTGGAACGTTTTGGCTGGCGTTTTGGCCTTGACTCCATCCGAAGCCTTCTGGTGGAGCTGGATCGTCCTCATCAGTCACTCAGGTTCATTCATGTTGCCGGATCTAATGGCAAGGGTTCCACCTGCGCCTTTTTAGCTTCCTTCTTTCGGCAAAGCGGTTATCGAACAGGCCTTTATACTTCACCCCATCTTTGTGATATCCGGGAACGATTTCGGATGAATGGTCTTTGGATTCCCACAAAATCATTTCAGCGTTATAGCCGCCAGGTTCTGAAAGCCTGTGAGAAAGTCCGCCGAAAGATCGGGCATTCACCCACCCATTTTGAGGCCTTAACCGCTTTGGCTTTTTTGTGGTTCCGGGATCAAAAGGCTGAATGGGTTGTATTGGAAACAGGATTGGGTGGAAGACTCGACGCGACCAACATCATTGAAAATCCGGCCCTTTGCCTGATTACCCCCATCGGACTAGAACATCAGGACATTTTGGGGACCACGCTTAAGAAAATCGCTTGGGAAAAATCCGGAATTTTGAAGACGGGTACGCCGGCCGTGACCTATCAACCCCATTTGGAAGCTTTGCAGGCAATTGAAAAAACGGCCAAAGAAAAGGACATTTCACTTTGGACTGCCGGAAGAGATTTTTCTTTTAAAAGAGAAGCCGATGGTTTTAGGTGGAAGGGTCCAGGCCTTCAGGCGCATCTCAAGGTCCCGAATTTATCCAATTTTCAAATTGCCAACGCTTCTTTAGCTTTGGCGGGACTCCAGCGATTGGAAGCCGATGGTATTTCAAGCTCAACCCAACGATTTGAAAAATCCTTTCGAGAAATGAAGTGGCCGGGCCGAATGGAGATTCTTCAAAACCAACCTTTGGTTTTAATGGATGGAGCACATAATCCAGAAGCGGCTAAAGGGTTAGCGGTAGCCCTTTTTCAAAAATACCCGAAAAAAAAGTGGATTGTCTTGAACGGGTTTCTCAAGGATAAAGATTATACTTCTTTCGCTAAGATTCTCGCCCCCTATACCGATTTGTCGATTGTCACCGAACCCACCAATGATCGAGCGGAACAAGGACAACGGGTTTTTGAAGCTTGGGAAAGGGCCGAAACAAGAAGCATTTGGATCAATGATTGGCAAAAGGCTTTGGAATTGGGTTTGGAAAAAGCGGGATCATCTTCCCGGTTGGGACTTTTAATAACCGGTTCGCTCTATTTATTGGGGGATTGCCGACGTCATTTGATCGGGACGAGAGGATTAAAACGAATTTAAAGTCTTCGATTTTTGCCAAAGCGCCACTTGTAGTCCCCAAAGAAAAAACTGGATATACATAAATTGGTGGCTGAAAGTATATTCGGTCAATCCCCAAACCAAGATGGCCGAGAACAAACACAAGAAGGTCCAGTTCCATTCTTTGGATTCGGTGTCGTCGCTTTTGAATCGCAGCGCTTCGCGGTAATAACTAAAAATCCAAAAAAGATATATACCCAAGCCAAGCCAGCCATTTTGGGCAAGTATTTGAAGGAAATTATTATGAAGATGCGGCTCTGTGGGTTCATATTGAGCGATGGCGGGAATAGCGTATTTGGGATATATATCCTCCAAGTTGCCTTGTCCGATTCCCCAAGGATAATCTTGAATGATTTTCCAGCCGGACGCCCATATTAAGAACCTTCCTGGTTCCGAATTATAAAGTCGATGGTGTTCATCGAAATAAAGTTTGACTTGTCCAATGCTTTTGATCCGCTCTTGAAGCGTATGAGGAATGACGAAAAAAGAAGAGACGAGAAGGGCAATGCCGATCAGGAGCCATTTTCGATTCAACCTCCAGGTTAAAAGCGCGAATCCTGCGGTAAACCCTACCCAAGCGCCCCTGGTTTGGGTGAAAATTAAAGCCAGCCCCACTAAACCACAACAGATCCAAAGCCGAGTGTTTTTTGAAATCATTTTTCAAAAAAGTGATCAATAAGAGAAGACTTGCCATTAACATCCCGCCAAAAACCATTTTATCGCCTGAGAAAGAATTGATCCGGTCTTCGTGAATCAAAAAATGTTT
>Ga0206852_1037_pt1 | contig 17767 bp, 9 predicted proteins | sample Alteio_BWOrgCont_14_FD_152849 | JGI IMG/M metagenome (GOLD analysis project Ga0206852, IMG submission 152849) | Enriched cells from forest soil in Barre Woods Harvard Forest LTER site, Petersham, Massachusetts, United States -... | ecosystem: Environmental > Terrestrial > Soil > Temperate forest > O... | reverse complement strand
ACTGGAGATCTCAAGCGGCTAAAGTAGCTTAGGCGCAGAATTTGAGTACTAGCTTCGCCGGCTACAAAAGATTGAAAATGTGCCAAGTCAAATTCAGGGGCTTCTAAAGTTTGCAGAAGCTTAAGGCTATCATGATAGCACAGCCAGGCTCGCTTGCGTTCAGGTTGGCGAGTTGTAAAGAAACGCGCGATAAAGCGTTTCCAGGCTGGTTGACGATCATGGCTTAATACTTCTGCACGAAGCTGCTCAGCCTGGTCGGCGCGCCATAGATCAGCATGCAATTTACCATAGCGCTCTATGGCTTTGCGTATTGGTTCAAGCTCTGCTTGCCATTCGATGGGGAATGTTGCCATGGATGGACCCTCCTTGATTTATCTCAAAACCTTACTCGTTACTGCCCTTGACTTGTAAGTATATACCTATAAGCTTCGGCCGCCAAAAAATTTCGGACCTGTTGCGTCAACGCTTCCAGTTTCTGCCCCTTCCGCTTCCGCTCCTCCTGCTCCAGCAGAGGCCGCGGTGCTAGGCTCTCTGTGTAAGTTTTGAGCGCCAAGAAATCTTGGGCCTATTGCACCAAGGCTCTCTGTTCTAGGCCGTGTCATCTCTGGCTTCCTAGCTCCAGCTCCAGCGTTGGGGCTAGTCTTGTTAGTATCAGCTGGCTCTGCTGGTACAGCAGCTTCAGCGGTCTCTGCTACTACAGCGGCAGTAGCAGCTCTCAAGCGGTCGGGATCAATTCCCAGTATTCGGCAAAGACCTTGTGTTTCAGCTCTTGCCATTGTAGCTTCGGCTATTGCACCAGCCGCCCTTTTATCTGCACCAGCTGCTCTTTTATCGGCATCAGCCGCTCTTTTGTCGGCATCAGCTATTTTTTTATCGGCATCAGCCGCCCTTTTATCGGCATCAGCTATTTTTTTATCGGCATCAGCCGCCCTTTTATCGGCATCAGCCGCCCTTTTAGCCGCATCAGCTGCATTTCTAATTCCTTCAAGTCTGACGCTCTCAGTCTCAGCCCTTGCCTCTGCTACTTGTCTATCTGCCTCTCTCTGAACTTGTTTGATACGTTCACTAAAGCTATTTTGATATTGTTGTGTCATCAACTCCCAGTAATCGTATCCAACACCTGCAACGGTTAAAGTGGCTCGTCGATATTCGTAAGTGTCTTGGAGTTGGGTGGATTGGCGTAAAATTCCACCGTGTAGATCACTGCAACCCGTCAAGCCTTTCCAGGTATTTTTAGACCTGTTCATAATGCGTTCCACTATATCAAGGAATTGATAGCGAGATTTTTGTAAGCGTTTTAAAAAGCTATCGACAAATTCAAGGTCTTCAGCTCGTTGGGTATTCATGGCTTTGGTTTGAAACAACTTAAACCAAAAATGATGTTGGCGTTCTTGACTGAGATTTTTATAGTCCACTAGATGTCCTGTCATATCTTCAACAAAACGATCGATGATGCTCAAAAACTCTGATTCTTGTTGTTCAAAAGCAAAAGCTTGCGCGCACAAGTCGAATGCTTCATTTGCGATTGCTGCGGCTTTTTGCTTGGCCTTATCAGATCCCATATAGGTTTTGTTTGTTATGTAAGAAGGGGGTGGAAGCTTAATTTCATTGACGGCGCTTACACTGACACCTCGGCGAAGTAAATAATCGGCAATCAATTTCAATTCTTCATTATAAAATTCAAGAGGATTGTCAAAAAGAATGTGTAATAAGGTATTGCCTGTACTGGTGACAATCGTCACGGGTAGGCCTTCGTTAAGGATGAGTTCAAGCTTTGAGGCGCGAGTGCCGGGGTAGGCCGCTGCTAGCCGTTTTGCCAGAGAGGGTTTGGAAGGAGCGGCGGGGGGAGATAGTGCTGATGCAGGCTTGGTAAAAGATTTGCCAGCTCCAGCTCCACCTCCCGTAGTCCCAGTTGTGCTAGCTTTTGTTCCAGCCTCGCCTGCATTTTCAATCTCTGTCCCTGCTCCTGTGAGTATCTTGCCAGCGGCACTTTTCTCGCCAGCGACTTGCATAGCGTTAAGAGCTGCTGGGGCGGTACCTCTTCCTGGAATGGGAATAGGGGCGCTAGGGGCAGCAGCGACAGCAGCAGAGGTGGGTGGAAATGCTGAGCTTACGGAGGCCGCTGAGCTAGTAGCCGCTGCGGTTGTTGGGGTAGGAATGGTTGCAGTGGCGGTTTCAGCATCGCCCATTAAGATTCTGAATCTTTCGGCTCGCGCCTTATCATGATCTTCTTTTAGCTTGTATGATTCTACCAACAAGGCACTTTTTTTATTTATTTCTTCAGCCGCTTGTGCATCTATAAGTTCCGCCTCTCGATCGGCGGAGTTTATTTCTTTAGTAACGAAGCTAATGAAGGAAGCCCTTGTGAAGAACCAAGCTTCGTTTGGCCACTTGTTTAGGGCAAGCTTTAAAGAATTGAAATTTTCTATTAACTTTGCACGGTATTTAGCCCCTAATCTCTCTAGGCTAATGCCGTCGCTATCAGTTCTACGTGTTTCAAGTCGGGCCACGCCATCTGTTTCATCAAACCACCCATTCGCTGCTAGCATTTTCTTTAAATCGTCGCCGTCTAGAAGAATTTCTTTTTGTATGAGCGCTAGGAATTGTGTTTTAAGTTCGGCTAGGCTTGTAGGTGTTTTGGTGGCATCTACAGTTGCCGCAGCACCTGGGGTCGCTGCAGCACTTGAAGTCGCCGCAACGCTTGGAGTTACTGCAGTGCTTGGAGCCGTGCTGGAACTTTCTAGGTGTAGTTTTAAAGCCTGCAATAAGAGTGATTTTTGTCTCACGAGATGCAATCGTGTTCTTAATACTCTTTCTGCAAATTTATGCCCTTGCATTGCAAAATCTTTCTCAAAGGAGAGTTGATTAAAGCTAAATTTATCTGGAATGATGACTTGCAAAGCTTCTAGGCTTAGATCTGGGCCTGTGACGGCTTTAATGGCTTCACGATGTAGTTTTTTTATCAGTGCCAGCTCGCTGGCGTTGGGGCTAAGCAAACCATCATCAGAGGCAATGGCGCGGACTCCTGTTGCTGTTTCGGCACCTGCACCGGCACCTGCTCCAGTTCGACTGTCTTCTAAGTGAGGTCGAGCTGTTGCGGTGCTTGCAGCGGCAGCTGTTAACGGGCTTGTTAATGCTATGAAGGGTCGACTACCTTCTAAATCCCTGCCGGCGGGAATCGCGCGCGTTGGCTCTAGGCGGGGGCGTAAACTTTCTATGGAGCTAAGCTGCCTATAAACTCCTGCTGCACGATTATGTAGATAAACGTGTGGTCTGCGTGGGTTATGGGTGATGGTAAGGCGTAGTGAATCTCTAAACAAGGTAAGGTTGATTTCAAAAAGATGGACGATGGCTTTAAGCTCTAAATCACTGACTGGGGTATTAGCTGTTTTAATGAAATCATAATAAAGCTTTAAAGTGTCAGGTTTTGTTAAAAAATCAAGGATATCTTTAACAGCCTTAGGCTTCTTCTCAAGGTTGTTCAGTCGAGCACTGAGATCGCTTGATCTAATAAATTCATCTACTTCAAGCTGGAAGGGCCCAATAAATCGATTGGCTCGCTTGCGCGTCGCTATTTCATTAACTTCTAGGGCAAGATCATGAATATATCTATTTAGGTTTTCATCAATATACTCGGCAATACGCTCTTTAAAAGCAGTTAAATTATGAAGGCTGTATACGGGATGAGTAAGGTTGCGCTGATTACTCTCACGCAAAATTTGATACAAAACATCGTATAAACAGGTTTTAGAGATATCCTTGCCCTTGCCCGCCAATTCACTTAATTGGCGATTCGTGTCGCCACTGAATGAGCTTACTACGGTTGCGGCGCGATCGTCGCTGAGGCTTCGTGCTAATCGGGCGGCTGGTGTTCTTATTTGAGATCGAGATTGTCTTGTTGTAGCGCCTGTACTCGCAGCGCCGGTAGCCATACTAGCGCTTGCAGCACCTGCGCCAGCACTTGCAGCGCCAACACCCACACCAGCGCCAGCATTAGCACCCACTACTGGTATAGGTTGAAACATCGCAAAGGCTGGGTCAGGTACATGATGGGCTTCAGAAATTCCATCTTCTTTTTTTTCTGTAGTAGGGCGCATTACTTTGTTTCCTTGCTGTTAATTTAGAGTGCTAGATAGAGCGGCTGCTTTAAAATCAATCGCAGCTTATCAAACAATTACTCATAGTCAAAAGAAAATAGTTTGGATCAGTTTTAAAAGCATACTTTTCAAATTCGTTAAATTTTATAGATTCAGCAATATACACCATAAAGCCCAACATCCCACTTAAAGTTGTATGAAATTTTAATGTGTTGATTTTTAGTTGGATTGTATTAACCGGCCGGACAAAACTACGGTAGTAGTTTTTGATTTTCGTAGAGGCAATTCACGAATTGTCTTCTGTTTTCGTGAGACCAGAGGGGTCAGGCCAGAGTGGTCTGACACTTTTAGTTTATGTGCCAGCATTCGGATGTTCTCCTCAATTAGCCGCACGTCAATTCCAAGTGAAACAAAACGAACAACAAATTTATGCCATATTTTTTCTTGACCCATTCTGATTATTCAAATATTGTCTGGCTCCTTAAAAATAGGCTTATGAGTAGGAGCTTTTGTGAATTTTTATCGCTTCAGTATTTTATGTATTACCTTTTTCTTTATCTTGCTTTCAGAGAACACTTTAGCTAATACTTCTTCGCTCTCAGATACCTATGGAGGCGCCACATACAAGACATTTGGAGCGTTCAGATTAAATCCATTTCAAGAGAGGCGGGATGGAAAATATGTCTCACCCAGAAAACAGACTGAAAAAAAGGCAAATAAAGCGAAAAAGGATGATGGGCCAACAGAAAGCTCTTTAACTAAAAACAGGCAGGGCAATGGTAATGGTCTTATTCGACCTTATATTGGCTTTAATTATGGCTTTGATTCTTCACAGTTGAATGCAAACTTTATTGATAACGGAAGCCAAGCTAATTATGGGCTTGATGGGAATGCATACGGCGTTTTTGTTGGCATTCACTTAAATCCATTCCATAGCTCTATTCGATTATCGGCGGAAGGCTTCTACGAAAATATTGTAGGTGCACAAGCAAGTGATACCAACATCACGCCCTTATCACCATCGTTCCAGAAGAAAAATAACATGGGGGTGAGTCTTCTGCCTGGGTATCAGTTCACAGATAAAATGCAATTATTTATACGGTTAGGATCTGTATGGAGTGAATTTAAATATAAAAACACTTTGGTTGGAAAGCAAAATATAAGTAAATACGATAATGGTTTTCAGTATGGATTAGGCGCTCTCTATAACCTTTTTAACCACATAGGAATACGAGCTGAATATGATAGAATCAATTATGCCAATTTAAACTATACTGGCACTGGCGGCCTCAATGAAAATTTAGATTATCAATCGAATGAATTTAAATTAGGTCTCGAAGTTGTGTTCTAATTCAAATAAACCATAATGTAAGTGTATATATAGCTTCCCAGAAAATTATTTTGACAGGCTTAAAGGTGTCAGACCAGGTTGGTCTGACACCAAAGGTTTTGACCCCATTTGTTTTGAGATTTTTTATTCGGAAAGCGCAATATGTTGGGCTTCGCTTCGCTGTGCTCAGCGCCAAGCTACAGGCAGTTTGCCAGGATCTCGATCGGGATCAGCGATATTAAGGATGAATTGGAAACGACAAGCTGAATTCAATGCAATCCCCATCCACCACCTGGCAGCTGATATCGCCGCCGAAGGCTTGCATGATTTGTTTGGCGGAGGAGAGGCCCAGGCCCGTGCCACCTTGTTTGGTTGAGTTGAAGCCGTTGAAGAGGTGTTCTAGGGTGGCGGGTGTGACACCACCGGCAGTGTCTTTGATTTTTAGATAATTAAAATCGCTGCCGTTTTCGCACCAGATAAAAATCTCACCTTTTTCTTTTAGCTTAATTTGCTCGAACGCATTTTTAATCATATTTTGCAAAATGCGTGACATGAAAATAGCATTACCCAGGAAGGTAAATAAGTTGTCGGTGTTGTACTGTATTTTCGCGGAATCACTGTTTTTGCTGGTAAAGCTATAAACGACGCGTCGGATAATATCTTCAATAGAGCAGGGCACTAGATCATCAGGCTTCAGTAATTCAGAACCGCGAGCGGCTCCCTTAATGATTTTTAAAGTCGCATCAATATAAGATTCCGCTTGCTTGATCGCATTGTTAATCTTTTGGCAGACATCGCCTACGGCCTCGAGCCGAGCTTCACTAATCACAGGAATATCGGAACTCGAGCTAATGGACTTTTCATAGGTTTCTACTAAAGTTGGCAGAAATCGCTCTAACAGCATGATATTAACCCCAATCGTGCTGAGCGGCGATCTCAAATCATGCGACATAGATCCTGAGAAAGTCAGCAGGGCATTTTGTATTTCTTCTTGGGCTTGGACTTTGGCTTTGGCACTGGTGGCTTCTTGTAGGGCTGTTTTTTCGCGTTCTTGGGTTTGTTTGAGTTCGGTGATGTCCATGGATACCCCAAGTATCCCATCAATAGCTCCATCTTCATTTCTCAAGGGAGTTTTTTGGGAGAGCCAAATGGCTTCTTTGCCAGCAGCTGTTTGAGATTTTTCTTCAACCAGATGGGTGGATTTTGTGCTTACGACTTCAGCGTCAACATTTCTTAGAAAGTCAGCATCTGCGTTCCAGGGCATTTGATAGTCGGTCAGCCCTATGATTTCGTTTGGAGACTTGAATCCAGCATCCTGTGCTTGTAGGTTATTGCATCCTTGGAATTTCCCCTCTAAGTCTTTCCAGTAAATATGTCCGGGAAGTAGGGCAATTATGGCCTCAAGGCGTTTAATGGTTTGTTGGGCTTGTGCAAGCTCATTTTTTGTATCCATGAAGCCTTTCCAAAAATAAGGGATGTTGCTCTATAAGATTAGGGGCGTGGGTTTATATTAAACCGCCACACTCTCTGAGAGTTCTGGAAGTATAGGGTCAAAAATGACTTTGTGAAAGCCTGCGTCATTCCAAAGGAGGCTGTCGCGGGCTTCATTTTTAACTAAATCACAGAAGATGTGTTTTATAAAAAACAATGAGGGATTGTCTTTGGAGCAGCCCAATGCTTCTGAGTTGGCTCTCATTTGAGCTAGTTCTTGGTGCATCTTCTCTTTAATTTTAGCTAGCGGTTCTTGTTTAAGTATTTCTTGTTTAGTTAATTCATGGGATTCAGCTTTATAACTATTTTGTATTAATCCTGTGAATTGGGGGTGGGTTGCCGCATTATTTAAAATTAAAGTAATTGGGTTGTGAGTAAATAATTTTTTTAGATATTGAGTTAGGGCATGATTGCCAGTATCTCTGTCTAATAAAGAGATTCCTTTGAAAACAATGCACGGTTCTTCATTGTTAAAAATATCTATTCTTCGCTGTAAAATTAAATTTCCTGTATTAGGATTTCGTTTAAATAAAAATACTAGTTTCTCGTATTTTTTATTTCGTTCTATAGTAATCGATAGGATAATTGGAAGGTTTGAAGTGGTTAGATTATTAATTAATATCTTAGTGCTATTGTAGTAAGGAGTTGCTAGTCTTTTTCGCTCGCCCTCACGGATTAAGTGGTGTAGGTTTTTGTGGCTTCCGTCATTAATAGGGTAATCATTTAGTAAGTTCAATATGAAGTTGCAAGATAACTTTGATAAAAGGGCTTGGTAGTAATTTGCAACTTTCTTGGAGGGCGTTGACCCTATATTAAAATTTAATTTTATTAACGTGTAGTCAATTGCTTTTGGATAGCCTTCATTATCTGCAATGCAATATTTTTTTAAGAAACGAGCGGTTATAATAAATTTAATATCAGAATTAAGCTCTATGAGAAAATCTTTTCGTTTTAAAAAATAACCAAGTTTTTCTTTTTTATCCAGATCCTTGTTGAAGGAGTTGTTCAGGGCGGCTTCTGATTCTTGGTAATTTATTTGAGTTAAAATCTTTAGGCGATACTGAATTAAGCGTTCAAATTCTATTAATATTTGATCAATAAATTCTTCAGAATTTGCTAGCATGCAAATTTTATAGGCGCGAATTTGGCATGAAGTTTCCCCAACCTGGGCATCAAAATCTTTGTAATTTTTATTTAGAAAGCAGTTTAGGGCCTCAATGGCTTCCTCTGTTAGCTTTAATAATAGGGACAGGCTACTTAACTTTTCTTTGCGAGAAACTAATAGGCTATCTGGATTTGTTGGCAATAGTGTCAGCATAAGAATCCCCAAGATTCTAAAATGCATGCATTAGGCATGCTTCACCCTCTGGATGAGGGGGTTGAATGAGGCGTAGTCTGCCATAAGGCCGAGTATTTTGTAAGCTTTGGCTTACATGTAATTAGGCCTATATCTTACAATAGGCCTGGTGGTTTTACGGGGTTTATGGTGGGTGCTGATGTTTTGTTGTTTTGGCTTGGGGGTTGGGTTGTTTTTTTCTGATGGTTTTTGGGCGAACTGATTAATATAGCGTGGAATCTTTGAGTGCTTGTTTATTTTTGGGTTGGATTTTAAGGGGTTGATTTATTGTTGGATTGTATTGACCGCATTGGTTTTCTTTTTTGTTAAATCGTGGTTAACTAATTGCGGCTCAGGGTTGGGCCAGGGATTTGGTTTTGGGGTTATCTAAGGAGGGTTTTATTATGAAGTCAGGGTGTATTAAGGTTTCGGCTGTTGTGCTTTGTTTGGTTTCTGGGTCGGCTTTGGCGGTGTCTTCTGCTGATGGGTCTGTGGGGACTTCGGGTTCTTCTAATAATGCTAATTCTTCTGTTGCGTATGTTTCTCCTGTAGAGGCGAAAATAAAGCAGGCTAATGATGCTTTTATTCGGCCTTATGTAGGTGTGAGTATAGGGTATGATTCTACGCTTTTGACTGCTAATTTTGTTAATGTTGGTGCTTTAAATAATAAGTATGGCTTAAATGGAACGTCATATGGTGGTTATGCGGGTGTGCAGCTTAATCCTTTTAAATACTATGAAGCATTTCATAACATTCGATTAGGAATTGAGGGGTATGCACAAGCCATCTCTCATGCTCAGGTTTCAGATGTGGCTGCTGGTCCCCCAACTCCTGTCTTTCAGAAAAAAACTAATTACGGTCTAAGTGCTTTGCCTGGATATCAATTTACAGACAGAATGGAATTCTTTGTTCGGATTGGGGCGGAATGGAGTAGATTTAATTATTCAAATACAATAACTGGTGATTATAACTACAGTAATTATTCTACTGGTTTTCAATATGGTCTGGGAGCGCTTTATAATTTAACTAGCCACCTTGGTCTACGTCTTGAGTATGACCGAACTAATTATGCTCAAATTAAATACAGCCATGCTGGATCGGCGCTTGATGAAAATCTTAATTATGCAACTAATGCATTTCAGTTGGGTTTAGAGTGGTTATTTTAAATTGAGTGCTGTTCTGTAGAATGATTTTAAGGGTTAATTTAGAAGTTGGCCTTCCCTCCTTTCGTCGTCGTGCGACATTCCCCCTTTTTTTTTCTGGGGGGTTGTCTATGCATTTTTAACGCCAACTCGTGAATTGCCCTTACGTTAGTATGTTGTGAACATGCTTGTGATTCTGGTAGTCCATTTATCTTTGTTTGTCGTAAGTTACTAAATTTCTAAGTCAGCTTCATTTGGCTGACTATCTTAGATGGCATGGATCATATAATTCAAATGGAATCAATGGCTTTTTTCTCGACTTTGTGGTAGATTTGGCTAGTTAATGACCAATTTCCATTTCGGAGCGCCATTATTATGCCGTTGAATATTGAGCCTTTTCGTAAGGGGTCTTTTAAGCACGCTTTAAAGTGGGTAACCGGGGCTTTGGCGGCGTTTTCGGCTGTTGAAATATCCAGTGCTGTTTTGGGTCGGCGCTCATCGAGTGAATGGTCTTGGTCGGGTGAGGGATTAGGTCTGGCAACAGCCCCAAGCATTGGTTCCAATTATTCTTCTTTGTTTAATTGGGGCTCTATTTCTTCTGAGGCAATTAAATCTCCTGGTGGGGTTTATTCAGGTACTCACTTGAGAGGAGGGTATCCCCGCGAAATGCTGACAAGCTGTCCATTAAGTTGGACATTATCTGCCGCAACTGTTTCGGAAGCTACACCTTCTGCCCCTTCTAGCATCACTCTTACTGCAACGGTAAATCAACCAGTAGTAAGTTGTGTTTCAGGAAGTATCGATTTTAGCGTGTCTCCCTTCGATTCAACCAAAGGGATTGTATGCGCCCCCGTAACCTGTGCAAGTCCAGGTAATACATATGCTTCTAGTAATTCCAATAATGGACTACAGGTATACCCATTTCCTTTTATTCTTAAACCAACTGATTATGTGTATGGAAATGGAAGTATTTTACTCATAATAACTGGAACTAGTAGTGCAGGCCCAAGCATAACCGCCTTTTGGTCAATCAACGTCAACAAAGTCCCAATCCCCCCAACCCTAACCCCAGCTTCCCTCGGCGTCCTAAACCCACTAACCATCTTCCCTGGTCAGAACACATCTACAGACCTCCCAACTGGCTTCATTACGAATCCTAATAACGATGGCTATGCCAGCACAGCACCAAGCAGTAACCCGGCTTTACTAGCCGCCAGCGTTATTAACTCAGCCACGGGAAATTACGCCCCAGTTTCAGGCGCCCAAACGGCTTTGCAGCCGGGTGGCTTGCCTTATACGGCTACTTTTCAAGTGGCTACTGTAGCGGGGTCTGTGAACTTTACTCAGTCGGTTATTGTTGGAAACCGGGCGCCTCCTGGGGGGTCGATTTCTATCCCTACGGCAATACCCTTTGGCACTCCCTTGAGCGCAATAGTCCCGCTTCCGCAGTCTGGTAATCCGAGCACCCCGGTTCAAGATCTAGATGGGGTGATTCCTGAAGTATGTCGAGGGGTTCCGGTTACGTGTGCTGTGACCGTGCTTTCGCCCGTGGGAGCTACTTTTAATAACCAAACAGGAGCCCTGTTTTATAATCCAAGCACTCCACCACCAGCCGGCGGAAGTACAACGGTTACTTTTATCTTGGCGGTGACGGATCGCGTGGGTGCAGTGGGGTTGTTGCAGGGTGTGACGAGCTTTCTCTCTACCCTCAATCTAGGCTTCAATTCAGCGACTCACACCCTCACCCAGGGGTTACCCGTCCCGCTTTCGACCTGGTTTAACCTAAACTCAGCTAGAGTCGGTGCGGTTATCACGTTTACACCCTCGGCCAATGACCCCACCGTTGTTATCACGCCGGCGACTACTATCCCCGGAATCACCCTGAGCGCAGGCCCCACCGCGGTGGGTAGCGCCGCTGCGGTCAATGCGTGGCTTGCCGCTTCAACCGTAACGGCCGTGACTCAAGATTTATTTAGCTTAACGGGTAGCGTCGTGAATGATACGGGTGAAACGGATACGCACAGCACCTCTCCCCTGGTTATCACGCCGACGGCCTATCCCTTCCAGGCCACTTCCCAGCCTGTGAGCGCCCAAGTGGCTAATCCTGGTGTGGCGGCTGTTTTTTCCGCAACGCCGGGGATTCAATTTATCAATAAAAACCCGGTGATGGCCACTATTGCTCGGGTTCGTATCTATACCCAAAGCGGCGCTTTGGTGGTGGATACGAATACCACGCCAAGCTCTCCCGGTGTTTGGAATGGGTGGGGTGTGAGTGGTGTGAACCAAACGGCTGTTTCCACCGCAGCGTCTATACCTTTGCAGGTGCCTATTACAGCGCCTTGGGTGAGTGAAAATCCAGCGCTTAACCCTTATTCAGTAATTTTAACGGTGGGCGGAACGGGGATTCCTTCTTTGGATCTTACAACGAGTTTAACCGAACCAAGCCCCGCGTTGAGCCTTCCCACTGAAAGCATTCCGGCTCAAGGCGTAGGCGATACCCCTCTACCCATCCAATTACCCATCCCCAACACCGGTGGCGATCCTGTGACACCGGACATCCCGAATTTACCGGTGGGCTGGAGTTTTAATTCAACGAACTGGCAAGTGAAGCCCAGTACCTCAATTGCAGAAACCGTGGTTTTGCAGCTGAATGTGGTTCGAGTGAATAATCCCGCGAGCACCGCGACTCAAAGTTATAGCGTCACCATAACCCCCACCCTAACCGGCGTTGTGGTGAGTCCTTTGGTGGCTTATGTAGAAGACGGCCCTCCCGTTCATGTCGGTTTGGGCGTGACGTGTGAGCCAGGTCGAATACTGAGTGCGACGATTACCAATAACAGCCCGGGTACGGGAACTTTGGCGGTGCCGGCTTCGGCAGGCGCTACAGTGGATTGTACCGGAGGGAGTGTTTGTCATGTCGACGGTTCTTGTGCGGTGGTGGCGCCTCTTTTACAAAACAATGTCACCCTGGCTCCTGCCACGCACAGCAGTGCACCCACCAGTGTGAGTTTTTTGGTGACGGATGGCCCTAATGTGCCTGCGACAGGAAATGTTTTCTTGACGGGCACGGCTGTTGATACCGCTATGGTGGTGTCCAATCAAACAGCGGTCAATTCCATTGTGTGCTATCCGACTCAATCCACCTCGAGTTTTAATTCAGTGGTCGTTCAAAATTTTGATTCACAAAAAAGTGTGGTGATTACAACCGCGATTTATAATTTAGATGGCACTGTGGCGAGTGGCTTCGATATCATTAATGGCCCCACGCTGATTACAGGTGGCAGCAATTACCAAGCGGCTTTTTCTTTTACGCCGCAGCGTGACACTCAAGGCTCTGGCCAAAAAATCTATTATGCTCAATCTAAAGCGGTCAGAAGTGATGGTGTGGTGGTTTATGGTCCTACTATTCCGGTGAGCGTCAACAATCAGAGCCCTGTCATTAATGGCCAAGTCGGCAATATAGAGCTCTACGCTAATCGAAGTTATAGTCTTCTATGGCCTTCTGCGACGAGCCCCACCGGTGCGACTCTTACACCTCAGGTCAGCTTGCGCGATGGAACGCAATTGGCCGTGCCCACCTTAGATGCTGTCGGAAATTATTATTCCAATGGAACAGCGCCCGTCACTGCCGATTCCACGCAATTGACCTTTGCTTATGGCGATAATCATGGAGGCTTCACTTCATTGGCGCCGGTGAATGTTGCTGTTAGCAATGCGATGACGATCACTTTCTTAGTGGCGGATCCTTCGAGTGGCTTTAGCTTCAACGAAAATCAACAAAATGTCACTATGCCCGGTTTTGACTGCGATTATCCCGATGTGTCTGGAACGGAACATTTAAGTGTCGATATTGCTTGTCCCACTGCGATGGGTGCGGCCAATATCAATTTGGCTCTAGCGGCTAGTTTAGGCGTGAGTGTTTCACCCGTGCACGTGGTGGGTGCAACGAAGGTTGTTACAGTGAGTGGACTCAAAAATAATGTGAACACTTTAACAAGCATGGGATGTCCCTTAAGCGTGAATGCGAATGTGTTCACCACCACAACGCCCTTTCAAATTACGGTAACGCCTTATAATGGGGTGGATCCTAGAGTGACAGGTACTTTAAGTACCACCATCAATCAAGTGCAATTGCCGCTGCAAATGACAGCGCTTGAACCGCAATCGTGTGTGCAGGGTAATTGTAAAATGACGGTGCCTGCTGGCATTGGTACAAATCCAAATCCTGGCGGTACGTTGAATCTTGTGGCAGGACCTTTACCAGATCCTTGTGTAATTTATCAAGAGCCTACACATACTTATGATTTGTCAGGATGTGCTGCGCCCCGTGATTATCAATTAGAACCCACCGAAGAAGATAATTTAGGTGCAACGGTCAGCACGCCTTGGGTTATTACGGTCAATCCTCCCGCGGGTTCCGGTGTTGCCTCTCTCTACGAAACCCTCCGCCCAGCACTTCCCTACATCGGCACCTTTGGTGGCATTGGCATATTGGTGTTGATTGCTTTGTTGCGTCGATCGGGTCAACGTCCCTGGAAAGAAGCTCATAGATTATTGCTTGATAGTAAGACGCGCATTTTAGTGCCTCATTATGGTGCTTATAAAGAGATTCAGGATGCCAGGATAATTAAAAAAAGCGATATAGAAACACACTTAAGAAACTTGATGGATGAAGTTATCAGCGCCGAAGGTGGAAGGCCGGAAGTTGCGACAGATGTCGCGCAATTTTTGGATTATGTGATTTTATATGGTGTGTCGCATTTTGATGATCGCGATACGGAAGATGGTTTAGAGATTGAAGTCAATAAGGCGATCACTCAATTAGCTGAGCTGGTTAATAAAGCAAAGCCCATTACCCTGCTTGATTCGGATAAAGTTATTAGAAAGAGAGAGCATATAGTGATGCTCTTCACAGCGTTACAGGTGTTTAATAGCTTGGTTTTTGCGGGCAGGGATCGTAAGGTTGATATCGCAAAGAAGCTAAATCATATCAATGCATTGATTGAGAGCTCTGGTATTAAAGATAATAGAAATGAACGATTAAAGAGACGATGCTGTGGGCAAAATGATTATTCATCGTTCGACACGGATGATACATTTCTGGATCGGAGCACTAACTTAAGAGCTCGCATGCGATCAGCGCTGGCGGTAATAAGTTGTTTACCGAGTGATAATAGTTCTGGAGCAGAAATTGGTCGCTTTCTTAAATTGAGTATGGCGTCGATGTTATTTCAATTAGGTTGTTCTGGAGCTGTCAGTTCATCGACTGTATTTGAACCCAAGCCTCGTTTATGGGGAAAACAAGCTGAATCAGCGATGTATTTAGGTTTATTTGCATTGTTTGATGTGGATGCGGCGAACAAGTTAAAAGATGAATATTTAAAATGCTCTATGGAGCCTTCTCTGGTTAGAATTTACAGAGATGCTTTAGATAGAGTGGCGCGTGAGAGTTTAAATCCACGAATACAAGTGATTGCTCACAACGCGCTTATTAAAAAACGCGAGCAAGTTAGTAAGATTGACATTAAATCTTCCAGTCCTAAAGTGAGCAAAAGTGTGATCATTATTCGAGAAGGAGCTTTGTTTAGTGTTGCAGTCGTTAATAAATTAAAAGAAGATTATTTGGCTTGTTCTTTCGATGATCCTATTCAGATCAAACTGTATAGAGATGAGTTGAGAAGAGTGAATCGTTTTGGGGTAAGTCCTGCTATAAGAGCTGTGGCCGTTGCCGCACTTCAAGAAAAAGTAGAGCAGCTTAAGACAGTATCCTCTTCTGTAAATCCTGAGGTTGTGCGAAGTCGTGAGATTATCGCTGAAGTGCGAGTGCCTGGAATTTTGCCAAGCTCTGAAAGTGCTGCAGCTCCTGAGACTAAAGCTGTGGCACGACCTTCCGTCAATCCCTATGGATTTTATGCGGGTGCGGCTGTGGGAGCACGGGGCGCTCGTTCGAGTCAAACTAGCACTGCTCGAGTTATTCCTCCCCTGCACTCGACACTTCCACTGCATCTGCGTGCACCTAAGCCTGCGACTAGTGTTGATGCCTCAGTGGGCTCAAGTTCCAGTTCTGATGCCGCGAGCGCTTCTACGTTTGGAGCAGGCAAAGCTAGCGACTCAGAAGATTCCACTCACGATACTTCTTCCGATGTATCTCGCACAGACAGTGCGACGGACTCAGATAGCTCTTCTGTAGAAAGTGATTCCAAAGCTTCAAGCGATGCATCTCCCAGCAGTGGATCAGAATCAGGTGCTAATACGCGCTATCGCCCCTCAAATTCTAGATTCCTGGGAGCGGATGTAGGCGCAAGATTACGTGCCACTCCTGTGAGAGTTGTTTTGACGCCGGCAGGAATAGCTTCGTCTGCTTCAGCTGCAGCTCCAAGGCTAAGTTTAGTGCCAACTCCCGCAGGAGCCGGTGTGGGACCAGGAGTGGTAGCCAGGGTGCCTAGAGCCTCACCCCTCTTTATTGGGTCTAGAACCTCTGAAGCTGCAAGAGCCAGAACGTCTTTGGGAGGGGCTGGAAATGATGCAGGCCTAGCCGGAAGACGACAATCCCGTAGCTCGATGGCGGGTGGATTATTGACAGCAGGAGTAGTAAGGCGTACAAGCAATCCTGTACTCAGTGCAGCTTCGCCTTCCGCGGCTTCTGAAACAGTAAGAGTAAGCGTTAACCCAATAGGTCGTTGATATGAGAATAATCCGAGAGGGTCTGAAAGCATTGGGAGTTAGCAGCACTCCAACTCCAACCACTCCTGAACGTCCAGAAGAAGAACCCCGCCACGTAACAATCAATCCTTATCGTGCTGCAATAGAAAAAGATTTGGGTGATCCTGTTGTCACTTTACCCAGCGTCACGCCGCCTCCCCCCTCAAGTCCTGAACCTGCTCCAGAAGCTGATTTAGAAGTTTTCCCAATCGTGGATAACGCGGTGCTTACAGAAAAAGCTTTAGAATTAACTGAGGGTGATGGGCACGGCAATGCATTAAAAGCCTTATACATTTTACTTCGTGAAGGGGTGTTAGACGGCATTACGGCGGAAGACTACGCAAGCTTTGTAAAGCTCTATAAAAAATCCATCCCAGAAGTCACCAGAGCGGAGTTAGAAGAGTTTGAAGCTTTAGTTGGGAAATTGAAACTTCCCGAGGGTGGATCACGTTATGCTTTGGTTCGATATTTAGGGGATATGCTGTGTGATCGAGGTGTTTCAGATGATTACACGGCACTTCTTGTGGAGGCGCTTATAGCGCTGATTCCCGTTGAAATCATTTTCTCAAATCATGATCGCGCTTTTTTTGAGGGCCGTCGCTCAGATGTTGAATATGCCGTTCCTTCAAGCCTTAAAAATGTCGATCAAATGCGATCCATGCTGAGTTTAAATGAGCTTTTCAAACGCTTCCCTGATAAAGCGGCAAGATTTTCAAAAGCTATTAACGCCTATGAAAAGCACCTTAAGTTATTAAGTTATTCTTTGGATATTGATACTGCGACAGGAGCCGTTCGAGAATTTAGTTTGTGTACGCATGCCCCTGTGGGTTTTGAAACCTTGGAAGCTTTAGCCGAAGAATTGGATGTTAAATTTAACAATGGCTCGAGCCTAGAACTTGCAGCGACTATCGATGCCATCAACGCCAGAGTATCTGAATTAGGGGGCGTGGTTAAGTTGTATGAGAAGGGTGATGTTGAAACACTCGAAAACGAAATGTATGCCCTGTATAAGCAACTTGCAGAGCATTACCGCCTTGTCCTTCCCTTTGACAAAGATCATCGAAAAGAGACTGTTATACAATTAGCGACTCGTATAAGCGCAAGAGGGCGCGCTGGGGAGTGGGACGATACTGAAAAAACCTTGCTAAAAGCTATAAGACATATTGAGGCCATCAAACTGCCCATAGCCGCGAACGATCCCTCGCACCCTTTAGTACGCTTAATTGAAAACAGAAATTATAAAGGCCTTGATAGACCCGCGCATCATCCCAATGCGCCTCACGAAAAATTAAAATTTATGCACGGACACGATAACAAGCTCGGCGCTGCAGCCAAAGAACATGAGCGCTCCTATGAAAGCAATTTAGGAAAGAGCGACGCTTTGATGAGAGGCAATTATTACGAAGGCATCGATCGTGCAAAAGCCACCAATACGCCAGCGCCAGCGGCTAGAGCTACAATCCCTTCTGAACCTCCCCGAAAGCACCGCCATCATCATCGGCCAGTCATGCCTAAAGGGCAGGGGCGTCCCTCTCTCGGCGCTCATACAGCAGCAGAACCTGATCCAATCCTCGTGGGTTCACCCCCGCGATGTGGTCGTTAAAATCAAGGGTGTCAGACCAGATTGGTCTGACACTATCTAAACAAAGCACTTCACCTAAGCATCCCA
>Ga0206852_1109_pt1 | contig 17951 bp, 14 predicted proteins | sample Alteio_BWOrgCont_14_FD_152849 | JGI IMG/M metagenome (GOLD analysis project Ga0206852, IMG submission 152849) | Enriched cells from forest soil in Barre Woods Harvard Forest LTER site, Petersham, Massachusetts, United States -... | ecosystem: Environmental > Terrestrial > Soil > Temperate forest >... | reverse complement strand
TCATTCATCTCCTCTAACTTAATCGAAACTACATTCGTATATTTAAGGAGCTTTTAAATGCTACGTTTCCTAATTCTCTTATTCTTCATCACCACCGCTCATGCCGCTACTCATCGCCCACATATCTATCTCAAATGCAAAGGAACCGGTTCACCCACTGTCATACTCGAATCAGGTTATCGCAATGATTCTGATGTCTGGACAATGTCGCTCAATGGAAAACCAGCTATTTTTCCCGCAATAGCATCCTTCACGCGCGTTTGTGTATATGACAGACCGAACACTATCGGTGCGACCATCAAGGATTTAAGCCGCAGTGATAAAATAAAAATGCCACGCACACCGGAAAGTGTGGTGGAAGAATTACATTCCGTATTATTAAAAGCACATGTACAAAAACCTTATCTTCTCGTTGGACATTCCCTCGGTGGCATATTTATCAGACTATATGCCGCTTTATATCCGCATGATGTTGCAGGTTTGGTTCTCGTTGATGCGTACCCGGAAACATTTAAATCCTATCTGGGACATAAATATTGGCAAGCTTATTTGACCATCACGAAACCAGCACCAGAAGGTCTTGAACATTACAATATTGAAAATATTAATTTTGATGATGTCACGCGCGTCATGGAAAATACCGAAAAAAATTCTCCATTACCATCGATTCCACTGACTGTTATTTCCCGTGGTGTCACTGCTGATCTTCCAGAACAAGCACAAAATATTTTACCTTCTGCTGCATTTGAAAAAGCCTGGCAGGAAGGACAAAATCAATTAGTTTTACTTTCCCCGCATGCAAAACATATCATTGCCAAAAAAAGCCAGCATTATGTTCAAGCTACTGAACCGGAATTAATTATCAATTCAATTCATGAAATGGTAGATGAAATCAGGAATGCGAAACGGCATTAATATCTCTCTTGCAAATACGCAAATAACGCACGCAATACCATCGCCTCCCCACCTTGCGGACGGCCGGGGCGATTGCGTAAATTCCACGCCATCATGTCAAAATGCAGCCAGGGAATTTCATCCGGCACAAATTCCTTGAGAAATAATGCTGCGGTAATCGCACCACCATAAGGTTCAGAAGAATTATTATTGATATCCGCAATATTACTATTCAGCAATTCACGATACGCACCATACAATGGCAAGCGCCACATGCGATCCTGATTTTTTTCTCCTTGCTGAATCACTGCATGCACGACATCATCCTGATTGGAAAATACCGCTGGCAAATCCGTTCCCAATGCCACACGTGCAGCACCAGTTAATGTCGCAATATCAATCAGCAAATCCGGTTTTTCTGTCACTGCTTCTGCTAATGCATCAGATAAAACCACACGTCCTTCTGCATCTGTATTACCAATTTCCACCGTCAAACCTTTGCGACTTTTAATAATATCGCCAGGACGATACGCTTTTGCGGAAACAAGATTTTCAACCGCAGGTATCAACACGCGTAAACGAATTGGCAATTTTGCCTGCATGATCATGCGCGCCAAACCTAAAACATGCGCTGCACCACCCATATCTTTTTTCATCAACAACATATGCGCTGATGATTTGAGATCAAGACCACCACTATCAAAACACACGCCTTTGCCAACTAATGTCACTTTGGGATGCGCTGAATTTCCCCAGCGTAAATCCAGTAAACGCGGCGCATTATCACTCGAACAACCCACAGCGTAAATGGAGGGATAATTTTGTTGCAGCAAATCTTCGCCGACAATTTCACTGAATTCCGCACCAAAATTTCCCGCTAATTCTTTTGCAACTTTCGCAAGATCACTCGGTTGCATATTGTTTGCTGGCGTATTGATGCAATCGCGCACGAGATAAATCGCTTCCACTGCATTTTGCACGGAGTCTGCCATTTGTTGTGGTAAATATAATTGAGCTGGTGCGCGTACAGTTTTTTTGTAACGCGAAAATTGATACGCACCCAATCCCCAGGCGATAGCATACGAATATAATTTTTCATCATCGACTTTTAACTGATACAAACCTTCCGGCAACATGAATGGCAATGCACCTGCCGACCACATGCTATCATCCTGCACATAAGCCAGTATCTGTGAAACTTTTCCGGCGTTATCAGGAACCAGTCGTATATTATTACTTTCTGTTTTGAAACCACTTGCTTGCAACCATTCTTTGGTGAATGTGGATTGCGATGATTGCCAATTTTCAAATTGTGAATTCGTCACAATATGAATGGGAATTCCGTTATTTTTTTCTGAAAAACAGGGAATCATAATATTTTATTCTCCAATAATTTGTTCAGCAGGCGTGTATGGCTGATGCAATGCTTCTGCTACTGCCTTGTAAGTAATTTTGCCGTTTGCAATATTTAATCCATTACGTAAATGATGATCACGCTGCATGGCTTTTTTATATCCGAGATTTGCCAGTGCCAATGAGAATGGCAGCGTCGCATTATTCAATGCAACGGTTGAAGTACGAGGGACTGCTCCTGGCATATTGGTCACGCAATAATGCACTACACCTTCTTCAATAAAAGTGGGATTTTCATGCGTGGTCGGATGTGAAGATTCAAAACAACCACCTTGATCAATGGAAATATCCACCATCGCAGCACCTGCACGCATGCTTTTTAACATGGCTTTCGTCACTAGCTTTGGCGCAGAACCACCAGGAATTAACACTGAACCAATGACAAGATCAGCTGTCTGAATATGTTTTTCAATGGCATCACGCGTGGAAAAAATGGTATTGATTTGCGATCCAAAACGTAAATCCAGTTCATACAAACGCTGTAATGAATTATCAATGACTGCGACATTCGCGCCCATTCCCATCGCAACACGCGCAGCGTTGGTACCAGCTTTACCGCCGCCTAACACCAGTACATAAGCAGGCGGAACACCTGGCACACCACCTAATAACATGCCACGTCCACCATTGACGATTTCCAGTGCGCTTGCACCTGCCTGAATGGACATGCTGCCTGCCACTTCACTCATTGGGGCAAGCAATGGCAAACCACCTTGTGCATTAGTCACTGTTTCATAAGCAATCGCAATACAACCGGATTCCTGCAGTAATTTCGTCTGTTCAGGATCAGGTGCAAGATGCAAATAAGCAAATAACACCTGATTCTCACGCAGCATTTTACATTCTGCTGGCTGTGGTTCCTTGACCTTGATAATCATGTCAGCACGCTGATAAATTTCTTCAGCGTAATCGATAATATCTGCGCCTGCCTGTTTATACATGGCATCAAGAAAACCAATTTTTTCACCCGCACCTTTTTGCACGAGCACGCGATGCCCACAAGCTACCAATTCCCTGACACTTCCAGGCACTGCACCAACACGATATTCAAAATTTTTTATTTCCCTTGGAATACCGATCAACATGTTCATGCTCCCTAATGAGATAACTCCACCCATAATTTATTCAGACGATTCACAAATGCAGCGGGATCTGGAATCGGACTTCCTTCAGCCAGTAATGCCTGATCATACAGAATATTCGTCCATTCATTTAAACGCGCCTGATCTTTTTCATCATGCAATTTGCGCACCAAGGTATGTTCAGGATTAATTTCCAGAATAGGTTTCACTTCTGTAATTGGCTGGCCTGCTGCTTTTAATAAACGTTCCATTTGCGGTGTTAATGCATTCTGATCACGCACCAGACACGCAGGTGATGTTGTCAAACGATGTGATAAACGCACTTCATTAATTTTATCACCGAGAATTTCCCTGATATTTTTAAGCAGATTTTCAAATTCCTGTTTTTGTTCTGTATCCTTTTTCTCTTCTTCCTTTTTGGCTTCTGCATTTTCAGGGATAATTTCATCCAGTTGTAAATCACCTTTGGCAACTGATTGAAATGCCTTGCCCTGAAATTCCGGCAAATGTCCAACCACCCATTCATCAATGCGATCTGCCAGCAATAAAACTTCAATATCATTTTTACGGAAGATTTCCAGATGCGGGCTGGATTTGGCTGCATTCACATTTTCTGCGGTAATATAATAAATTTTCTTTTGCGATGGTTTCATGCGTGCAATGTAATCATCAAGCGATGCAATTTGCGCATTGGCTTCTGTATGCGTGGATGCAAAACGTAATAATTTTCCGATACGTTCGCGATTGGCAAAATCTTCAGCGGGGCCTTCCTTTAATACATTGCCAAATTCTTTCCAGAATGTTGCATATTTTTCTGGATCATCTTTCGCGATTTTTTCCAGCAGATCGAGCACGTGTCTTACTAATGCAGAACGTAATTTTGCAATGGATGGATGATCTTGCAAAATTTCACGCGAAATATTGAGTGGCAAAGCCGTTGTATCCAGTACACCACGCACAAAACGCAAATAATGCGGAAGGAATTGTTCTACCTGATCCATGATAAATACACGTTGCACATATAATTTCAAACCATGTGACGAGTCACGTTGCCATAAATCAAATGGCGCACGCGTGGGTAAATATAACAAGGTCGTGTAATCAATATTGCCGCCTTCAATTTTATGATGCGTCCAGGCGAGTGGGTCTTCAAAATCATGCGCGACATGTTTGTAAAATTCCTTGTACTGCTCAGCTGTGACAGAACTTTTCGGCAATGACCAAAGCGCAGTCGCACGATTGACAGTTTCCCATTCAGTGGTTTCCTTGCCATCATCAGTACGTTTAACCATGAGAATAGGAATATTCAGATGATCAGAATATTTGGTAATAACATTACGCAAACGCCAATCATTTAAAAATTCATCATCACCTGCTTTCAAATGCAATGTAATTTCAGTACCACGATCTTTTTTCTCGATATTGGCAACGGTATATTCACCATCACCTGCTGATTCCCATAACACACCATGTTCACTACCCAATCCAGCACGACGTGATTTGACGGCCACTTTGTCTGCCACAATAAATGATGAATAAAAACCTACACCGAATTGACCAATCAAATGTGCATCTTTTTTCTGATCACCGGTTAATTGCGATAAAAATTCACGTGTACCTGATTTTGCGATGGTACCGAGATTATCGACAATTTCTTCGCGACTCATACCGATGCCATTATCACTGATGGTAATTGTGCGTGCGGTGGTGTCGTAAGTGATACGAATGGCAAGATCGGAATCTGATTCATACAAGGCTGGATCTGATAAGGCAGCAAAGCGTAATTTATCAATCGCATCGGACGCGTTTGAAATTAATTCGCGTAAAAAGATTTCCTTGTTGCTATAAAGTGAATGCACCACGATATGCAATAATTGTTTTACTTCAGCCTGAAAACTAAGTTTTTCCTGATGCGCATCTAATGACATGTAACGTTACTCCACATATTTATATTATTAAATTAAGTTCGTATCAATCGACGTGATAAAAACATACCAACAAAAACAAACACCACAATCGGCAATAATGCTGCAAAAAATGGTGACAACTGGTAAACAATACTCATTTGTCCCAGCAATTCATTCAATATAAAAAACGTAAATCCCGCGAGTATACCGAGCACAATTCGCAAACCCATGCTCGCCTGACTCAATGCACCCAGCACGAAGGGAATCGCGAGAAAGATCATGACTAGCGATGCGATGGGCTGAAAAATGCGTTGCCAAAAATTAAATCGATATTCACTCGATTGCAATCCATTTTTTTCCAGATTGCGTGCAAAACGCACGAGCGCCGGCAAGGATAATTCATTTGGCTCAAGCACACTCGCATTTAAAAAACGTGCGTTGAATTTTAAATCCCATGGTAATTCCGCCATAAACTGACTTTTGGTACGCATGGGATAAAAACTGGTTTTAACCACGTTTTTTAACATCCACTGATTATCTTCAAGCACCATGGATTGCGCATAATAAACCGCTTCGAGTTTACGTTCGTTATCAAACTGATAACGCGTCACACCATTCACATGATGTCGATTAACCGCATTTTGCAAATGAATAAAATTATTATCGATGTGTAACCACGTGCCTGATGCAGTTGCCACTGCTTCTGAACCATGTTGCGCATTTTCCTTCTGGATGACTGCCTTGTGATTCAATGCTGGTGCAAGCCATTCGCCCATGAGACTGATGATTACAATCATCATGAATGCGGCAAGTAAAACGCTGGTGATAATCTGACGGATGGAATATCCCGAAGTACGCATGACAGCCAGTTCACGATGCGTGGATAACATGCTCAAACCAATGATGCTGCCCAGCAATAATAACAATGGCGAAAAATGATAAACTTCACCAGGCATGCGCATCAGCACATAGAAAATCGATTGTGTAAAACCATATTCACCGGAACCAATACTTTTTGCTTCTGCCATCAGTGAAAGAATAAATGAAATACTGATGATAATGAGCGCAGCCATTAGCGTTGCCTGCACAACAATTTTTGCAATATATCTTCCGAGTATTTTCATCATGATTTCATATTCCACTTTTGCGAACTGATGAGCATCACGCCCATCACAAACATGAACATGACAATATGCACCCACCACATGCCGATGGAAATTGGAACCATGCCACGCTCCACCCAGTGACGTGCAATGTACAGGAGATGAATATAAATCACGTACACCAAAATCGCTGGCACCAGCGATAAATAACGTCCTTGTCGTGGACGCACTGCGCTAAGCGGGACTGCCAGAATGGTTAATAAAATCGTGGCGATTGCCAATGAAAATCGCCACTGAAATTCTGCTGCGCGTTTCGGTTGGGAATAATCTTTCCACAATTGGGATAATGGCAGTGTTTCATTTTCTTCATGCGCATTACGCACATCATTTTCAGGAATATGCACTGAATATTTTGCAAACTGAATTATCTTGTAATCATTTTGTCCCGGCGTGCCTTCATAGCGATAACCATCACGCGTTACAAAAAACTGTCCTTGTGAAACAGCTTCTTTTGCCTGATAACCTTGTTCAGCGACCACCAGCATCCACGCATTTTTTTCATTACCATTGTCATCGGTTGATTTTTTTTGTTCTGCCATAAATATATTTTCAGCACGTTCACGATCACGTGAAAGTTTTTCCACATACATGACATGCCTGCCATCCGGGCTCACCTGAAAACGACCAGGCATAATGGTTTGCACCAGATGCACCGTTGCTTCATCACTTGCCATCATTTGCTGGCGTTTGGCAGAAACAGCGGGATTCACCCAGAACATCAGAAACACGACGATAGCAGCTGCAACGAGAGCAATCATTGACACGAGTGATAATAGCCGACGATTACCATAACCCACCATTTGCAGGATAGACATTTCCTGATCAGCATATAAACGGCCAAAAGTCAGCAGAATGCCGAGGTATAAACCCAACGGTAGTAAAAAAGCCAGAATATAAGGCGCTTCGAAGCTAATGAGTTGGAGCAATATTTTCGCAGGAATTTTGCCGACGGCGACAAAATTCAGATAACGCACGGTTTGTTGGCTCAGGAATGCGAGAAGCAGGATAAAGGTAACAGCAAGACAGGTAAACACCACTTCCCGAGTCAGATAACGAGCAATAATCACCTTAATAAACCTTCATGAAAAACGAGGGGGAATTATACCCGCAATCTTCGTGACAAATCATTTTTTTTGAATACACTCTTAGGGCTCAGTGAAGTAATGTCGGGTAGTTCTTCCTCGAACTGAAGGGGTCGCATCTCGACTTCGCCCTTTAGAGCAGGGATTGGCCTGGTTCAGGATGCTGGGGTCGCACAGGTGAGGATGCTGGGGATCTCGCCTTCACCCTTTACAGGCAGCAGCGATTGATTCGGTTAGGTTTTTTTGCAAATAAAGCGCAGGAGGCCGGAGGCCGACGAGCCATTGCGAAAAAACCTAACCGAATCAATCGCTGCTGCCTGTAAAGGGTGAAGGCGAGATCCCCAGCATCCTCACCTGTGCGACCCCAGCATCCTGAACCAGGCCAATCCCTGCTCTAAAGGACGAAGTCGAGATGCGACCCCTTCAGTCCGAGGAAGAGATATTCGATGTTTTCTCATATATCAAATCAACCATTTAGGAGCTGACATGAAACTGAACCTTAAAGTAGCACCACCGCAATCACAACATAAAACCTGTTTGATCATTGGTGCATATGAAGGAGGACAGTTAACATCCGCAGCAAAAGATATCGATAAATCTGCAAAAGGATTGATCAAGCAACTCTTCACCGATGGTTTATTCAAAGGCAAGGCCGGCGAAGTGTTACCCTTATTTCGCAGTGCCCAGGATTTTAACCACATCGTCCTCGTCGGCCTTGGCAAGCAGGGAGCCCTCTCACCTACCGGCTTTCGCCGCCTGATCGTGACCGCTGCAAAATCCTTGTCTGGTACAGAAACAGACACCATTACCTGCTATCTCACGGATGCTGAGGTGCAGGGAAAATCACTGGCCTGGAAAGTCAGACAAATCGCAGAAGCTTGCAGTGATGGATATTATTGCTTTGATTTGTTCAAATCAGAAAAACGTAAAAATCATCTCAAACAATTCATCATCGCATTACCAGACAATAAACAATTAAAAGCCTGTGAAACTGCATTAGCCGAAGCACAAGCCATTACTCATGCTGTCACACTCACAAAAAATCTGGCGAATACACCCAGCAATATTTGCACGCCTTCCTTTCTTGCTGATCAGGCAAAAGAATTAGGCAAACAATATCGTGACATCAAAGTCACTGTGCTCAATGAAACACAAATGCAAAAACTGGGTATGGGTGCATTGCTTGCTGTTTCCCGTGGCAGTGCGGAAGAAGCCAAATTAATCTGTCTGGAATATCACGGTGGTAAAAAAAATCAGGCACCGGTTGCACTCGTTGGCAAAGGCATTACGTTTGATACCGGCGGTAATTCGCTAAAAACACCCGATAATATGGTTGGCATGAAATATGACATGTGCGGTGCCGCAACGGTTCTTGGTACTCTCACAGCTGCTGCAGAATTAAAATTACCCATCAATGTCGTAGGCATTATTCCTGCCGTTGAAAACATGCCGGGTGGTAGCGCATATAAACCGGAAGATATTCTCACCAGTCTTTCTGGTCAAACAATTGAAGTAATTAGCACCGATGCAGAAGGACGTTTAATTCTCTGTGATGCACTAACATATTGCGAACGTTTCAAACCGGATGTTGTGATTGATATTGCAACATTAACTGGCGCAGTCGTCATTGCATTGGGAACACATGCAACGGGATTGATGTCAAATGATGAACCTCTTGCCAAAGCCTTATTAAAAGCTGGCATTGAAAGCAATGATCGTGCTTGGCAATTACCGCTGTGGGATGAATATCAGGAACAAATTGAAAGTCCATTTGCTGATATGGCCAATGTTGGCGGACGTCCAGCAGGAAGTATTACAGCAGGTTGTTTCCTGTCACGCTTTGCAAAGAAATTTCATTGGGCACACCTTGATGTTGCAGGCACTGCTGCTTTCATGTTTGGACCAGAACGTTCTGCAACAGGCAGACCGGTTCCGATGTTGACACAATTTTTAATTGATAGAGTCAATCATGAAAATTGATTTTTATATTCTTGATACTGACAGTCAGCAACAAGCCCATTTATATGTGTGTCGCTTGCTGGAAAAAATGTACATGGAAAATCAGTTACCCGTGGTAGTGCATACTGATGCGCGTGCTGATGCTGAGCGTCTGGAAAATTTATTATGGATATATCGTGACGACAGTTTTTTACCTCATCAGTTGATGGCTGAGGAAAACATTTCACCTATCCTGATTGCTTATGGTGAATATAAAAATACATTGCAGGGAACACTCATTAATCTTGGCAAGGAAATTCCAGCCTGTTATCAGCAATTTGAGCAGATTATAGAAATTGTTTTTACTGATGAAAATATTCAGCAATACGCACGACAAAGATACAAACACTATCGTGATTTGGGACTTAACATTCAAACCAATAAATTAAAAGTAAACTAATATGATGACAGACTCTAATATTGAAAAAACTTATCAGCCACAGGAAATGGAACAAAACTGGTATCAGACATGGGAAAACAAGGGATATTTTGCACCTTCCAATAAAGGTGAAGCTTACACCATCATGTTACCGCCACCCAATGTGACCGGCAGTTTGCATATGGGACATGGTTTTGGTTTTACGTTAATTGATGTATTGATTCGCTATCATCGCATGTGCGGCATGAATACGCTGTGGCAAACCGGTACTGATCATGCAGGTATTGCGACGCAAATGGTGGTGGAACGCAGATTAAATCGCGAAGGTAAAACACGCCATGATCTCGGGCGTGAAGCATTCATCGAAAAAATATGGGAATGGAAAGAAGAATCCGGCGGCAATATTACGCGTCAATTACGTCGTCTGGGTGCATCCATGGATTGGTCACGTGAACGTTTCACCATGGACGAAAGTTTGTCGCATGCTGTACGCGAAGTATTTATCAAGCTATATGAAGAAGGATTGATTTATCGTGGTAAACGTCTGGTTAACTGGGATCCGGTTTTATTGACCGCCATTTCTGATCTCGAAGTCATTAATCAGGAAGAGGAAGGTCATCTCTGGCATATTCGTTATCCATTAGTCGATTGTGATGAATATATTATTGTTGCCACCACTCGTCCTGAAACCATGCTGGGAGATACTGCTGTTGCTGTGCATCCTGATGATGAACGGTATCAGCATCTCATCGGCAAGCATGTCAAATTACCTTTAACGAATCGCACCATTCCCATCATTGCTGATGAATATGTTGATCCATTATTTGGAAGTGGTTGTGTCAAAATCACACCTGCACATGATTTCAATGATTATGCGATAGGCTTGCGACATCATCTTGAACCTATCAATATTTTCACGCCCACTGCGCATATCAATGAAAATGCACCACTCACTTATCAAGGCATGGATAGATTCAAGGCACGTAAAAAAATAGTTGATGATCTCGAAGCATTACAATTGCTGGAAAAAATAGATAAACATAAATTAAAAGTACCGCGCGGTGATCGCTCCAATGCGGTTATCGAACCTTATCTCACCTGGCAATGGTATGTAAAATCAAAAATTCTCGCTGAACCTGCGATTGCTGCAGTAAAAAATGGTGATATCAAATTTGTCCCTGAAAACTGGGATAAAACTTATTTTCAGTGGATGGATAATATTGAAGACTGGTGTATTAGCCGACAATTATGGTGGGGACATCGCATTCCTGTCTGGTACGATGCAGAAGGTAACACTTACGTTGGTCAGGATGAAGCGGATGTACGCGCACGTAATAAATTATCTGCAGATATCACACTGAAACAGGATGAAGATGTACTCGATACCTGGTTTTCATCGGCATTATGGCCATTTTCTACTTTAGGCTGGCCGAATAAAACGGATGATCTAAAAATATTTTTCCCGACAAATGTTCTCGTCACTGGATTCGATATTATCTTTTTCTGGGTTGCACGCATGATCATGATGAGTCTCAAATTCACCGGACAAATTCCATTCCGTGAAGTTTACATTACGGGTTTGATACGTGATGCTGAAGGCCACAAGATGTCGAAATCCAAGGGAAATGTACTGGATCCGATTGATCTCATTGATGGTATTAGTCTCGATGATTTAATCAGCAAGCGTACCTATGGCTTAATGCAACCGGCGATGGAACAAAAAATAGAAAAAAATACTCGCAAGGAATTTCCTGAAGGTATACCTGCGTATGGAACAGATGCGTTACGTTTTACTTTTTGTTCGGTTGCATCTTATACGCGCGATATCCGTTTTGATACGAGTCGATTAGGTGGTTATCGCAATTTTTGTAATAAATTATGGAATGCTTCACGTTATGTGATGATGAACACGGATGGCAAAGATACCGGTCAAACAAATAAATCCATGATTCTCTCCTTGCCTGATCGCTGGATATTATCGCGTTTGCAACAAACGATTCACGAAGCACATGCGCAACTCAACATTTACCGTTTCGATTTGTATGCACAAGCCTTATATGATTTTACATGGAATGAATTTTGCGACTGGTATCTGGAATTATCCAAACCTATTTTAACTTCTGCTGAAAGTTCAGAGGAAATGTTGCGTGGTACGCGACATACATTAGTGATGGTGCTGGAAACTTTATTGCGTTTATTGCATCCCATTATTCCGTTTATTACCGAAGAATTATGGCAACGCATTGCACCGCTAGCAGGCAAAACAGGTGCAAGTATTATGTTGCAAGCTTATCCGCAAGTTGACACAACACTGGAAGATGCAGAGGCAGTCAGTGAATTGACGTGGATTAAAAATATTATCATTGCCATTCGCACGATTCGCAGTGAAATGAATATTGCGCCTGGAAAATTATTACCTATTCTGTTACGCAGAGGTAATGATAACGATAAAAAATATCATGATGCTCATCAGCATTTATTATTTTCACTCGCGAAGCTTGCCTCTGTTGAATGGTTGGGGAACCATGAAACACCACCGCAATCTGCAACAGCATTTGTTGGCGAGCTGGAAATATTTATTCCACTGGCAGGATTTATTAATCGCGAAGAAGAAACTGCACGCTTGCAACGTGAGATCGGCAAATTGCAAAAAGATATTCAACAGATTGCAGGTAAATTAAATAATGCAAATTTTGTGGATAAAGCACCTGCTGATGTTGTTGCGAAGGAGAAAGCAAGATTTCAGGAGTTGCAGGGTATGTGCGATAAGTTGCAGTTTCAATTAGAGGAATTGCAGAAGATGTAACCTTCACAGTGATATACTATCCCTGATACCACCAATGAAAGATCACGGGAGAAGTTGCAATGGATCAGGCACTTAGCAGTAAACCGCTCTCTTCCAGCGTCAGGGATAAGGTTTTCTCCGAGCAGGTAAAAATACTGCATAATCATCTTGCTACCAGTATTCCGGGTAATTTCATTTGCGCACTCATCATCTTTATCAGTACTTATGAATTCAGCAAGCAGATCGCCATCGTCTGGTTTTCTGCTGTCATACTGACTTCCATTTTTCGTTTCGTCGGCCTTTATCTTTATCATCATTATCCTGATCACGATAAATTTCATTTGTCGGTTTTAGTCAGCACCATGATTTTGTCTGCTGTCTTGTGGGGCCTGATGGATTCCGTGCTCATGCCAACTGACCCACTTGCGCAAACACTCGTCATGGTCATTGCAGCAGGTGTCACAGCGGGTGGTATTCAAACATTGAATGCTAATCTTGTCGCATCCATGGTTTATCTGAATGTAATTATTTTGCCTTTATGTGCTTTTCTTTTATTGCAGCATAGTTTCGCTTATAACTTATTAAATGCTGCAGTGATGACGTATTATTTATTTATGCTGGTAACTTCCATTCGCAATAATAAATTACTGACTCAATCTCTCTATCTCAAATATGAAAATCTGGCATTGATTGATAAATTATCTGTTTCCAATAATAAATTATTAAATGCTTATCAATTACTGGAAAAGCACGACCAGAAAATTGTATTGATGAATAAAATGAATGATCAATTGCAAGTCTGTAACGATATGATCGCCGCTTATCATATTATTCAATCTTCTGGTAAACAATTATTTGAAGACCTTAACGGCAGTTTATTCATGCGCGATATCCTCAATCATCATCTGGAAATGGTAGCAACCTGGGGTGATAGCAAAATGCTGGAATCGAGTTTTACCACAGAAGATTGCCTGGCATTGCGCAAAGGTCATGCTTATGCGATTGCTTATCCTGAACGCAATGTTGCTTGCCAGCATTTCACCACGCCGCCCAATACTTCAATTTGTTTGCCATTGGGAAATCAGTTGCAAAATATGGGTTTGCTGATATTGCATACACCTGCAAAAGAAGCGATGACACATGAACAGATTCAGTTTGCACATACTTTTGCGGAAGTGATTCAACTTTCATTAAGCAATATAAAATTACGCGAAAATCTTTATGATCAATCCATTCATGATCCACTCACGGGTTTGTTTAATCGCAGATTTCTGGATGAAACATTACCGCGTGAATTGCAACGTATCATACGTGACAAACAGACTTTGTGTGTCGCGATGCTCGACATTGATCATTTCAAATCATTTAATGATAACAATGGTCATGAAGCCGGTGATGAAATATTAAAATATGTTGCCATGTTATTGCGTGGCAATTTTCGTGGCCATGATATCAGTTGTCGTTTTGGTGGTGAGGAATTTACGATTGTCATGACCAGCACGGATATTGAATCTGCAAAGTTACGCCTGGAAAATTTTCGTCGCATGGTGAAAGCGGGTAAAGTTTATTTCAATGAAATTCTGCTGCCAACCATTACAGTTTCCATTGGACTTGCGGAAGCTCCGCTTCATGGTGCAACTTCCAATACTGTTATTCATGCAGCAGATATTGCGCTTTACACAGCAAAACAAGGTGGTCGCGATCGCATTGAACAAGCGAAAACTCATCACGTCGATTCTGTTGATATGACTGAAAAAGCATGATCATTCAATTGCTTAATCTGATACAACATAATAATGATATAATTTAACTATTATTATTCATCAAAACGAGGCTGTCTTTGGATCCCCGCCATGAATCACTCAAGGAAGGATTTATCAATCATATTATTATGACGATTAATATTTATATGCAGGAAAATATTGATTCGCTGGTGCAGGATGAATCATCGCTAAATGAGATGATGTATATCTGCAAACAAATTTATTCTTATCTTGATGTGAAAGTTGATACCGATAATATTCTCTCGCGACATAATTTGTTATCAAAAGATGTTGTCACCTTTCCGTGTATTCCTGATCAGGAAGCGAATAAAATTTTTCGTGATGATGCGTTTGATCAGTTGCTTCTGAAAATAAAATTACTTCTCGAGGAAAATACTCACGATGAGCGATTGCGAAAGCAATTGCTGAGGGTGATTGAGGAGTATGAGTTGTGAGTATGGTTATGTGACGGTCTTGCTTTGATAATGATGTTTTCATGATGGTCTTACTCTCTTCGTCCACTTATGTTTTTCGCAATGGCTCGTCGGCCTCCGGCCTCCTGCGCTTTATTTGCGAAAAACATAAGTGGACGAAGAGAGTAAGACCATCATGAAAACGCTATTTTATAAAAGCAGTGCAGGTTGCATTACTTCTTCACCACCGCATCCAGTTCCTTCAGCTGCATCAGCAATTCCTGCATTTTATCCAGCGGCCACATATTCGGCCCATCAGAGGGTGCCTGATCAGGATCAGGATGTGTTTCCATGAATAATCCCGCAATCCCAACTGCCATCGCCGCACGCGCCAGCACCGGCACGAATTGTCGTTGACCAAGGGTTTTATCGCCACCCCCACCAGGTAATTGCACGGAATGCGTCGCATCAAATATCACTGGACAGTTTGTTTCGCGCATCACTTCCAGTGACCGCATGTCAGAAACAAGATTGTTATAACCAAACGATGTACCACGTTCACACACCATGATCTGTTCATTACCCGTTTCACGCGCTTTTTCCACAACGTTTTTCATTTCCCACGGAGAAAGAAACTGACCTTTTTTAATATTGACGGGAATACCCTGTTTGGCAACGCGCTGAATATAATTGGTTTGTCTGCATAAAAAAGCAGGCGTTTGCAATACATCCACCACACTCGCGACTTCTTCCATCGGTGTATCTTCATGTACATCAGTCAATACAGGCACATTGACGCGCTGTTTAACAGCTTCAAGAATACGCAAACCAGCTTCCAGACCCAATCCACGAAAACTGTGTATGGAACTACGATTCGCCTTGTCATAGGAAGATTTATAAATGAATGGAATTTGCAATGCAGCCGTCATTTCTTTCAACTGACTGGCTGTGTCTATGGCAAATTGTTCGCTTTCAATCACACAGGGACCAGCGATCAAAAAAAATGGCTGATCAAGTCCTGCCTTGAATCCGCATAATTTCATTTGCATTTTCTCCTGAACGGGATTGACTGGATGCATATTTATTCGCTGCATTAATAAATCCAGTAAACAAGGGATGACCGTCACGTGGCGTGGAAGTAAATTCGGGATGAAATTGACAGCCAATAAACCAGGGATGATCCGGCAATTCAATCAATTCCACCAGATTTTCATTCACTGATCTTCCCGACACTTTTAAACCTGCACTTTCAATCGCTGGTAATAAATGATTATTGACTTCATAACGATGACGATGTCGTTCAACAATCACATCTTCACCATACATTTCACGTGCAAGTGAATCTTTCGCTAATTGACACGCTTGTCCACCCAGACGCATGGTTCCGCCAACATCTGATTTTTCATTACGTTCCTGACGTTCGCCTTCCTGTGTAATCCACTCTGTAACGAGTGCCACAACAGGATAAGGTGTTTGCGGATCAAATTCCGTGCTATTGGCATTTGGCATATTCGCCAGATGTCGTGCATATTCAATAATCGCAATTTGCATACCAAGACAAATACCGAGATAAGGAATTTTGTGTTCACGCGCATATTGTGCAGCGAGAATTTTTCCTTCCACACCTCTTTTACCAAAACCACCCGGCACTAATATCGCATCCACTCCGGCAAGTAATTTATCCGTACCTTCACGTTCCAGTTCTTCAGAATCTATATATTCAATATTGACACGCGTACGCGTTTGAATACCTGCATGCTTTAATGCTTCTGAAAGTGATTTGTAGGAATCAGCAAGATCAATATATTTACCGACCATACCAATGGTGATCACAGAATCAGGATGACGATAGGCATCCACTACTTTTTCCCATTGATGCAAATCTGCTTTTTTAGCTTCAATACCCAGATGTTCAACGACAATCTTATCCAGACCTTGTTCATGCAAGGCCATCGGCAATTGATAAATAAAATCGACATCCAGCAAAGGAATAACCGCTTCTTTTTCTACGTTCGTGAATAATGCAATCTTGGAACGCGCGCTATCAGAAATGGGTCTATCACTGCGACATAATAAAATATCAGGCTGAATACCAATCGAACGTAATTCCTTGACAGAATGTTGTGTTGGTTTGGTTTTGATTTCACCTGCTGTTGGAATATAAGGTAACAAGGTCAGATGAATGAATAATGTATTTTGTCTGCCAAATTCCATACGCATCTGACGAATGGCTTCCAGAAAGGGAAGGGATTCGATATCACCCACCGTGCCGCCAATTTCAATCAGGGCAACATCCACTGATCCTGCACCTTTGATGATGCAATGCTGGATCTCATCGGTAATATGCGGAATGACTTGCACTGTGCCGCCAAGATAATCACCTTTGCGTTCCTTGCGAATCACATTGGCATATACCCGACCGGTAGTGAAATTATTAGCCTTGGTCATCCTCACGCGTACAAAACGCTCATAATGACCCAGATCAAGATCCGTTTCTGCACCATCGTCGGTGACAAAAACTTCACCGTGCTGCAATGGATTCATGGTGCCAGGATCCACATTGATATAAGGATCGAGCTTCATGAGATTAACAGAAAGTCCGCGCGCTTCGAGGATGGCACCGAGAGAGGCGGCTGCCACTCCCTTCCCCAAAGAAGAAACTACACCGCCTGTGATGAAAATATATCGTGTCATATTATTGGATTTTTATTGAAAAGTTAGGGAAAAATGATGTCGCCACTTTAACAAAATCAGGTTGAGACTGCAATCACGAGATCAATATGATTGACTCCAAAAGATCCAGACATTAGGCTGATTAGCTTAAGGAATTTAAATCGTAAGGAGACAAATAAAATGCTGATGAAAATTTTTGTTTTTCTGATCGTCGTGATTGCCATTGGTGTTGGCATACTTTATCGCCTGCCGCGTGAATATATGCTAAATATCATTATCTTCCGTGATTTCTTTGATGCTGCATTACCCGTACTCGCCTTTGGTGCACTGATTAAATATTTATGCACCTGCTGCCTGAAATGCGAAATTTGTCATAAACATGATGATGTGAAGTAGTTT
>Ga0206852_1108_pt1 | contig 18105 bp, 20 predicted proteins | sample Alteio_BWOrgCont_14_FD_152849 | JGI IMG/M metagenome (GOLD analysis project Ga0206852, IMG submission 152849) | Enriched cells from forest soil in Barre Woods Harvard Forest LTER site, Petersham, Massachusetts, United States -... | ecosystem: Environmental > Terrestrial > Soil > Temperate forest >... | reverse complement strand
AAGGCCCCGCCGCTAACGCAGAATATAAACCCTAGCGTTTTTGCGGCCAAATTGGACCGCTTCCTCGTAAGTGTCGAAACAAAGATCAATGCGATTTCCTTTGATGGCCCCGCCCACGTCCCCCGCGACGGCGTAACCATAGCCTTCCACGTAAAGCTGAGTCTTCAGCCGGATAAATTTCGGATCGACCGCCGCCACCCCGTAACCCGCCTTCAGGTGGGTGGAGGTGTAGCCCGTGGCGTAGGGCCAGGTGTCTTCCGGCCCCGGATAATAGGCGCTGGCGTTCATGGTGATGATTTTTCTCACCCGGGCCCGCTTGGCCAGCCGGTACATTTTCTGCCGAAGCGAGGTGCCTTCCAATACTTTAGCATCCTTGGCGGGCGTGAGGACGGTCGATTTTAACACCTTTTCAAACGCTTCTTCCCCATTGAGAAAAAACGCTTCGGTTTGCAGTTCTTCCAGCCCGTCCTTCCCCTCTTGCACGTCGATAATCTCGCCCACATTCAAGTCGTTGGTGTAATCCACGTCAATGGGATGAATCAGCGTTTTTTTAAAATCTTTTTCCTGGCGCTGGACGATGCCCAAATCAATTTCCATGCCGTCGGTGACGGCGGCGGTCAAGGGCGGCACCACCACGTCCTCCGGCTTCAACTGGATGCCTTGTTCCCGCAGCACCGCGCCGATAGTCCGGGCCCGCGTCGCCACGTCGGTTTCCACCGGGCCCCGGTAAAGGGAGATGTTCCAGACAGGCTGGTGCGCCCTCGCGTAAAACCAAAACCCGGCCGAGCCTAAACCCGCGGTCAAAAGACCTAAGCCGAAGACGACGGAAGCGAGTTGGGGGTTTAGTTTATTCATTTATATCCGAAAATAATAAATTGGATTCTCAAGAGACGTCCTGAAGGCCCCAAAAGCCGAAAAAAGCGCCCCAGCGGCTGGTCCCTTGTCTTTTCTAAAACTCAATGGGGGCCCTTCAGGAAGTTGGCCAAAAGGGCCTTTCCCGATTCGGTCAGGATGGACTCGGGATGAAACTGGACGCCTTCCACCGGCAGGCTTTTATGGCGGACGCCCATAATCTCGCCGTCCTCGCTGGTGGCCGTCACTTCCAGGACATCGGGCAAAGTTTTCCGGTCGATCGCCAGAGAATGGTACCGGGTGGCTCGGAAGGGATTGGGCAGGCCTTGAAAAACCCCCTTTCCATCGTGCGTGATCTGGCTGGTTTTGCCGTGCATGAGTTTTTGGGCCCGGATGATATTGCCGCCGAAAGCATAGCCGATACTTTGATGGCCGAGGCAGACGCCGAGGATGGGAATTTTTCCCGCCAAATCCTGGATGACCTGCACCGAAATGCCGGCCTCCCGGGGCGAACAGGGGCCGGGAGAAATCAGGACCTGGTCCGGCTTCATCTGGAGGATATCCGGAACCGTGAGCTCGTCGTTGCGGATGACCTTGATGTCCGCGCCCATTTCCCCCAAATACTGGACGAGGTTGTAAGTGAAGGAATCATAGTTATCGATGACCAGGATCATTTTGAGCCTCCTTTCCGAACGGGAAATTTTTTGGAAAAAGTCTCCGCCTGGTGAAGCGCCAGGAGAACCGCCCGGGCTTTGTTGCAGGATTCCGTATATTCGGACTCGGCAACCGAATCCGCCACCAGCCCCGCTCCCGCCTGCACGTAAGCGGTCCTTTTTTTCTTCCCCTTGGGTTTGAGGACCGCCGAGCGGATGGTGATGGCCGAGTCCATGTTGCCGTCGAAGCCGAAAGCCACCACCGCCCCGCCGTAGAGGCCCCGTCGGGAAGGCTCCAGCTCCTCGATGATTTCCATGGCCCGGATCTTCGGGGCGCCCGAAAGCGTTCCCGCGGGAAAGCAGGATTGAAAAGCGTCATAGGCGGTGTTTTCTTTTTTCAACCGGCCTGTCACGTCGGAAACGATATGCATGATGTGCGAGTAGCGCTCCACCCGCTTGAAATGTTCCACCTTGACCGTTCCAAAATCGCAGACCCGGCCCAGGTCGTTCCGGGCCAAATCCACCAGCATGACATGCTCCGCCAGTTCCTTCTCATCCACCAGAAGGCTTTGCTCCAAAGCCAGGTCTTCGGCGGAGGTCTTGCCCCGGGGGCGGCTTCCCGCGATGGGCCGGGTTTCCACCCTTCCGTTTTGGACCTTGATGAACATTTCGGGAGAGGAGCCGACCAATTCGAATCCCTCCATCTTTAAAAGAAACATATAAGGCGACGGATTCAACCGCCGAAGAATACGGTAAACCGTCACGGCGTCGGTTTTGAGTTCTTTCTCAAACCGTTGGGAGCCGACGACCTGAATGATGTCGCCCGCCCGGATATATTCCTTCGAGTCATTCACCATTTTCGTGAATTTTTTCAAATCACTGTTGGATTGGAAACCGAAAAGATTGCCCGAAACGTCTCCCAGCGGCGGCCCCACCGGGATTTCACGGAAACCTTTAAGGGGTTTTTCGAGCCCCTGCGCCATTTCCTCGATTTTTCGGAGGGCTTGGGCATAGGCATTTTTCAAATTGGTTTTCGGGTCCACCGGAACATTGACCACGAGCTGTAGGGTGCGCTTGAGGTGATCAAACAACACCAGGTTTTCGGTGACCAGGAGGTAAAGGTCCGGGAGGTTCAGAACATCCGGGTTCTTGGAGGGAAGCTTTTCAAAATAGCGGACGGCGTCATAGCCGATAGTGCCTACCAATCCCCCTAAAAATCCGGAACCGGGAACGGGGGCTTGCTGGACCGGGACCATTCTTTTTTTGATCTCTTGAAGGGGGTTTTCGGTCTTGAGGCTTTTGGTGTGGCCCCCCCGGCGGTGCCGGAGGACTCCATTTTGGGCCTCAAAGATTTCGGACGGATCAAAGCCCACAATCGAGTAGCGGGCGATCTGCTCGTTTTTCTCCACGCTTTCCAAAAGAAAGGCGTTTTCGCCTTGGCCCAGCTTGAGGTAAGCCGAAAGCGGCGTTTCTAGGTCCGACTGTAACGTCAGGAAAACCGGAATCCGGTTGTAGCGGCGGGCGAATTGGGTGAATTGGTCGAAGGACGGAACCACGTTGGAAGACATTGAGTTTTTCATGAAAGAACTCCCTTTAGTTGAATTTTGAATCGTCAGCGAACAGCCGCATCCCGCGCGCTTAGAAGCGCCAGAGGAAGCTGCGCCAATGGTTCAAATTCAATCCGAGAGAAGTTCTCATTTGTGGCCGTAGACCTTTTCCGGGTCGAAGATCTGGACGCCCACATCCTTCCAGTTATCGCCCGACAATTCGTTGAAGAAGCAGGACCTTTTACCCGTGTGGCAGGCCGCTTCCCCGACTTGTTCTATTTTTACCAGAATCGCGTCTTGATCGCAATCGGTATAGAGCGCCTTCACCTTCTGCACATGGCCCGATTCCTCGCCTTTTTTCCAAAGCTTCTTGCGGCTGCGGCTCCAATAGGTCATGTTGCCGCTTTGGGCGGTGTGTTCCAGGGATTCCCGGTTCGCGAAGGCGAACATGAGGATTTCGCCGGTCTTGGCGTCCTGCGCGATGACGGGAATGAGTCCGTCTTCTTGAAATTTTAAACTGTCGATCCAGCTCATGGGTTCCTCCCGGTGATGAATAGGCGGTTAAGTTAATGTCTGGGCGCCCAAAAAGAAAGGGGATTCTGCAAAACCTGGGATTTTAAGCGCTGTTTTCACCGCTTCCGGCGGAGAATCGTCGTCTCCGTCGAATCAGGATCTTGGGTTCAACCGTTGAAACTTTTCGGCTTTTTGTTTTTCCAAAAGGTCACCAGCAAATAAAGGATCCAGGGCACATAAATAATGGCGGCCAAAATAACCGCCAGACCCATGGAAATTCTCCCGGTCTTCCCCAAATAAATCAGGACGCCGGTGGAGATAAACCCTCCGTAAACAATCAGCAGCCAAACCGGGGATTCTTCTTTTTCATTGGGCTTTATCATTTCAAACTTCCTTTCCATGAAGTGGGGGAAAGGGGTGCCTTCTCCCCCAACCCCTTTTAAACTGGGACCTACCACTTTCCTTTTTCTTCCGGATCAATAATCTTGATTCCAAACGCCAGCGTGGCCCGGTTGATCACCGCCTTGGCCTTAAAGGGATGCCCCCCTTTCCACTTTTGCCACATCTCGGGCGATTCCCGGATTAAGGCCTCGATGAAGATGTCCAGCTGCCGCTGGGCGAAAGCCTCGACCTTTTCAATCGTCTTGTCTTTCGCCGGCAGGGGGCCGAAATGCTTGACCGTGTTCTGCTGAATATTCATTTCCATCCGGAGCATCATCGGGCTGAATTCGGACAAGGGCTTTTCCTTAAAAAAATGAACTCGCTAAAGTCGAACGGGTATGCCTTTTTGTTTCAGGTATTCTTTCGCCTGCTTCATCGAATATTCCCGGTAATGAAAAATCGAGGCCGCTAAAACCGCGTCGGCCTTTCCCCGTAAAACACCGTCGGCCAGATGATCCAGATTGCCGACGCCGCCCGAGGCGATCACGGGCACGGTCACCGCTTCCGAGACCGCCCGGGTGAGTTCCAGATCATAACCGTCTTTGGTGCCGTCCTGATCCATGCTGGTCAGCAAAATTTCTCCCGCACCCAAGGCCACGCCTTGAACGGCCCATTGAACCGCGTCCCGGCCGGTCGCGGTGCGGCCCCCATGGGTGAAGACCTCCCAGCCCTGGGATGGATCTTGAGGGTTTCGGCGCTTGGCGTCAATGGCCAGGACGATGCATTGGCTTCCAAACTTGAGAGCCCCCTCTTGAAGCACTTCCGGTTTTTCCACCGCCCGGGTATTCAGGGCAACCTTGTCCGCCCCGGATTTCAGAAGAAGCCGGATATCGTCGGTGGTGCGGACCCCTCCGCCCACGGTGAGGGGCATGAAAATCGCCTCCGCGGTGCGGGTGACCACGTCCAGCAGGATATCCCTTTTCTCATGGGAAGCGGTGATGTCGAGGAAAACCAGCTCATCCGCGCCCTCGGCGTCGTATTGTTTAGCGATCTCCACCGGGTCGCCCGCGTCGCGCAGGTTCTCAAACCGCACGCCCTTCACCACCCGGCCTTCTTTGACGTCCAGACAGGGAATAATTCGTTTGGCGAGCATTTATTTATTCCGGCTCTTCTTGGGTTTGGGACCCACCGGTTCTTTGGCCATCTTGATGGCGATCTTCAGGTCGATTTTCCCCGTATAGAGGGCCTTGCCGATAATGACCGAACTGATACCGTACTTTTCCAGCCGCTTGGCGTGTTCGATGTCTTTATAACCCGACATACCGCCGGAGGCGATCACCGGCACCTTCACCGCGCAGGCCAGTTCTTTGGTACTCTTGAAATTCGGCCCCTCCAGCATCCCGTCCCGCTGGATATCGGTGAAGATGATGGTTTCCACTCCCAGGTCCACCATTTCCTCGCCCAAATCCACGGCCTTGATCTTGGTCACCTGCTTCCAGCCCTTGATGGCCACCATTCCTTTTTTCGCGTCGATGCCGACGATGATGGATTTGCCGTGCCGCTTCACCGCTTCCTTGACGAATTCCTTGTTCTGGACGGCCGTGGTGCCGAGAATGACCCAGTCCACCCCGATGGACATCACTTTGTCGATGGTTTTCAAATCCCGGATGCCACCGCCCACCTGCACCTTGAGATCAGTGGCCTTGATGATTTCCTTCACGTAATCCAAGTTGGCCAGCTTACCGGAAAAAGCGCCGTCCAGGTCGATGACATGCAGGCGCTTGGCGCCCTTCATCTTCCAGAGTTTGGCCACCGAAACGGGTTCCTGGGAATAAACCGTCTCATCCCGCAGGTCGCCCTGAACCAACCGGACGCATTTTCCTTTTCGAATATCAATCGCCGGTATGACGTACATAATTAACCCACCATGTTTTTAAAATTTTCGTAAATCTTCAACCCTATGGTTTGGCTTTTTTCCGGGTGGAATTGGGTGCCGAACACGTTTTTTTTCCAGATCATCGAGGTGAAGTCGAGGCCGTAGGAGGTTTGGGTGGCGATGATCGAGAGATCTTCCGGCACCACGTAATAGGAGTGGACGAAGTAAACAAAATCCCCGTCTTTCAACCCCTTCAATAAAGGATTGTCGTTCTTCTTGATCTGGATCTGGTTCCATCCCATGTGCGGAATCTTCTGCCCCTGGGCGAACTTCACCACCCGTCCTGAAAAAACGCCCAGCCCTTTCGAAATTCCAAATTCTTCCCCGACCGTGAACAGCATCTGCAATCCCACACAAACGCCCAAAAAGGGCTTGCCCGAGTCGATGAAAGCGAAGATAGCCTTCGCCAAATCCGACCGGTGCAGCCCGTCCATGGAGTCTTTAAAAGCGCCCACCCCCGGCAGCACGACGCCCTCGGCCTTTTCCACGTCTTTCCAATCGGTGGTGACCCGCGCGTCCGCCCCAACCTTTTCCAGGGCTTTCGCCACGCTGTGTAAATTGCCGACCCCGTAATCCACCACCGCGATCATAAATCCTCACCCTTCAACTAAGATTCAACTCATTCACTTTGGATCAATGCGTTAAAACATCGTCCTGATCCATCTGGTTCGCCAGATGGATGGCGTAATCATCCACCCGGTCCTGAAAATCGCCTTCGTTTCCGGGGGATAAATGGCCGTCCGTAATCCAGGCCGCTTCGGCTTGGGAAACATCCACCAATCCGGCTTCCGCCAAAAACCCCCGGGTCAAGTAATGCCGTCCTCCCGGGGAGGACCTCACGTTGAAATCCAGGTTGGCCGGCTGGCCGGCGGTCCCGAAAATAAGGTTTCCCACCCTCGACTTTCTCAGAAAGGGTTCGGTTAATTCCGACCAGGGTTGAAACCGGATCAGTAAAATAGCGTCGAAGCCCTGGGCCTGGGCCTCCTCGAGCACTTCATTTTCCGTGGGATTTTGGCTGACCCCCAAAAGCGAATAGCTGGGAACCGCCGCCACGCTGTTCGATTTCAAATAATAAGACACTTCGGTCTCAAAAACTTTTTGGGCTTCCCCATTCACCAAGGGCACCATCACCAACAGCCGGTGATACTGCTTGCCCTGATAGTCCGGATTGAAAGAGCTGATGAAATTGTTCCAGCCGCACCCTCCCAAAAGAAGAAGGGCCGCTCCCCAAAAATAAAATGACCGGCGCGTTACTTTTTCGACCGATAAGGCCATGATAGTGAAACCCGGCCTTTAGAGATTCCCCTTGGTGGAGGGAACACCTTTAATTTTCGAATCAGTGGCCACGGCCATCTTCAAAGCCCTGGCGAAACTCTTGAAAGCGGCTTCCACGATATGATGGCTGTTGCGGCCATGGATTTTCTCCAGGTGCAGGTTGAACTTGCCGTTATCCGTGGCGGCCCTAAAAAAATCCTCCACCAGCTCCGTGTCGAAATTACCGATGCGCTTCTTCACCACTAGGTCCAGGGCGAAGTTGATATAGTTGCGGCCGCTCAGATCGACCACGGCCCGGACCAAAGCCTCATCCAAGGGCACGTAAAAATGGCCGTAGCGGGAAATGCCTTCTTTATTTCCGAGGGCCTTCTCAAGCGCCTGTCCCAGGCAGATGCCCACATCCTCCACCGTGTGGTGGTCGTCGATATGGGTGTCGCCCTTGGCCCTCACCGTTAAGTCAAAACCGCTGTGCTTGCTGAAAGCTTCCAGCATATGGTTGAGGAAAGGCACGGGAGTCTTCACCTGGTTCGCGCCGGTGCCGTCCAGGTTCAAGGTCAGTTCAATATCGGTTTCTTTGGTTTTTCGTTTGATGGTGGCGATGCGCTGGGCCATGGGCCGCTCCCCGATTAAAGTTGCAGGAGCCTCGCGAGCTCCGCCAAGAGCCGGTTGGTTTCTTCCGGCTTCCCCACCGTGATACGCAGAGAATCGCGAAGCCTCGGATGGGAGAAGTATCTTATCAAAACTCGATTTTTTTTGAGATTTTTGTACAGCGTTTCGGCCGAGGGCTTTCCCCGCCAGGCCGCCAGGATAAAATTGGCTTGGCTGGGAATCACGGAAAATCCCAAGGCCCTCAAGGCGCGGCTGAGGCGTTCCCGTTCCCCTCGGATTTGACCCGTCTTTTCCCGCATATCTTTCAACCCCGCCGGGGTAAAGGCCGCCAGCCCCGCGGCTTGAGTGAGCCGGTTCACGTTATAGGAATCTTTTACTTTATAAAGCTGTTCTAAAACCGCGGGATGACCAAAAACATATCCCAACCTGGCCCCTGCCAGCGAGAAGGATTTTGACAGGGTTCGAAGGATCAAGACATTGGGGCACTTTCGGGCGATCAACAAACAATTATCTTCGGCGAAATCCACATAGGCCTCATCAATTAAAACCAACCCCTTCGTCTGGCGGCAGAAGGATTCGATGTCTTTTCGCGGGAAACAATTGCCCGCCGGCGGGTTGGGATAGCCAAAGAGGGTCAGCCGGGCTCGCGGAGAGAACAACTTAAAGTTCAAGCCAAAGTCGGCATTGAGTCTTATTTCTTTCGTTTTGGCGCCGGCGATTTGGGCCAAGACCGGGTAAAGGCTGTAGGTCACATCCGGATACTGAACCAGATCCCCTTCCCCAACGGACGCGCGGAAAATCATGGACAGGATCTCGTCCGATCCATTGCCCGCCAGGATTCCTTCCAAGGGCCAGCGGTAAGTTTGGGACAAGGCGCGGCGCAGGGTCTCGGCGGTCGGTTCGGGATAAAGCCTGAGCTTAAAATCAGCCGAGCGTTTCACCGCCCGGAGAACTTCACCGGAGGGCGGATAAGGGTTCTCGTTGGTGTTCAGTTTGAGGGTCGAAAGATTTTTGGGTTGTTCACCCGGAACGTAACCCTTCATCTTCAAGATGGCGGGACGAAACCAGTTTTTCAGGGAACTCATGGCTTGATCCCGGACCCCATGCGGAAAAGAATGCTTTGGGCGTGGCCGGTTAATCCCTCTTTTTCGGCCAGGAACACCGTCGGCTTGCCCAAGACCCTCACGCCTTCTTCTTTCACTTCCAGCACATTGGTTCGTTTCATGAAATCATAAACCGAAAGCCCCGAGGCGAACCGCGCCGTGCCGCTGGTGGGTAGGATGTGATTGGTCCCCGCCGTAAAATCCCCGAAAGCCACGGGGGTCAAGGGTCCGACAAACACGGCCCCCGCGTGGCGCAGTCCCTCAAACCAAGGGTTGGGGTCTTTCGCCAGGATTTCCAAATGCTCCGGCGCGAACCGGTTGGAAAATTCCAGGGCTTGTTTTTTGTTTTTCACCAGGATAATCGCGCCCCGGCTTTTGAGCGAATCCACCGCCACCTGGCGGCGGTCCAAAAGCTCCAGCTGAAGCTCGACTTCCTTCGAGACTTCCCGGGCCAAGGCCGCCGAAGTCGTGACCAGCAGACAAGAGGCCATTTCGTCATGCTCCGCCTGGGCCAGGAGGTCCGCCGCCACCCAGGCCGGTGAAACGGATCCGTCGCTGAGAATGAGGACCTCGCTGGGTCCCGCGAACCCGTCGATACCTACCTGTCCGAAAACCTTGCGCTTGGCCAGGGCCACGAAAAGATTGCCCGGTCCTGTGATCTTGTCGACGGGTGGAATGGTTTTGGTCCCGTAAGCCAGGGCCGCCACAGCTTGGGCTCCGCCGATCTTAAAAATGGTGTCGACGCCCGCCAAATGAGCCGCCGCCAGGATAATGGGGTCCACCCGGCCTTCTTTTTTGACCGGGGTTACCATGACAATCTTTTTAACACCGGCCACTTTGGCCGGAATCACGTTCATCAAGACGGATGACGGATAAACCGCCAGCCCGCCCGGCACATAGACGCCCACTTGATCCACCGGAGTCCAGCGCTGCCACCAATTGACGGTCTTGGTTTTTTCCACCCAATCCTGGGGCTTTTCTTTTTCATGAAAGGCCCGGATATGCTCAATCGCTACCTTCAGCGAATCCACCAAGGCCGGAGGAATGGTTTTAAAGGCTTTTTTGATCTCCTCTTTTTTCACTAAAACGTTGGACACGGTGGCGGCGAACCCATCCAGCTTGCGGGTGTAGGAAAAAAGAGCGGAGTCGCCCTTTTTTTGGACGTCCGCCAAAATCCGATCCACCGCCTGGTCGGGAGAGAGAACCTTACCAAAAACTTTTTGGGTCAAGGCCGAGCGCGACCCGGCGCCCCGGATCGGAACGAGCGCTTCCCGGCGGATGAGTTTGCCGATCGCCGAACGATCTTTCGCGCTGGAATAATTTAAAAGTCGCATATCAGTTCACCCGCTTGATATCCGCGCCTAGGGCGGATAATTTTTGCTCGATGCGTTCATAACCCCGGTCCAGATGGTAAATCCGCTGGATTTCCGTTTCGCCCTCCGCCACTAGTCCCGCCAAGATCAAGGCCGCGCTGGCCCGCAGGTCCGACGCCATGACCGGCGCCCCGGTCAATTGTTTCACGCCCTTCACCACCGCGTTGCTTCCCTCAATTTTGATGTCCGCCCCCATGCGGTTCAACTCAAAAACATGCATAAAGCGGTTTTCCCAAATCGTTTCGGTGATGACGCTGATACCCGGAACAATGGCCAAAAGCGACATAATTTGCGCCTGCATATCCGTGGGAAAGCCCGGATAAGGAGCCACCCGGACATCCACCGGCTGGTAGCGGGTATTGCCCTTAACCCGGATATGACCGGGTCCGGTTTCCACCTCAATCCCAATTTTTCGGAATATTTGAATGACATCCATTAAGTGGCTCGCGGCCGCTTTCGTCAAAGTCACGTCGCCGCTGGTGATGGCCGCCGCGGCCATGAAGGTTCCCGCTTCCACCCGGTCGGGGATAATGGAATAGGTGATGCCTTTTAATTTTTGACCGCCCTCGATCACCAGCCGGGAAGTTCCCGCCCCCACAATGCGGGCGCCCATCGCTTTTAAAAAAAGAACCAGGTCTTCCACTTCCGGTTCGGTGGCGGCCGACTCAATCACGGTGGTTCCCTGGGCCGCCGTGGCGGCCAGCAGCACGTTGACTGTCGCCCCGACGCTAGGGCCGTGGGGTCCGGCCAGATGGATGGTGGTTCCCTTTAACTGAGAGGCTTCGGCGTTCACGTAACCGTGGTCGATGATGACCTTCGCCCCCAATTGCTCGACACCTTTCAAATGCAAATCGATAGGCCGCGCTCCGATGGCGCACCCTCCCGGCAACGAAACCCGAGCCTTCCCCAAGCGGGCCAAACAAACCCCCAGGGAGTAAATGGAAGCCCTCATGGTCTTGACCAGGTCATAGGGCGCCTCAAATTGGTTGAACCCCGCGGGGTCGATATGGAGCTTATGATCTTCGAGAATGACCTTCGCCCCTAAACGGCGTAAGACTTCCGCCATGGTCTTGATGTCGTTCAAGTGGGGAACGTTTTCAAGGGTGGTCGGCGAATCCGCCAAAAGCGCCGCCGTCATCACGGGCAGGGTGGCGTTTTTCGAGCCGCTGATCTCGACCGACCCCTGGAGGGGTTTGCCGCCCTTGATCCATATCTTTTGCAAGGTGATTCCTTTTGAAGGTTGATGACTGGCCGACGGGAAACTAAACCAAAAAGCCGCCTCGTGGCGGCCCTGGTATGAAAAACAGGAAGCGGGTCATAAGCCGAATTCTGTAGATGTGATCATTTCTCTCGCGAAACCGTTACCGGTTCCGTCGAATGCGATCTTACCCGAAGGCCCAAGTTTCCGTTAGGAATCCTGTGGAACGGACCGTCCCCAAGCCCTCCTATTTGATCTTGCTCCGGATGGGGTTTGCCTTGCCGTTTGACTCGCGTCAACCGCGGTGGGCTCTTACCCCACCATTTCACCCTTACCCTCCGGCTCGCGCCGGGTGGCGGTATCTTTTCTGTGGCACTTTCCTTCACCCTTTCGGGCGACTGGGCGTTACCCAGCATCCTGTCCTGCGGAGTTCGGACTTTCCTCAACCGGCCGGGAACCCCGGACGACTGCGATCACGGACCTGCTTCCACCTGCATGATAAGGGCATTCACGGGCAAAATCCAGCTTGGCCGGTTTTGTTAAAATCTATTTCTTTTGAAAATGGTCGTCGATACCCCGGTTGGCCAGTTCATCCGCCTTCTGGTTGAACTCTCGAAGGACGTGGGTGAATCCTATCACCTTCAAATGGGTCATGTATTCTTTGGCCTTTTGGTGAAGCGGAATCATGTTGGGATGTTTCACTTTATATTGACCCGATAATTGCCGGATCATCAGTTGGCTGTCCGCCAGAATCTCGACCGGCGACAACTTTTTCTTCACGCAATAATCCAGCGCCTCCAACAAAGCCTCGTACTCCGCCACATTATTGGTGGTGGTTCCAATGTACTTGGAAATCTCATGGAGGATCTTGCCCTTCTCATTCAGGATCACCGCGCCAATCCCCGAAGGACCCGGGTTTCCCCGGCAAGCGCCGTCGCTATAAATGCGGTAAGTCATAGGAACCTTATCAGGAATTTACTTTTTGAGCGCTTTTCGAATGGCCAGGCTGTCTTTGAGGATTTGGCGGAAGGTTTCAAAAGTGATCTGGGTGGCCGCGTCCGATTTAGCGTTGGGAGGGTCCGGATGCACCTCCAGGAAAAGACCGTCCACTCCTGCGGCCACCGCGGCGCGTGTCAAAACCGGCACATGCTCCCGGGTTCCGCCCGAGGAAGTCCCCTTGGCTGCCGGCTGCTGGACGCTATGGGTGCCGTCAAAAATCACCGGGCATCCAGTCTTTTGCATCTCGGGAATTCCCCGGAAATCCACCACCAGATTGTTATAGCCGAAAACCGTTCCCCGCTCCGTTAGCCAAATATTCGGTCGTCCAGCGCTTTTCATCTTATCGACCACATTAGCCATTTCCCAGGGCGCCATGAATTGCGCCTTCTTCACATTGACCACTTTTCCGTGCTTGGCCGCTTCCAAAAGAAGGCTGGTTTGCCGGGAAAGAAAGGCCGGGATCTGAAGCACATCGGCAACTTTGGAGGCCGGCTTTACCTCGTCAATTTCATGAATATCGGTCAAAACGGGAATGTTGAACTTTTTTTTGATCAATGCCAGATCGGCCAAACCCTTTTTCAAACCCGGGCCCCGGAAACCCTTCACCGAAGTGCGGTTGGCCTTGTCGTAGGAGGACTTAAAAACCAGGGAAACCCCGAACTCATCAGCGATTCCCTTGATCGTCTGGGCCGCCTTCAAAAGAAAGTCTGTCCCCTCGATCACACAGGGCCCGGCAATGACAAAGAATTTCCCGTTTTTTCCCAGTTGGGTCACATCGGTCACATTCGCCTCTTTATTGTTTTTTTAAATTTTTGTGTCCGTAATGCGCCGCGGCCTTTACGAATTCCCGGAATAAAGGATGGGGATTCAAGGGCCGACTCTTCAGTTCAGGGTGAAACTGCACTCCCACGAACCAGGGGTGGTTCGCCAACTCGATCATTTCGACCAGGTTGCCGTCCGGGGAAAGTCCGGACAATTTCATTCCCTTGGCCTTGACCCGATCCCGGTAATTGTTATTGAACTCATAGCGGTGACGGTGTCTTTCGTTGATGAGTGTTTGTTTATAAGCGTGGTAGGTTTTAGTCCCCTTTTCGACTTTACAAGGATAGGTTCCCAAACGCATGGTGCCGCCCATCCCTTGAATCTTCAGTTGGTCCGACATCATCGAAATAACTTCGTCGGGCGTGTTTTGGTTGAATTCGCCGCTATTGGCCTGCTTCAAACCCAGCACATTGCGGGAAAACTCGATGACGGCGCATTGCATACCTAAACAAATGCCGAAGAATGGAATTTTATGCGTTCGGGCATAGTTGATGACTTGAATTTTTCCCTCAATGCCCCGATCCCCGAACCCTCCCGGAACCAGAATCCCCGAGATTCCTTTGAGCATGGCTTTGGCCCCGATTTTTTCGACCAATTCGCTGTCCACCCAACGTAGCCGGACCTTGGTCTGGTTGGCCACCCCGGCGTGCACAAAGGATTCCCCTATAGACTTGTAGGCGTCGTGCAGATCCACGTATTTTCCCGCGAGGGCGATTTCCACTTCCTTTTTGGGATGATAAACGTTTTGAACGAAATGTCCCCATTTGGCCAAATCCAGTTTCTTGGATTTCAGCTTGAGTTTTTTCACAATGAATTCATCCAGTTTTTCAGCCTCAAACATGAGCGGCACTTCGTAAATGGAAGAAACGTCCTTAGCCTCAAAAACCGCTTCCGGTTCTACGTTGCAAAAAAGAGAGATTTTGGACCGGATATCCTCGTTCAAGGATTTTTCCGTGCGGCAAAGAATAATATCGGGTTGGATACCGATGGCCCGCAATTCGGCCACCGTTTTTTGAGTGGGCTTGGTTTTAAGCTCACCCGCCGCCGCGATATAAGGCACCAGGGTCAGATGCACATTGAGGGTATTGTCTTTGCCCACATCAAACCGGAATTGCCGGATCGCCTCCAAAAAGGGCAAGCTCTCGATGTCCCCGATGGTGCCGCCTACTTCCACAATGCAAACGTCAAATTCATTTTGATTGGCGACCTTGTAAATAAATTCTTTGATCTCGTTGGTAATATGGGGAACCACTTGAACGGTCTTCCCCAAATAATCGCCCCGGCGTTCCTTGGAAATAACCGTGTTATAAATTTTTCCGCTGGTCACGTTGTTGTTGCGGGTTAGTTTGACGGAAAGAAAGCGTTCATAATGGCCCAGGTCCAGGTCCGTCTCGGCTCCATCTTCCAGCACGAAAACCTCTCCATGCTGATAAGGACTCATGGTGCCTGGGTCTACATTGAGGTATGGATCGAATTTGGCGATGGTTACCTTCAAACCGCGGCTCTCCAAAAGACGCCCGATGGACGCCGACGCGATTCCTTTTCCTAAGGAAGAAACCACCCCGCCGGTCACGAAAATATATTTGGTCACGCTTTCCTCCCCGTAGTTAAAACAAAGATAACCGTCTTTTAAATTACCTCAAGCAACAATTTACTTCCGGCGATTTTTCCGAAGGAATTGCTCTACCTTTTTGACGTCCGCGGGCACATCCACCGCGATCGAATCGGCCTGGCGGATGGCGGCCCGGATGACGACCCCGTTTTCCATGGCCCTCAGCTGCTCCAGCTTCTCAGTCAGTTCCAGAGGCGTGGGTTTCAAAGTCGCCATCAGGTGAAGCCAAACCGGGCGATAGCCATAAAGCCCCATATGCTTATAGAAGGGCGGCGTGCCACCGTCCCGCAAGTGAGGAATAGGCGCCCGAGAGAAATACAGCACATCGCCCCGGGGGGTTAAAACCGCCTTCACCACATTGGGATCAAGCCATTCCTTTTTATCTCGGGCGGGGATCACCACCGTGGACATGAGTACTTTCTTGTCTTTTTGTAAAACCTCCACCGCCGCGTCAATGGCCGCCGGCGGCATTACCGGTTCATCTCCTTGGATATTGACCACGATATCAATCTGTTGATCCCGGGTGGCATGGGCGATCCGGTCAGTGCCCGATTGGCAGGAAGCCGGGGTCATTGCGGCTTTCGCTCCCGCCCTTTCCGCGACTTCGGCGATGCGTTTGTCGTCGGTGGCCACCCAAACTTCAGTGAGCTTTTTGGCCTTTTGGGCCTGACGGATGACCCGAACTACCATGGGAACCCCCGCGATCAAAGCCAGGGGCTTTCCGGGAAACCTCTGGGCCCCGAACCGGGAAGGAATAACCCCAATGACCCTATTTCCCATATCGTTCCCTCACAATGTCGATAAGATTCGTCGTCGACCGCCCCGGCACCACGGGAATATTGGTGACTTTCCCGCCCCAGGACTCCACCAAGTCGCCGCCCACGATTTTATCGACCGCCCAATCTCCGCCCTTCACCAGGATATCCGGACGCAAAATCTTCACAACCTCAAAGGGTGTATCGTCCTCAAAGAAAGTGACATAATCCACGCAGGAAAGGGCCAACAGCATTTCAGCCCGCTCAGCTAAGGGAAGAAGGGGTTTTAAGGGGCCTTTAATACGTTTGACGGAAGCGTCGCTATTCAACGCCACGACCAGCAAGTCTCCCAATTGGCGGGCCTTTTGAAGGTAAGTGACATGGCCTAAATGCAAAAGATCGAAAACACCATTGGTGAAGACGACTTTGCGGCCTTTCGATTGTTCGTTTTTGAGGATCGGGGCTAACTGGACGGGTTCTAAAAAGTTTTCCAAATTCTTCTCGACTTCCCTTGGGATGGGCAATTATAGGGAAAGACCTAATTCCTGGCAAGGACAAGAAACTAAAGAATCATCATCCGCCGATCGACTTCAAAACCAGCTTCACCACTTGCGGACGGCAATAGGTGCGCAGAGGAGGATAACCGCCGATTCCCCGATGAATAAAGAGCGTACTTTCTTTTTCACGGATAAAACCACCGGCGTATTTGCGCCCCTCATCGGCGGGAACGACCAACGGTCCTAAAATGGGAAAACAAATCTGACCCCCATGGCAATGGCCGGATAACTGCAATTGGGCCCCGCTTTTCTTAGCCAGGTAAAAATGATCAGGCTGGTGAGCCAGGAGTATTTTAGCCTCGGCTTTCGCCGCGAGAATGGGTTGATCGTTTCTTTTCCCCAGCCAAATGTCATCCACCCCCATCAGAGCCAATTTTTCTTTTCCTCGCAAAAGATAAACCACTTCATTCCTTAAAACCCTGATTCCGTCATCCGCCAGGACCTTTTGCAATCCGGGGCCGTCGGCCCATAGATCATGATTCCCCAGCACGGCATAAGAACCCAGGGGCGCCCGGAGACCTTTCAAAAGGGTCCTCATCCGCGGGACGTCCTTTTTAAAGGAAATAAAATCACCCGTTAAAACGAATAGATCGGGCTTCAGATTTTTGGCCTCCGCCACAATCGCTTTTAAATAGTCATCGTGAATGTAGAGGCCGTAATGCAAATCAGAAATTTGAACCAAGGACAACCCATCCCAGGCTTTCGGCCAGTTCAAAAGAAAAACCTCAACCTCCGAAACCTCCAAATCATAAATTTGATTCTCAAATCCGATAAAACGCAAAAAAGAAAAAGGCGCCGGAAAGACATGGGTGAGAGGATATCGTTTAAAAAGAACCCGGGTTTTCACCGGTTTTTTGCGGAATAAAAGCCAAAAGCCGTGATCCATATACAAAGTGAAGACCCAAAGAAAAACACCGCTGGTCAAGAACTTCCATCCCGGGTTCAAGTGGACCCAAGCCGTCGGAGTGAAATCCCAAGCCCGGATTAAAAAGAAACTGGGTATCAGTTGGCCCGCCAAAAAAAGAATCAGCCAAAGAATTTCATTGATTCGTTTGTGCTGGCGGATACCGATGCGGTTGGTCAGATAAATGAAAATGTGGAATTGCAGAAAAAGATAAAGCCAAAAGAGGGGCCGGCCGATCATGAAAAAATCCTCAATCCGATCAGCGGTGAATATCTTCCAAAAGCCGCTGGCTAAGTTCGTCGGCGGAAACCGTGGCCACGCCCAGTTTCTCAACCTCGATGCCCGCCGCGTAATTGGCTAGGGTAGCCGCTTGCAGAAGAGTGGCCCCCGCCGCCAACGCTAAAGTGAGGGTGGCGATGACCGTGTCCCCGGCCCCCGAAACGTCATACACCTCCCGGGCCACGGTGGGAATGGTTCGGGGAGGCTGGCCTTCCTCAAAGATAGTCATTCCATGCTCGCTGCGGGTTAAAACCACCGATTGGCATTCCAGTCTTTTCATGACCTTGAATCCGATGGTCTCAAAGGTCTGGCCGATGGCTTCCGTGCCGAGCGCCTCAGTCACTTCTTTCATATTCGGCTTCATGACCGTCACTCCCTTGAACTCGAAAAAATTCTGGAGTTTGGGATCCACGGTGATGATTTTCTTCTTGGATTTAGCGAAAGCGACCGCTTTTCGGATCACTTTGGAAGTCAGGAGGCCTTTGTTGTAATCCTCAAAAATAATTCCATCCGCTTCATCGATGGCTTTCAGTATCAGTTCAATCACTTGGTCTTGCTGCTTATTAGAAAGGGGAGTTTTGACTTCCCGGTCGATACGAACCACCTGTTGGGTATTGGCGATAACCCGGGTCTTTTCGGTGGTGGGCCGGTCAGCCAGAGCCAGAATGCCGAACGTATCCACTTTCCGGCTTTTAAGCTGAAGAACCAGTTCCTTGCCCGCCGCGTCCCGCCCCGTG
>Ga0206852_1095_pt2 | contig 18173 bp, 15 predicted proteins | sample Alteio_BWOrgCont_14_FD_152849 | JGI IMG/M metagenome (GOLD analysis project Ga0206852, IMG submission 152849) | Enriched cells from forest soil in Barre Woods Harvard Forest LTER site, Petersham, Massachusetts, United States -... | ecosystem: Environmental > Terrestrial > Soil > Temperate forest >... | reverse complement strand
GCCATTGATGAATGGCGGGATTGGATCAAGCGGGAGGTCGCGGGCAACAGCGGGAGCGAAGCCGATGTTGAACTGGTGATTGAATGTGCGAAGCAACGAATCGAGAAATACAGTAGCGGTTATCAGAACCGATCCGGCGAGGCCGGGTTTCGCAAGTATGCCAAGATCGTCATCGGCCAGTGCCTGGAGAAATGGAGCAAAAGACGGGTGCCCACCGTCAGCTTGCAGGAGGAGGGCGTGGAATACCGCATCGGTAAGGCAGCCGTCGATCCGGAGGCGAATCCGGCGCAATCGCTTCTGGCCAGAGAAAGAGGTGAGATTCTCCGCATGGTGCGGCGGGCGGTGGTGACCGAATGTCCCTGGCGCAAGCGCCGATCACGTCCCTGCGAGTTCTGCCAAATCGCCCGGGACTGTGAGGGAATCTGGCTGGCAGCGCTCCACGAGTTTAAGCTTCCTGAAATCAGCGAACTCACGGGCATCCCGCCGGGCAGCCTGCCGGATTATCAGGAAGAATGCGGAGAACGGCTCCGCACCGGGTGGACTGAATTTGGATTGGACTCTTAATGAACGAAGAAAAACCATCGGGCGGCGAATTGAAGCCCGGCGAAAAAACTCTACGCGAAGCGCTGACGCGCGAGCGGGACGAGCGCCGGAAGTGGACGCGTCCGCTGGCCCGGGAGATTCAGGCGAAGTTGAAGGCGGAACGCGAGCAAAAGGCGGCGGCCCGGTCCGGATCCAAGCAGCGCGGTGGATCATCTTTCTGGCCGTGGGTCAGTCTGCCCTGGGCGGGCGCGGCTGTCGCACTGCTGGTGGGGTTGCTGGTTCTTAGCTCCATGGTTTCGCCGGATTCCTATCGGATCGCGGAACGCCACGAATTGACGACCTTGCGCGGCCCGGAGACCAATTTACCGACGCCCAAAATCGACCAAATGCTCGCCAGCCCGCCGCTGGTTCAGGCAGATTTTAAGCAGGGCACCATCCGATTGGAGTTTGGCGATGGGACGGCGCTCTCCGGAACCATGAAGGCGGAGCCCAAACTTAACGTGCTTGATGAGGAACGAAAATATTTCTACGTGTTTTCCGGTCTGGAGGGGAAGACGAAGGCGGCGCAGAAAGTAACGGCGGAAGGGCAATTTATTGTCAGGACCGACCGGGCGGTGGAGCAGCCAAGCCGGAAGAGAATTATTTATTCAGAGATTAAAGCGTCGCTGAGACTATGGCCGACGGGCGTGACCAACAAGCCAGAGGAGGAAAAACCGTTCAGCGGTCAATTCAAAAGGTAATTGGACCGGGCACCGCCGTTTACGGGGCGGCACAATCGCATGGGAAAGGAGGATGGCGATGCAAAGCCGAAAAACTCGAATCACCGCGCTGAGGCATCCATCGTTGGGATCAAGGCTATTGCTTAACCGAATTCAAGACAAACGGACCAGCCGAACGGACTGCCTCCAGGAGGCCTGCCGTGTCGTTCACCTGGCGCAGGTATTTTCGCTGCACCTGGAGCAGTGCGCCAGGCGCGTCCCGCTGGGGCTTAAGCGCTTCATTATAAAATTCCGCAACCAGCTTTGGCGCGACCTTATCATCAACCGGCCACAAGGCGAGCATGAGATTTTGCGCGCCGGCCAGGGCGAACGCCCGCCGGAGACCGAACACACCGTCGCCCGACGTCACAATGCCCGCGCCCGAATCACAAGCAACCAGGCCCGCGAGCCATGTGCCCTGAAGGTCCAAAGTGGCAACGTCCCCGGCGGTCAAGATTCCGTCGTCACCAGGCTCGGGAATTTTGTTCACTTGCCATCCGGACAAGGTGGTATTTGCGCCGGCGAGCAGGAGCCAGCTATTGAACATTCCGACCTCGCTCCGGTCACGTACCGCCAGCCGTTCGGGCACTCCGTTTGTCCATCGCCCGCTGAAGCCGCAGGACAGCCAGTTTCCATGCGTGGCCAGATGCAGGACGTAAGGGTGCTGAACCGCGCGAAGTTTTGCCTTTGAGGCAAGGACATTGGTAAACATCGCGACCTGCGCAAATCCATTTTGCCGGGCAACATCGGAAAGCAAGCGCGCTTCGTCAAGGGTTGCCGGCAATGGCTTAAATTGGAGATTCGCGGCGCATTTCACGACATAGGGACTAATCCACCATTGATGAAAGCCGTTTGGATCAGGTGGTTGGGGCGGGCGGTCGAAAGCCGGATCGGCAAAAATGACAATGTTTTCGTTCGTTTTCGGTTTGCGGGATGCCCCCAAGAGATCGCGCGCGCTCGAAACATACCGGATGTCGAAATCCTCCCCCAAAAAATGCGCCTTGGTCCAGAGACTCGCGAAAGAAATCTCGGCCAGGTGATCGTCCGGGCAAAGGATCACAGTTTTCGGCTTCCGGTGAAGAGCCTGTTCCACGGGAAGCCAAACGTTCTTGACAATGTGATCCTGCGCCCGCTTCCACCTTTGGATGGTGTCAGCAGTCAAGTCGCGGGGATCGGTGCGCAACCCGGAGGTATATTCGGTGATCTTGCTGTTGATCTCATCGCATCTGCCAAGCGTCACCCATCGGGGCTCGTCCTTGGCCGTCCAGAGGATGGCGCCATAGCGGTCATCCCATCTGTTTTTGTAACCCAAGTAGTGGCGATATGAGACAAACTCCACCAGCACCACGTCCGGAGCCAAGGCCTGCCGGACTTCCTTCAAGGTTGCCCGAAGCGCGCTGGGGTGGGCCTCGCGCAGATGTTTGGTGGCCACGAGTTCGGCTTCATAGTCTTGAAAGCTTTGCGTGGTCGTAAGATTATAAAGGTCGGCCACGCGGCCGACCCCGGGGAAACCCGCCCATTTGAACGCCCCCCAATCGCCGGAGATGGATTCAACGATCAGGCCTTTTAGCCGGAGGCTGGTAAGAGCAATAAGCGAAGGATCGGCATCCGCAAACGTCGCTGCCAAGCTCAAGGCAGTATTGAGATTTTGCTGCCAAATGATTCTTTGCTCTCCCGAGGTGGCCGAAACGACCGCACTCCAGAGGTCTTCCGATATTCTTTCGAATTCACGAGCATTTGTCAGCGCCTCGTTGGTCTTCCCCATGCTGAGCAGCACATAACAAAGTTGTTCACGAACCCGCACCAAACCGGGGACGGCGTGGTTCTGGGGTAGTTCAAGAACTCTCAGTGCCTTCCGGTCATAATCCAAAGCGGCGGCAAAGTCCCCCCCATCCAAGGCGAGCGATCCCAGGTCGGCGTAGTTGATGCCCGTTTCGAAGTGATTGGTTCCGTAAATTCTTTCGCGAACGGAAAGCGCATTGGCAAAAGCTTCCCTGGCTTCTTCAGGACGATTAAATGCCATGGCCCGTTTTGCGATCAGGTCAAAAATGCGTGCGTGTGAAACCAGTCCCCGGGGTGTCGGTGGAGAGCCTTCGGCCTCAGCCAGTTTGACTTGCCGGATGGCTTCCTTCAGGAGAATGGTCGAATTCCGAGGCTTGCCCCTGGCACAGTACAAACAACCCAGCCGGGTTAGGGCCTCGACGGTCGGGTCGAGGAAGAAGACCTTCGAATCACGAATAATCGCCAGCGCATATTCATAATCTTTGGCGGCGTCAGGATCGCCAAAGGCCTCGTGCACGCGTCCGATTGCGATTTGTTTTTTGGCGTCGATAAGCGTGGTTTCATCCCGGATGTCGTCGGTTACACGGGTGATCGGACCAATTGCACGGGCCTTGGCAACGGTCAGCCTCGCGACTTTGAAGTCGCCTTGATCTAGCGCGGTGACGCCCTGTTGGGCGAGGGCATTAACCAGGAGCCAGGGCGCAAGCCCCGCTTTTTGCTTCTCGGAAAACCTTAGCCGCATCACTGCATTAGACCAGCCGAGCGCCCTTTGGGACAAATCAAGTTCGGGCTCGTCCTCGATTCGGAGCAGATCCGCGCCGAAGGCGAGGGAGATGGTATTGGTTGAGTTCTCCACCAACCCCAACGCCAGGGAACTGAGCGCCGAATCATTCTTCAATTGCATCGAACCGAGCTTGGAGCCAATAAGGGACTCGGTCTCCGGCAAAAACCTTCCGACGATTGGATTCGTGTCGCCCGCCGGCAGACTCGAACCGGACGCCAGGACGAAGATCCCGACCAGGCTCCAAGTGCGGACAGACCTCCAATGGTGAAAAAGTTTCCAATGGGTCGTCGGATAAATCATGATCGGGGTGTACCTTCGCTCCGTCAGGCTGACGAGTCAAAAAGTGACTTTGGGAGTGTTTCCGATTCGCCGGTTGTTCGTTATTCGGGACGAAAACGGGACTTGGGGCCGCAATCGCCGAAGGGTCCGTCGCCAAGTGGCTTACGGGCCAGACTTGAGATCGCCGTCGAATGGCGGCCAGGGTTGCACGGAGTAACGGTCAAGCAGAGAAGTGCTCGCGCCGGCTCGGGCTGGTGGGCTTCCCTATGGCGCCCCGGAGTGGATTATCTCAGATAATCATTGAACTTCCGGGTGAATTCCGCGGAACGAGTTGCTTTGGGGCGATGATGTAAGCGGGGACGGTCCTGAAGTCAGTTTTCAGTCGGCTGAGATTGGTTCCATGGCCCGCAGGGAAAATGAGGGCGGCCGGAAAATGACGATGGCGCTGGGGAACGGGGCTGAGTTCTTGCTGTCGCCGAACTTCAGCCTTCCCTTCAGCAGGCGGATTTCTCCCTTCATGGCATAGCGGTGCCACCAGACCGTGTCGCATCGGGCGGGGATCAGGCAAACGACAGTGGCGCCTTGTTGGGCCGAGTCATAAGCTTTTCTGATCCACATCCCGATGCGCCGGCCATAAGGGGGATTCATGAACACGACCGCGTCGCTCCAATTCTGGCGCAGACCGTCCTCCGTTTTGGTGTAATGGTTGGCGCAAAGACAATTCTCGTGCGTGGAGCAAGGGTCCAGATCGAAGTCGAATTCGGCGCTCAAGGACGCGAACAGCCAGCGCGGCGTCGCCCATTCGTCCGTCTGGGACGAGAAATGCACTGATTTGCGGCGATTGTTCCGGTCTTTTCCCGACGGATCGTCAGATGGATTCTTCATTTGGTGGTTGGATGCGGGTTAAATCAACGAGTTCAAAATGGTGTCCGGGAGGTCCGCCGATAATCGCGCAATGCGGGATCAAGGCCGGCTGTCCACGAAGGAATCGCCGGCTTGGCGGCATGAGCGCCGCTGATTTCGCTCGCCATCCGAATCCGGTTGAAATTCGGCGCCGTAATGCGGCGTCAAAAGCGCCAGCTTGCCCTCGAACAAACCTGGGGTGTGAACCACATAGAATGGCGGGAAATAGATCGCCTCACATGGTGCCGAGGTCGGGATGGAAGAGGCGGCAATCGAATACCTCCCGTAACGGGCGGCGACCTTTTCACGAACCGTGAGCATAAGCGATCCCCGCGCCATCAGATCATCGAGCACTCGCGCCGCTTCTGTGCCGCCGGTGTCGCCTGAGGGAGAGACGGTGGTGTCGAGCATTTCCACGACTCGCGCCAAAAGAGTTCTCGATCTGACGTGCAGCACAATTTCAATCAGCGCTTGCGGGTCGGCCAGGCAGCGCTCGACCATGCCAATTTCGAGCGCGGCAATTGATTCTTCGTAGTTCATCATGCGGTCATGGGTTTGTGGGATCACGCGGCCATTCACCCCATTATCAGTCTGGTCCGCTGCCGGGGTTGCGCATTATTAGAACCATTTTGCCGCAACCGCCCTTGCAACTTCGGCCAGGCGGAGCCGATGACGTCCAGCCGCATGACCCGCGCGCGGATAGGTGAAACAAGGCGCATCGCGGGGATCGTTACTGGCCGGGTTACCGGCACCGCGGGGTGTCCGCACCCAAGCTGGTAATGGACGGTTGAGACGGTAAAGATGGTCGGCGAGGCAACTCGGAGCCTCAACCAAGCAAGCGGAATGGTCTTCATGGCTTTACGACTGGCGGCGTGTTGGTCGCCGGGAGCGGACGCGTGGTGGCCCGCAGATTGCCGATTTTGGACTGGGACATGTCAATGGTCTGCGTGACGTAAAGATAAAACTGCTTGCCGGCGGGGACGCGGACGAAAACTCCCTGCTTCTTGATGGTGTCCAGAATCTGCTGCGCATAGGTTGTCATGACCTGGCTGGCGCCCGCGAGCGGCGCGTTGCGCAGGGTGTCGCCGACTTGCGCGCCGAGCGCCGTGGTCTGATATTGTTGGAATCCCGACGCGACGCCCGAAAGCATGGTGGCGGCAAACAGTTTGATCTCCTCCAGGGACTGGCTGCGGATGACGGTGCCGGAAAGTCCGGGGCTGCCATCGGTGATGCCCCAGTTGCCGGTCTTTTCATTGCATTGGCGGTCCAGGGCGATTCCCGTGACGAGCAGTTCCTCGCCGTTCTGTTTCACGATGGTCCAGATTCCCGTCGCGATGACCCGGTCGCGCAACGTATCGACCTGGGCGCGGCCGTGAGCCTCGGATCCAGCGGGGATGACTAGCTTGCCGTCGTGCCAGAGGTCGGCGGTGACGAGGGCGATGACGGGTGTGTCGTTCGCCCCGGAATCAACCGTCATCACCAATTGACATTGGACGAGCCTGCCCACGGGCGCGTAAACCGAGAGCGGCGGAGGCGTCGTGTCGGGCGGCAATTCCACATGGATGCTGAACAGCGGTTGCGGTTTCTCCGGCTTGGCCGCCTCCGTGATCACGTCGGGATAACCGGGCAGGCGCGTGACGGGCGGCACGCTGCGCACCAGGGAACTGGGCGGCTCCGGGATCTGATTGGTGTAGGACCGGACGTTCGGCGGCGGCTCGCTGGAATGAAACGCCCCCAACAGGCCGAACAGCATGACGGCCAGAAGCGCGGCCGCGATGAAAAAGGCCGGCCGGGATCGGACGGCGGCCAACGGATTGAGATTAATGGCCATAAGAGATCGAGATGAGTTTGAAACCGGGAAACCCGAAGCTCCAACCGGACGAACTCGGGGCCGGTTGGGAACCGACGGGGGCGGCGGAATAGTCGTAATAAACCGGAGTCGCGGGGTAGTAATAGCCAGCCAGGGCTGGTGCCGGCGGTGGCGGTGGGAGCCAATATTGGACCGCGACGGACGGAGGTGGAGCGGGTTGAACCGTCACGTAACGCGGGCGGCTGGCACCGGCGGGATTCCCGACCAGGACGCTGACCGTGACCGGCTGGGCCGCCGGGGCGGCCAAGGTCCGTGGGGCGGGAATTGCCTGCGGAGGCGCGGGAACAATTACTGCTGGATTCCGCGCCGGTGATGCCGCCGCCGGGTCGTGGGTGACAACCCGGGCAATCGGTGTCGGCTGGTTGGTTGGCGCGATTGCGGAGTGGACCGGGGCGGGGGCGGGCGAATCCAACTGCTTCAACGCCACCACGAATGGAGTGTGGGGAGACAGGTTGTTGCGGCCCCCGTATGCCGTCCCGGTGACGGCGAAAAACACGGGCACCGCGGATTGGGGCGCGATCAATCCGTCCGCGTCGTTGATCGACTGGAAATAAGCCCGTTCACCGGCTTTGACCATGAGACTCTCGGGCAAATAACGGATGACCTGGGCCGTCTTGTTGGACAGCACGACATGAAATACCAACGTGTCCTCGGTTTCAAAACGGAACACTTCCGTGGTCGTAATCGTGAAATCGGCGTGGGCAGCCGGGGTGTTTGGCTGGACGCGCTCGACCCCGCTGACGACTTCGGGGTGCTGGAGCTTGAGCAGGGAAAAGGTCTTGGCGGTATCGAGTAGCGCCGGCAAACGTGTTGAGTTGGCGGGATGACGCGGCGCGGGCGGGATGATCGCGCCCGGCGGAGAGAAGATCACCGAGAACCACGGCTGGCTGGACTCGACCAGGTCCAGCACGTAAGTCTGGTCCTTCCACACGACGTTCAACATCGTGTTGGTTCCCGGAACGAGTGCGCGCACGGTGAAAAGCGAGCTGCCGGGCCGGAACGAAATGAGAAACAAAGCCGGTGATTTGGGATCGGCTGACACAAAGGCTCCCTCCAGATCGGAGACTGGACTGGGAAACCGGACGGTGGTCGGGCTGTTGATGGCGACGGGAATCCGGGTTACCGCCAGCGGACTCAGCGGCAGTTGCTGAATGGCGTCATCGAATTGGGCCTCGGCGGTAAGCAGGAGGCACAAACCGGCGAGAACTTTAATTGCGTGGCGTTTCATAATTCAAAGTGAAGTCGGAGACGATCAGGGGTTGCAGGCGGTAACGGGCCAGGTCCGGATTGCGGCGGAGCACCAGTTCCAGCGCGAAAGGGATCGCATCGGCGAAGGCCTTGTCACGAAACACGCCGTAGCGGCTCACCTCGCCGCTCACGCGGGCGTGGAATTCCCCGGCGGCCGATTGCCGGATGTCAATGCGGCTGATGAGGGGTTTCTGCTGCAATTGGAATTCGTCGAAGTGTCTTGCCTCGGCGGACTTCAAGACCGCCGCCCGGCTCAGCGCGGCCTTTGAGAGGAGCGTCTGCAGGAGTTCCGGCTCGTCAAAGTCCCGGCTGTTGCGCAAAAGCAGGGCGGTGGTGGCGGCGAACGCCGTGTGCTGCTGCAATTCGCGGGCTTCGGCGAGGCTCTTCTGCGTGCCCGGCCGAACGTTGCCATCCTCGTCGATCACCGTGAGGCTGTCCCGCTGGCGGAGGACGGACAGCAAGACCAGCAGCGTCAGGCCGGCGCAGACCAGGGACACGAGGGAAACTCCCAGACAAAGCCGCGCCAGGCGGTCCTTGTGGGCGAACAACTGTCCCGCATTGAAACGACTCGGAGCGCTTGGAATGGTTTCGCTGGGCACGACGGTTTTTTTAAGTTCTTGCATGAGTTTTCTATTCCTTTCCGAGTTTCTTGAGGATGTCCCGGACCTGCTGATCCCCGGTTGGGTCGCCCGGCGCGGGCGGTGCCGGAGACGAAGGCGGGTTGCCGGAAGACGGTATCGCACCCGGCGTGAATTCGCCCGCCGCCCCGGCCGAACTGGCCGATGGGGTGGAAGCCGCCGGCGAGAAACGCTGCCACAGGTGGGTGGCGGCGCCAGCCACGCCGGGCAGGCCAATGCTGACCAACACTTCCGCCGAGCGGGAAATGACCGTGGCGGCGCCGGGCGATCCGACCAGCACCTTGGAGATCATCGCGGGCGCGAAAATCGTGGAAAAGATGATCCAGAGCGCAATCACCGTGACGGCCAGCAGGTTTTGCAGGCCGTAGCCCAGCGAGCCGGCCACCGACTGCGACGCGAGAAAGTTCTGGTTCACCGCGACCCCGATCAAGCCGTCGGTCCAGGTGGCCGCCAAAGCCAGTCCAACCGGCCACAGCATGATGGCGAGAATTCGGAGCACATGGCGCAACCCCAAATGACTCAGCGGCTGGATCGCGAGCAACGGAAAGAGCAGTGGCGACACCGCCCAGCACACCAGCAACAGGGCGCGCTGCACGCCATAAACGAAATACATGAGCGCCATTGCCAGCCAGGCGACCAGCGTGAGGAAGGCATACACAATCGCCTCGAACCAATTGGAGCTGAACAAGGTCGACCAGAAACTCTGATTCCCCGCGGGCGCGCCCTGCGCCGCCGCGAGTTGTTGTTGATATCGGGCGGCCACATTGGCTGGCTGGGCGGGAATGTTCTGCTGCACCCATTGCTGGACCAGCGTCTGGCCGGTGTTGATGAACGAATTCGAGTTGGCGACCAGGAGGACCACGAGGAAGAGCCGGATGATGAATTTCATCAGGCCGAACGGCGAGGGCGGCGCGGCCCAAAACTCGAAGATGAACGCGAGCAACAACAGAATAAAGGCCCAGGGCAGAAAGAGCCGGTACAGGTCCGCGCACGCCTGGACAAACGCGGGAAAGGTTTGGTCGATGGTACTCATGTCACCCTCAATGGTTGCGCGGATCGGGAATCTGAACAGGATTGGTGTTGGGGGTCAGAAATTGCCCCATGGTTTGCTGGGACGACTGGAAATCCACCACCCGGTTCTCCTGGCGCGCCTGCGCCTGCTTGGCCACGTCGTTTTCATTTTCGATTTTCTGGATCAGCACCCGGTTCAAGGCGGCCTCGCGCTCCCGGTCAATGCTGCCGAGGTCGGCCGCCTGCGCGGCCAGCACGCCCTGAAGCTTTTGGATTTCAGCCACGGTTTGCGCCTCGCGCAATTGTTCGGTCGTTGCTTTGATGTCATCCCGCGCCTTTTGGCGGCGCACCTCGGTGTCCTTCAACACGGCTTCGAGTGTGCTCGTTGCTTCCGTGATGGCGTCGAACTTCCGAAAATCGTCCGCGGGTCGGGAATATTGCAGGCCGGTGCTGGTGGTGATGGCCTGGCCGACCGCGCGGTATAACCCTCCTCCGACATCAGTCATAGCGGCCTGGCCATTGGCAAGATTACGCAGTTCACTCCAGGTCTTTCCCACGCCGAGCGCGTTCAAGCTCTGAATCGCCGCGTTGGCACCGGTCGGGCGGTAGGTGGCGGGATTGCCCAGCCGCTCGACTTCGGTGGTGATTTGCCGTAATTGGCCAAGGGTAATCTGCATCTGCTCGAGGGCCTGCGCCAGCAGGGCGGGATCAATGACCGGCAGATCCCCGCGGGCGGTCATAGCGGCCGCCGTGAGAATAATGGAAGCAATGGTCTTGGTTTTCATAGTTGCCTGTTAATCAGAATTTTTGATTGGGGTGGTTGCATAAAAATGGCGAATGAAGACTATTCGCGGCGGTCCGGGTTTCCGACCGTGGGAGCCTTCGATTGCGGCTGCACCCGCTGTTGTTGCTGCAAATTCCAATACAACTGCTTCACGCCGTCCGAACGTCCGGTGTTGTAACCGTCCGTGTAGGCCTTTTGCTGGCTGTGCGATTTCCAGTATTGGAACCCCTCGCTCACCGCGACCCCGCCGGCCGCGCCGCCCGCGATGGCGGCGGGGTTGCCGTTGCTGAGTTTGTCGCCGATAAGTCCCCCTCCGGCGCCGAAGGCGGCGTCCGAGACGGGGCGTTGCATACCGGTGCAGCCGCATAGCAGCGGCAGTGTGAGGAGGGGGAGGATGATTTTGTTACGCATGATTAATCGGGGTTGGGTTGTGGTGGCTGGGATTGGCGGGAAGCTCGTGCGGCAGTCGCAGATAACGGACGGTGCCGCAAATCGCCTGGCGCGCGTCGGTATGGACGTAAAGGAATTCGGAGTATTTGGTTCCCGTTTGCTGGTCGGGCCGGGGAAAGCGCATAATGGCCTCCCGCGCCATGTGGGGCAAACCGAGATCACCGCAAAGGCGTTCAATGTCGCGGCGGTCACCGGTATTGAAGATCAGCCAGGCCCGGGCGTTGCCAACCAAGGCCGAACGAACGGAAGTGTCCGCGATCCGGGAATACTGCTGGGCGACGATGATCACCTGGACGTTGAACTTCCGGAACTGTTCAAACAGCTCGCGGAGAATCGCCTCACCGCCCGGCACGTCGATGAACCGCGAAACCTCCTCGATGACCACGCGCTTGCGGAGTTGCCGCGGCAGACCCAGAACGTGATTGCGGATGGTGTTGATGATCAGGAATCCGGCGACCGCCTTGATCTCGCGGGCGGCTTCGGGAATGAACCCCAGTTCAAAATGGACGACCGGACTGTTGAGGGTGACATTGCTGGCGCCGTCAAACAGCGACCCGTAATTTCCGCCCCGGCACCACGGCGTCAGCAAGGTGGCCAGCCAGCGGCAGTCCTCCTCGTTCTCGTCGGCCAGTTCCAGGTGTTCGCGGAGCGACGACAACGTCAGGTGCTCATCGCGGTCCAGATAGGCAAACACGAGTTTGTGAAGTTTGTCCCGGTGGACGCTTTCAAATTGGTCAAGTTCGGCCGGGGTGAAACTCGCCAGGAGTTTCGCGGTCGCGGCCGGGTCTTCCCGGCGGCGGTCGCTGAACTCCACGAAAGCCTCCAGATCGGACTGGGACAACTGCCCGGCCAGACGATGCAACGCCAGCGCGTGGCGCAACAACTCCTGGCGCCTGGCCAGCGGCCAGTCGCGTAGTTTGTCCTCGGCGTGGGCCTCGCAAAGCCGGGCCAGATGCTTGGAAATCAGCGCCGCCTGGCGGCGCGCCTTGTCCTCGTCCGCCGGCAATCCCACCATGCGCGCCACGCAGGAGGTCATCGACGACAAGGCAAAAGCGGATTGGGGCAATCCGTAGGTGTCGAACGGATTCATCGTCTGGGTTCCATCCAGCCGAAAGACGATGGGCTCGACACCGTGGCTGCGGGTGTAGGGTGCTTGCGACATTCCCTCCTCCACAATGGCGGTGAACGCATAGAATAGGGTGGTTTCCCCCAGCAATTTGCCCACCACCAAACTCTTACCGGCGCCCGGAGCGCCCAGCACAATAAAGTTTTGCGGAGTGGCTGCGCCGCCCTCTCCCAGAAAGGTGACGATATTGACCAGGTTGTTGTCGTTGCCGGGAAACAACGCCTCCACCGGACCGGGGTGCCCGGCAAAGCAGGCCCCGAATGGAAGCAGGTCGGACGCCGACCGGTCCTCGCAATAGAGCTGGTATCCCTCATGCCGGCTGCCCGTCCAACCGGGGAGATCCTTGCTGAATAATTGACGCGACGTGGCGGACAGGGTGGCCTCGTAATATTGGCAGCCGTTCAAGCCATGGAGGGCGCCCTTGATCGCCGCCGCCTTTTCCGCCAGTTCCTGCTCGGACTTCGCGCGCAGTAGGAAGATGATTTCGATTTTAAAGGGGACCGCTTCCCCGGAGGTCAATCGGCGGACCATGTCTTGCAATTGCCGCAGGTTCACGGCCTGCCGTTCATCCGGCCGGCGGAGCAACTGCTGGTGCAGGCGGTCGAGGGTCATCTGGGTTTGCTTGAGCAATTCCTCCTTCGGCAGGCGGTGCAGCAAAACGGTGAAATTGAAATCCGCGAACGGCAGGTAAGTTATTCGGTGAATGATGGTGGGATAAGTTTCGGCGGGCAGACGCCGGACGGTGAGAGCAAGGTGATGCCAGCCGTCGAGCACAAAGCCCATCGCCGCGCGCCCCCGCAGTTGGGAATTGAAAAAATTGTCGTGGAGGGAGCGGTTGGGATCGAACCAGTCCACCCCGTCGTCGCTGGCCTGCCGGGCGAGGGACGGATTCAGCGCGTCCCGCCACAAGCGGGCGTTGTCGGCGTCCGTCAAGGGAATGATCCGTCCGCCCACGGGCGCCAGGGCCTGCTGGAGCGCCTGTCTGAAAGGCTCGAACCCGGCCCGCGTTTCCGTTAGGCGTTGCGCATAATGTTGCTCGGCTTCGGCCCGTTTCCATGGAACCGCCCGGGCGGGTTCCAGGGTGTGTCCCACGTAAACAACCACCCGCTTGGACAGAAGTCTGCCTTCCGCGCGCAGGCCGCATAGATGAATGAAGTTTGAGTTGCGCAGCAGGCGTGAGGTTTCGTTCCGGCAAAGTTCGGTCTGCTCCTGATAGGCCAGCAGCCGCGACCGATCGGTCGCGGTTTGAAATTGCCGAACCTGCAGCTTCCAGCCTTCGGGCAACTGGCGCAGGACGGCGGAGACCGCGTCCTGCGCCACGTTGCAGTCGGCAAATGACGCCGATTGCAGATTCGGCATTTCGATTTCAAAGCCCATGGCGGCATGCCCGCCATCCGGCCCTCCGAAGATCAGGAGGCCGTCGCTCAAGAAGCCATCTGGCAGGGAGTCAAACATAAGGGAGGGATCGGTTGGTTGGTTGCCGCGGCGGAAGGGCGTGGCCGCCCGTGATCAGCGTGTCCAAAAGGTCCACGAAGAACCCGGGCGGCCGGTTTTGGTGGCCGAGGCGCAGATAGGCGACGCAGACAATCACCGGGACGACGGACCATTTCCCGGCGTCCACGAATCCGAAGTTGAGGCCGTAAAAAAGCCCCGCGAACAGGGAAAGCCCGGCCAGCAAGGCCAGGGCCACCCATTTGAAGTGCTCGATGTTCACCCCGAACAGCGAGCCTTGGAACCCATCGGCCGAGTGGGTCCGGGTCAGGCGGAGATTTTGGTCATTCATGACGCAAAACCCCCTCAAAACGTGATTCCCCCGAGGGCGGCCATCCAGGTCAGAATCGGCACCGCCATTGCGATGATGAACCCGCCGATCATGCAAATGATCCCTTCCAGGGTTTGCCCCTGCCGGGAGATCAAATACCCGCCGTAGGCGACGACGGCGACCCCGATCAGAAGCAGTATCTTGGCAAGAAATGCTTTGAACGAGGTGATTTGGGTGGAGATGTCGGTTTGCGCGAGGATGATGAGTGATTGGGCGAGGATTGCATTCATGGTTGGATATTTTTTCGACTGTTGTCTCGATTGAGTTTTGGATCCGTCGGAACCCATCAGCGGGTTTCCACTTGGGTTATTTCCCGATCAGGCCTTGGAGGTTGCAAAAATCTTTTTGGAGGCAGGTGCCCTGGCAGGCCATGGCCATCATTCCCGCTCCTTTCCCGGCGCGCAATTTATGCAACCACGCGGCGGTTGCCGCCTAATAACTGGTGGGTGCGGCAGTGCTCCACCCGCAACATTATGGCAACCAAAACCAAACGGAACATTGAATCCCAGCGCATCCAGGAGCTGGGCCGACTGCAAGAACAACTCGCCCGCCGCATTCAAGGGCAACCGGAAGTTGGCCGGCGCCTGACCGAGGCCCTGATCCGGCGGGAATTGGAAACCGTGCCGCAACGCGGACCGCGCGACGCCTTTTTCTTCGCCGGACCAACCGGGGTCGGCAAGTCCGAGACGGTGCAAGTCGTGGCCGAAATTCTTTTCGGTCCGGGACACCTGCAGATCTTCGACTGCTCCGAGTTCAAAACCCTCGAAATTGTCTCCGCCCTGCTGGGCAGCCCGTCCGGGGATCCCGGGCGGTTCCGCAGCGCATACGAGCGGGTTCCGAGAGGGGCGTGGCTGTTCGACGAGGTGGAAAAGAGCCACCCCGATTTCGTGCATTACTTCCTCCAGATGGCGGACTTTGGGCGCTTGACCCAGGCCAATGGCGACACCCTTGACTTGAGCGGGATTTATTTGTTCATGACCAGCAACCTCGGCTCCGCCGAGATTCTAGGGCGCGAGCATCTGCCTTTTTCCAGTCTGGAGCGCCACGTCATTCGCGCGGTCGAACGCCATTTGCGACCGGAATTGCTTGGCCGTTTCGACCGGCCCTATGTGTTCCGGCCATTGGGCCGGGAGACGCAACGGGCCATCGCCACCCAATATCTGGACGAACTCGTCACCTGGGAACTCCGCCAGCACGGACGGCGCATTGTCTGCGACGCCGGCGTTTTGGAATGCCTGGTCCAGCGTGGATTCTCACCCCGCCTGGGTGCCCGGCCCCTGTTGCGCGTCCTTCGGGAACTGGTGGGAAACGCGATTGCCCAAAATCTTCTGGCGGGGGGAAATGGAAGCGGACAACTGCTGGTCAGCGGTGACCGGTTGCGTCTCATCCCATGAGTGCCATGCAAGATTTATGGGGGCAAGGGCTGAGGGGGAATGACCCATTTCCGGACTGGCGGGTTTGCGCCTGGGGCGCGGGATTCCTGCTCACGCTCGTTGCCTGCATCTGTCTCGGCCGCCGTCCGATTCCACCCGGTCGTTTGGTGGCGGAATTCAAAGGTTTCATCTGGGACCGGCAGACCTTCTGCCAGCATTTCCTCATCACGGGCGTGACGGGGGCCGGGAAGACTCTGAGCGGCATGGTGCGGCTCCTGTTCCAGGTTTTCACCCATCAACCCCGGTTCGGAGGCTTGTGTGTCGACGTCAAGGGCACCCTCCATGAACTGGTCAGCGAGATGGCCGCGCACTTCCAGCGATCCGGGGATTTGGTCGTCCTCCGGCTCCGCTCCCCGGCGGACCCGGAAAACTGGGTGCCCCGGCACCGGATCAACCTCGTGGGCGACCGGTCGATTCCGTTTTCCACGCTCGCGCGGTTCGTGGTGGACACGGCGGTCGCCTTGGGTGACCGGAACGGCCAGAGCTTTTTCCGCAAGGCCACCCAGATCTTCATCGAAATGGCGTTCAAGGCGCTTTTCGCCCTGGGTTATGATGTGACCCTGGAAAACGCGCACGACCTCCTGGTGGACACGGCCGAAACCCAACGGGCGATGCAGGAACTATTGGCCAACGAGGCAACCCGAACCTTGGGGGAGGAGTTGCAGGGCTACCTGGGCCAGCCACCGGAACAATTGGCCGGCATCATCGGCACGATCCGCAATTACCTGCATTACTTCACCGACCCGGCGGTCGCGGAAGTGTTTTGTCGCGACAGCACCTTTGCGCTCAAGGACGTGGATCAGGGAAAAATCATCTGTCTGGCTCTGCCCCAGTCCTACCAGACCGAGCGCCGCTTTGTGGGAACGTTTTTGAAACTCTTGTTTTACTCGCATGGACTGGCCCGGTTCGACGCCCCCAAAGCGGAGCGCGCCGGACACAATCTGCTGGTGCTGCTCGCGGACGAGTGCCAGCAGTTCGTAACCAGCAGTGAGGATGGCTTGAGCGATCACAGTGTGGTGGACCTGGTGCGCGAAGCCGGCCTGGGTATCATTGCCGCGACCCAGAGCACCACCTCCCTAATTCCTCCGTTGGGGGCGGAGGCGGCGAAGGTGTTCACGCTCAATTTCCGCAACCGGTTGATCTTCAGCGCGGCGGATGAGGATGACGCGAAAGCCAGCGCGGAATTCCTGGGCAAGAAAATCGTCAGGAACAAGTCCTGGACCTGGAGCGACGGCAAGCGCTCGCAGACCCTTACTGAGGCCGAGGATTACCGGATCAAACCCCACGAGCTGCGCAAGCTCCGTAAGCATCAGTGCGTCATCGTTCACGCCGACGGAAAGTTTCGCAAACGGATGCTGCCGCCCCTTGAGCCGGATGGAACGGTGGCGCGCTGGTACCGGCGTTTCTGGTTCACCCGCTGACGCTCCGCGAACTCTCCTATCGCAGATAGGAGTTGGTGTCTAACGTTTAAAAATTTCAACACGCCGGAAAAAATTGAGAGGAATCCACGGCCATGATCACCGCCAAGCCGCAGAAGAATTTACACGATGCGAAGGAGTATTTCCGGGCGCATCTGGCCCAGGGGGATTATTATTCGGAGGGGCGGAAGGTCACCAGTTTGACGTTCGGAAAGGGCATCGAACGGCTCGGCTTGGACCCTAACAAGCCGATCACGGCGGAACAGTTTGAACGGCTCTGCGATAATCTCCATCCGGTCACCGGGGAACGACTCACGGTTCGGCGGCGGGTTAAGAACCACCGGATATATTACGACTTCACCGTAAGCCCGCCCAAGAGCGTTTCCGTGATGGCGCTCACGGTGGGTGACCAGCGAATTGTTGACGCTCACGGCGAATCCGCCCGGGAAGCCATGGTGGAGATGGAAAAATTTGCCGGTACCCGGGTGCGGTTGGATGGCCAGCAGGGTCGGCGGAGGACCGGCGAACTTGTCGGGGCGATGTTTCAGCATGATTCCTCCCGCGCCCTTGACCCGCAACTGCACACTCATTTCGTGATTTTCAACGCGACCTGGGACGCGGTGGAAAAGCGTTGGAAGGCGCTGGAGACCGGGGACATGTTCGAGCGCATCAATTTCTTCACGGAAGTTTATCGCAATGCGCTGGCCCGCCGTCTGCGCGACCTGGGATACCAAATTCGCAACACCGCCAACGGTTTTGAAATCGAGGGCGTTGCCCAATCCATCATCGACCGTTACAGCAAGCGCCGGCGGGCCATTCTGGCGGCGGAGCCGGAGGCCATCGCCGGCATCAACCAAAAGCTGCGCGAGGCGCTCGAAAAAGCCGTCCGCGACAGCGCTGGAGAGCCGCCGGGAGTCCGGGCGAAGGCGGAGAAGGCGCTGCACGAATTCAAACCCATCACCGAACTGGGCAATACCGGGCGGGCGACCCTGGCGCATACCACGCGCCAGTGGAAGGACACGAACCTCGATCCCAAGGAAGTACTGGCTTACCAACGATCCCAACTTTCCGCCCCGGAGTTTGAGGAATTGATGCGTTTGACCCAACAGCGACCAAATCCGGTGGAGATCCCGGCCGAAGTCATATCAGCGGCCCAGGCGATAGATTATGCCCGCGACCACCTGTTCGAGCGTAACAGCGTCGTTCCCGTGGCCGAAGTATTGCGGGAGGCTCTGGCATTTTCGCGCGGCCGGATTGAACTTTCGGAACTTGAGGCCGAAATGGCCGGACGGGACGACTTACTGGCGGTGGACGAGATGCTGAC
>Ga0206852_1106_pt1 | contig 18581 bp, 15 predicted proteins | sample Alteio_BWOrgCont_14_FD_152849 | JGI IMG/M metagenome (GOLD analysis project Ga0206852, IMG submission 152849) | Enriched cells from forest soil in Barre Woods Harvard Forest LTER site, Petersham, Massachusetts, United States -... | ecosystem: Environmental > Terrestrial > Soil > Temperate forest >... | reverse complement strand
GGCAATATCTGCGACTCCAGCAGCGACGCCGGCAGCGGAGCCCCTTCTAGCGCTTCAATGGTGTCCAGCAGCGCGTCCATCCCCCGCCGCCGCGTCAGGACTCCCTGCCAATGCGTGGCAAATCGCGCCAGCAGCCGCGGCTCCGCCGGCTCAATCTCTTTCCGTAACCGTGTCAGTGACTTATTGCGGATCAACCGCAGCGATTCCGCGTCGCACCACTCCCGATGCGCTCCGCCCCGCCGGAATCCTCCCTCCAGCACGCGCCCATCCAGCACCAGCGTCCGCAATGCCGCCTCCGCCGAAGGCGCCTCCATCCCAAATCGCCCCGCAACCTCCCGCAGCGTGAACGGCCCATGCGTCCGCGCATACCGCCGCACTAACTCGAGCGCCGGAGCAGCCACCGGCGCGAGCAGCGCCTTCGGCAACCCCGCCGGCAACGCAATCCCCAGGCCATCCCGATAGCGTGCAGCCTCCTCGACAGCAATGAACCGTTCGTCCCCGGCGATCTCAACCTCGATCACCCGCTGCGCCTTCACTAATTTTCCAAGCGCCAGCAACAACTCCGGCGAAGCAACCCGCAGCGCCATCTCCTCCCGCGATAAGTCCCCTAGCCGCAGCAGCAAATCGTGCATCCCATCCGCCGATCGGGCTCGCTGCTCATCACCCAGCATCTGCAACTGCGCTTCCACCTCGCCGATCGCCACAGGATCCAGCAACTCCCGCAAATCCGCGTCGCCCAGCAACTCCCGCAGCTGGCTCTGGTCAATCGAGAGAGCCTGCGCCCGCCGCTCCGCCAGCGGTGCATCGCCGTCGTAGATGAAATTCCCCACATATCCAAACAGCAGCGAAGCCGCAAACGGCGAGGCCTTCGGCGGATCCACCACATGCACCGCGATCTCCCCTGCCTTGACCGACCGCAGCACATCCACCAGCGCCGTCATGTCGAAACTGTCCCGCAAACATTCCCGATAAGCCTCCAACAGCATCGGAAACGACGGATACCTCGAAGCCACCGCCAACAAATCCGCCGCCCGCTTGCGCTGCTGCCACAGCGGAGATCGCGTCTGCGCTCGACGCCGCGGCAACAATAGCGCCCGCGCCGACGCTTCACGAAACTTCGCCGCAAACAACGCCGTCCCGCTCAACTGTCGCACCACCAGGTCCGTCACCGCTTCCGGATCCGGCAACAACATCGCCGCGTCCGGCGCCGCATCCACATCCGGGAAGCGCAGCACAAACCCATCATCCGTCCACATGCTCTCCACATGCGGCCCGCCCGCCCGCGCAATCTGTTCCACCGCCGCCATCGCCCAGGGAGCGTGGACGCGGCTCCCAAAGAGAGTCAGCACGCACACCCGCCAATCGCCCATCTCGTCGCGAATACGCTCGATGACAATGTTGCGATCATCTGGGACCGTCACGGTGACTTGAGACTGCTCCGCCAGATAAGCGATCAGGCTTTCCGCCGCCGGCGTGTCCAAATCATGCTCCCGCACCAGCCGGCTGATCGCTGCGTTCGGAGGCAATGCGCGCAGCTCCCGCACCAGCGCCCCAATCCGCCGCCCGAACTCAAGCGGTCGCCCGGCCAAATCTCCGTGCCAGAACGGCAGCTTGCCCGGCTGTCCAGGCGCAGGTGAAACCAGCACTCGGTCGTGCGCAATCTCATCGATCCGCCAGCTCGACGCGCCCAGCGCAAACACATCGCCCACGCGACTCTCGAACACCATCTCCTCGTCGAGTTCGCCCACTCGCACCGGCTTCTTGTGCTCGCCCGAGAGAAACACCCCGTAGAGGCCGCGATCTGGAATCGTTCCCGCATTCAGAATCGCCAATCCCTTCGCGCCTTCGCGGGGCGTCAGCAAATCGCGCTCGCGGTCCCACGTTATCCGCGGACGCAGCTCCGCAAATTCATCCGACGGATAACGCCCCGACAGCAAATCCAGCACGCTCTCCAGCGTTGCCCGCGTCAGCGAAGCAAACGGCGCAGCGCCCCGCACCACGTCGAACAAATCATCAACAGAAATCTCCGCCTCCCGCGGCCGCTCTCCTCTTCGTCTTGGCAGCGACACGCGCGGAGGCTGCGCCACCGTCGCCACAATCTGCTGCGCCAGCACATCCAGCGGATTCCGCAGAATCGCCGTCGACTCCACCAGCCCCTCATGCATCGCCCGCGTCACCGCCGCGCACGCCACCAGATCCGCGCGGTACTTCGGAAAAATCATCCCCTCGCTCACCACGCCCACGCGGTGCCCCGCGCGCCCAATGCGCTGCATCCCGCTCGCCACCGAAGGCGGCGCCTCAATCTGGATCACCAGATCGATCGTCCCCATATCTATGCCCAGTTCCAGCGAAGACGTCGCCACCAGTGCGCGCAATTGCCCCTGCTTCAGTTGCTCTTCAATCTCGCGCCGCTGCGCCGCAGCCAGCGATCCATGATGCGCTCGTGCAAGCGGTTCTTCTGCCAATTCGTTGATCGCGCCCGCCAGCCGCTCCGCCGTCCGCCGGTTGTTCACAAAAATCAGCGTCGACCTCCGCTTGCGCACAATCTCCAGCAATCGCGGGGGAATCGTCGTCCAAATCGATGCCCGCTTTGGCTTGTCGTCGCCAGTGGCAGGCTCAAGCGGCGTCAGCTTCGCCAAATCCTCCACCGGCAAATGAACCTGCAGCGCCAACTCCTTCGGCGCGCTCCCATCCACAACCGTCACCGGCCGAAACGTTCTCTCCGCATCGCGAAGATCGCCGGGCCCCTGCGAATCCACCGGCTCTGTCCCTGCAAGGAACCGCGCCACTTCCTCCAGCGGCCGCTGCGTTGCCGAAAGCCCAATCCTTTGGATTCGCTGTTGGGCAATCGCTTCGAGCCGCTCCAAACTAAGCGCAAGATGCGCGCCGCGCTTCGTTGGTACCAATGCGTGAATCTCATCCACGATCACCGTATCGACCGTTCGCAGCGCCGCCGCCGTCTCCGACGTCAGCACTAAATACAGCGACTCCGGTGTGGTAATCAGAATCTCCGCAGGATGGCGCCGAAATCGCGCACGCGCGCTCTGCGGCGTGTCCCCGGTTCGGATCGCAATTTCCGGCTCGCGGAATTCCACCCCGTCGCGCCGCGCAATCTCTGCCATCCCCGCCAGCGGCACGCGCAGGTTTCGCTCCACATCCACCGCCAGCGCCTTCAGCGGCGAGATGTAGACCACGCGGCATCCGCCCTCAGCCGCTGCGGGCCGCAGCATCAGCCGATCTAAACAGGAGAGGAACGCCGCCAGCGTCTTGCCCGTCCCCGTCGGCGCCAGAATCAGTGTGCTCTCGCCTCGCACAATCGCCGGCCACCCCAGCCGCTGAGGCGCAGTCGGTTCCCCGAGCGCCGCGCGAAACCATGCACGCGTCACCGGATGAAATAATTCCAGCGCGTCGGGCTCAGACCCGGCCTCAGGCCTGCCGCCAGTTCGCTTCTGTCTCGCCGAGGTTTTCTTCGCCGTCATCCCTGTCCGTGAGGATATCGCCGCAGCCCCTGTTTATGCCTGCAACTGCGGCAACGGCCGGTACCAGACAGCTTTTGGCGTCAGCACCGTCTCCCAGTGCGTCTCCATACGCGGCTGCTCGCTCATCCCCAAAAGCAAAACGCCGTCCGTCGCCAGCGAGCGATGCATTCCTAGCAAAACTTTCCGCCGCGTTTCCTGCGGAAAATAAATCATCACGTTGCGCAGAAAAATTACGTCGAAGCGCTCCCACATCGGTTGCGGATCGCACAGGTTGCGCTGCTGGAAGCGACATATCCGTTTGATGTCTGGCGCCGCTTCCCACTCATCGCCGGTCCGCACAAGGTACCTCAGGAGAAAGCGCGCCGGCAGCCCGCGATTGATTTCCAGCCGCTGGTATCGCCCCACGCTCGCTCGCCGCACCATCTCTTCCGACAAATCCGTCCCCAAAATATCAATCTTCCAATTCGCCAGGGCAGGGAAGTGCTCCCGCAACAGCATCGCCAGCGAATACGCCTCCTGCCCGCTGGCGCTGGCCGCCGACCAAAAGCGCAGCGTGCGCGTCTCACCGCGCGCCGCAATCAGCGCCGGTAGCAGCTCTGTGCGCAATAGATCGAAAGTCGGCGTATCGCGAAAGAAGCTCGTCTCGTTGATCGTCATCGCCTCGGCGACCGACCGCTGCAGCGTTCGCCCCCTATCCGTCCGCAACACCGAAACCAGTTCATTCAGCGATTGCAGGCCGCGATTGCGCACGAGCAGCTGCAGCCGCGACTCAAACAAATAGTTCCGTGCCGGATCGACGTGGTTGCCGGAGTTGCGCATCACTACCGCTCGCAGATATTCGGCGTCCTTGGTGGAGAGGCTCATACCGCGGCGGCCTCCACCGGCCCGCGCCGCCCTGCCAGCGCCACGCAACGGCCCATTTCTCCCGCCATACTTTCCAACGGCAGAATTTTATTCGCCAGCCCGGCATTCGCCACCGCTCCCGGCATGCCCCAAATCACACTCGTCGCCGCATCCTGTGCGAAAACTGTGCCCCCCGCTGCACGAATCGCGCGGCATCCGGCGAGCCCATCACTTCCCATCCCCGTCAAAATCACGCCCAACAGCCGTCCCCCGGTAGTTTCGGTCGCCGTGCGAAACAGGGTGTCCACCGACGGCCGGCAGAAATTCTCCGGCTCATTCTGATTCAGCCGCAGTCGAAAATCCCGCGCCAGTTCCATATGCCAGTCGCCGCGCGCAATATCCACCACGCCCGGCTCCGGCTTCACTCCCGATGCCGCCTCGCGCACCCGCACCGCGCACAGCGAATTCAACCGCTCTGCCAGCAGTCCCGTAAATAGCCGCGGCATATGCTGCACAATCAGGACCGGCAGCGCGAACGCTGCGGGAATCTTCGGCAGCAAAACTTCCAGCGCCGCCGGTCCTCCGGTCGAAACGCCAATCACCACTACCCGCGGCCCATTTCCAGAGCCGGCGACGCACCCGCACCCAGGCCCTGAAACGGCACGCGGCTTATCCGGCGGCTGCGGCATTTTTGGAAACAGCGCCAGAATCTTCGGCAGCAGGTCCCGTGCCAGCGTGCCCACGCCTTCGCGGAATCCCGATTGCGCCGCCGGCTTGCTTACGTAGTCGGTCGCCCCGCGCGACAACGCGTCCAGCGTGATGCGCGCCCCGCGCCACGTCAGCGTGCTGCACATTATCACCGGCACGCGCCGGTCCCGTAGGCGAATGCGCGAAAGCACATCCAGCCCGTTCATTCCCGGCATTTCAAAATCCAGCAGCGTCAGATCCGGCTTCACCCGGTCGAATTCCTCCAGCGCTTCCTCGCCGTTCCCCGCCGATGCCACTACTTCAATTCTCGGATTGGTTTCCAGCGCCATGCGCAACAAACTTCGCATCACTGCGGAGTCGTCCACGACCAGTACGCGAATATGGCGCGTGCCAGCCGTTTCGCTGGTCATGCGTCCTCCACTCCGGCCATCCGCAGTTTGTCGATCAGTCCTTCCTCATCGAACGGTTTCAGGAGGTACTCATCCGCGCCCGCCAGCAACGCCGTTTCTATGTGATCGTTCTCCGCCTCCGTCGTTACCATCACAATCTTCGTCGCGTCCAGGCGGTGATCCGCGCGCGCCGCCTGCAACAATTCCAGCCCCGACATCACCGGCATATTCCAGTCCACCAGCGCCACAGCAAACGGCCCTGCGTCGCGCAGGCAATTCAGACCCTCTCGCCCATCCGCGGCCTCTACGCATTCCATGCCGCGCTCGACCAGCGCCCGGCGTAGGAAATTCCGAATAAAGCGCGAGTCATCTACCAGCAGAGCGCGCATCGCCATCGTCTCTCACTTCCCCTCGCCGCCAGCCTGTTGCCACGAGCCTGCGGCGTCAGGCTGCCGCTGCTTGTGCGGCCAGCCGCATCGGGTGCAGCCGCTCCGGCTCCAAAGTCACCAGCAGCCGCTCCTTCAACTTCCATGCGCCGCCAAATAAACTCTGCCGCCGGCTGTCCAGCGTGGCGGGATTCGGCTCGTACTCGGCCGCCGACACCTGCATCACTTCCCCTACCGAGTCCACAAACATCCCAAACGGCCCGTCGCTCGACTCGAACACCAGAACATCCTCGGGTCCCGGCGCCGCTTCCATCCCCAGCACCCGGCGCAGCGAGATCGCCGTCAGCACTTCGCCGCGATAATGCACCAGCCCTCCAACAAAATACGGTGCCAGCGGCACCGGTTGCGTCGCCGGCTTGCCCAGGATCTCCAGCACATGCGCAATCGGGACGCCGTACCACGTGTCGCCCACGCGCACGGAACACACTTCCGTCTTTCGCTCTGCGATATCCTTCATCGCCCCGCCTCTCCGCAGAAGTCAGTCTCGAGTGCTGCTATGCCCGCCAGGCTCACAATGCTCGTCACCTTCTCGTGCAGCAGCGTCAGGCCCGCTGCCATCGCGCCCGTGCCCGCTTCCTCCAGATGCCGTCCGCCCGTCACATCCAGTACCTGCGAGACCGTCATTCCAATCTGGCGGTCGCCGTCGCGGCACACCACCACGGTGGTCTGCGCTTCCGGATCGCCATCCGCCAGGCATGCTGCCGCATCGTCCAGCGGCAGCAGCGCGCCCTCGAACCGCAGCACCGGTCGCGATCCTGCCATCTCAATGCGCGACCGCGGAATCCTCTCGATGCGCACCACCGTCGACAGCGGCAGCGCCGCCCGCCGTCCATCTGCCTCCACCAGCAAATAGTCGTCGAGTCCCGCGTTCGGTTCCGCGTCCAGCGTGTCTTCCGCCGCTCCCGTCAACCGCACGCCCGCGTTCTGCGCAATCGCGCTGGGGTTCAGGATCAGCGCCATCTCCCCATTTCCCAGAATCGTTGCGCCCGCGTAGTAGCCAATCTCACGCAGCACGGCCGCCAGCGGCTTCACCACAATCTCTTCCGGATCCGCCAGGCCATCCACTACCAGTCCAAAACGCCGTCCCTCAGCGTTCAGAATCGCAATGTCGCACGTCATCTCAGCGTCGCGCGGCGGTTGCTGCAACAGGCGGTCGAGAAAGATCAGCGGCAGCAAATGCCCGCGCAGCCGGTAGAGCGCCGCGCCTTCTATCCACTCAATGCGGCTGCCGATCTCGTCTTCGTTCAAATGCACCAGCTCCGTCAGTGCGCCCTGCGGCACTGCGAAATTCTGTCCCCGGCTGTGCACGATCAGCGCGGGAATGATGGCCAGCGTCAGCGGAATCCGCAGGCGCAGCGCCGTGCCCTCGCCCGCCCTGCTGTCCACCTCCACCTTGCCGCCAATCTTCTCCACATTCGTGCGCACCACATCCATTCCCACACCGCGGCCCGAAACGCTGGTCACCGCCGCAGCTGTCGAGAATCCGGGCAGAAAAATCAGCTGCAGAATGTCGCGCTCGCTCATCTGCTCGGCGCGCGCCATCGTAACCAGCCCCCGCTCCAGCGCTTTCTCGCGGATACGCGAGAGGTTCATCCCCGCCCCGTCATCGTGCACTTCCACCATTACGTGGCTGCCCTCGTGATAGGCGCGCAGCCGTACCGTTCCCTCCGCAGGCTTGCCGTTCGCCACGCGCACTTCCGGCATCTCTATGCCGTGATCGATGCAGTTGCGAATGGCATGCGTCAGCGGGTCGCGAATCGCTTCCAGCAGGCTCTTGTCCAGCTCCGTGTCCTCGCCTTCCAACTCCAGCTTCACCTGCTTGCCCAGCCCCAGCGCCAAATCCCGCACCAGCCGCGGGAAGCGCGAGAACACGTGGCTCACCGGCTGCATCCGCGCCTTCATCACCGACTCGCGCAGGTCCGCCGTCACCATATCCAGCCGCCGACCGAGCAACGCGAACCCCGCATCCGCGCTGGTGGCCTGCAGAATCTGATTGCGCGTCAGCACCAGCTCACCTACCAGGTTCATCATCCGGTTCAGCAGGTCCACATCTACACGCAGCGTCGAATCTGCTGTCCCGCCGCCAGTCGCCGCCGCCGGAGCCGCATCAGCAGGTTCTGCTTTTGCGGTCACTTCAGATTTCGCGGGCCGCACCGGAACCGCTCCGGCATCGGCGGATGCGGAACGTTGTGTTTCCGGCTCATCCCATGCCTTCGCCGGCGCAGATTCCCGGTGCAGCCCTGCCTCGCCGGCCTTCGACCATGCGGTATCGACCAGCAGAGGCGCAACTCGTTTTCCCGCTCCAGCCCCGCGCCGCTTGCCCGGCTGCCGCGGCTTGCGCACTCGCACCGGCACTGCCATAGCCGCTGCCAACTCCGGCTCGGATATCGCAGCTTCGGGTTCCGCGACTACTCCGACCGCGGCCACTCCACTCCGCTGCAGCGCTTCCAGCCGCGCAATCATCGCAGCATCCTCGGGCGCATTCTTGCCCTCGGCTCCGGTCTGATCAATTGACCGCAGCACGCCCCTCAGCCGGTCCATCAGCGTCAGCAGTCCGCTGATAATCTCCGCGTTCGCCTCCAGCTTTCCGTCGCGCAGCAGTCCCAGCAGGTTCTCGCCCGCGTGCGACAACGATTCCAACCGGCTGAATCCAAGAAACCCCGTGGTGCCTTTAATCGTGTGCACCGCTCGAAAAATCTCCGCCAGCAACTCCGCATCGCCCGGCCGGTTCTCCAGATCGGTCAGGCACCGCTCCATGCGGTCCAGCCCTTCCTGGCTCTCCAATAGAAATTCGCGCGTAAGGTCATCCACACTTCCGTTATCGGAAAGGCGTTGGGGAACTTGAGATGCGTTTGCCTCAGCCCCTGCAAACCATTAGCCTCATAGAGAAATGTCCAACCCCGATTCCGCCCAACTGGACCGTCTCCGCGACGCCGCCCAGCAAGCCGCCCAGAACGCCTACGCCCCCTACTCCCGCTTCTACGTCGGCGCCGCCCTCCTCTTTGACGACGGCCAAATCGTCACCGGATGCAATGTCGAAAACATGTCCTACGGCCTCACCAGCTGCGCCGAACGCAATGCCCTCTTTCGCGCCATCAGCGAACACGGCCCCGGCCGCAAAATTGTCGCCATCGCAGTGACCAATCGCAACGGCGCCGCCAGCCCTCCCTGCGGCGCGTGCCGCCAGGTGATGAGCGAATTCGTTACTCCCGGCGCCGTCATCACCTTCCCCGGCGACCACGGACCCGAAACCCTCCCCTTCGCAGAAATTCTCCCGTTCAGCTTCCACTTCGAAGGGCCCGCCACAAAATGAGCCTCCACGCAGTCGACATCATCCGCAAAAAACGCGATGGGGAAGAGCTCACCGCTGACGAGATCCGCTACATCGTCGAAGGCGCAGCCCGCGAAACGATCCCCGAAGAGCAACTCTCCGCCTGGCTTATGGCCGTCTTCCTCCGCGGCCTCACCCTCGCTGAGCTCGACACCCTCACCACCGCCATGCGCACTTCCGGCGACGTTCTCCAGCACAAGGGCCTTAGCCGTCCCACCGTCGACAAGCACTCCACCGGCGGCGTTGGCGACAAGACCTCCTTCCTCGTCGCGCCCATCGCCGCCGCAGCCGGTCTCGCCGATCCCATGATCAGCGGCCGCGCCCTCGGCCACACCGGCGGCACGCTCGACAAGCTGGAATCCATTCCTGGCTACCGCACCCAGCTTTCCCTCGAAGAAATGCGCCGCGTCCTAGACCAGTGCGGCTGCTCCATCGTCGGACAAACCAAAAACCTCGTCCCCGCCGACCGCAAGCTCTACGCTCTCCGCGACCGCACCGCCACCGTCGAAAGTCCCTACCTCATCTGCGCCTCCATCATGAGCAAGAAGCTCGCCGCCTCGCTCGACGCCCTCGTCATCGACGTCAAAGCCGGCTCCGGCGCCTTCCTTCGCGACGAATCGGAGTCCGCCTACCTTGCCGCCCTTATGGTCGAAACCGGAGAGCGCGCCGGCACCCGCACCGTCGCCATTCAAACCGACATGTCGCAGCCTCTCGGCCGCTATGCAGGGAACTGGGTCGAAATTCAGGAGTCGCTCGCCCTCCTCGCCAACGACCGCGACCCCCTCACCGAAGATTGCCGCGAAATTTCCCTCGTCCTCGCCGGCTGGATGATCCACCTCGGCGGCAAAGCCTCCACAGCCGAGGAAGGGAAGCGCATCGCCGAAGAAAAGCTCGCCGATGGCTCCGCTCTCCGCATCTTCGGAGAGATGGTCGCCGCGCAGGGAGGCGATCTCGCCGCCCTCGATGCCGGAAAAGCCTTCCACACCCCGCGTTTCCGCCGCGATTTCCTCGCCGACCGCAGCGGCTATTTCACCTCCGCCGACTGCACCAAAATCGGATGGGCCGTGCAGCGCCTTGGCGCAGGCCGCGAACGTGCCGGAGAGCCCGTTGAACCCCACGCCGGCCTCGAAATGCACGTCAAACTCGGCGCAAAAATCGAATCCGGCCAGCCGCTCGCCACCCTCTTTGCCCAGGACGAATCCCTCTTCGCCGAACCCGAACAGCTCCTCCGCGAATCTCTCGTCATTACCGACGCGCCAGCCTCACCACCACCCCTCATTCGCAAAATCATCTCGGCGGAAAACAAAAATAAGTTCCTGAAATCCCCTACGCACCCATAGGATTGAGAAAAACCAAAGGGAGACCCATTTGGCTCGCTTTACAGGTGTGCTGGGACTGCTGACCATGTTGCTGCTTGCATGGATTTTCTCCACTGACCGCCGCGCCATCCGCTGGCGCACCGTCATCTGGGGTCTCAGCCTCCAAATCCTCTTCGCCTTTATGGTCCTCAAATGGACCTTCGGCCAGCGCATCCTCCACGCTGCCGGAGCCGCTGTCAACAAGCTCCTCGCCTACGCTTTTGCCGGATCCACCTTCGTCTTCGGCGACCTCGCCGCGCAGCCCTCGAAGATCGGCACTACCTTCGGCACCAATTTCTTCGCCTTCCAGGTCCTGCCCACCATCATCTTCATCTCCGCGTTCTTCGCCGTCCTCTACTACCTCGGCATCATGCAGCTCATCATCCGCTTCTTCGCGCGGCTCATGCAGTTCACCATGAAAGTCTCCGGCGCAGAATCCCTCAACGTCGCCGCCAGCATCTTCATGGGCCAGACGGAAGCGCCCCTCACTATCCGCCCCTTCCTGCCCGGCGCCACCCGCTCCGAGCTCATGACCATCATGACCAGCGGCATGGCCCACGTCTCCGGCGGCATCATGGCCGCTTACATCGCCTACGGCATCTCGCCCAGCTTCCTGCTCGCCGCCGTCATCATGACCGCGCCCGGCACCATCCTCATCGCCAAAATGCTCGTCCCGGAAACCGAGAAACCCGCCACCGAAGGCGTCGTCCACATCCCCGAAGACGCAACGCATAAGGACGAAAATCTCATCGGGTCCATTGCCAGAGGAACGATCGATGGCGGACGCCTCGCCTTCAACGTCGGCATCATGCTCATCAGCTTCCTCGCCCTCATCGCCCTGCTCAACGGCATCCTCGGCGGCACGCATAATCTCCTCGCCGCGCACCACATCCCCTTCCCGCACTCGCTGGATACCATCCTCGGCTTCTTCTTCGCCCCCATCGCCTGGCTCATCGGCATCCCGTGGCACGACGCGCCCACCATCGGCAACCTGCTCGGCACCCGCATGGTCCTCAACGAACTCGTCGCCTACACCTACCTTGGCGGATTAGCGAAAACCGGCGCAGTAGCCGCCCGCTCCGTCACCATCGCCACCTTCGCTCTCTGCGGATTCGCCAACCTCAGTTCGATCGGAATCCAAATCGGCGGCATCGGCGCACTAGCCCCCAACCGCCGCAACGAGCTGGCGAAACTCGGCCTCCGCGCCATGCTCGCCGGAACGATGGCGAATCTCATGTCCGCCAGCATCGTCGGCATTTTGATCAAGTAACCTGTGAGTGAAGCGGCCGGTTGCCGGTTGTCCCATATCTGCCCGGTTTTGGCAGTCGTGGGAAATGCGCGAAGCGCATCCGCTTTTTCTGAACCCTTTGTCTGAAAGCTGAACGCTGACAACCGACAACTGACTCCCGACCATGACCACCACCCAATACGATCGCGCCACCGCCGCCGCCGACTACCTCCTCGTTCGCACCCAGCTGCGCCCGCGTATCGCCATCGTCCTCGGCTCCGGCCTCGGCGCTTTCGCCAACCAGCTCGACAATCCCACTGCCATCTCCTTCGCGGACATCCCGCACTTCCCGCAGTCCACCGTTCCCGGCCACAGCGGCCGCCTCGTCCTTGGGACTGTTTCCAATATTCCCGTCGCCGTCATGCAGGGCCGCGTCCACGCTTACGAAGGCTACAGTTCCGACGAAGTCACCTTTCCCATCCGCGTCCTCGGCCGCATGGGCATTGCCCAGGCCATCCTCACGAACGCTGCCGGCGGCATCAATCCGGCCTTCAAACAAGGCCAGCTGGTCCTCATTGCCGACCACATCAACCTCACCGGCCGCAATCCTGTCTCCGGCGCCAACGACGACCGCTTCGGCCCAAGATTTTTCGATATGTCTGAGGCCTACTCCGCGCGCCTCCGCAGCTTCGCCCATCAGGCCGCTGATGCGATGAAGTTCCGCCTCGACGAAGGTGTGTACCTGAGCGTTCTCGGACCCAGCTTCGAAACCCCCGCCGAAATCCGCGCCTTCGCCACGCTGGGCGCTGATCTCATCGGCATGTCTACCGTGCAGGAAACCATCGTCGCCCGCCACATGGGAATCGAAGTGTTAGGAATCTCCTGCGTGACCAACATGGCTTCCGGCATCCAGAAGGAACCGCTCAGTCACGAAGAGGTGATGGAAACCGGCCGCGCCGTCGAAGCCCAGCTGGCCGATCTGCTCACGCGAGTCGTGCCGCTGATGGCTCAGTAGCTTCGCGTCAGTAGAGCCGGAAATTCACTTCAATGTGCACTTCCACAGGCACTGGCTGACCCTTCATCATTGCCGGCTTAAATCGATATTGGCTCACTGCCTCCACGGCTTTCATATCAAGTCCCATGCCTAACGGACGCAGGACATGAACGTTTCTCGGATTGCCATTTTCATCGACAATAAGGTCCACTAAAACTACGCCCTGATATTTAGCTCTCTTTGCTTCAGGTGTGTATTGGGGATCTGGCGCATGGCTGAGAAACGGTGCAGAAATACCGCCCCCAATCTTATAGACCTTGTCGGTGAACGGCGCCGTAGCCGCAGCCAGAGCGGCATCTGATGCCTGTGCAGGCCCACCGCTCTCCAACTTCTGGATTGTCACGCCAGGCGGCGCAGCCGCCGGCGCCACCTCCGCATGATCGTGCCAATCCGGCACCGGATCCGCGCTCTTCACCCAAGCCGCGACATACAAATCCCGCAGCATCGACGCGCCCGCCGCCAGTCGCTCCTCCGTGAACTGCTTCGCCTCCGGCGTTCCCGTTCCATCGAACCCGTGCACCTTGTCCAGCTGATACACCTTCTCAATCAGCGTGCTGGTATGCCGCAGATACGCCAGGTAGTCATCCCACTCATCTCCAATCGGATGCGCAGGCGTCATCAGAGCCTGCACTTCTCCCTCGCTCACCACCGCATCCACATACGCCGTTTCAAACTGCGAATGAATCTTGTGCTCCGTCGTGTATCCGTTCGGATTCGGCCCGGTCCACCCGTTGTACTGCACCGTCACATGCAGCGGCTGCGATCCATCGCCCACGTAGTGCCCCAGCCATCCGGCGTAAAACAGGATCGCGGCTTCCACCGGCCTGGTGTCCTTGCCCTGCGCGTTCAGCGTGCGATAGTCGCGCATCGCGCTCTTCAGCCGCTCCCACACCTCGTTCGTGATGTAAGGCTGGAACCCGACCTTTTCCGGCCGCATCTCGTCCGCCGATGCCGGGTTCGCCGCCGCAAATTCGTAGAGCGCAGCAATGTAGTCATACCGCCGACGCGGCAGCTTGCCGATCAGATCCGCTTCTTCCAGATCGATGAAGTGATCCGGCGCCTGCTCGGCGCTCAGCTCGGCCTCCGCGCGCGAACGCCAGCGATCCGGCTCCGGCCCCAAATACGCAATCTCCCCGATCGCCTCCGGCGTGCGCATGAACGCAGGCATATCCGCCGGCAGCCCTCCCGCCGCCAGCTTGTTAATCATCACGTGGCCCTTGCTCCCCCATCCAAACGAAGACGGAGCGGTAACCAGACAAACTCCCAACCCAACCAGCAGAACGCGAACAGAATGCAAAGATTTCATGAGGGTGAGTATAACGGCGCGCTCCGATGGACCTACCCCCCTCCCCCCTCATTTTTGTAAGTGTAGGAAAAAAAAGCGCTTAGCAAATTGCGATTCTCTAAGTGTATGGAAACAAGGTGCTTAGTTCAGGTTATTGGCGTATGTGTAACGAAATAGTTGGGTTACCCGCTCCACTATCTCGTGGAGCCGGTCGGCCAGCGACTGTTGAGATTTCAAACAGCGGAGAATATCCCCGCCTGGGCAGGGCGCAAATGGAAAAGCTCTGTTCGCGGGGAACAGAGCTTTCGACGTTTAAAACGCTAGGCCGAGCTGGAGGCTGAAGCAAGCGGATTCCTGGGGGTGGGGTTACTCAGGTAAGGGAGGCATAACCCGAAAAGTGCCCATTGTGAGAAAATGGCATAACGGGCGGAAATGTCATTGAAGGGAAATATGCCAGAAACGCAAATACGATTGAAGTTGGCCGAAAATGGCAGAGTCGTCATTCCTGCTCACGTCCGCAGGGAACTCGGCGTGGAATCCGGCGGAGAAATCATCCTGGAGAAGAAGGATGACCGCTATTATCTGACGACGCGCCGCCAGCGTATCGAAGAAGCTCGGCGGCAGATCCGCCGTTATATAAAGCCAGGCACGAACGCCGTGGACGAACTGATTGCGGAGCGCCGGGAAGCGGCCAAACATGAGTAGGTGCGTGCTCGACGCATCGGCAATACTCGCTATCGCGCTCGAAGAACAAGGATACGAATCGTTATTAGGCGTGGCTTTCGCCGAGTCAGTCGCAAGTACAGTGAATCTGGCCGAGGCTCAGTCCCGCCTTGTGAGACTGGGTTCACCCCCGCGTGAAGCGTGGCAAAGCGCGCGGTCGACCGTTCACGCCTCCGTCCCTTTTGACGATGAGCAGGCGCAGTTGACCGCGAACTTGCTGCCTCAGACACGTCCCCTCGGGTTGTCGCTTGGGGACCGTGCATGCCTGGCGCTTGGCATGATCCTGAACGTGCCTGTCTACACTGCGGATAGGGCATGGAAGAAGCTGCGGCTATCGATACCCATCCACATCTTCCGGTAACCCCTCAAACTCCCACAGGAAAGGGCTTGGGCGAAGCATCATCCAGGTTCGCTCCTCCGCTCCGCCACCGCTCAAACCGCCCCTGAAACAGCGACAGCAAGCCGGTGTACCAATACCCCACCACGAACAGGACCAGGAATGGCACCGTGAAGTAGTTCTCGTTCGCAATCGCGTACCAAATGCAAGCCGCGAAATAGCACCCCACCAGCAACTCCGCGAACGGAATCAGCCCCAGCCGCTTGCGATACTTCGACGCCTGCGACTTCTCGCCCTTCTTCTGCACGCGATACTTCGGCGTCCGTTTGAACGCGCTCTGAATCCCGAATATCGCTTCCATCACCGCGATGGTATTCGTAATCGTTAGCCCAATCCCCAGCGACATCAGAAACGGCAGATACAAAAACGTCTTGTACCAGTGCTTCGGAAACAACACCCTCTGCGATGTCAGATAAAACGACGAAATGGAAAACGTCGACGCCAGAAACAGCGGGAAGTCGATGAACAGCATCTCCCACCAGCCCTGGTAGAACCGGATAATCATCGCCGGCATCAGCAGCACGCTCAGCACCACCATCAGCGGATAGCTGATGTTCGCCGTCAGGTGGTACCACGCCTCGATCTTCGCCTTCCGCGGAGCATTGCTGCGAAACATCTGCGGCAAAATCTTCTTCGATGTCTGGATCAGCCCCTTCGCCCAGCGCTGCTGCTGCGTCTTGAAGGCCGTCATCTCAATCGGCAACTCCGCCGGACACTCCACGTCCATCAGGTATTTAAATTTCCATCCAATAATCTGCGCCCGGTAGCTCAGGTCGGTGTCCTCGGTCAGCGTGTCGTGCTGCCATCCGCCGGCCTCGCCAATCACCTTTGTCCGCCACATGCCCGCGGTTCCGTTGAAATTAAAGAACACGCCCGAGCGCGCCCGCGCCCCGTGCTCCAGCACAAAATGCCCATCCAGCAGGATCGCTTCCACCTGCGTCAAAAAGCTGTAGTCGCGATTCAGATGCGTCCAGCGCGTCTGCACCATCCCCACTTCCGGCTCAGCGAAGTGATGCACCACGCGCATCAGCCAGTCCGGCGGCGGCACGAAATCCGCGTCGAAGATCGCGACAAATTCCCCCGTCGCCGTCTTCAGCCCTTCCTGCAGCGCGCCTGCCTTAAACCCGCTTCGGTTCGTCCGGTGCAGATATACGATCGGGTGCCCCGCCGCCTTGTACCGCTCGACCATCGCCGCCGCCACGTTCTGCGTCTCGTCGGTCGAATCGTCGAGCACCTGGATCTCCAGCAACTCGCGGGGGTAGTCCAGCGCGCACACCGCCTCCAGCAGCCGGTCGATCACAAACTGTTCGTTGAAAATCGGCAGCTGGATCGTGATCCGCGGCAGCTTGGCAAAATGCTGCGGCGGCTCGTGCGAAGCATTCTTCTTGAAGCGGTAGTACTGCCACACCAGGTGGTAGCGATGCAGCCCGTAAAACGACAGCACCACCATCACCAGGAAATACGGTGTCAGCAGCAGCGTGTCAAACGAGAAAAGCTGCCAATGGTAGAGGTCCTGAAACGTGTGGTCGCCATAGTGCGCCCGCAGATAATGCTTCAGGTCGCTTTTGACAAACAGGAGGCCAAGCGTCTGGGCACACCCGGAGAGGAGGTGCGCCGTCGAGGCCATCAGAAGAGGGAAGCTGTGCATGCAGGCTAACGCCAATCAAAGCGAAGGAAGTTCATGCACATTGTACCGATTCATCCGATTGGCGAAACGGAAGGGGGAATCAGCCGAGGCGCGTGGCCCACAAAAGGAGCCGGGCTTCAACCCAGCATCCCAGCGTGCTATCGTGCAGCCATGCTCGCCGCCTTGCTCGCGCTCGGCATCCTGTCCAACCCGTGCCCCATGACTATCGGCATCACGCGCGACGGAGCCCTCTACGTCAACCGCATGGGCGGCTGGTACAAAACCAGTCTGCAATCCCTGGATGGTGATCTGCGCGGCGGCTGCTACAACGACGCCAACCCATCAGTGGTAACGTCCGTGAAACTCGCCATCGCTCCCGGCGCCTCGCAGGCCCGAGTCGACCGCGTTTACACCATCCTCGAAAAAGAAGGCTGGCCCAAAGCCAAAGTGAGCACCCTTGCGTGGAAGAACGATCCACAGCTCCCGAATTAGCCGTTCGGCTACTGGCTACCAGCTCCCTCTACTTCCGTCCAAACCGATACACAATCCCGAGATTCCCGCCAGCGTTGTACTGCATGGTGCTGCCGTAATTCGTGATCAGGTAATTCGGCGTCAGCCGGATCGCCAATCCCGGGCCCAGGTTGTAATCCACCGAGGCACCCGCGGAAACATTCAGCACCGTTGCGTCCGAATACAGGCCGACGAACTGGGGCGGCAGCCCGTTTGTGCCCGTCCCGAAGTTGCCGTGGCCCACGCCCGCTTCCACCTGGCCCGTCCATCCCCAGTGCTGTCCTCGGTAGAAGCGATATCGCGGCCCCGCCAGAAACGTGTATTGGCTGATGCTCGGCTCGTAGGTGGTGAACTGGTTTGGCCCCGTGTACGCAACCCCGTAGTAGCCGCGAAAGTCCGCCGTCACGCCGAGATTGCCCCGGACGTAGTCCGTAATATCCACGTCCCAACCCGATTCGCTGTTGTGCTGCAAATGATTGCCTGGACGAAACCGCAGATACCCGCCCCCAAAATCAAACTCGAACTTGTGGCTGTATGTGTCCTGGATGATCTGCTGGACGCGCTGTTTCCGCCGTGCATTCACCCGCACCTGCGCCTCGCGCAGCACCTCAGCCCGCTGCTGCGGTGTGCTCTGCGGCGCGGCGGGATCGGTGGATTGCTGCTGCTGGGGCGTTGCATCCTGCGCGCGTGCCGCGAAAGAAGCAAAAAGAAGTACTGCCAACAACGGATACGCGGCGTATCCGGAACTCTTGCGAAAACGCATGAACCTGAATGCCTCCACTGCCCTTGAAACAAGAAAAAATTGCCGTTCCTTGTATTAAATCATCTGCGGGCATCCCCCGCCCGCCGCGCGCCTGAATTGGGGTTCAGGCATTAGACGTTTTGGCGACCCGAATAGGAAGACCTCCGCTCAGCGCGCCGCGGGTTCCTCCCGGCGAAACCACGCGTTGACCTCCGGCTGGAACATCAGCCACGCTAGCACCAGAAACAGCAGCCCATGCACAATCGCCGCCTGCACCGAGTGCAGCGAGCTCACAATGATGTGGAACCCGATCCACGCCAGCGCTCCCCAACGCGCCCACGGCTGGCCCCGCAGCATGTAAACGCCGCAAACCAGAATCACCAGCTCGAACAGCGGCACGCCCACCCCATCCGCCGTCAGCGGCCAGCGAATTTTCACCGCGTGGACGGCAAATTCCACCG
>Ga0206852_1104_pt1 | contig 19130 bp, 18 predicted proteins | sample Alteio_BWOrgCont_14_FD_152849 | JGI IMG/M metagenome (GOLD analysis project Ga0206852, IMG submission 152849) | Enriched cells from forest soil in Barre Woods Harvard Forest LTER site, Petersham, Massachusetts, United States -... | ecosystem: Environmental > Terrestrial > Soil > Temperate forest >... | reverse complement strand
TGAACCCGCGTATAGTATTTGGTGTTGGGAACAAGGCCTGTAAATGTCGCAGAGGCTTCCGTCGTGCGGATCAATTGGGAGTCGGCTGCGAACCCTGGGTCCACACTGGTTTCGACCAGGTAGGTCGTTCCTGCTTGATTGTTGTTAGTCCCCCAATTGACCGTGAACTGGCTGGAAGTGATGTTGCTGGGATCCGCGGAAGTAGGTGCGTTGACAGTCGTCTCAGTTGATGATGCAGCGTGGGAGATAGTGCTTTCTGCAGTGGAACCGGTTTCTTGGGGGATAGGCATTTGGCCGGGATCGATTGAAACAGATGAGACATCATGAGATTCGGTTGCGCTCTTAAGCACCCCATTGGGAGAGGCATCCTGTTGAAGGTCACGAACGGTCTGAACGGCGTTTACAAAATTAAGGGAGCGATATGTTGAAGGGAGATCATTTGCGGTGCTTGTAATCATCACCCGCGCCTCCGTCAAGGTTCCTCCAAGGAACAGAAGGGACATAGTAAATACGATACATAGTTGCAGACGCGTAGCGTGATTCATGGAGTTAACTCCTTGGTGAATCCAATTCTTGAGGCTATTTATTTTATGCCAGCACCACGAAAATGAGAATAGGCTGGAAGTGCAAAAATTTAGGCCAGACGGCCCAAGATTAAATAGGCTAAAAGGGTCATGCTCCGGCTAGCGTATGTCCTAAGCGGCTTTTTGTTGGGCGGGGGCGGAGACTTTTTCGACGACGAAGAAGAATTTGCTGCCTTTGCCGACTTCGGAAACGACCTGGATGGTAGAGCCGTGGGCTTCCACGATGCCTTTGCTGAAGGACAACCCGATGCCGAATCCGACCGCTTTGTCCTCGGCTTTGACTTGCTCGAATTTTCCGAAGAGTTTTTTGAGAGCCTCCGGCGGGATGCCGCGGCCGTTGTCCTGAACGCCGATCTCGACGCCTTCGGGGACCGCGCGGGCGTAAATCTTGACCCAGCCTTTTTCCATGGTGTATTTGATGGCGTTGCCGGTGATGTTTTCCACAACGCGTTCCATAAGCCCCTGGTCGGCCTGAATCCATAACGATGGATCGTCGCATTCGGCGGTGAGCGTGATTTTTTTCGCCATGGCCTGGAAGTGCAGGTCTCCGGCGATTTTTTTCACCATCGGCTGCACATGAAGCGGGACAAGGTTCATGGAGAGTTTTCCTGCCTGTAGCCGGGCCAAACTTAAAATTGTCTCGACCAGGCTGAGCGCGCGCTTGGCCGATTGCTTGGCCGATCCCACGAGCGTGGTGAGTTCCGTATTGTCCTCGGGAACCTGCACTTCCCCCAATCCCAAATAGCCGATCGTCGCCGCCAAAGGCGTCCGTAAGTCGTGCGTGATGCCGTTGAAAAAATCTTCCTTCATTTTGTCGAGCTCTTTGTCCTGGGTCACGTCATGGATCACGATCATGATGCCGATCTGCCGCCCATTTTCGGTCAGTACCTGCTGGGCCAGAACACGCGACCAGCGCGAGCGGCCTTTCACGGGAAATTCAAACTCTTCGGACGCCTTGGGTTTCTCTCCGCTCAAGACAGGCTGCAGGAGATCCGTCCAAGGCGGATATTCCTGAAGGGACTGCCAGGATTTCTCAAAGGCCTCTTTCGAGCGACCGGCCACATCGATGGCCCATTGCTGAGCCGGATCATTTGAGAATTGCAGATCGCCATTTTCGTTGACCATCAGGATTCCGTCCTGAATGGAATAGAGCAGCGCTTCCACTTTGGTCTTCTCATCGACGATTTTTTCCACCTGCATGTCGTTGTACACTTGAAGTTCCTGCGTCATCTGGTTAAATGCCTGCCCGAGGGCGCGGAATTCTTCCAAGCCGAAATTCTCCGGAACTTTGACGTCAAACTTCCGGTGAGCCACATTCATGACGCCCTTGGCCAATTTTGTAATGGGAAGACTGATCTGGCGCAGCCAGAAGTAGGCAAAAATCCCGATGCCGAGCACGCTCACGATCACCCACGCATACGCTTGCCACTTGAGTTTGGATATCTTCGCATACGCCTCCGACTGAGGCTGAGCGGAAAGCACAAACCAGCCGGCGCTCTGAATCCACTGCCCCGCGCCGACGGACGACAAACCGTTGGGGTCGTCAAACTCTCCCAGCCAAGGATCGCGCTGCTCCAAGCGATCGTTGAAAAAGGACCATTTGGGCAGGACGGATTGGCCGTTGTGTTCATTCTGCGAATCGCCCACGATGCTGCCGGATTCATCGATCAGCCAAATAAACCCCTGCTTTCCCACCTGCTGGTCAAAGAGGATTTTTTTTAACGATTCCCAACGGACCGATACATACATCCAATCTCCGTTCTCCAGCGGGTACATGATGTCGAAGAACGACTGGCCGTCCCGTTCATAGACGGCGCCCGTATCGGCGTGCCGGTCCGGCGCCACTTTGGCGAAGAGTTTATTTTGAGAAAGATCCAATGGCGCGATGAAATCATGAAGTTTGGAATCGAACGCTTTGGCCCGCTCTTTCCCTTCGGAATTCAACAGGGCGACGCAGGCAAAATCATTGTTCGACAAAAGCGCGTTGTTCAGGATCGCCACCTGCTCGCCCCATTGGCGCGTGCGCGCCAAGAGCGGCGCGAAGGCCAGACGCATATTGAGCTGCTGGAAATAGGTGTTGGTGTTGAGCGACAGCGCGTTGACGATATGACGGTGAAGGTCGTAGACCTGTTCCTTGGACTCCTGCGCGTATTCGACGATCTTAATCGAGATCATCGTGACGGGGATGACCACGATCGCCAGGATGATGAGAAACCAGCGGTTACGCACGGCTATTTCCCACTCTTGGGATTGAGCAGCACTATTTCAATCCGCCGGTTCATTTCACGGTTCTCGGCCGAAATGTTCGGCACGCGCGGACGGTAAGGGCCATACCCGCGCGCGGAGATTTTCGTCGGATCGGCCCCCTGCGCGGTGAGAAACATGATGACGCTGAACGCCCTAGCCACAGAGAGTTCCCAGTTGGATTTGTACGGCGCATGCGGACTCACCGGCAGATCGTCAGTATGCCCCTCCACCACGATGTCTCCGTTAAAACCGTTCAGTTCCGGCGCGATTTTCGACAGGAGCGCTTTGGCCGAGTCCTGCAGTTCCGCATGCCCGGAGGCGAAAAGCAGCGCGTCGGGAAGCTGGATGTCGATCCGTTCCGCCTTGACGTCGATTGAGGCCAGTTTGCTCAGGCGCTGAATCATCCCCACCTGCGCTTCTTGGGCCGCGCGAAGCTGCTCGACGCGGCGGTCTTCCCACGCCACCTTTTTCACCCAAACCCGGTGGGCAAAAAGCATGAGGAAGAAAATCATCAGGATCGTCATGAAGTCGCTATACGAAACGATCCACAGATGGGTGAGCTCGTTCTCGCCTTCATCCACGGTTGAGAGGCCCTCTAAAGGATCGTCAAGCTCACTCATAGCGTAGGATGCTGATCTCGATCCGGCGGTTGGCGGCGCGGTGCTCCGGCGTGTCATTGGGAAAGCGCGGGTGATACTCGCCGAAGGCCGCCACGCCGAGTCGCTCCGGAGCGATCCCTTCATACTGGACCATATAGTTGACCACCGACATCGCGCGCGCCAGGGACAATTCCCAATTAGACGCGTAACGGCTGCCGGGCTTGAGCGGCTCGGCATCGGTATGGCCTTCGATCAATACCGTATAAGGAACGCGCTTCACGGCCTGCGCAATGGAATGAAGCACAAACTGGTCCTGATCTTTCAGCTCGCCCGCGCCGGCCGCGAAGAGAACGTCATCCGGCAGCGCCATTTGCAGGCGGTCTTCCCGAGCCACAATGGGCGCGTCATGGTTTGAGACCAGTTTCAAATTGCGCGTGAGGTCTTCGTACCAGGGCGAGGCCTTGCGTGAAAATTCCAGGCGGTCTTTCATCGAGGCCATCGCGTCCGGAATGGCGTCCGGACCGAAATAGGACAGCGCGTAGAGACTGAGGAACAACAAAAAAAGATTGGTGATGAGGTCGGAATAGATGGTCAGCCAGATGTATTGGTTGCGGCGCTCGACGAAGACCGGACCGAGTTTTTCGATCATAGGTCGGTGTTACGCAGCCCTGCGGCCAACACCCGGTTGCGCGGCGCCGGAAGTCGTCACCCCTGCGACTCCCGGCGCGGTTTGAAGTTGATCGCGTTTGTGCGCGTCGGCGAAAGATTGGAGCTTGCGCATTGTTAAGGCGGGGACCTCATTCTGCTGCAGGCATTGGACGCCTTCAATGATGAGCTCTTCGAGAAAAATTTCTTCCTGAGAATAGACGCTGAGCTTGGCGGCGATCGGCAAGAACATGAAGTTCGCGCTGAAAATACCGTAGAAGGTGGCGGTCATGGCGATCGCCATGGCCGCGCCGATCGTTTTCGGATCGGTGAGCGTCATGAGCACCTGCACGACGCCGACCAAGGTTCCGAGAAGTCCGAAAATAGGAGCATAGGCCGCCGCGCTGCGAAACACGTTGGACACCTGGGCATGCCGGTCGCGCGCGAAGCGGATTTCCTTGATGAGATTGCTACGCACGATCTCCGCGGGAACGCCGTCCAAGACCATGCGTAAGCCGTTCACCAGAAAAGGAATGCGGATTTGCGGCAGGTCCGCGTCGATGCTGTCGAGCCCCTGACGCTTGGCTTTGTCCGCCAGACGCACGATGGTGCGCACGACCGCGGTGGTGTCCGGCCGGGATCCGGGAAAGAAAAAGATGCGCACGGCCCGCACGGATTGAAAAATAATGCCGCTGGGATAACTGAGCAGCGTCGCGCCCAAGGTCCCGCCGAAAACGAGCAGGATCGCGTGCATATTTAAAATCAGACCGACCGAATTTCCCTGGATGAGCACATAGCCCACGCTGCCCAGCCCGATCAAATATCCGATAGGGGTCATCCAATCCATAATTTAGTCCTTATCTATTTTCGCGCTTCCGGCAGTGACACGCGGCCGTCGCTCAAGAGTCGCCGTCCGACATCCAGGAGCCGCATCTTGGCTTCCGCTATCGCATTTTTATCATCCGTTGAAAGATCAAGTTCCTGCTGAAGAATCTCGCGCATCGCCACGGGCAGTCGATTCAACAGAACCGCCCGATACTCCGCCTTCTCATCACGCAGCGCGAGCGCCGCCGTCGGATAGCCCAGCTCCTGAAACACCAAGCGCAGGCCGCCGGCGCTGATGACGCTCAAGTCTTCGAGGAAAAAGGTTTTGCGGCGCAGGGTCTGCGCGAGTTCCGGCGACTGCTGATTCAGAGTCCCGAGAAGCGCCCGCTGGGTCTGGGGTTGCGTCAACTGATAGACCGACTGAATCCATTCCACGCCGCCCACTAAATAAGGAAGCTTGGTTTTGATCTGCTCTTCAATCGCTTTCACGATCTCCGGCTGCACCTCGCGGGCCTGACTGAGCTCGCGCATGATGGTGTTTTGAATCTCCGGTGGAAGAGCCCCTAAAACTTTGCTGGCCCATTCCGCCGGAAGATAGGCCAAGACGAGCGCGCACTGCGGAGCGGACATACTCTTAAAAAGAATAGGCAGCTTGTTCAATTGATCCTCGCGGATGAACCGGAACGGACGCGCGCCTTCATCCGCCGACCCGTGGGATCCGTTGGCGTCGCGACCATAAGCGCCGTTCCCATTCATGGAGGCGCCCGGGACGGCTTTGGCCGGAGCGTTCGATACCGTGTAAGCGGCCTGTTCGCCGATGCGCGGCAGGACAGCCAGGAGCCGGTTGAGGAACGCGCGCACGGGCCCGAAGAGAAACGCGATAAAAAGAACGAAAACCGTGATCAAGGCTCCCGAGAACATCAGCATCGGCGCGTTGGTGCGGTCAGACAAAGAACTCCAGAGGCTTGCGGCGGGAGCGGGCGTACGGTCTGCGTTGCCGCCGGTCGAACCGTGAATGGGCTTGAGAAGAGATGAGCTTTGAATGTCCATTTCATCTCCGCGCAGGGGATTAAAAGGGATGCTGCCGCTGATCACTTCCCGGATTCCGCGCACCTGCTCTTCGGACACGTCGGGAGCGACCAGGATATTGATCATGATGCGCTTCACCAGCGTCTCGGCGGTAAACGCGCTGACGGTTGTTTCCGTGGCGTTTTCCGGCTGGCCGTCGAATTCTTTCTTCTGAGGAACGCCGGGCAGCACGTATTGGTTCTTACCCAAGAGCGTGTTCGACCCCTCGCGTTTGGCGGTCGTCGACTGCGCGGACGGACGATCGTGATTTTCCATCTCCACTTTGACCGTCACGAGATAGCTGTTCGGAGGCAGCGTCTTGCTGAGGATCGACTCGATGCGCTGCTGCATTTGCGACTCGATCTCCATCTGTTCCTGCTCGTATTTGGCGAGCAAGCGCGTGGATGAGAGTCCCACCAGCCCCAGGCAAAGAATGAGCCCAATTTTTTTCATAGCGTCATCATGGCGCGCTCACGGCGCCCGGCGGCAAGACCAAAACCTGCCCGACCGTCAATTGATAGGGATTTTTCATATAGGCTTTGTTCGCTTCATAAAGCTTCTTCCAAGAATTCTGGTTCTTGTAAATCCGCTCGGCGATTGTCATCAACGTGTCGCCCTTCTGAACCTTGTACGTCAGCGCCTGCGCGGGAGCGCGATCCGCCTCGGCGGCAGTCTGGCTCATGAAGCTCTTGAGCACATCGTTTTTCGGATCCTGTTCAAGCGCCTGCTTCCAGTACTCGCGGGCCTGCTTGACCTGCCCCATCGCGTAATAGACCGAGCCGAGGCGCGTGAGGGCCAAGGGGTTCTCCGGTTCCAGATCGAGAACTTCCTGACATTCTTTGGCGGCAACGAGATACTCGCCGCTGTAGATTTTCTCGAGCGCTTTTTGCAGCTTCTGATCAATCAGGTTCAAGCGCGCGTCGAGGATTTCGGACGACTCGTTGGGGAAGGTCCGTTTGACCAAGTCCACCAGGTCGGGAATGGTTTTATCATTGCCGTCTTTCTGCTGGGCATAGAGCAGGAAATTGAGCGATTTGGACGGCTCATTCTGCATGAACTGCATGACGCCTTTGCGGATGAGGTCTCCGGAAGCGGTTTCAGCGGACGGCGCCTGCGGAAGAATCGCCACGACGGCGTCCATTTTCTGCCGCAGATCGGTCACGGATTTGTCCGCCGAATTCAGGCGTTCGGACTCCAGAAACGCATCGTCGGCTTGCTTGTACTTCCCTTCTTTGACCATCTCAAAGGCCTGCTGGAAAAGAGTCTGGGCTTTTTGCCGGGAGGCCGCGCTGACATTTTGGACCGCCTGTTCGTCGGCCAAGACCTGAGCGCGTTCATCTTCCAGGGGCTTGGCGTTGCGGTTGCGTACCTTATAAAGCTTGATGAGACGGTCCAGAAGTACGAGGCGCTCCTGGAGCGAGATCCCCTGCTCGACGCGTTTGCGGTATCCTGCCACCTGAATATCGAGTTCGTCGTTGGTGCCGACTTCATCGTCATCCCACGTCCAGGCGTGAACAACCGGAGCGCGAGTCGCGCCCACGACGGTAAAAAGCGCCAGCAAGAGAAGCCACTTCATCTTATTTCCCTTATTAAGTGTAGGACGAGTTTGTAAAAGGGCCATCACGCCTTTGTAAAGGAATTGTAAATTCATCGGTTTTTCCATATCAATTCTTCCTTCCGAACCGGAACGTCATGGTGAGCTGGTTCGTCCCAAAGGTGCCCGTGACGCCGGTCAACGGATAGATTAACGCGTAATCAAACTGGAGCGAGTCCCACCGGTAGGAAAATCCGATCGACGTGATCTCGTATTGCCGCTGGCCAAAACCGAGACCGGCGCGGATCCCGAAGCCGCTCGTCAACCACCGTTCGCCGCCCATGTTGAAGCGATACTCCTGCGACGTGAACTGCCGCGCGGAAATTTCCGCGTCCACCGAGGAAAATTGCGTTCGGCGGGCCAGACCCGCCGCATACACCGCGGCGACTTTATCGGTGTCGCTGGGTGAAAGCGCCATGTTCGGGCTGTTGATGTTCAGGATCGAAAAACCGAGACCATAGATTTTAGAAATGCGGTACTGCGCGCCGACGTCAAAACTCTCCGCGGACTTTGAACTTCCGTTCTTGGCGAAGAGCGGATCCGGGGCTCCGAGCGAGGCGCCGGTGTCGGAGTTGATGGCGTTCTGGGTATAAGCGTCGGAACCGAAAGATTTCTTAAGTAATTTGAGGCTTCCGCCGAAGTTCCACTTTTCCCCGACCGCCTTGGCATAATGCACCGCGAACGTGCTTTCCGAATAGAGGTCCGCCAGAGAAAGCGACAGGTAACTAAAACCGAATGTACCGTGCGTGGCCGTCGGGTGGCCGTAGGCGATGAAATTGCGGCCGATCGAGGAACCGTCCGTCAGACCGGAATACAGCTTAGCGTAATAGGCGGTGAATTCGGAGCGGTGCAGCTGCGCGAGTCCGGCGGGATTGTAGTACGTCGAGTAAACATCATCGGCCAACGCCGTGAAGGCGTTTCCCATTCCCGCCTGGCGGGCGCCCGTCGGAAGTTCTTCGAATGACGCGTGGCTGAGATCGCTGCAACTCGCCAAGATGAGGAGGGCTAAAAGAAGGCGTAGTGGTCGATACACGTTCCCTTATACAGGGGGCATTAGTCAAAGGAAAGTAAATTTTCTGTAACGAGAAATTGCTACTAAAAAGCGGAGGGTTTGAGCGGGCCGTGAGTTTCCTGTGACATTGTTGGTGAGGTTTCTGTGAGGAGGCGCTATTTAGCGAAAAATACGCGTTAATTGCGTCAGATTGCGGACCATAAAATCAGGTTTTGAATTAGCGAGGTTTCTATTGTCCCCTATGTTGGATCGGACACCGCATGTGCGCGTGCCGGCCGCACGGCCGGCGCGAATATCATTGGGACTATCGCCCACCACCACGGACCGCTTCGGATCCCGGAGACCCAGCGTTTTCAATGCATTCAGGATGGGCTCGGGATGGGGCTTCTTTTTCGGGAGCGAATCTCCCCCGATGAGCACCTTGAAATAGCGGCTGAGTTCCAAACGGTCCAGCATGAATCCTGAGATGCGCACCGGCTTGTTGGTCACCACCGCCATTTTTTTATGCTGAAAATGTTTCAACATGTCGCGGACACCCGGATAGGGCCTCGTGTGGTCGAGGCAATGATCGCGGTAGAACTTCTTAAATGCCGCCACGGCGTCGTCCAGCGCGGAATCGGACAGCTGCGGCAATGCCCGCTGGACGAGCTTCACCACGCCGTCTCCGACGAAAAGCCCAACTTCCGTTTCAGAGCTGAGCGCGACCTTATATTGTCTTTGGAGGTGCTGCACGGAGCGGGCGAGATCGCGCTTTGAATCGATCAATGTTCCGTCGAGATCGAAAAGCAGAGCGTCGACCGGAATCACTTTTGTTTCTCCGCCGATCGTAAGCGGCCCAGCCGGTTGTGCTCAAAAATCCAGTCGGACGCCTGAACGCCTTTTCCCAGAATCAATACATGAAAGGCGCTCCCCATGGCTTCGGGATGAATCAGATATTTCAGCGCGCGGGGATTGAGCACGTTCGGTTCTTTCATGCACGCCACGCCCTGCATCAAAAACGTTCCCATTTCCATGAAGGCCAGCGGCGTGAGCCCAGCGTTCTCAGCGTCCAAGACAATGCTCGTGAAATCGACATCAGCGGTGAGATCGACGGCTCCGCTCGGATCGAGAAAATCGGCACTGACTTTATGTTTCGAGAACGCGCGCAGCGTTCCGCGGGTCCGTTCTTCCGCATAATACTCATGAGCGGGCCGCCCGTAATCGATCAATAGAATGAGCCCCTCGCGCAACACGTCCGCCGCCGCAGCCAGCCAGTCGGACGCGGCCAAATTAATCTCCGTTTCATAACCCTCCGGCAAAACGATTCCCAATCGATCCAAATAACTTTGAAGTTTAGGAGTGGAAGGATCGTTCCAAAGAAAACGTTTTTTACCCTCCTTTTCTTCGACGAAAAGCTCTCGCAATCGGCCTTTCTTCAACTGAACGCGGTGGACGGGAAAAGCGTCGATCAGCTCATTACCGAAAAGAACGCCTTGAATTTTCCGCCCCTGCAGCGCGCCAAAGTCCGCGCACACCTCAAAACTTGAAAATTGTTCCTTGAGATTTTTCAGAATGCCGCGCCGGTAGGGACTGCGTTCGACCGCGATGTAGGGAAAAGGATGGGACTTCAAAATGTCCGCCGCCAGCCGTCCTTCTCCCGCTCCCGCTTCCATGATCGAAAAGGATTCCGTATGGAGTTTGGCCCGCCACGTCTCAAAGATTTCCGCGAGAAGCTGGCCAAACACGGGCCCCACATCGGGAGCGGTAAAGTAATCTCCGGATTTACCGCTGCGGGCGGTTCCCGTCGAGTAATAGCCCGCCGGACCATAAAGGACCCGCTCCATGTAGTCTGCAAATGTAAGCATTGCGACGTATTGTATAATTTGCCCCATGACCATCATTCCCGGCAAACAGCAATTTGTCAGTTTCCCCTTTTTCAAACTCGATCCGGCCTGGCGGCGGCTTCCGGAGACTGAACGCGCGCGCGGCAAAAATGAGTTTCGCGAGGTGGTGGAATCGGCTCAGGAAAAGATGATTGTCCTGCCCTACAGCCTTGTGGGCGTTCGCGGCGATTCCGATTTCTTTTTCTGGCGCGTCAGCTACAACCTGGATGATTTTGAGGACATGACCGCGCGTTTGCTCAACACCGGACTGGGAAAATATCTCACCCAACCTTATTCCTATCTTTCGATGACGCGCCGATCCATTTACGTCGAGGAGCATCAGCATGAAGGCCAGGAAGGCAACCGGCTTTTTATCGTTCCCGGCCTGAACAAATACGTTTTCGTTTACCCTTTCATCAAAACGCGCGAATGGTACGCTCTCGACAAGAAAGTCCGTCAGGAAGCGATGACCGAACACATCGCCGTCGGCCACAAATATCAGTCAGTGAAAATCAACACGACCTATTCTTACGGCCTCGATGATCAGGAATTTGTGCTGGCCTTTGAAAGCGACAAACCGGAAGACTTTCTGGACCTCGTCATGGAACTCCGCGAATCGAAAGCCAGCGCCTACACCCTAAAAGACACTCCCACCTTCACCGGCATCCGCCACCCCATCGCCGAGATTCTGGACCTCCTCGACAAATCCGCCCTTCCGCAGCGCGTTTAATTTTTCCGAATTGTAATCGGTATTCCCGTAATCGTTTCACGCGGAGGTTTTTTTTCGTCGATGCGGGGCGAAAGCACTTTGTCTGTGTAGGGGCAGATTTTGATCAGGTGGCATTCCCAGCAGCGCGGGGTTTTGGCTTGGCAGATGTAGCGGCCGTGCAGGACCATCGATTGGGAGAAAAAAATCCAGTCCTTCTTTGGGACGATCGCGCAGAGCTCCTGCTCAATCTTCACCGGGTCGTCCAGCCGGCTGAGCCGGAAGCGATTCGACAGGCGGATCATGTGGGTATCGACGACGATTCCGGAAGCGATGCCGTAACTGGCGCCCAAAATCACGTTGGCGCTCTTACGGCCGATGCCGGGCAGCTCGAGCAGCTCCTCCATGGTCCTGGGCACTTCCCCGCCGAACTTCTCCACGATCATGCGGCAGGCGCCCATGACGCTTTTCGTTTTGGCGCGGAAAAATCCGGCACGATAAATCATGTGTTCCACGTGCAAGGGATCGGCTTGAGCAAACGCTTTGGCGGTCGGATATTTTTTAAAGAGAGCGGGCGTCAGCTCGTTGACCGTTTTGTCCGTCGACTGGGCCGACAGGATCACGCCAACCATCAACTGCAGCGGATTTTTGTGGTTCACTTCGCACTTCGGATGCGGCCAGTGCTTCCGCAGAAGTGGAAGAAGTTTTCCGATGAACGCGTTTTTCATTTCAGTTCTCCGGTCATGGGCACAAACGCGACCGGAATTCCCGGCCGTTGCTCGAGTGTTTTCCCCCGCTTGATCATCGGGATCAGTTGCTGAGCGTTCGGCTGGACGCCCACCGGGATCACGAGGCGTCCGCCCTCTTTGAGCTGATCCACGAGCGGCGGCGGAACATGATCCGGCGAGCAGGTCACGATGATCGCATCAAAAGGCGCCGCCTCCACCCAGCCATGATAGCCGTCGCCCAAACGCACCCTCACATGGGAATAGCCCAGAGCCTTCAACCGTCGGGTGGCAGCTTTCGCCAGCTCCGGGACGATTTCGATAGAATACACCTCTTTCGCGAGCTCTCCCAAAATCGCGGTCTGGTAGCCGGACCCCGTGCCGATTTCAAGAACCCGCTCCTCGCCGTGGAGCGCCAGAAGCTCCGTCATCAGCGCCACGATATAAGGCTGCGAAATGGTCTGTCCATAGCCGATCGAGAGCGCCTTGTCCGCATAGGCTGATTCGCGGATTTCCTCGGGAACAAAACGTTCGCGTTCGACCTTGCGCATCGCGGCCAGAACGCGCTCATCTTTTACGCCGCGCAACTCCATGTGCTTTTCCATGATCAGGGTCCGGGTTCGTCATACACTTCTTTCGCCTTCTGCACGAGATCAACCGTACGGGTCGTGATGTGAACTAAAAGATAGGCCAGCAAAATGAGAAAACCCATATACGTCGTCAGCCATACTGCGTTACGATTGGAGAGGAACTGTCTGAACGCGTAAAGCGCGTTGGGAACCAATAAAAGCGCGACCAAAAGAACGACGATCCCGAATATCCAAAGCACTCGCTCAGCGCCTGGCCTTGAGCCACGCTTCAATTTTCGCCAAAGGCCGCGTATTGATCACATCATCGGGAGTCAACCAGCCCTTGCGCGCGATACCGACGCCGAAGGGAACCACGTGAAGGCCGGCAACGCTGTGAGCGTCGGGATTGATGCTGATTTTCACGCCCAACTCTTTGGCCTTGGGAAGCAGGCGCCAATCGACGTCGAAGCGGTGCGGGCTCGCGTTCAACTCGACGGCCACGCCTTCCTCGGCGGCGACCTTCAACACCGCCGGCTGATTGACGCTATACCCCTCGCGCTCAAGCAAAAGACGCCCCGTCATGTGACCGAGAATCGTGACATATTTATTCTGAATGGCTTTGGTGATGCGCCGGGTCATTTCCGGTTCGCTCAGCGTGAAAAGGGAATGGACGGAGGCGATCACAAAATCGTAATTGGCCAGGACCTTGTCCGCGTAATCCATGGAGCCGTCCTTGAGAATGTCGCACTCGGTTCCCCAAAAAATCCTGATTTTAAATTTTTTTCGGAGCTTTTCAATTTCGATCCCCTGCGCTTTCACCCGTTCTTCCGTGAGGCCTTTGGCGTACGCGGCGGATTTGGAGTGATCGGAGATTCCCACATACTCCCATCCCAACGCTTGCGCTTCACTGATCATCGCGTCCAGCGTGGCGAGGCCGTCGGACCAGGTGCTGTGCACATGAAACACGCCGCGGATGTCTTTGGGCTCGACGAGCTTCGGGAGCGTTCCTTTTTCAGCGGCTTCAATCTCGCCGCGGTCCTCACGCATTTCCGGAGGGATATCGGCGAGACCGAGTTTTTTAAAAATATCCGCTTCTTCCTTGCAGGGGATCAGTTTTTCATTTTTGTCGAACAGGCCGTACTCGCTCAGCTTCCACCCGCGCCCGATCGCGCGCTGACGCATCGCGATGTTGTGCTCTTTGGAACCGGTGAAGTAATGGAGCGCATAGGGGAAGAGTTTGTCGTCTAAAACCCTGACATCCACCTGAATCCCTTGCTTCAAGAGAACGCTCGCCTTGGTTTCTCCTTGTCCCAGGACCCGTTCCACCTCCGGGAGTTTGACGATGCGCTCCAGCACCGCTTCGCCCTTTTTGGCGCTGACGAGAATATCCACGTCGCGAATGATCTCCCGGTGCCGGCGCAGGCTTCCGCAAACGGACAAGCGTTGGACTCCTGGAATGCGTTTCAACTCGGCTAAGACCCCCTGAGATGCGGCCAGCGCCTCATCGTAGAGATGCTGTTCGGAATGTTGGCTTAAAAATGCGAGCCCCTTCAGAATATTCTCCTGAGTTTTCTCACCGAAGCCTTCCAGCTTTGCCACTTTCCCTTCGCGGCACGCTTTTTCCAGGCTTGGAATATCTTTGATTTTGAGTTTGTCGTAGAGAATTTTGGCGCGCTTGGGGCCAAGGCCCTGAACGCGAATCATATCCATGAGCCCGGAGGGCAGGCCCCGGTGGAGCTCTTCGAGATAAGGGGATTTGCCCGTCTGGATAAGGTCGGTAATCTTCTCGGCGATGCCTTCACCGATCCCTTTGATGGTTGTGAGCTGCTTGGTCCGCGCCAGCTCCGTAAGATCTTGATCCACCCCTGCGATGATTCGGGACGCGTTGTGGTAGGCCCGCGACTTAAAAGGGTTTTCCCCCTTCAACTCGAGAAGAGTCCCGATTTCTTCAAGGATATCTGCGACTTGGGATTTGTCCAAGCTCAGTTGGTGACGGCGCCGAGCGAAGCCGACGATACCGCGCGGGCGTATTTGGCCATGACGCCCGACGTGTAATGCGGTTTTGGCGCTTTCCATTTTTTGAGACGTTTTTTGATCTCGGCGCTCGGGACGTTCAGAGTGAGTGTTCGCTTGGCTACGTCGATCGTTATGCCGTCGCCGTTCTGAACAATCGCAATCGGACCGCCGACATAGGCTTCGGGTGCGATATGGCCGATGACGACACCGTGCGTGGCTCCGGAGAAGCGGCCATCCGTCATGAGTGCCACGGAAGCTCCCAGTCCTTCGCCGACAATAGCGGCGGTAACCGCCAGCATCTCGCGCATGCCCGGACCGCCTTTGGGACCTTCATAGCGGATCACGACCACATCCCCGGCTTTGATCTTCTGTTTCTTGACCGCATCGAAAGCGTCTTCTTCACGGTTAAAAACCTTAGCCGTTCCTGTGAACGTCTTGTAACTCTGTCCCGCCACTTTGAGAACGCCGCCTTCGGGGGCGAGATTTCCCTTAAGGATCACGAGACCACCGGTTTCCTTTAGCGGATTATTCAGAGGACGCACGACCTGCTGCCCGGGCGTTTCATTGACGCGCGCGGCTTCTTCGCCGAGCGTGCGGCCCGTCACAGTCAGGCAGTGACCATTGATTTTTTTTCCTTCCAAGAGACGCTTCGCCACAAGGCCGATGCCGCCTGCCTTGTAGAGATCGGCGGCGACAAATTGCCCTCCGGGTTTGAGATCGGCGATGAAAGGCGTCTTGGCGCTGATGCGGTTGAAATCTTCCAGATCGAGCTTGACGCCTGCTTCATGGGCACAGGCTAACAGATGAAGCACGGCATTGGTCGAGCCTCCGGAGGCCACGACGGCCGTGACCGCATTTAAGAAAGACTCGCGCGTCATGATTTGTTTCGACGTAATGTTTTTCCGAACCAGCTCCATGACGAGCTGCCCCGCTTGATACCCAACCAGCTCTTTCTGCGGATCGACCGCCGGAACGCTGTTGCTGTTCAAGGGCGAGATGCCCAAAAATTCAAACGCCATCGCCATGGTGTTGGCCGTGAATTGGCCGCCGCAGGCGCCCGCACCCGGGCAGGCCCCTGCTTCCAGTTCCAAAAGGTCTGCTTCGGACATTTTGCCTGCGTTTACCGCGCCCACGCCTTCAAACACATCCTGAATGGTGACATCGCGGCCTTTGAATTTTCCCGGCAGAATCGAGCCGCCATAGATCATGAGTGAAGGACGGTTCAAGCGCGCGAGCGCCATGACCGTTCCCGGTATCGTTTTATCACAGCCGGAGAGAGCCACGACACCGTCGAAGGAATATCCGCGCACGGCCAGCTCGATCGAGTCGGCGATCACCTCGCGGCTGATGAGCGAGGTTTTCATGCCTTCGGTTCCCATGGTGGTTCCGTCGGAAATCGCGATGGTGTTGAATTCAAACGGCGTTCCGCCCGCCGCGCGGATGCCTTCCTTCACTTTGGCCGCCAGCTCCCGGAGATTGAAATTGCAGGGCATGGTCTCGATCCAGGTGTTGGCCACGCCGATAAACGGTTTGTGCATATCCTCTTCCGTATAGCCGATGCCTTTGAGCATCGCCCGGGCCGGCGCGCGGTTCACGCCTTCCGAAACCACATAGCTATAGGGTTTGAACGGGTAAGGATTTTTCGATTTCATACGGTCTCCTCTGAAATTGTCGGTGATCCTATTTTAACAAGTCTCGTTGTAGAATGGCTGCATGAGCTTCATTTTTAACTCTCGGAGCCTGACTCCGGAGCGGATGGACACCGAAACATTAAGTCCTGAAACGACGGCCGAGATCCTGCGGGCGCTGGAGACGATCAATCTCTGGCTCGGCGGTGTGCGCGCAACCTTGTGGCATTTAAACCGTTTTTCGCGCTACTGGAGTCCGGGGCAGACCATTCGGATGATCGATTGGGGCACCGGCGGCGCCGACATTCCACGCGCCATCATTCGCTGGGCACGCGCGAAGCGTTTCCACGTCGAGATTGTCGGCATGGACAACAACGCGGTCACGCTCGATTACGCCCGCGCGGCCTGCCGCGATTATCCGGAAATCCGCATCCTCGAAGGCGACTTGACCCAGCTGCCGCGGCTCCACGAACCGTTCGATTATGCCATCTCCTCTCTGTGCCTGCATCATTTGACGGATGAGGCCATCCTGAATCTTTTGGCCAAAAGCGACCGCTTCACGCAGCGCGGAATCATCATGAATGATCTCAAGCGGAGCGCCAGAGCTTGGGCCTGGATCTGGCTGCTGTCGCGCTTGGGACGGGCTCACCCTATTGTTCAACACGACGGGCCGCTCTCCGTAAAACGGGCCTTTACGCCCAGAGAACTCAGGAACTTGGCTCTGAAGGCCAACGTTCCCTATGCTAGAGTGTATACACACTTCGGTTATCGGCTGACGTTGGCGGGAGAAAAAATATGAGACCTGATGTCGTGGTCATCGGGGGCGGGCCGGCGGGATGTTCAACGGCAATCCGCTTGGCCCGGACGGGCATGCGTGTCCGACTCTATGAAAAATCACGGTTCCCCCGTCCAAAACTTTGCGGCGGCTGTCTCAGTGCGGAGGCGATCCCGGAATTGGCGGATCTCGGCCTCCTGGAATTGGTGAAAAGTGCCGGGGCTTGGCCAATCCATCGAGTTTTGTTGAGCTCTTCAAACGGCGTTCGCGCTAATTGTGATTTATCCTATCCTGCTTTTTCCATTTCCCGCGATCGCCTGGATACGATCCTGCTCCATCACGCCCGCGCTTGCGGTGTCGAGGTCTTCGAAGGAGAGGACGGTCTGCCCCACGCAGATTCCGCGCGCTGGACAGTCATGGCTAAAGGCCGATCAGCTCCTACTTCTCAGCTATTTCGTGATCAGCCATTCTATGGGATTCAGGCCGTTTACGAAGGAGCGCCCGGGATCACCGACCAAATAGAACTCGACATGGTCCCCGGCGGATATTTCGGCCTCGCGCGCCAGGAAGAGGGTTTCGTGAATGTTTGCGGTCTTGTGGACCAATCCACGATGCGGCGGGCCGGATCCGATTTGGACAGCGCCATGCGCGCTTTCGCCGAAGCCAATCCGCTTCTAGGCGAACGGCTGAGGAACGCCCGGCGGATCAGCGCTTGGCTGGCCGTCGGGCCCGTCATGAGGGGTCAGCGCCGTCTTGCTGAAGGGAATACGTTTTATGTCGGGGATGCTGCATGCGTCGTGGATCCCTTCGTGGGCGAGGGCATGGCCATGGGACTAGCGACAGGACGAATACTCCGAAACGCATTTCAGGAAGCTCCGGAGGCTCCCGCCAAAGTGTATGAACGGCTGTGGCACAAACAATTTGACTCCTCACGCCGCCTTCAAACCACGATCTGTTGGGCCATTGAAAAACCCTGGTGGCAGGAGCTGCTCGCCCATAGCTGCCGAACTTTTCCGGCTCTTATGCGTTGGCTAACAGACAATACGAGACCTTATGCGAACATCCAATCGGACCCAAATCTCAACGCCGTTTAAACGGCAGCTTCACCGCTCCCTGTGCCTTTCGGGCTTTCAGGCGATCGCCCCGCGCTTTCGTTCGTCGCAACGCGCGCTGCAGCAATGGCTCATTGAAGCGCACGTGAGAGCCGGCGGCGTGAGACCGGAGGCCATGAAGATACTTTTTGCCCGCTACAGCGCGTCGGCGGATAAAATCGCTTATCGCAGCCATGAGCTAGCGGATTTTACGCATCGCCGCTGGAACAAGATGACCCTGTTCGGTCCCGCCGGGTCGGATCTGGCTCAAAAAACAAATTTCTTCGACGACGCCGTGTCGTCGGTTTTCGAGCGATTCTATCCTGCTGATTCCGCCGCGCCGGATGGAATGGTTCATGTCACCTGCACCGGCTACAGCGCTCCCAGCGGGGCGCAGCGCCTAGTGTCCTTGCGGGGATGGGGCCAAGAGACACCGGTCCTTCATGCCTACCACATGGGCTGTTACGCGGCGCATCCCGCGATTCAAATCGCCGCCGGTCAACTGGCTGTTTCGAAAAAAAAGAACATGTCTATTGATGTCGTGCATACGGAGCTTTGCAGCCTTCATCTGAATCCCGCCAATCATGATCCGAGCCAGCTCATTATCCAGAGCCTGTTTGCGGACGGCTTCATCAAATATCGATTGTCTGAGGTGGGCGCCGAGAGCACGGGAAAGGGCCCGTCCGATTATCTGGAAATCCTGGCCGTCCGTGATGAAATTGTCCCGGATTCAAAACAGGCGATGCGCTGGGTGACCGGGCCTCTTCACTTCACGATGGAACTGTCCAAAGAAGTCCCCACTTTGTTCGCCAGCGCCTTGCCGCGCTTCGTCGATCGGCTCTTTCAGGAAGCCGCTATCGACTTGGCCGCTGAAAAATCAAAGACAGTCTTTGCCATTCATCCGGGCGGCCCGCGCATTATTCAATTGGCGCAGGATATTTTGGACCTCGAGCCGAATCAGGTCGCTTGGAGCCGTCACATTCTACGCGACCATGGCAATATGTCTTCAGCCACCCTCCCGCACATTTGGCAGAGCATCCTTCAAGACCAAAACGTCCCGGACGGCACCCTCGTCGCCAGCATCGGCGCCGGCCCCGGCCTTACCTTGTCCGGGATTCTCTTCCGCAAACATAGCGGTTCCTAAGGCTTCCCGCCGCGCTTGTCATCGGCAAATGCGAAGAGGC
>Ga0206852_1098_pt1 | contig 19847 bp, 13 predicted proteins | sample Alteio_BWOrgCont_14_FD_152849 | JGI IMG/M metagenome (GOLD analysis project Ga0206852, IMG submission 152849) | Enriched cells from forest soil in Barre Woods Harvard Forest LTER site, Petersham, Massachusetts, United States -... | ecosystem: Environmental > Terrestrial > Soil > Temperate forest >... | reverse complement strand
CAGCATTTTCTTATAAAATGGAATATTATCGGACTTCTCATTTGATATGATTGTTTCTCATGAGACTTTTAATAAAGTAAAGGCCGGTTTAAACCAAAAACAACCAGAACTGAATGGACCGAGCATGAATGCAACCACAAAGCCACAAGAGCGACTTGTGAGCGCGTTTGGTCGCTTTTTTATTCATGTCAATAACTTGCAAGTATTCTATGCCACAACAAGCGATTTGCTGGACGTTGGGAAGTCCCATGTGGAAGAGAAAATTCTAAAAAAGAACCATGAGGAACTTGCAAAACCAGAAGTTCATCAACTGTTGGGCGCGGATAACCCACTATTGCAAGACAAGGCGCTGTTTAATTTCGTAAATCAAGCCTTGGCTAGGAGATCGGTTCGGCTTTCCGGCCGGATAGTTGGCTCGACAACTATTGTTTTCGCGCATTCTGTGCTGGACGCGTTGGTGTCGGAATGTTGCCTGGCTTCCTTTGAAGCAAATCCATTAGATTGGCATCGATATGTGAAAAGCCAAAAGGTAGAACTTGGTAAATTGGAGACGGAGGGTGCGAGTGCTTTGTTAAACCAAAGAGCTTACGATTACGTTTGCCAATTGAGACGTGAATCAATCGTCAAGCGCCTTAGTTTACTAAATGCGGTTTGTATTCCCAAATTAAGCGCTGAATTGAAGCCGAAAATCACTAAATTGCTCAACACAGAACTGTTGGAAAGGTTTGACGGAATGCGTCATCAAATAATTCATGATAAACCGTTTACGCAAACAACAAGCGACATTCAAGAGGAGCTTTTCCTTGTTCTGGTCACTGGGTTAGCCGCTTTTCTGACTGTTGGAAACGCCTACGGCTTAGTCACAAATGAGAAGTCCGATAATATTCCATTTTATAAGAAAATGCTGGAGGAAGTCCAGGATGATCTTCCAGAACTTAAAGGGATGATTGGAAGTTTAACAAAGGTAATGGAGAGCTTAAATCAATTGACCGAATTGATTCGGAACTACAAAATACCTCCAAAGGAATAGTTTGGGAGGGATCAGCCTTTACGACCCTGACCAACCGAGAAAAACGTTGCCTGCCTAATTTTCATAGCCTCTCTTCGCCGCCACTCTCAAAAATTCTCTGCCAGTCCGAGGCAAGCCTGCGTTCTCCTTGTTTCAAATCCTCCGCCCGCGGCGCGCAAGTGGCGCTAGCCCAACTTTCGCAACTGGGAGTGGTTTTCAACTATTTTCGAGTCGTTGGAAACGGGATTGCCAATGAATCGAGGGTTTTGATCTCCGAAAGGGGTTTGGTGCAGACCTACCCTCTTTTCGCGTCCTCGTGGGTGGGGTTAAAATCCCACCCGAGATATGGCCAAGCCTTTTCTGCACTGTCACCACCGGTTCAAGAACGGCAAGGATCATTGTTATTGGAGCATCGCCGAGAAGGTGCCTACCCGCCGTGGTTGGGTACAGCGGCACCTGCTTTATCTGGGCGAGATCAACGACAGCCAGAAAGCCGCGTGGACGAAAGTCACCGCCGTGTTCGACCCGGGCCGGGGGCAGACGCGCGAACTGGCGTTGTATCCGGCCAACCGCGCGGTGCCCGAACACGCGGCGGATTACGGCGTGCAAGTTCGCCTGGACCAGTTTGAGTTGCGGCGGCCGCGGCAGTGGGGCGCTTGCTGGGTGGGCTGCCGGTTGTGGGATCAATTAAAACTGGATGAGTTCTGGCGCGAGCGTTTGCCTGATTCCCGGGCGGGGACTTGCTGGCGGCAGGTGTTGGAGACGCTGACGATTTACCGGCTGGTGGATCCGGGCAGCGAATGGCGGCTGCACCGGCAGTGGTTCCAGAACAGCGCCCTGGCGGATTTGCTGGCGGCGGATTTTGGGCTGGCGCAAAAGGACAACCTTTACCGGTGCCTGGACAAGGTGCTGGCGCATCGGCCGGCGCTCTTCCAGCATTTGCAGCGCCGCTGGGCGGACCTCTTCGGGGCCAAGTTCGAGGTGCTGCTCTACGATTTGACCAGCACGTATTTTGAAAGCCATCCCCCCTTTCCCGAAGGGGACAAACGGCAGTACGGCCACAGCCGGGACAAGCGGTCGGATTGCGTGCAGGTGGTCATCGCGCTGGTGGTCACGCCCGAGGGATTTCCGCTGGCCTATGAAGTGCTGGCGGGCCACACGGCGGACAAGACCACCTTGCGCGGTTTTCTGGCGCGGATCGAAAAACTCTACGGCAAAGCCGAGCGGGTTTGGGTGATGGACCGGGGCATCCCGACGGAGGAAGTGCTGGCCGAGATGCGGGCCAGTGATCCGCCGGTGCATTACCTGGTGGGCACCCCCAAAGGGCGTTTGAGCCGCTACGAAAAGCAATTATTGGAACAGCCGTGGCAGACCGTGCGGGCAGGCGTGCAAGTCAAACTGCTCGACCAGGAAGGCGAGCTGTACGTGCTGGCGGAAAGCCAAGACCGGGTGGGCAAGGAACGCGCCATGCGGCGGCGGCAACTCAAGGGCCTGGTCCAACGCCTCCAGGATTTGGCGCAAATGGAACTGACCCGGGACCAATTGCTGCTCAAGCTCGGCGCGGCCAAAAACCAGTTCCCGGCCGCTTGGCGGCTGGTCACGATTCACACCCCGGATCCGGCGACGGAACCGCAGCCGCCCAATTTCACGTTTACTTTGCGCCGGGACAAGCTGCGCCAGGCGCGGCGGCGCGAGGGCCGTTATCTCTTGCGTAGCAACCTCAGCGCGCAAGCCCCGGAAAAGCTGTGGCAGTTTTACCTTCAACTGACGCAAGTGGAGGCCGCCTTCAAGGATCTGAAGGACGACTTGAGTTTGCGGCCCATTTTCCACCCGGCCGAGCAGCGGATCGAGGCGCACATCTTTGTCTCGTTCCTGGCCTACTGTCTGCACGTCAGTTTGCGGGCCTGCCTGCGGCCGCTGGCACCCGGACTGACCCCACGCTCGCTGCTGGATAAATTCGCTGCGATCCCAATGCTGGACGTGCATTTTCCCACCAGCGACGGCCGGGAACTGGTTTTCTGCCGCTACACCCAGCCGGAACCCGATCACAAAATGATCCTCGCCCAACTGGGCTGGGAGCTGCCGCCCCAAGCGCCACCGCGCATCACACAGAAAGGACAACGGCTGCCAGAATAATCCCTGGTGCAGACCTTTTGGATGGGAGTGCTGGTTTGCAACGACTTACAACTCACCACCTCCTCCAGTAGCGAAAGTTGGGCTAGGTGTCCGCGTAGCCGCCGACGTAAGGTGGTGGAGCACCCGCCCGCAAGATGTGAGCCTTTGACTTGCACGTCCTCTGTTCTCTCCGTTAGCTCCTGTTAGAATCCCTCCTTTGCGCCTTTGGGTCCTGGCGTCTTTGCGTTGAATTTCCCCTGTCCGCCCCTTCATCTTTGTTCGCGGGTTTCGAGTATTTCGCGGTAAAACTCTCCCATCCCCAACTCACCATTCGCGTTCATTAGCGTCCATTAGCGGTTCAATTCCTTTGGTTAAAACCTCGCCGCTCGGTGTTTGTTTTCCGCCCATCCCTACCGCTGCCCGCAATTCCGTGAGACCTGTCTCCATGTCCCTCTTAATCTCAAGCTCACCCTGCCCGCGCTGTTGAAATTCGAGCGCGACGTCCGGCCGGTCTGGATTGCCGAACAGATCGGTCGCCGCGCCGGCGAAACCAACGCTCTGTGCCAAAAGTTCGCCGATAACCCCGCCGACAATTACTCGCTGCTCCTGACCCTGGCCGGGCAGATCGCTTCCGACCTAGCGCTCAAAGCCAGGACAAACCTCGACCGCCGTGTGGTCTTGGAGTTCGCCAGAGTGCTCATCAGCGCCCGCCGCGACGACCGCGACCTAGAAAGCCGCCAGTTCGCGCGGGAGAAATGGGAGTTCGACATCTCCGAGGCGTGCTTGGCAAAACTCCCCGAACTCAAGTTGATCTCAACGGACTCCGCGCTCACCCAAAAGGAAAAACTCCGCCGCATCCGCCTCCGGTTGTTTGGCGTGGCCCCGGATTAAACCGCGATCAGGACCTTATCTTAACTCAGATTTTTGGACGTAAACAGTCGGATCAGTCAACCCCGCCAGTTCAAACGCCTCCTTGCGCTCCACACAGGTGCCGCACTGGCCGCAATGGATTTCGCCGCCCTCGTAACAGGACCAGGTGCGGGAAAAATCCACGCCCAGGCGTTGGCCGCGCCTGGCAATCTGGGCTTTGGTCAAACGGATGAAAGGCCGCAAAAGTTGCAGCCGGGCGTAAGTGCCCAGTCTTAACGCCGCCGCCATGCCGCGCATGAACGGCTCGCGACAATCGGGGTAAATCGCGTGATCGCCGGCGTGCGCCGCGATGACCAGCGCTCGCGCCCCGATGGATTCCGCGTATCCTCCCGCGACCGCCAGCATGATGCCGTTGCGGAACGGGACGACCGTTTTTTTCATCGACTTGTCCTCGTAATGCCCGTGGGGAATTTTACCGCCGGATTTCAACAGGTCGGATTTGAAAAGCGCGCCGATGAAATCCAATTTGATCACCTGGTGCGGGACGCCCAATTCCGCGCAATGCTCGGCAGCGAAAGGAATCTCCTTGTGGTTGTGCTTGGCGCCGTAATCAAAGCTTAACGCCCCAACCACTCGGTGATTGCGATGGGCATGGTACAATGCCGCCACTGAATCCATCCCGCCACTCACCAGCACCACCACCTTCTTTTTCATACCGAGTTACTCGCGCGGACCGGCGCGCCCGGGTTGGGATGCTCGACCACCACAGATAATGACAAACCGCCGCGCGCCGCAAACTTTGCCTCCAGGCGCATCCACCGGGGCTGGCAGGCGCGCACCAAGTCATCCAAAATCCGGTTTGATACCTGCTCGTTGAAAGAACGGACATTGCGAAATGAGGCCAGATAGAGCTTCAACGATTTGGTCTCCAAGCAGCGCTGGTCGGGAATATATTCAATGAGGATCTCCGCGAAATCCGGCTGGCCCGTCACCGGGCACAACGACGTGAATTGGGGCGAGTCGATGCGAATCCGGTAATCTCGTTGCGGAAACGGATTGGGAAAGGTTTCGAGGCGAGCCTTCTCCGGGGATTCGGGAAAACCCGCCCGCGAATTCCCCAGCAAAGTCAATCCGTCATGTTTGGTCCGTCCGGGCGGCTTCATCTTCTCGCTCATCCCTTGGAGTCTGTTGAAAGGCCGCCGCCAGAGGGTTGCATCAGGTTTGGAGTCCCGGCTTTAGCCGGTGGCACGTTAGTATTGTCGGGCGGGTGGAGAGTTTTCAAAGCAACGTATTGGCTTGCGTCGCGCCGCCTGAAAGGCGGGACTCCATACGGGAATTTTCAAACCGGCTCTTAATGATCGCGCGCGTTGCCGGCTTCATATTTTGGGTTTGTCCGCGCCTGTGCCATTTAGTTTGAGAGCCAGGCAATCATGGATTAACCGTCGGGACTGGTATGCCGTGGTTCCGCGAAAGAGAATTTTGTATCCGCCATGGTCGAATGGCGCCTGCTTGCTCAAAGCGGGCTCCATGTCCCCGGCGGATTCGAGTTTGGCGATGACCTCCGAGTCCTGGGAGAGAACCACGGGCCGGGCTCCGGGCATGACCAAAATGGAAAGTGGTATGACGGCGCATGGAAGGGACTCGGTGGGAGTGCCCGTGCCCGTGCCACTCACCTGAACCGCCGCCGCTTGCTTCGCCTCCAAGTGAATCATCCGCGCCTTGGCGTCGGTCACTTGCGTTTCCAAGGCGTTGGAAACCAAGTCCAAAATCCAGTTCCGCGCCTCCGCCAACGATTGCATCTTGGAAATATCCTGGCCGCCCTGCTGCTTCTGGATCGCCCGCGCCAGCGAGGAAATCTCCTTGAGATAAACGTTCTTCTGGCAGTCCGGCACGTAATACATCACCACGAAATAAACCGGCTTGTGGTCGCAGGCGCCGTAATTGATGCCGGCCGGGCTCCAACCGGCCGCGCAAATAATTCCGCCCTCGTGCTGCGAGCGCATGTGCGGGCAGGCCCAACCCATGCCAATGCCCGTGTTGAACTGTTGCTCGCGGGAAAGCACCGCGCCCGCCACGTCCGTGCCCGGACCGAGGTCCGGCATGGCCTCGATGAGGTTGGCCAGGTAGTTAAGGGCCTTTTCCTTGTTCGTCTCCGGCAGTTCGACGAACCTGCCCTCCTGCAGGGCGTTCAAGAGATTTTTCATGATTCACGGTCAGTCCGCGCCAAATTTCTTATGGAACCATACTTTAACACCATGGCACAGGAACGCATAGGAAATCATAAACGCCGCCATCCAAAGCCAGAAACGGCCCGGCAGGGCGACGAAGCCAAGTTGGTTGGCAAAGGGTGAGTAAGGCAGCCACGCGCCAATCGCCACCACGATGATCGTGCCCAACGCCAGCGGCAGGCTGGGAGAACTCTGGAAAAAGGGGATTTTCCGCGTGCGGATGATGTGGACAATGAGGGTCTGGGTCAGCAGTGATTCCACGAACCAACCGGTGTGGAAAAGCTTTTCATAGACATCGCCCTTCGCCTGGTGCAGAGAGCAATGGAAGACGAACCACATCAAACCAAAAGTCGCGTAGTCGAAAATGGAACTGATCGGCCCCACGTACACCATGAACCGCTTGACATTGTCGATGTTCCACTTGCGGGGTTGAAGCAAGTATTCCTCGTCCACTTTATCCGTGGGAATGGCGAGCTGCGAGCAATCGTAGAGGAGGTTGTTCACCAGCAACTGAATGGGAGCCATCGGTTCAAACGGCAGAAAAACGCATCCCCCCACGAAGCTGAACACGTTGCCAAAATTGGAACTCGCGCCCATCCGAATGTATTTGATGATGTTGCCGAACACTTTGCGGCCCTCCAAAATGCCCTCCTCCAGGACCAGCAGGCTCTTTTCCAGCAAAACAATATCCGCCGCCTCCTTGGCCACATCCACGGCGGTGTCCACGGACACGCCGACGTCCGAGACTTTTAACGCCAGCGCGTCATTGATGCCATCGCCCATGAAACCCACCACATGCCCGCGTTTTTGCAGCGCCTGGATGATCTCCGACTTTTGCGAGGGCGAGAGCCGCGCGAAAACATTCACCTCCTCGGTGGCCGCGGAAAATTGCTCGGGCGTCATGGCCCGCAGTTGGTCGCCGGTGATTATCTTGTCCACTTCCAAGCCCACGTCCCGGCAAACTTTCCGCGTCACCAAGGCGTTGTCCCCCGTGAGAATCTTGGTGCGCACACCCATTTTCGCCAGGGTTTCCAGCGCCCGCGCGGCGGACTCTTTCGGTGGATCAAAGAAAGCGATGTAGCCGAGCAAAATCAAATGCGTCTCATCGGCCACGGAAAACACCTGTTTGTCGCGCGGGTATTCCCGGTAGGCGATCGCCACCACGCGGTAACCGTCCTTGCTGAGCGCCTCGTACTCCTCCATCAGGTCGTTCTTGATGACATCAATCAACGGATTGATGTCATCATCCACCTGGTAGCGGTCGCACACCCCGTAAATCTCCTCGACCGCGCCTTTGCAAATCAGCACATGGTCGCATTCGTAGTCGATGACCACGGACATGCGTTTGCGCGAGAAGTCGAACGGGATTTCATCCACCTTTTTGCAGCTCCGCTCCACGTCCAGGTCGGTGTGCGAGAGAATCGACCGGTCCAGCAGGTTGCGCAGCCCGGTCTGGTAATAACTGTTCATGTACGCGTACCGGAGCACGTCGTCACTGGTGCGGTTGGTCACATCCACATGCTTCTCCAGCACGATTTTGTCCTGGGTGAGTGTCCCGGTTTTGTCGGTGCAGAGAATGTCGATGGCGCCAAAGTTCTGGATGGAGTTCAGCTTCTTGACGATCACTTTCTTCCGCGACATTGCCAGCGCGCCCTTCGACAAATTGACCGTGACAATCATGGGCAGCATCTCGGGCGTGAGGCCGACGGCGGCGGAAAGGGAGAACTTGAGCGCCTCCATCCAATCGTGCTCCTTCAAGGCCCTGATGAGGAAGACCGCGCTGACCATCACGACCATGAACCGGATCATGAGCCAGGTGAAACCGGCAATGCCCCGGTCAAAACTGGTTTGCACCCGCTGGCCGGCCAGTTTTTCCGAGATCGAGCCAAAATAAGTGCGGTTGCCCGTGTTGACCACGAGGGCGCGAGCCGTGCCGCTGACCACGTTGCTGCCCTGAAAACACGCGTTGGAAAGCTCGATGATGCCCTTGCCCGCCAGATCGCAAGGCGCGGCGTTTTTCTCCACCGGCATGGATTCGCCGGTCAGCGCGGACTGGCTGAGGAAAAAGTCCTTCGTGCTGATCAATCGCAGGTCGGCTGGGATGATGGCGCCCGCATGCAACACCACCTGGTCACCGGGGACGATCTCGGCCATGGGAATCTCCACCTCTTTCCCCTCGCGGATCACAATGCAGTCGGTGCGGACCATTTCCTGGAGTTTCTCGACGGCGTGCCCCGAACGCCGCTCCTGGAAAAAAGCCAGCGCCACGCTGAGGAAAATCATTCCACCCACGACCACTGCCGATGGCAGGTCACCAGTCCAGAGCGACACCAGCGCGATGAGGAGCAGTTGAACGACGAGCGGGTTCTTGAACCGCAGGAGGATGTCCATCGCCACGCCGGTTTTTTCCCCGACCCGAAGCTCGTTTGGCCCGAACTCGTCGCGCAGTTCCTCCACTTGGGTCGCGGAAAGCCCGTCCTGTCCCTCGCCGAAACGCTTCTGGGTGTCCTCGACGCTCAAGGCGCAAAAATCCACCAGCCTTTGCTCGTTGGGCGTGATTTTATTGGCACCCGCTTTCGCCTCCTTCACGATCAAGAACGGCGAAATTTTGGAGAACAGCGATCTAAACATAACGCCTGGCGCGACACGATTGGGGACAACCGACCCTGGTCAGGCCCAATGCGCGTGTCGATTTTGATTCCGTCAAAACTTCAATTTTCATTGGACTCGTGCGTTTCCAACGCCGGGGACGCGGGAGAGCGCCTTGAAAAAGCAATTGTGACCAAAACCGAAAGACTTTTAGCCGGGCCGCAACCGGATGGCCAGACTTTTTTGCGCTTCAACGGAATAAAGCGCGGCGGGAGAATAAAACCCGGTCCCGCGCGTCCAATATTGCACTATAAAATGATGTCCGTCATCCAGCGAGGGATCAAGGTCGGGTTTGAACTCCGGGTGTTTTTCACCCGGAATGTGTTTGGTGCCGCCAATCCACTCCTGCGGGACGTTCTACTGGAGCCCGGTACGGGGCGGAAACACGGGGTGCTTATGGTGGTGGACGAATCCCTGGCGCAGGCGAGGCCGGACTTGCTGCCGCAAATCGAAGCGTATTTCACCACGGCTGGCGATCAACTCCAGCTCGTTTGTCCGCCCATGATCGTTGAAGGCGGCGAGCGCACCAAGAATTCCTATTTCCATGTTTCGGAGATTCACTCCCACATAGATCGTTATCATATCGACCGGCAGTCCTATGTGATCGCCGCGGGCGGGGGCGCGCTTTTGGACATGGCGGGCTTGGCGGCGGCCACGGCCCATCGCGGCGTGCGGCACATCCGGATTCCGACCACCACGCTCAGCCAGGCGGATTCCGGCGTGGGCGTCAAGAATGGCATCAATGCCTTCGGCAAAAAGAATTTCATCGGCGTGTTTGCCCCGCCCTTCGCCGTCATCAATGACTTTGCGCTGCTGGACACGCTTTCGGATCGCGACAAACGGGCCGGGTTTGTGGAGGCGGTCAAGGTGGCGTTGATTCGCGACGCGGTTTTTTTTGAGACCCTTGAAGCCGACGCCGAAAAACTCTCGGCGTTTGAGCCGGAGGCGATGCGACGGTTGATCCATCGCTGCGCCGGCCTGCATCTCGACCATATCGCCGGGTCGGGAGACCCGTTTGAGTTTGGCTCCGCCCGCCCGCTGGATTTCGGGCATTGGGCGGCGCACAAACTCGAGCAGCTTTCCGGGTATAAAATCCGCCATGGCGAGGCGGTGGCTGTCGGGATTGCTTTGGATGTGATTTATTCGCGCAAGAGTGGTTTGCTGGATGCCGCGACGGCGGAGCGGGTCCTGGCGTTGTTGGAAAAACTTGGTTTTGAGCTTTATGCCAACGAATTGCTGCACACCAATTCGGACCACTCGTTGATGGTTCTCGGCGGTTTGGAGGAATTTCGCGAGCATCTGGGCGGGGAGCTTTGCGTCACTTTGTTGCGCGGGATTGGTGACGGGATTGAGGTCAACGAGATAAATCTGCCGCTCATGGTGGAGGCGATTTTTGAATTGCGTGAGCGCCGGGAGCGGCAGGCGGGGATTCATCAGGCCTTTGGTTGATTTCTTCCGATTTCCAGCTCGCGCGCTCGTGCTCACGCCAACGGGATGGCTCGGAAATTTTCCGATTTTTACCCGCGCGGACGGCCTTCAGCCACGGTATGTCGCGGATGAATCCCATCCAGTCCGCGCCCGGTTTCCCGCAGACCAGCGGACAATTCCACTTTTTACCGCTTTATTCCATTGATTTTTGTCTCCAAGCAGCGGAAATTCGAGCCTTAGGGATGAAATGAGCGCGGAACAACAGAGTGAAGGCCAAAGTCAGGAGCGTCCAGTTGAAACGCCGGGTGCTCCGCCGTCGGAATCCACGGAGGGCGCGGGGCGCTTCGGGCGTCGACGCCCGCGTTTCCGTCGTGGATACCGCGGCTCGCGTGATGGTCGTGAGGCTCGCGATCCCCGGCATGACCAACCCCGGTCTGACCTGCCCCGACAAGATCAACCGCGGCATGATCAACCGCGACCAGTGGAGAATGCCGGTCGGCGCGCTCCGTCCACAGTCGGTCAGTTACTGGATCACGTTGCGGGGATTCAAGCGGAACTCAAGCGGGTGGTCGACGAAATGCAGGAAGTGTTGGAGGGGCTTGAGCAGGTTGACAGGGAAAAGACCGCGACCGAGGATGAAATTGATCGTCTCCGGGACGCCTTGGACAGGCTTCAGCGCGGTTCGGCATACTCCCGGGCGCCACGAGATTTTGCACCAAAGATTCCACCGCCCTTGGAAACGCCAGCGCCCAAAACCGAGCCCGCCGGCGATCCGTTTTAAAAGCTTTCATGTCTTCAGACTGGCTGTGGGATTTCCACCCGGCCCCGGGTTGATGGTTTGAGCGCTTCCCGTGCGTGCCGGGTTTGATCAATTCGTGGATTCTAACCAACTGATTCATCCCCATATTTGCTCGTACCACGCCAATCGGGGCAGGGCATTTTACCAATCAGCAACTCGGCCCGCACTCAATTCAGCAAAACGTCAGAAACGGCCCCGGTAAAATAAAAAAAGGCATCCTTGCGGATGCCTTTGTTGTTTTTGAAATTTTGTCTTGGCTCAGGGGAACATGAGAACGTTCGGCGCGCCGCTGGCGGTGCCGACGTCACCCGAGTGCTGGAAGCCGGCGGTCAACTGGGAAACGCTGAATTGTTGAACGCTGCCGTCGCACAATCCCACGTTGCCCGTGCTTTGATGCATCTTGGGGCTCCAGCCAACTTTTTGCAAAGTGGTGGCATTGGTGCTGAACCCGACGATCCAACCACCGGTCGCGCCCGTGCCGTCCGGAGAAAGTCCGTAACCGTTGTTGGGAATGGTCGCCACAGTCGAATCCGAGCAGATGTTACGATCGCCGTCCAAGAACATCTGGGGGTAGGTGTCCTGGCCGTCGCGACCCACGAAATAAGAAACACCCTGGTTCTTGCCGCCGGTGGTAATTGTCGTGCTGCCGAAGTCTGTCGAGAAGTTGGTCCTGGCCAAACGGTCGTCAGAGGGGCAAATGGCAACTTTCGGCGTGTTCAGTTCGTTTGACATCGAGGAGTACACCAGATAGGTGTTCGGGCAGGCTAGACCGCTGCCAGGGCCGGTTGCCGTGACATTGGGCCAGGAAAACGAGGAGATGAGCGGGTAATTTTGGTTGCCGGCGTAGTTTTGAGGAAACTGGTCCTGATTGTCGTCACCCCAGATACGGAAGGCGATGCCGACCTGCTTCAAGTTGCTCGCGCACTGAATGCGAAGCGCCTTGGCTTTGGCTTTGGCCAGCGCCGGGAGTAGGAGACCGGCTAGAATGGCGATGATGGCGATGACGACTAACAACTCGATTAGAGTGAAAGCCCCGATTTTAAATTTGCGCATTTTTTTCATGTTGCTTGTTGGTTCGTTCGGTAAACAGTCCGCAAACTTTAGTTGTTAATAGCACACGGTGTCAACTCGATTTCAGATTCATCTAAGCACGGTCAATGCCACATCGTTTTTTGCCCAGAATCCTGTGTTTGCGACTATTCCAAGGGACGGATGCGTGAAAATTCTCACGCATTTTGCGTGAAAACCACGCATCGCTCCTTGGTTGGCTGCCTTGGCCAACCATGGCTTTCGCCAGCGTTGCCATCCTTTTTGGAGATTGCATTTCCCGGTCAAAAGTAATCCTCTACTCCCATGCTGGTGACCAAACTAAGAGAGCGTTTAAAACCAGATCAGTATCTTATATGATCATCCGACTTGCCTCCAGCAAGCCGGCCTCCAGTTCCTCGCCGGCACCAGGGCGTGGAAGCCAAAAACCGAGCCTGACCATTTGGATTTCGCTGGCTCTTTTCTTTGCGGTGGCCCTCGCTTTTTCGCCGATTTTGAATAATGACTTCGTCAATTATGATGATGGAGATTACGTCACCGCCAATCCCCATGTGCGACAGGGAATGTCTTTGGACACGGTCGTGTGGGCGTTTGGCGCTTCCTCGGCCTCGAACTGGCATCCGCTGACCTGGCTCTCCCATGCGCTGGACTGCGAGTTTTATGACTTGAAGCCTTGGGGGCACCACCTGACCAGCGTGTTGTTGCACGCCGCGAATGCCGCCCTTGTGTTCCTTTTGCTCCAGGGCCTGACTGGTGCTGTCTGGCGCAGCGCCGCCGCGGCCGCGCTTTTCGGGATCCACCCGGCGCACGTCGAGTCGGTGGCCTGGGTTTCCGAGCGTAAGGACGTGCTCAGCACATTTTTTTTGCTGCTGACGCTCCTGGCTTACCTGCAATATGTCCGGACACTCGGGCCTCCTGATTCCCGGCGTAAATTTTGGTTTCGTCTGACGCTGGCTTTGTTTGTCATGGGCTTGATGTCCAAGCCCATGTTGGTGACCCTTCCATTTTTGCTGCTGCTGCTGGATTATTGGCCGCTCGCCCGGGTTTCACGGCCACTGGGGGATGTCGGCGCCCCGGCCACCGCGGAGCAATCCACTTGGCGCCAATTGGTTGTCGAGAAGACACCGTTCTTCCTGGCCGCCGCGATTTCTTGCGTGGTGACGTACATCGTGCAGAACCAGGGTGGCGCCATGAGGAGCATGGCTGACCTGCCTTTATCCGCCAGGATCGCCAACGCCTTGGTCGCCTACAGCCGCTACTTGGCCGAACTTTTCTTTCCCGCGCGTCTCTCCGTTTACTACCCATACCCGGCCAATGGACACTGGCCCGGCTGGCAGGTGGCGTTGGCCGCGCTTTCATTGGGGTTTGTTTCCTTGCCCGCCATTGCCGTCAGGCGCAAACGCCCATACCTGACGATTGGTTGGCTTTGGTTTCTTGGGACACTGGTGCCGGTGATTGGTTTGGTCCAGGTGGGCGTTCAATCCATGGCGGACCGATACACATATATTCCATCGATCGGCGCGTTCCTGGCGCTGGTTTGGGGTGTGGCCGAACTTTTGGGGGAGGGGCGTCGCTATCGCCCGTTCGCCTGGGCGCTGGCCGCCGTTGTCTCGGTGATCTGTCTCCCGCTCACCTGGCGGCAAATCGGTTATTGGAAGAACGGCGAGACGCTTTTCCGGCGGGCCCTCGTGGTGACCGGGGAGAATTGCCTGCCCCGTTATCTTTTGGGCGACGCGCTTTTCAAACAGGGCCGGCTGGAGCAAGCCGGGGAGGAATTCAAAAAGTCCATCAATTTGCGGCCAAACTTTGCCGACCCGCACAATGATTTGGGCATGATCTACTCCCGTGAAAACCGGCATGCGGAGGCGGTCAATCAATTTGAAACCGCCATCCAGGCCCAGGCCGGCTATGCGCCGGCGCATTACAACCTGGGGCTCGAATTCATGACGGCCGGACGCCTCGATGATGCCCTCCGGCAATTCGAGGAAGCGGTGAGGTTGAAACCGGACGACGCCGATTCGCACAAGAATCTGGGCGTCGCGCTGGCAACCAAAGGGCGGATCGACCAGGCGATGGTGGAACTCAAACGGGCCATTATTCTGCAACCGCAAGAGGGCGCGTCGCATTTCAACCTGGGAATTCTCCTGGGCATGAAAGCGCGGTTCGACGACGCCATCCGGGAGTTTCAAGCCGCGCTCGCGCTGAAGCCTGATTACGTCGAGGCGCGCAACTCCCTTGGCATCGCCTTCCGCGCCAAAGACCAGCTCGAGGACGCGGCGGCGCAGTTTCGCCTGGTGCTGAAGAATCAACCGGGCAACCCCACGGCCCGTGAAAACCTGGCGGACGTGCTGGCCATGGAAGGCGCGTTTGCCGAGGCCGCCGAGAACTACGCCCTGGCCATCAAGGTGGCGCGCGACCCGGCCAGGGATCATTTCCAGCTTGGGATGGTGCTGTTGCGGTTGAACCGGCGGGACGAGGCCGCCGGCCATTTTACCGAGGCCTTGAAATTGCGCCCGAATTTTCCCGAGGCGGAACAACAACTGCGCGCCCTGCAATCCACCGCCAGCCCGTCCGCCAAATGATTCCACGCCCGGCCGCGCCGGGCAAACCGCAATAAGTGGATTGGTAATCATTGGCTCGTGGAGTAGCCTGGGTTCAAGAACTTACGCTCGACCAGCCGGTGGAACAGGCGCGCCACGCCGATCACGACCAACAGGCAGCACGGAACGCCCAAAAATAATATTACAAAAGGGTTGCGCAGTCCCAGCCGGCCAAATCCCCAGCCGACCACCGTGACGGTTGGCCAATGAATCAGGTACATGCTGTAGCACATTTCTCCACAATAGGTCAGAGGCCGGAGCAGCCGCGCGCGCGCCAACTCATTGTCCCATCGCCGCAGCCCCAGCAGCAGCAGGGCAAAGCAGAACGCGCAGAGATAACTCTGGTTCGGCTCGTTCACCCGCGCCGTCAGCAGGCGCTCGGGCGTCGCCACGGCGCAAAGTATGCCCAACCCGAGCGGAACTCCATACCACCCCGCCATTTTCGCGGGCGCGTAATTCAACGCGTAATAAACCAGGACTCCGGCGCCGAACATCAGCCATTGGCCGTCCATGAACCATCCCAGAGTGCCAAAGGGAAACAGGATCATGCCCGCAATCACGATAATTGTGACCAACGCAAGCGTGCTGAAAAAGAAGCGTCCCGCGAAGATCAGGGCCAACCCGGTGGTGGCATAAAACTGTTCCTCGTAACAAAGTGTCCACGAGGGCCCGATCAATTCGCTCTCCGTTCCGCGGGTGAAATGCCAGCGCCAGCTTTCCGTGAGCGTGGTATTGCCGAACCATTGCCACCGGGTGAAATGTCGCGGATTTGGAATGAAGACCGCTCCGAAAAATCCCGGAGACCTGCTCTCCACCAGCCACACCACCAGCGCGGTGATGGCCAGCCACACCCAGTAAGGCGGATATATTCTGTGAAATCGCCGCCAGAAGAAGCTCGGCCCGGGATTTGGCCGCCGCCGGGCCGCGTCGGCGCTGGCCGTCACGCAGTAGCCGCTGATCACGAAAAACAGCGGCACGCCCAGCCATGCCCGCCGCAGCACCTCCAAAATTCCCCCCAGCGGTCCGATGCCATCAGGAAACGCCAGGCCATAGCCCGTAAACAAGGAATGGAAAATGACGACCAGCAAACACGCCGCTCCCCGCCACGCCGTAAGCGATTTGTAACGCGGATCTCTCGGCTCCCGCGGGCCATTAACGGATGTCGTGGTCGCGTCCATTAAGTCCCCCGCCTGAAGCGGAACATTGCCAGACCTCGCCGGTTTGGTAGCCTGTCGCGGTTATGGCGTTCAATTCCTTTCGTGATTTCCTCAAGACGCTCGAAGCCGCCGGCGAACTGCGCCGCGTCTCGGCGCCGGTGCCCACCGAGTTGGAAATCACGGAGATCGCCGACCACGAGATGAAAAAACCGGGCGGCGGGCAGGCGCTGCTGTTTGAGAAACCCACCGTCAACGGCCAGGTTTCCCCGTTCCCACTCGCCATCAACACCTACGGCTCCAACCGGCGCATGGCCCAAAGTCTGGGCGCGGAAAGCGTGGACGCCGTCGCCGCCGAACTCGGCGCGCTGATGAAGGCCAAGCCGCCCTCCGGCTTCCGCGAGGCGATCAAACTCCTTGGCACCGCGCTGGAATTGCGTCACGCCCGGCCAAAGTCCGTCAAATCCGGCCCGTGCAAGGATGTGATCCACAAGTTCGACCCGCCTGCCGCGCCGTTTTCCGGCGTCTGGCCTCCCGCCCCGGAACTCAAGCCTGAAACCGCCGCGCGCGAAATTCCCAGTCTGCTGAACCTGCCCATCCAAAAGTGCTGGCCCATGGACGGCGGCCGGTTCGTCACGCTGCCGTGTGTCGCCACCCGCGACCCGGACACGGGCGACCGCAACCTCGGCATGTATCGCATCCAGGTTTACGATCCGCACACCACCGGAATGCACTGGCAGTTGCAAAAAGTCGCCGCGCGCCATGGCCGGCGCTATTACGAGACCGGCCAGCGCATGCCCGTCGCCATTTTTCTGGGCGGTGATCCTGTTTTTGCTTTCTGCGCCACCGCGCCATTGCCCGACGGTCTCGATGAGTTTTTGCTCGCGGGCTGGCTCCGCAAAAAATCCGTGGAACTGGTCCGCTGCGAAACCAACGACATCGAAGTCCCGGCGGACGCGGACATCGTGATCGAGGGATTTGTCGATCCGCGCGAGCCGCTGCGAATGGAGGGCCCCTTCGGCGACCACACCGGCTATTATTCGCTGCCGGACCTTTACCCGGTTTTTCATGTGACCGCCATCACCCACCGGCGCGACGCCATTTATCCCGCCACCATTGTGGGGGTGCCGCCGATGGAGGATTTTTATCTGGGTTGCGCCAGCCTCAAATTGTTCCTGCCCGTCTTCAAAATGAATTTTCCCGAGATTGTGGACATCGCGCTGCCGGCGGAGGGCGTGTTCCACAACCTCGTGTTTGTCAGCATCAAGAAAACGTATCCCATGCAGGCTTTCAAAATCATGCACGGCCTCTGGGGCATGGGACAAATGATGTTCGCCAAGTACATTGTGGTGGTGGACGCCGAAGTGGATGTCCACAACACCAGCGAGGTGCTTTTCCGCCTCTGCGCGAACACCGACCCGCAACGCGACAGCATTTTCACCAAAGGCCCGGCCGACGTCCTCGACCACGCCACCACCGACCTGGCCGTCGGTGCGAAGCTGGGCTTGGACGCCACGCACAAACTGCCGGGCGAGGGCTGCAAACGCGGCTGGCCGCCACTCGTCAAAATGGATCCCGCCGTGAAGGCAAAAATTGAGGCGCTGTTGAACCACGCATAAGTTAAATCCCTTTTCGGCCCCTCGTCGTCTTGAGTTTCGGATCATGTGCGGTGCTTGAAAGTGATTGTTTCCCTTGTGAATCGACAGGTTGCACAATCCGCGCAAGCAAAAAATCGCGAAATTCATGTTGAAATGCAAAGTGACGGGCTTATATTAATTGCAGAGACAGTTCTAAACCGCCGCTCTGGTTTAACCAGACGGCAAATCCTGAGGCCGTGCCGGGCAACCGGGGCGGTCTCAGTTGTTTTTGGCGTCTAATGTACATTTGCTACATTGACGAGGCTGGGTGTTTGGGCGTGCTGCCTAACGCTACGGCACCGGTTCAGCCCGTCTTTTCCATTGCTGGAATCATAATTAATCAAAGAAATCTGGCGTCTTTCACCCTTGATTTCCTGGATTTGAAACAAAGATTCTTTTCCCGGCCTGACTCCCGCTTCTGGAGCTTTTCTTGATTGGATTGGAGTGGAAATAAAAGGCGCGGATTTGCGGAAAAATATCAAAGAGGGTGGGCGCGATAAGCGCAGGCATGCGCTTGGATTTTTGGGGAAATTGCTATTGTTATTTGAAAAATACGACACTAAAATAGTTGGCCGGTTGTTCATCAAGGGCATCGGAAAGCCGTTTGACGGCAAGGCCGTTTATTCATCCTCAATTCAAGCGATGGCCGGAGCATTTCAAAGGTTTTTGGAGCAAAATGACGCAACGGGAATGATGATTTTGGACAGCCGGAACAAATCTCTCAATTCAAACGTTTCACATTCTGTTTTCACCCAGAAATTCAAAGCCGCCGGCGACTCCTATGGTCGCATTTTGGATATGCCAATTTTCGGCCATAGTGACAACCCCGCAGGCATACAAGCCGCCGACCTTTTGTGTTCGGGCTTTTTGTTTCCGATGGCGGCATATGTGTATTGCCTGGGCCATGTTACGAACGGCCATGCGGATTTAAGTTACCACCAAATCAGGGACATGTTCGGGAGTCGCCTCAAAAAATTGCAATTCAGGTATCAAGATACTTCATCTTGGTGGACCGGGGGAATCATGACCTCTGACGCAATAAACCACCATCATCCAGCTTTATTATTCGGTCCCCATTAAAAACAGGCGGCTATCAGAAATCCCATGGCAATTTAAACTGTACCTTACCTGATTTTCCCCGCGACCACCTCCGCCTCCCGAAACACGCGAATAATATTCAACCCCGCGACCTTCTTGATGTCGTCCGGTGTGTAACCCCGACGCAACAGTTCAGCCAGCAAAGCCGGATAACACGACACATCCTCCAGTCCCTCGGGCGGCCCGTCGAACCCATCGTAATCTCCACCGACGCCGACACAATCAATGCCCGCAATCTGGCGCACATGGTCGATGTGGTCCGCGACTTCGGCCAGCGTGGCGGGATGGGGCAGGGGATGGGCTACCTCCCATTCATTCACGCCGGCTTTTCGTTTTTCCGCCGAGTCGGGAAACAATTTTTCCAGTCGCGCGGACTCCTGTTTCCTTTGTTCTGAATGGTCGTGCGCCCGTTGCGTCACATAAGCGGGCAGGAATGTGACCATCACGATGCCGCGGTTGGTCTTGACCATTTGCAAAACGTCGTCGGGAACATCGCGCGGATCATCGCACAAGGCGCGCGCGCAGGAGTGCGAAAAAATAATGGGTGCCCGGGAAATTTTGATCGCGGCGCGCATGGTCTCGGCGGAAACGTGCGAGAGGTCCACCAACATGCCGAGCCGGTTCATCTCGCGCACGACGTCCTCGCCGAACGGCGTCAAACCATGGTGCTGCGGTTCGTCATTGGCGGAATCGGCCCAGTGCGTGTTCTTCACATGCGTGAGCGTCATGTAACGCGCGCCCATGGCGTAGGTCATGCGCAAAACGCCCAGGGACTCGCCGATGGAATGACCGCCTTCCATGCCAATGAGCGAGGCGATCTTGCCCTTGCGGTGAATCCGCTCGATGTCCGCGGCCGTCAGCGCCAGTTCAAACGTCTCGGGATACCGCGCCATCATTTGGTGGACCACGTCGATCTGCTCCACCACCGCCTGCACCGCCACCGAGCCGCCCATCGTCACGGGAATGAACACGGACCAAAATTGCCCGCCCACACCACCAGCGCGCAAACGCGGAATATCCGTCGCCATGGGCGGTGACAGCTTGCTGGTGTCACCGGCCAGGTCGAGGCCGTTGATGTCGTCGTTGACGCGTTTGCGATATTGCCACGGCACGTCGTTGTGTCCGTCGATCAACGGTACCTCGCGGAGAATCTCCTTAACTTGCGCCAGTTGCGCGGCGGTCGGCGCGTCCGCCGCCGTGGAATCCAATGTCA
>Ga0206852_1100_pt2 | contig 19908 bp, 22 predicted proteins | sample Alteio_BWOrgCont_14_FD_152849 | JGI IMG/M metagenome (GOLD analysis project Ga0206852, IMG submission 152849) | Enriched cells from forest soil in Barre Woods Harvard Forest LTER site, Petersham, Massachusetts, United States -... | ecosystem: Environmental > Terrestrial > Soil > Temperate forest >... | reverse complement strand
TGCGATGGCTGCATTGTTCGCTGGCTTTCCTTCGAGAAGTGCAATCTGATTTGCAAGTTGATCGTTCGACTTCCTCAGTTCATCATTGGTCGTGGTGATGGACAGGTTCGACGCCTGGAATGCGCTCTGCAGGGCCTGAGGAATCTGCCGTGCTGTTTGAATGAACTTCACGACATCATCACCGAGCTTTACGAAAAGGCCAGCAAGTGCCAGACCACCCACGATGGGGAATGCGGCTTTCAGGGCCCTACCGACACCGGGAATGGTCGTGATGAAACGCTCAACGGCGCGGACGTTGTTCGTCATACCGCCTTCGAAGAGGCGGATGGAAGCAGATGCGGCCTGCATCTGCGAGACAGTGGCGTGCCCCGCACGATTCACTGATCCCTGTAGCTGGTCCAGCTGCTTCTGGGCAAGCGTGAGCGCGGCGGAATATGAGCTCGCGTCCGCTGCCAATATGACTTTTACGCTGCCTGCTGCTTCACTCATTATTTATTTGCTTTCTCGATGCCATCGGCGATGGTCTTAACAGTTGTGGCGACCGCCTCTTCACGGACGGCCTCATACGCGGGCCGAATGAACGGGTGTTCCGGTACCTGGGCTAACGTGCCATCTGCGCTTTTCAGTTGCCGACCCGGTCCCCGATAACCGACGATCTTGCCATTCCTGACAACCTGATGGCTGTATCCGCCCCTTACGATGCGGTGACCGTACTCGACCATGTTGGCGACGTGCGCCGTGTACTTGCCAGGTGTGACGATGGCTGCTGGTAGACCAGAGTTGTCCTTGCCCATGTGGATTTCAATGTCGAGAGCAAGCGCACCGGGAGGCAGAGCGTCACCAGCAGGAACGTCTGGGCGCTCAGGAGCGCGTTCCTGAATGGCGGCCTGGAAGATTGCTCCACCGGCCTTCAGACCATCACGGATGATCTTCGTTGCCTGGGTGGTCTTGAGTTCCGTCAGCTTCTGGTCGAGTTCCCTGAGACCTACGATTTGTGCTGTGAGTGCTGGTGGCATCTGTTGGGGGAAAGAATGTTCTGAAGGCATCCGCGATGATGCGTCTGCGCTTCCTGGTCATGCGTGGCATTTGCTGAGAGGAACGAGTCTTCCCAAAGTGCGACGGCATAAAGTCGCTGGGCTTTACAGACTGTTTGGGAGACTTGTAGCCGAATGTGATGAGGTAACTGGTCAGTTGCGCCAGCATGAACTCGTCGTGTTCGATCTTGTGTTCGTGGCGCTTGCGGAGCGCATGGAGCTGGCGCAGAGTCAGCGAGAAGAACTCGTCTGAATCAATGCCGAGGTCGTAACGTGCGAACGACCACCAGTACAACCACTGCTGCTCACTGGAAACTTCAGCCCGGTCTATGCGCCGGGCTGGGGAGGGGACTGAGTTGTGTCCAGCTCAGGTGTGGCTGCTTTCCACGCTTCCTGAATCTTCAATGCAACGGTGTAGAGCGCATCGATGGTGAGGAGACACTTGGCTTCCTCAAACATGATTTCCGGGTGGAACTTTCGCAGCGCGGCGGCGAAGACAATTTGCGTGTTGCTCAGATTCTGGTTCGGGAGCGCATACAGAAGGTTGACGTTGTGCCCCTGCGCGATGAGTGCCGCTTCAGCCTCAGCTAGGGCACCGAGGTCAAGACACAAGTTGTAAGTCTTGCCAGCGATGGTGACGGGAGTCTTCGGAAGGGTTGGGTCGGCGGGCGTTTGTGCGATCTTTTTGGACATAATGTTTCTTTTGGGGCGGAGCGGGACAAGGAGTCCCGCGCCTTCGATGAATTAGCTGCCAGCGGTAACGGTGTATGCGCCGTCCCACTCGATGGTGAAGGTGAACTCGGACGCTTTCGTGAGGCTGATGTCGAAGTTCGACTCGGTCACGATTCCCGACGCGGCGATGAGATCACCGGTCGTCGATTGACCGGCCTCGGTATCAACGGGAAGCTGAATCTTGAAGTCGTAGGCAACGCCCGCGACGTTCGCGGCGATCACCGCAAGCTGTCCCGCGTCACCGGGAACACGAATCGTGGTCAGGGTCGCGGAGCCATAATCAAGGATGGTGCCAAGCTTGCGCTTCACGCCACCGGAGCCAAAGCTCGTGACATCGACGGTGTCGCGCTTGCGACCGCTGAATTTCACATCCGTGACTTCACCGATAGTGGAAAATGTTTCGGTACCGGAAGTGCCAGTCACTTCACCGATGCTGATGACTGCACCGATGCCTGAGACCTGACCCTTTGTACCCGTATATGTAGACATAGGGGTCTCCTGAATGCTCCTGTGTCGAGCACAGGAGAGGGTTTAGGGGGTTTGGGGGATGCCGCTTACGCGGCGTAGAAGATGTAGAACTCGGCCATGGCTCGGAACTGGAGCAGGTCGTGATCGAAGAAGTCTGTGGACTGCATGTACATCGCGGCGAAGTTCTCGTCGGTGTAACCGCCGAGGGTCTGAATGACCGCTTCGCGGAGCGTTACCGCGCTGCTGTAGCTGGAGCCCCAGCAGTTGATTTCCACTCGCGCCTTCTGCATCCCGCGTGTCGAGAAGCTGGGCTGGCCCGTACCGCCGACGAACAGGTAAACGAGTGCCGGCAGCGTGGGATCAGTGGGCAGGACCGCTGGATACACGCGAGTACCGGCGAGACTGGTTATGGCTGCGGCGGTGGAAAGAACGCCAAAGAGAGAGGACTCGATCATTCGTTTGCGTTGAGTTCGTAGCAGAGGACCGTGACCCAGACATTTCCCTGCATGGGGTTCACGAGGGCCTCGATGTTGTAGGTGTGCGCGACGCCTGTAGTCGCTTCGGTGTAAATGACCCGCATGTTGGGCTGGATCACTACCGATGAGGTCCAGCGCATCGTGATCCGGTGCGTGACTTTGGAAATGAACTCGGCGGTCGAGTAGATAAGCTGCGACTGCTGGACATCGATGTTTGCCCAGCACTCATAGTCCTGAGTCCATGTCTGCACGAGCTGACCGAAGTCATCCTGCGTGGTGGTCTGGGACTGAATCGAAATCCTGCGATTTAGCTGTCCGATGCTCGTCATTAGCGGTACTCGATGATGTGAAATGCGTGCATATCGAGCAGCGCATCGGCGGCTGTCGGAACATTTCTCAGGGCGAGATCTGAAACTGTTTCCCGGTGCTGGTACCAGTGCCCGATGAGCAGGAGCATGGCCTGCTGAATCGAGAGCGGACAGGTCCCCGCGTAATAGTCGAGGGTGCAATTCAAGCCTGCGGAGCCGGACGGAAACGTCAGGACGCCATCGGCGAACGTGTATGAGGGCGTGTGGCCTTCACCGTCAACCAGAGACGTGATCGCCGTGACCGGCGTTTGTGCCGGGGTGTACGAATATGGCGCGCTGGACGGGACGGTGAACGTCTCCCCCGTCACGGCCTTTACGTAGGACCCAGCCACGAATGTGATAACCACGGAGCCGGGGATGTAATTGTTGAGGATCGGCCAGAACATTCCCTGCGCCGGGGTGATGCGTGCCGGTTCGCAAGTCGTATCGACGTTGTAGGCGTCGGTCGGGAGCGTCTGCTGCTCAGCGTTGTTGTCGAGGTAGGTGATGCCGGTGACGGCGAGAGTCCTGGGGTAGGGCAATTGGAGCGTGACCTGATCCCAATACCATGTGCCGTACGGCCATGTGTATCGCTCGGAGGGGTTGCGCGTCGCTTCAAGCTTCCCGTAAAGAGGGAAGAAGTCCAGCGTTCGCATCCACGTCTGATTGAAAAAGGCTCTTCTGGTGCGGCGCTCCGCATATTCGCGTGCTGCGACGATGAGTGCGGTGATCAGCGTGTCGTCGTCATCGAAGTCCACACGGAGATGGAGCTTCGCCTGGTCGAGCGTCACCGGCTCCGCGATGGGCGGAGTCACAATTTGGGTTGAAAGGATCATTCAGACTCGGGAGGTGTGCGAGGCGCGGCGTAAACCGCGCCTCCTTGGTTGGGGTGTGGTTAGCTGATCTTGATCGAGATGAGCGGATGCGTTCCCGCATCTGTGCTCACGCCACCGACACGGCAGAAGCCGACGAAGCCGGTCTCGTATCCTGCGGCATACAGTTCGTTGAGGCGCAGAATGCCGATACCTGGATTCTGCTGACGGAACGTGTAGCCTTCCTTGAAGTTGCCGAACAGCACCGGGTAGTTGCCGGTGGCGACAGCCGGAAGCTGCGTGACGAGCTTCACAGGGTAGCCGAGGATGGAGCCGACGAAGCCTAGTGAAGCATTACCCCAGTTCGGAAGGAACAGAGGACGACCGTTGGAGTCTGTCAGGCCGATGACCTTCGCGAGGGTCGCGTTGGACATTGCCCACGCAGCATTAAGCTGATAAGCCGGATCGAGGGTGCCGATAGCTGAGGCGAAGTCGATGTAGCTGATTTCGTTCGTTGTCGCTGAGGACACGAATGTCGCGTTGGCTTCGGTATTCAGAGATGCGATGTTGCCGCTGTCACCGGCGAGGATGAGGGCGGAGACGCCACGGAAGAAACGTTGCAGGAAGCGGTCACGAAGCCAGGTCTCAACATCGAAGCCAGCATCCGTGAGGAAGCCGTTATCGACCTTGACGACTCCGGTGGTGTAGTTGTCCACCTGGAGGGTGACGCCAGAGAGAGTTGGATCAACTTCGCCGGCAGCCGTGCCGACCGTGACGGACTGCAGGCTGTTGCTGGTGTCGTTGTCGAGCACCATCTTGATGGGGTTTCCGTGATCGGTCTTGATGACGTTTACCAGGTCGTAAATCTGTCCGTAAGACTTCTGCGCTTCGACGACTGCGGGATTGAAGCCGATGGGGATGGCCACACCGGAACCAGCAACCGTGAGGTCACGAGTTTCGACCTTGCCGGTTGCCATGTATGCGCGGAGAGAGGCGGCCTGTTGAGCCTTGCGAACTTCTGCGCGCTCTTCGGGGTCGTTGGACTCGGAAGGGTTGGGACGGGGCTGATTGACGGGGTTGCGAAGAGAAGAACGGTGTTCTTCGATTGCCTGAAGACGGGCAATGTCACCGTCTACGAGTGCAACTTCGGCAGTGAGCGCGTCGAATTGACTGCGCTGTTCGGCGGAGATGGTTTCACCCGCCACGATGACCGAAGCATCGGTCATGAGCTTATTACGCTTCTCAGTAAGCTGAGAGATATTCATAGGGTTGTCCTTTGTGCGCGGAGAGGCGGCACGGGAGGGGATTGGGTGTTGCGAGGACAAGCCACACTGCGGCGGGCAGGGACTTTCTTTACGGCGGGCGAGCAGCCATCGAAGGCAGCACCGGGAGGCGCCTCGCCTGCAAGACTTGTTTGTTAACTCAGAGACAGAAGAGTCAGACGCATGTACATACGGTCGCGTTCTGATACTGAACGAGTGGCGAATTCACCCTGGGGATCGGCAGAGCAGATGCCATGGGCGCCGGATGCACACTGAGAGCAGTTGCATTCGCAAAGGTCGTCATCATCGTGCATGTCGCCGAGAGAGCGGAGCGACTGGGGTTCTGCCAATATGCGGGAGCGAATCTCCGCTGGCATCGATGCCGGAAGACTGTGAACCTGAGAGGTCGCGGCGGGATAGGCCGGATACGTTACGGGAGAGACATCGAGAAGAGAATCGAACTCCAGAATGCGCCGTGTCACGGTGCCGTCCTGGTTGTCGGTCCACTGGTCACGTTTGCAGATGAAAGCAAAGCTGGACTGCGTTACATCCTTACGGCGCATGGAAACCATGAGGTCTTTTGCGAGACTAGTGGCCGGTGGAGTGACCACGTAGGCCAGTCCGGTGGCGTCGCATGAAAGCTGCAAGGTGCCAGCCGTGGTGCGCCCGAGAACATGGTCGGGGTTGTGATTCCACAATGCGCGAACGTCTGGATTCGACGCGAGAACGTTGTCAAACGCGGTGGGATCGATAATCTCTGTCCATCCGCCCTGATCTTCGCTGGCAGTGTTGAACACTGCTGCATATCCGGTGATCCGGGGATCTTCGTCCTCAGCGGATACGCGGAACTCATGCGTAACTTGGCGGGTTTCAACTGCCTGATTCATTGGTGCTCCTGATGGCTACGGTCGCCCCGGCTTCGCGGAAGATGCCGATGTGCAATGAGCGCAGCGCCTTATTTAGCTCCACGGACGCGGCCTGTTCTTTTGTTTCTGGTGTCCAGTCCTTGGCGCGGGAAGCTGCGGCCTTGATGAGGTCCTTGATGACCTTGTCAGCCGGGTTCCAGTCGTCGGGAAGATTGAATTGACTCCTCGCCTCGGTAAGCACTAGCGAGCTGATGGATTCAAGCACGGGCGCGAAGATCGGCGTCAGTGTCTCCGCATCTCGCTTGCTCCGTGACGAGGCGCGGCCAACAGCATCGACGAACAGCTTCGAATACGCTGGAATATAGGCGTCGAACAGATTGCGTTCTGCCGGGGTCACTGGCGGATTATCGGTATCAATCGGCTGATCCTGAATGGATTCGGTGTCGAGAAGCCGTGCGGCATTCTGCATGTTCACGGGTGCCCAGTAGATGTCGCCTTCGGGACCGATGGGATTCTCACCGAGCTTTTCGAGCACGATATTCGTGGAATAGAAGCCCCACTGCTTGCCGACTGCGAATCCTGTCATGGTCGTGGCGAAGTCGCCGCGCAGTCGTTCGCTCACGTCGAACTCCACGAACATGGAGTTGTCCTGGGGCAGCAGCTTTCGCTGGATCTCACGCTCGATGCGGACGAGATACGGGCGCAGCGTGTCGGTGACGTAGCTGAGATTTTCCTGCTCGGCGCTCGCCTTGGACTGTCTGGTGGTGTCACCAGCTTTACTGGGCGGGATGCGAAACAATGCTGCAATATCGGTGCGGCTGAACTGGCGAGTCTCCAGAAACTGACTGTCTTCGGGGGACAACGCAAGCGGAGTGTAGTTCCAATCGTTCGGCAACACACTGACGCGGCCCTGATTCTCTGCGGAGTTGGCTTGTTCCCACCACGACCGCATGTTGTTCATGTCTTTATCGCTGACCAGGCCGGTCGGCGTGAGAATGCCGCCGGGCCGGGATGAATTGCCGAAGAACTTGCCGCCATACTTGGTGGCTGCGATAGCGAGCCCGATGTCGTTGCGTGCCTGGGCAATCGGCGACAGACCCTTGAGGCCGTCCCATCCCCATAGAGGGAAGTGCAGCATGTCGGCAGCTTTGATAATGCGAGTCTGACCGTCCTTCACGCCGACGCGGGTGCGATAGGCCAGAGCGCCGTTAGGCATACGGACTGGTTCGGTAATGCGGGGGTCGAGCGGGTAGAGCCCAACAGGTGTTCCCTCTTTGTTACGGAGAATCTCGGCGTACGCGTTGCCGGTCAGGGCCATGCACCCGGCAATCTGTTCCCACACTGTGGAGGCCGACATCTCGTTGTTTGGCTCAAGGGAGAGCATCCGCCAAAGTGGATCGTCTACTGCTTCCTGGCGTCCCTTCGGAAGCCGCTTATAAAGGCGCAGCGTCATGTCGCCAACGTCTTCGGCGATGGTGCGAACGCACACATAAACCGTCAGGTGACGAGCAGCGATGGTCTCGTTGATCGGCTCACCCGCGCCGGTCGTGTGCGTATTGCTGAGCACATCCCACGCGGCGGAGAACAGGCCAGCCGGATTAGCTGTGAGGTCTCTACGCTCGGGTCGAGGGAGGTTGAGCGCGATGAGTTCACGGTCGAAAAGGGGCATCTATTAACTCGTTAAAGAAAGAAAGGCGCGAAGCTGCTCCACTGGACAACGGGTGCCACGGAGGCGCGGGCAAGAGCCATCATCAAAGCCACAGCAGGATCAATCTTCTGTTCGGGCTTCTCTTTGTCTGGCTGGATGAGGTTTCCAAAGTGCTTCGCGATGACGTTGGAAATGCCGTATTGCAACACGGGATCACCGTTGTGGTGAATCCGCTGGTTGTACGTGAGTTCTTCGAGCAGCCGCATGGGAGCGGAGAGGTGCGAAGCTCTCTGAGGAATCTCGACCATGTTGGTGCCGCTCGATAGCTGTGGCGTGAGCGACTGAACGAAGAATTCCCCACCCCACATCGGGTCGAATGCAATCTCCTGCACTTTGAACCGCTGGCAGTGGGCGAGGATCAACTGTTCAATGTCGGCATACGAGATGGTGTTGCCCTCGGTGACGTGGATCAGCCCGCGCGCGTGCCACTGCGTATATATCGGGTTGTTGGCGACGGCCTCTTCAGGCACGAAGCAGTCAGTGAATCCGAAGTAGTGGAGATGTCCGTCAATGGTCTTGCGGAACACGATGGCGATGGCGGTGAGGTCCAGCTTCGAAGCCAGATCCACGCCCAGCCAACACTCCTGCCCGTCAAACTGATCCAGCTTGATGGCGTCGGTGCAGCTCCGCCACTTCTCTGGCGAGTAGTAGGATTTTGCAGCCGCAACCGTTAAATCGAGATGCTTCGTAGCGAACGATGCATATTTCTCTGGATTGTTGATGGCGGTCTGCTGTTGCGCCTTGAGGAAGTCCATCGTGACCGAAACACCCGCGTTGGGGTTCGCCATGAGGAGTGCCTGTTCTGATTTCCAGTCCACGCCGTCATCGACAGTGAAGATGACAACGAACAATTCCTCGTCGGCAGCGGTGCCATTGAGGACCTTCTCCGCCTCAAGCTGAAGCTGTCGGCAGGGGTTCTCGGTACCAAAGCCGGCGGTCGAAACACTGATGAGGAGAGGTTGTTCACGTGCGCCGGTACCGGTTTGAAAAGACTCATACAGGCTGAGGTCCTTGCACTGGTGCGTCTCATCGAGAACCGCGAACGAGACATTGCTGCCGTCTTTCGGCTTCCCGATGACCGGGAGAGCCTTGCTGTTCGTTTCAGGAACAACGATGGATGCCGCGTTGACTTCACAGCCGGTGAACTCCCGAAGCGAGGGAGCCTGTATTAGCATCTGCTGTGCGGCGGAAAATATCTCCTTCGCCTGATTCAGATTGCTGGCACCGCAATAACACTCAGCGCCCGTCTCGCCATCGAAGATCAGATGAACGACGAGGAGAGCGGCGGCGAGTAAAGACTTGCCCTGCTTGCGTGGGATTACAAACGTTGCACGGCGATATTTGCGGGTGCCGTCTGCTTTACGCTTCCATCCATATAGAGAGCACACCAGCCAGCACTGCCAATGCTCCAGAACGAGATGTTGACCGCGAGCGGCCCACTTGCCCTTGACGTGCTTGAATCCCTGAATGATCTTGCAGACCCGCTCCGCCTGAGCTTCGTCATAGAAGTACGGGAAGTCTGGGTCTGGTTGGCGTTGAAAGTGCTCGGCTGTGCGCTGGCACGCTAATCTAATTTGCTGGCAGGCCTGAATTTCACCCTTGAGGACTTGTTCGACATAGCTATTGGCTTTCTGGGTGAACGTCATTCGGAGTGCATACGGCTGTGACCAGTGGCGTCGGTTTCAATAACGATGCCCAGTCATCTTGTGTCTTTTCTCTCTGTGGGACAGCGATCCGTGAACGAGCAAGCGGTGTCATGCCGAGTTGCTGTAGCGATGTGAGCAACAGATTCTGCTCCAATGCCTTGATAGTTTCGGCTCTCAACTTCTCGATCAGTCGGCAGACCATTTCCAGAACGATGCGGTCACTGCCGAACAACACATCAGGTGGGCAGTGGTCGGCTATTTCGTGCCAGATTGACTTCTGAATGTTGGTGAGGTGGTCGGGCGGGGTACCGAGCGCCTGAGTGGGTGTGGGTTCTGAGCATCGGCCTGCATAGCGTCCCGGCTTCGCATCGAGTGCCCCAGTGAGCGCAAGTTCAGTTGTAGTTTTCCGTGTTGCGCCTTTAACGTTGGGCATTCGTTTCCACTGTTCCCGCCCTCTAGCGGGTCTAATATAGGACAAGAGCATTGATGTGAAACCTTCGGACTGCCGACCGACGAGCCATGCAAGATCTCATTAGTTTTGTACAGACCCATGCAAAGACAAAGCGCGAAGATCTTGCAGGCGAAGTCCTTGCCTTAGTACTCCGCGAGCAGCCCGGACAGATGGTGCTTCGGCGTCTTGTCTTAGGCTCCGAAGCAGCCGAGGAAGCCATAGAGGTGATCACACAGCGGACTGCCGCAGGATGTGTGCCGGATATTCACCTAGTGCACCACGGAAAGACAATTGGACTATTAGAACTTAAGTTGTGGGCCTCGCTCACTGTCCACCAACTCTCTGGCAGATACTTCGACGTCGCCCCGGTGGTTCTGTTCGTCGTTCCCGAAGAGAGATTGCCTTCCCTCGCTGAGGAGCTCTCCGCGCTCATCTCCAAACATTCCCTTGTACTTCTGTCTTGGACTAGACTTCTAGCGATGTTAGAGAAGGCTGAAGAGGGCTCGGATAGGCGCGATAGGCGACTTTACGTTGGCGCTCTCGAACACCTGAAGGAGTTCTGCAACGTGATAGAGCAAGAGCGTTTTGATCCTTTCACCGCTGACCAGTTGCGCACTCCAATTGAGGATGTATCTGCTCAGCATCTTGTATGGCTTACTCGCGAGGTGATCACATCGGCAGTGGCGGCGCAAGTGATTAGCGAGGCAGGAAGACTAGGAGCTGGTTTCGACAGCTTTTTCTACTACGGACAGAACGTGATGCTGGGTACTTTTCATGGTTGGTTGGGCTATTGGCCTCATGCTTGGAAGCGATTTGCGGCACACGGTCCACTGTGGATCCAGTTTTACGGGCGAGATGCAAACGCGATCCTAGGGTCCGGGTCCTTCACCGATGGCCTAAAGGTAATGGGCAATGACGTAGCATTTCCCCTTTTTCCATCGTCGAAGGGGCCGTTCTCTTCGCAAGAGGAAGAGGTGAATCAGGTTGCCGCCGCCGTTGGCGAGCTGGTTCAGCGTTTACGGCAGGCTCAGGTCAATCCCACTTCACTGTGATGGATCGATCCCAACGATGATTTGCGGTTGTCGAATAGTCGATATACGCGTCGATCAAGGCTAGCTCACCGGTGGTCTTGCGGGTTGCGCCTCGTACATTGGGCATTCGTTTCTGGGGTTTACCTCTCTTGAGCGGGTCTGATATAAGACAAAATCATTGATGTGAAGCATCCGGGTGGCCGACCGCAGAGAAATTACCGAAGATGATCCTTGGGTTTCCAGCGAGGGGCAGATCAGTGGCTGATATTAATGCGAATGCTAAGTCGCCTGAAGAAGAGAATGCTGAATCGGCCGTCATTGAAAATTCCAAGTGGGTGGACGGTGTTCTGTGGTCCATGTTGCTTGCCGCGACAGCCATAATCTTGCTCAAACTGATCGGGAAACAAGATTTCAAGTGGCAGGATGTTGAATTAAACACTTCCCAAGCATGGGTGGTGTTCTCGATTTTGACGCTAGCGCATTTCTACGCAGCCGTCTTGCTCTTGAAATCCATCCGGCGTGTCTGGCAATTGTCAGATCGCTTGAGCAGGAGCAGGCTGTTCGGGAAGATTACGTCCACCGGTGGCATTTTTGTCAGGGGGCTCGTGGCGCGTACCGAATGCCGCCAGACGTGGTTTCTTTCGGTGAGCTACGAGATGGACCATCACGACCCAAGCGCGTGGTTTGCACAATTCTCGGTACCTCTTTTAATCACAGCAATAACGCCGTTTGCGATTCGCAGAACATCACTGCGGTTTTTTCTACTGGGCGTTGTGCTCGGGGAGATCAACTGGATTATTGGCAGTCATTGGATAATTGCTCTTAGCGACCTTTCTACGGAGTCTCACTCTAACGACTGGAGCAAAAATGCTGAAGGGAGTGAGGGATCGCTTTACTTCCGTAAATTGGATCGGGCCGGAATAAGGATGATTGGTATCCAGAGTGGTGGGAATTCCTTCGACAATGTGGAACCCCTTGTCTTGCCACTGTGGTTTACCCTAAATTGCATTTTGAAGACGGTGACTTTTCCATTCCGCATTGCCTTATTCTGTTATTACGGTTTACGGCGAAGTCGCGCGAAGTGAGTGACCACATAAACGGGTGGGTCTGATATAAGACCAATGTTTGATGTGAAGCTTCCGTAGGGCCGACCTGATGATGAATTGCACCCAGGATCAGAACTCGGAGCACACCTGGCGTCGCCCATGAGGAACGATGAGCAAGCTAGTGTTCGGGTGTCTTATCGCCTGCGGAGTGTTTGTAGCCATTGCCGTCGGCCTGATGCTATCTCAGAATCAACCGAGTCCTGTACAGGATGAATCAGCCCTAGCCGTTGTTGCCCCCAATCGCGATATTTCCGCAGAGTACTGGGCTCGATTCGAGGCTCTTAGGCAACATGACCGTAAGCTGCATGATCAGATCGCTGCATTAGAGGAGAACAACAGGAAGTTTGACGGTCCAGAATACAACCCCTGTCTCGCGGACGCTGAAGGCGGCGTGGGTAGGTGTGTTTCAGAACAGGCGTGGACGTTGGAATCTCTGCACAGGTTGTTGACTGACGCAATCGTGACAGAGCGGGCCGCCTTGGAAAGCAGAGAATTCTACCGGACGTGGCTGATAGGACAACAGAAAACTCTATTGGCGCACGGCGGCGACATTCTGCCTACGAACAACATGTTGCAAAAGGTGGCCGAGGACAACGCGGCAATACAGCAAACGCTGCGCCAGTCGGAGTCAACATTGGATGTCACCGACACCAAATACATCCAGGCCATGCTTTCCGGGGTAGTCGTGAACTCAAAGGCACAGCTACGAGCCGTACCGGAGACCATCCGCGATCCGGAAAAGATGCATCGATGCGTGGAGGCCATAGCCGCAGCGAGAACGTACGTGCTCCCGACGGCCCCCGCTGGTTCGGGAAGCTTAAGCGATGAGCAGAGACGCGAGACCCCAGGGTATGGGGAAGAAGGGCAGCGACTGGCTGGCGATTGGGCGCGTATGAACGCAGCCGAGTCAGCTGCCTGCGGGTTTGGAACAGCGCTTTGGCGGTAAAGGACAAAGATGTCGACGGCCCAGATTCGCTGCGAGAGAAGCTGGTGAAACTCCTGGTTCTTGCCGCGGATCGATCCTAAATGTGGATTAACGGTTGTGCAAAAGTTGATGCACGCGCCGGTTTCGATTGCCGCTGGGTTGGCAGCTTTCGACCCCCATACCCAGACCTGTGCGCTAACGGATATAATGCGGTAACCATTGACATCAAAGGGGGAAGCCATGACGGAGTTGCAGGGCCCGTCTATCTTCACGCCGCTTCATCGTATGGTAGCGCTCATAGAGCGTTTCCCATGGGTTGCAAGAATATACTTCTTGCTGGTTATGGTCTTTCTGGCCGTACTGATTTGGACGTCGACACGACAGGGTCCCAATCCACTTCCTGACAATGATCTTCATAGCAAACTATTCACGCTGTGCGCCGACGGACTGAAAACAGTTCTTGGGGCACTCTTGGGTTCGCTCTCCCTAGCTGCGGAGTCGATGTGGCGAACGCCGCACGCGGCGGCCAGCCAAACACCTCAGGCGCAACTGCCGCCGAACCTCTAGACGAAGTTGTTTGCGCTTGGTGCGCAGTCAGCGTCACTCGCCTCTATTTGTCCTGTTGCTGTGACACGACTTGCACAATGACATGCAGTTGCTCTCTACGAGCTTCAGTTCTGGGTGCTGGGCAACCTTTGCGATGTGGTGGACTTCTTCGGTCGCCGTGATTCTGCCTGATGCCGGACAATCGACGCAGAGCGGATGCTTAAGGACGTATGCCTTGCGGAACTTCAGCCATTGATAGTCGTACCCACGCTGGTTGGCGTTGAGTCGATTCTCGCCGGGCTTCTGATCCTGATGCCTGTCACAATATCCGGTGCCAGCGCTAATGAGTGTCGGGCATCCGGCTGTTTTGCACGGCTGCTGACAACGTCGGGGCATTACACGCCTGCTGGAACATGGATGGCGTCGTCAGACTCGCGTGCTTTGAGAAGTGCGGCGAGTTTCTCAGCTTCGTCTTGTGTCGCGACGATGATCCTGCCGATCGGTAGCTGTACCGCCCATGTTGATTCGAATTCGATTACTTTTGGGTTCATTGAAGCCACTGTTCAGCGATCTGTCGCGCAACAAATTCCATCATGCGGGGTGGAACGCTCATCCCCACTATGTAGGCGCCCATGTTGGGTGATTTGAATGTGTAATCTTCAGGAAAAGTGCTGATCCTGATCAGCTCTCTGAGTGAGAGCTTTCTGCATTCGTCCCAATGGGAGAGGGTCGAGCGAGCGCAGCTGGTGATGGTGTTTGCCGGTTGGGAGCCGTCGAGTCGGATGTGATTGAAGAGGCTGTCACTATAGCCAAGCCGAACTCTGGTGTCTCCAAAGTTCTGTCCTGGAACTGTGTCAGGCCACCATTTCACGGTGCATGGCGCTGGCTTCGTCTCGATCAGTTCGTCTGGCGTGAGAATCTGGATGTCGGCACAAGCATCTGCTGCTGAAATCCACGGCATTGACGGTGCCAGGACTAGGCGCGGAGCTTGGATGTCATCTCGGATTGCACAGATGAATATCCGCTCGCGCCGCTGCGGCACGCCGCAATCGGCGGCGTTGATGAGGAACACCTGCGGTCTGTATCCAATTGCTTTGAATTCATCGCAGATGAGCTTGACGTATCCGATGGCTCGACCCTTGCTGATGCCGCTCACGTTTTCGGCGATGGCGACCTTGGGTTGCAGCCGCTCGACGAGAGCCAGGTAGTCAAAGAACAGGTCCGACAGAACTTGTGTGGCCTGGCCTTCTCGGAAGCGTTTGAGCTTGCCCCATGCCTTCTCACGCTGCCCAGATGTGGAGAACGTGGAGCACGGCGGAGAGCTATCGAGGACGTCGAGGTGGAAGAGCTCCTCTGGGAGATCAGCGGTGACCAAATCGGCTATAGGGCACTTGAAGAAATATTTGGGATTGAGGTTGAGTTCGTAATGTGAACGCATCTGCGCGTCGATATCGTTGGCTGCAATGACCTCATAGCCCGCCAACTTGTAGCCCATGGAGCTTCCGCCGCCACATGCGAACGCGGAGAACACGCGGAGTCCATTCGGTTGAACGTCTTTCAGGTCTGACAGAAGCCAGGAATAGGGATTCGATTGGGACATCTATTTCTTGTGGCAGCTAAAGGGAAATTTGCAGCGGGGACAGATGTGGTCGAACTGCATCTCGTCAATGTCAATCTCCCGGCTGGTTTGCCTGTAGGAGCGATCTTTGGTTGCTTTGGCAAGCGACAGCCTGCTGTGCGCCGGGTCTTGGGGAGGAGTGGTATTTGGAGTCATATGTGAGTTCAATCGTGTGGTGCCGAACGGCGACCTGTGGCTAGAAAATGCGAAAACTCGTTTTTCGAGTGCTCTAGTGGAGCGAGAATGGTCGCACTGGAATGGCTGCGACGCGAGCGACTGGCTCATGGAATCGCCAGCTAGCGATAATTGCTGCGGCGATGGGGTTGCCCATGGCGGCAGCGAGGATCATCTCCGCGGCAGGAGAGCAGGAAATGCCTCGAAGTGTGATCGTGGGTTTCATTGGAACTACCGGGCCAGCTTGTAGAGTTCTGGCCCTTTGTTTCGGGCGGGAATGAAGTGTTGCGGCGAGGGCGATGCGGAGGGATTTCTACGTGCTCTATCTTTCTAGTCGTGGCCGGTTGCTGACCACGTAATTGGCTAGTATCGGTGTTTTTAGGGTGATGAATGTGCCGCAGGCACATTTATTTTGCTAGGAGACGCCCCAACATTAACGCTGCTGCTGTATACGGGTGAACGTGCGGAGTTCCCGCCCAGAGAGGCCGTCGGCGGTGGTGGATGATGAGAAGAGATGGATATTGCGGCTGAAGCTGTAATCGCCACACTTGAGGATGTATCCGACGCCGTCGCCCAGCGTGCCGTCGAATTGATTCGCAAGTGCCCCTGCCACACCTGTAGCGGCCTTCCACGCGGCTTCAATCGTGCCTGGAGGGATTTCTTTAGCCGCTACGATGGCAACGTGACTGTGCGGCTGTGGTGAGGGTTCTGTGCCACGGATATAGCCAACCGTGAGATGAGAGTCTTCCTGGAGATTCTTGACGAAGGAATCGAACGCAGTATCGTGCTCAAGGCGGGAAACGGGCCTTCCGGCGTGGGTCAAATGTGCAATTGTCTGGATTGGCAAGGTGTAGGTGAGATGATCGGCAATCTGCCGATTGTGGTCATAGGTGCTTGGGGCGGTCATACAAATCCCTCAGTGAATCAGGTCTTGCAGTGGATCTTCGATTCTGTGGCGCGATCCCGGCTCTGGCTGCCGAGGATCGCTTGTTTACGTTACGGAAAAGCGCCGCGCAAATGAATGAGGGAAGAATCAAATCATTCAGGAGAGAGAGAACAGCAGAGGATAGTAACTCCGAATGCTTGCCGTCTGCTAGAGACACTGATATCCCTATCCGTCACTACCGGACTTCCAGCTTCTTTCGTTGAGTCATCGTTTTTCAGAATCCTCAACTGCCCGTTGCGGCGAATGTCCCAAGCCAACCCGGAAGATGGCTATATTTCGATGATAGCGATGAACGATTTCTGTCCAAAGCAGGTCGGCAGGATAATCGCATCATCTGTATTTAATTAGTATGGATCGTTCGCGAAAAAGAGTTCCGTAAAAGTGACGTCATTTCCGCCTCTCTTAGGAGTCCACGAAGGGCTTGAAACACAGGGCACAATTTTCGCATTGCGGGGCATCCACAGCGCGTGTTTGACACCACCAGACGCCGTGATTATTCTAAAGTTGCCAGCTCAGCAACAGAGCGGCAGGGGGGCTTGGCAGCGTATCCGCCGAGCAAAGGGCTGTGAATGGACCAGCTAATTACCCCGCGTAACACCCCCGGTTGTTCCGGGGTGATTACAACCAACGACAACTGATTGCGCCAGCGCCAGGCTGATCCTCTTGGTCGCCTTGCATGGCTCCGTGTGTCGTGTCCATGCACGGCCCGAAGGAGGGGTCTCGTTGTGAAAACGAATAAGCCAGTTTTTGAATTGGAAGACAATATCGAAGATGTCGGATTCATGCCGACGCAGAGCGGTACGAAGCAGAAGGAACCACTCTACACAGCGATTGCCGAGAAGTTGAGCAAGCAGAAGCCGGGTGGCAAGGGCTTCCTCGTGCCACTCTCGATGGCGAAGCTGCGTAAGAAGAAGTCCCTAAATGACCCGACTCTCACAGACTTCGCGGGGAATATCAAAGCCGCTCTTGACAAAAAGGACGATGGCAGGTGGAAGGGGAAATATGAGTGCAAACCTGCCGCCAGTGATGAGCCGCAGGTCCTGATCCGGCTGAAGAAGGAGGCTCCTCCGAAGGAAGCGGACAGCGAGTGAGCCATGCGGGATACAGATGTCCTCACTCTCTCTGAGGCAGCGGCCTTGCTCAGATGCCATCCGCGAACGCTGCGGAAGATGGCTGCTGACAGCAAGATTCCCGCTAGGCGAGTCGGAAAGCTGTGGCGATTCTCTCGCACGAAGCTGACCGATTGGCTCTCACGCAGCTCTAGCTGAGAAAGGATGTAAGGCATGGAATCGGAAATCGTCGAAGTAACGCGCATGAAAGATGCTTTGCCGCACCTTGCGGCAGGGAAAGTCGTGACTCTTTACCTGACGGATGCAAGACAAGCAGCCGTCATTAACGCGATGGGTCGATTAGAGGATGAAGCCAGACTTGATGTCGCTGAAGACGGGAGGCTCTACATCCTTCTGCAACTTCGTCTGTACAAGGACGACCTAGCAACAGGCGATCAACCATAAACACGAAGGCCCGGAGAGGATCGCTCTCCGGGCCTTTCGTCTGTCTGAATGTTCTGATCTACCAGGCTACAGCAGCTAGTCTCTCCTGTGTCGATGTGGCGCTCTGTGGCCTGAGGTAGCGCATGGTGCTCTCGATGTCAGCATGACCGGCATATGCTTGGACTGTGCTCAGATCGAACCCGTTCCTGAGCAGCGTAGTCAGATACGTTCTGCGGAACCGATGCAGTGTGAACTGTTCACATTCACGATTGTCGCTCAGGCACCCCTCGCAGCGTCCACAGTTGAGTCCGGCCTGTTTCGCCAGCCTCTTGAGAGTCCGTAGCAATTTCCTGTTCGGCTGATTGCCGCTGGTGGCGAGAATCAACGACTGTTGCGGATGACTGGTGCGCCATGCCTCCAGAGCCGTAATCACATCCTGTGGAATCGGAACCTCTCGTTGTTCCTGATCCTTGACTGTGAATTCCCAACGAGGTTTGCTCTGGACACGGAATGTCTTCTCAGCCTCGTTGATGTCAGAGAATTCGGCGTATTGAAGTTCCTGATCCCGTAATCCGAGCTTCCATGCCATGAGGATCACCAGCGTCATGTAGTCGTCAGCCTGACCGAGTAAGGAACTGATCGTGTCGCGGTCATAGATCGTGGGGAGCGTCTTCTCGTACTTCGGCCTCATGGGGAGCATCTTCCCATGGATGCCAGCCGAGCGCAGCCATGAACAGAGGCGCTGGTGTTTGTTCGCTATCGTCCGGGGAGAGCAGCCGCGTTTACGAAGTGCCGCATGGAACTTGAGGAAGTCTTCACGGCAGATCTCATCCACGTAGGTCTTGCGAATCACCCGCATGAATTCGCCAGAGACGAGCCGCGCCTGAGAAGCAGCCTCATTGAGTTGAGCGCCCTCCTTCTCAGTAATGTAGGCGTTCGCCGTGGAGCGAAGAGTTTTGCGATCATCTGTGACCGTGACCGTCACCGTCACGCCATGCGCCTCAGCAGCTTTCTGAACCTGCGTAACGCTGGTCTTCTTCTCTTCCTGCCGTCGCTGACGATCAGCCACATCAGCACTGTTGGGTTCGACCGTTTGATAGTGAGCTTGACGGCCTTCATAAAACCTGAGCTGATAAAGCGCACTATCGAATCTGATCTGCTTTTCTCCGATCTGTGCATAGCCTGGGCGGATACGGCCGTTGTTGCCGTATGCCGCCGGGAACCTCTGCCATCTCCCTTCATGCTTGGCCCTGAGCATCACCGTCACTGTTCTCATGCCGGGTTCGCCTCCTGGAGCCATTATTGCATGACCACGCGCATGACCACACAAGACAAACCGCATAAACATTGACGAAAATAAACAAAAGATGCGAATCCCTCCCTCTCCGCCAGACCTTTAGGTTCATTGCTCTCGAGCGTTGTTACGCTCACCCGCTCGGCCCATGATCCGCGGGGCGATCCGCAGTCCCGACCATATCGAGAGCCGGCGATCGAGGTCAAATCGGCCAACCACACGTACCTCGCAGAGCCAACCCGGTTCGCCCATCAAGCGATTCGCTCCCCCCATCAGCAGGATGATTATCGGGAAACGCCCAAGTCACCCGGAGCGTTTCTCGCCCACGGCAATGCGCCAAGGCGCTCATCGAGAACATTGGGACAGCGAAATCCAGGGTTCCGGGCGAGTCACCGGCATCCCGGACGTTTCGGGGCCGAGCACCCCGCCACCGGGCCCCAGTGGGCCAAACTTCCGGATGCCGGCAATCCGCCCGGAGCTCATGCTTTTCTCATAACGATTCGCGGGGTGCGCACATTTCGGGCTCAACCCCTGCATCGCGATGACACTTACCTGCGACGGAAATCGATGGTTCGACTAGGTACCCGGCAAACAAGTTTCAACCCGCAAGGCCGCCGGCCACCCTTGTTTTACGCTTTCCATCGCGTTATTCATTGCGAAAACCAGGAAAGTATGATTAGGTAGTCTCTATCCCCCGTAACAAGTCACGAGTGTGCTCTTACGCTCGGTCGCAGAGTTAAGCCCGTTCGCTCTGCTACCCGTGCGGAAGCTTCACATACTTTCGCGTGGAATTGAAAACGGAATGCCTCATTTCCCTCTGTATGTGTTGGTCGCAGGGAACTGCCACTTTCCCCAGGATTGAGCCGTTTTCCTTCCGGCGAGACAGCGAACTGTCGATAGATCTAATGATTACCCAAGCACGGGCGTCGAAATCGATGAAGCGGGATTTTGCCACCCTTTCGAGAGGATTACT
>Ga0206852_1102_pt1 | contig 19926 bp, 16 predicted proteins | sample Alteio_BWOrgCont_14_FD_152849 | JGI IMG/M metagenome (GOLD analysis project Ga0206852, IMG submission 152849) | Enriched cells from forest soil in Barre Woods Harvard Forest LTER site, Petersham, Massachusetts, United States -... | ecosystem: Environmental > Terrestrial > Soil > Temperate forest >... | reverse complement strand
GGTCGATTTACCGGTTCCTCGAGGTCCAAAAAGGAAGAAGCTTTGCTTAGGGGGGTCAAAACAACGTTGAATAATAGCCATAAAGTCCTCATTTTGGCATCGCTAATGCCATTTTGATGATCATTATGGCATTAGTGATGCCATTTTGCGAGCCTGTTCTGTGATGATTTTGATGCTGTTTTGCTTAAGAACCCAAAGGTGTCAGAGCAATCTGGTCTGACACCACACTTCTATATTTTATTCGCCTCAGCTCCAATAGTGATCCCTACCTCATCGCCCACTTCAGGCAAGAACGCTGTAATGCCAAAATCAGAGCGCTTGAGTTGAGTGGTGGCTGTGAAGCCGGCTGTCATTTTATTGCTGAGAAGATTGGGGGCTAATTTATTCAGTGTTACTTTTAGAGTAATGGGTTTAGAAATGCCGTGCAGTGTTAATAGGCCATCAACAAGGGCTGTGTTTTTGCCCGTCAGTTTCACTTTAGTGCTCACAAAACTGGCTAGTGAAAATTGAGCTGTGTCAAAGAACAAGGCGCTGCTCAAATGTTTATTAAGCTCGTCGATGCCAGTCACCATACTGGCAACTTTAATGCTTATCTTAACTTGGCTGTTTTCAGCTTTATCGGGATCCAAAAGCAAGCTACCTTCTACAAACCATTTTCCCGTTTGAGTTGAGAAACCTAAATGATTAATATTCCATTCAACATAACTGTGTTCGGGATCGAAGCTGTATTGATCAGCGGCTTGAGCCGATGCTGAAAAGCAAAACAAGCTTATAAGCAGGATAAAAAATTGGCTTAGATTATATTTCATAAGATTCTCCAGGATTGTTATTTAGCAGCCAATTTTCCGCCAACAATTCTTTGGCATAGGCCCTTAGGCAATAAAAGAAAAGCATCTGTTTGACTGTCTTGAGTGGCAGAGCTTGCGCAAGATGAAGTCGCTGTTCCGCAATCATTCATTCCTGCTTTGGCGATACCATAACATTTCTCGAGGGAGGAATCACTGCTGGAATTTCCCACCGCGCTGGCTGCGAGCGTCGCATCGCAAGCGCCGGCGACAGATAAACCTAAGAAAATATGAGCGGCTATTTTAGCTATTTTTTCGCGTTTAGACATAATGAGCTCCTTTTTGGGTGGTAATGACATGGGTTATTAATCCGGCCGTGATCCATGCTTTTAAGAAAGAGGCGGCTTGTAGGGCTGCTTCTTCTTCATTAAACCATGAGCCTAGGCCTTCACAAACATCGCCAAAGCTTTTTCCTTCTATCAAGCTATCAAGGGCATAAGCTTCTTCTTGAGATAACAAACAAAAACGAGACTTTAAATTTTGGCGCCATAAAATCCAGGGGCAACTGTTTTTAGTTTGAATCGGTGTGCTCAGGATCTCGTCGTCAGAAAGGGTTTGCCACAGTGTAACGACATCCCAGCTTAAATTTAAGCGATAAACGGAAGCTTGCATTTGAAAACATAGGCTAGACCACGCTTCTGGTGGAATAGACTTCATGGTGGCCACCGTTAAACTGTCGTTGTGAGGCGCATCGTATACAGAGCTCATTGCCCATTCAAAGTGCGCCAATTCCGATAAATAAGGGGTTTTGTGATAGAGGGGGTGCTGAGTTAAAAAGTCTGAAAGCAAATTTCCAAATTCGCGTATAGATTGGAAGCTAGAAGGATGTTGCAAAAGATATGCATGAGCCAAATGATCAAAGTCTTTCTTTCCTAAAAATTTGCAAAGCTTAGGATAGTGAATGGCCAATGCTTTGATGAGTCGAGTGCAATAGGCGTTTTCATAAACAGCTAAGCGATCTTCGGCTGAAAATGTGGGGGTGCTAATAATCCATTGTTCTATTGAATGGGGTCCATTAAACAAATGGTTTTGGAGTTTTTCTTGTAATGCGATTAGGGTGTTCATCGTCTCTACGGATTCATCCGTGTGGCATTAATAATGAAATTAACTTGCACCGCGTCTTTTATCGTATCGGTATCGGCCCACTGACCTTGGCCTACTCCAAAAGCTGTACGGCTGATTGTCGTGCTGCCTATCATCTTGGCATGAGTCGCGGAATATTCTTGTTGGCTAAAATTAAGAGTCAGTGCTAAGTTCTTATCACGAAGACTCAGAGTGCCTATGGCTTGATAAGTATCATCACCTGTTTTAATAATTTGAGTGGATTTAAAAGTGGCTTGTGGGAATAGGCTTACATCAAAAAAATCTGCAGTTTTTAAGGTGTCTGATATTTTTTGATAAGAATCGAATACAGAATTCATATCCACCACAATAACAATATGGCTGGCACTGAGCTGTGTGGGATCAAAAACAATAACCCCAGTGAATTTTTTAAATTCACCGCTGACAGGCGCGCCATTTTGAGTGACTGTAAAATTAAGTTTACTTTGATCGGGTACAATGGTCCATGAAGGTACGGCAGCTAAAGAAAGTGTTGGACTGAGTGTGATCAGAAAAATAATAAGCCATTTTTTGAGTGTAGCTTTAATCATTAAAGCATCCTTTTTAGAATGGTATCTTTATCAATAAAATGGTGTTTAAGTGCGGCAGCCGTGTGTAATGCAATGGTTGCAATTAGGGCATAGCCCAGCCACTCATGAATTTCTTTTAACAAATGCTTGTACACGGGATCAGGTGCAATAAGATTGGGCAGTGTGAAAAGACCGAAAAAAGAAGGGGGCAGACCTGCAGCAGAAGTCATTAAATAGCCTGTTAGCGGCATGGCGATCATAAATCCATAAAAAGCCCAATGCACAGCGCGTGCTGCAAAGACTTCGACTAAGGGCATATCTAAACGAGGTGTAATATTGATTAAGCGCCACCAAAGACGAAAGATAACCAATATCAGCACCAAAATGCCATATTCTTTATGCCAACCGTAGAACTTAAGTTTCTCAAGGCTAATAGGCATGCCAACCATATAAAGACCTAAAGCCAACAGCCCAATAACTAACACAGCCATAATCCAATGAAAGCTAATGGCTACTAGGCCGAAACGATACTCAGTGTTCTTTATTTGCATTGAATTAATCCGTCTTTAGTCATGCGCCTTAGCCATACAAAAGACCCAATTATTCCAGGTTTTAAGCTGCTTGTCTTGACTGTTTTAAGCCCAGCAGATTAAACTCCTGAAATTTTTAGAAGGGGTTAAAGAATGATCAATAAAATTATTGAAGTTGAATGGGAGCTAATACAATTTAAAAAACGTGCTCCAGCCGCATGGGCGGATATATTGGACAAACATTTTGTATGTCGCGATATTATAGCTCAGGTTGAGCATGACGGGCGCCAACGTTATATTGCTGAATTAGAGGCCAAGGGGCCTAGGACTTCTTTTTTCTCTTTTGAAACCGCGGCCGCTCAGGCCAGTATTCGATCTGATCATGATTTAATGATTCAGCGTTTTAAGGCTGATTTAGCAAAGACTGTTATTTACTCGAAGGCTATTGCATCTGAATCCAGCTTAGAGCTTCCTGATCGTGGACGAATAATTAGGGGATTAAAGGGTTCCTTCGTTGATTTTGCAGTTGAATTTTTAAAGGATTATTCAGGTTGGATGCGTTTAATTCACCCGCGCAGAAGTCATTCGACTGAAGCCGGCGTTCTAGCAGGGGCCTTAAATAGAGCAAAGTTAGATGAAACCAAAGGATTTAATGATATAGAAGCTTTGGTGGATGCGGAAATTAGAATAGCTGGAGCCAAACCAGGAGGCTCCTTTGACCGAAGAGCGGCTTTCCTCAAAGAACTCTTAGCGACTCTTAAAGCTATTGAGGTTGGACTTAGACCTATTGTTGAAGCTGCGCCAGAATTAGCGCCTACAAGCGCTTTTGCCTAGTAGAAATATGCAAGTATTGATAAATATCAGCAATAAGCCCCAAGGTGTCAGGCCAGATTGGTCTGACACCAGCTTAAGGCGAATCTTTTGTTGGTTGATAGAGGGCATATTGGTTTCTGCCATTTTGCTTAGCGGAATAAAGGGCGATGTCTGCTAGCTTGAGTAGTTGTTGGGTGTCAGAGGCATCTTTAGGATAAAGGCTGGCACCTATGCTGATAGAAGGTGTGATGGTTTTTCCATTCAAAAGTAGGGGGTTTTCTATGCCCCTTAAGATTTTTTCAACGACCACCTCTGCGTCATTGATGTGTTTGAGTTGAGTTAGAATAATCACAAATTCATCGCCTCCCACGCGCGCCACTATATCAGTGGCTCGAGTTAAATAACGCAGGCTGTCGGCTATTTGTTTTAACAATAAATCACCCGCATTATGACCGTGTTGATCATTCACTTCCTTGAAATGATCGAGATCACAGAAAAGAACTGCTAAATATTCATGACTACGTTTGGCCCTATTTAAGGCTGTTTCAAAATCATGTTCAAACTGAGTTCGGTTGGATAAGCCGGTTAAAGGATCGTGGGAGGCTTGATGCATTAATAATTTTCGATTTTTTTCAAGCTCCGCTTCAAGCGCCTTCTTCTGTGTTATATCGCGTAGAATGAGAGTGAAAATACGTTTTCCCTCGTGTGTGAGTTCGGAGATGGATAATTCCAGCGGAAACTCCTCCCCATTTTTTCTCTGCCCTAATACTTCGATATCTTTTTTATTGAAGGTGTTTTCTTTAATATTGAGAGAATAATATTCCAAGCCCAAAATGCGTTTTATAGAGGGCATTAATTGAATTAAAGATTGTCCAAGAAGTTCTGACTCCGTAAATCCAAAGATGAGTTGAGCTTTGTTATTAAAAGATTGAATGATGCCCGCTTCGTCTATAGTCGCAATACCTTCACCGATATGGCCTAGTATGGCTCGAAGTTTATTTTCACTTTCTTTCCGTAAGGCTTCTTGTTTTAGGGCTGTTTGCTCTGAATTAACCACGCGTTTTATCAAGGGTTGAATTTGCCAATAAATAAAGCCAATGCTGAGCAAAATGGTCAATATTAAAATGCTTAAGGTCTCTAAGAGAGCGCTGCGAACAGATTGATACAAATCTCGTGTATCGACTTTATTGACCATTCCTAAGCCTAGGTGTCCTACAGGCCCATAAAAGCCTATGACAGATTCACCCCTATAATCTACGTAATTTAATAAGCCGCTTTTACCAAAAAGAGCATAACTCATGGCCCGAGGCGTATCGGTATTGCGGCCTAATGTCCTAACAAAAGGATGCGGGGTGAGACGTGAAGGAAAGCAGTTGGCTACATCGTAGCTTTTCTGGATGCACAAAACAGTTTCATTGCTGGTGCCTAGGCTTTCATTTTTGCTCAGTGAAATAGTGAATTCATTTAAGGGTGAAAGCGTCACGACTCGACGGATGAGGTGGTTGGCAGGAAGCTGAATGTCATGCTGTAGAAAAAAACCATCGGACCACAGTAATTGAATATTTTGCTTTGACTTAAGAGGGGTGTTCATCGCGCCTTTGGGAAGAGGATTTCCAAATTGATAGATAAGCCGATTCGATGAGTTATAAAGAGCTACATAGCTGAAATTAGAGGAAAGATTTAAGTTAAGTGTTTTTTCAAAACTATCTTTGTTTAATGCACTCAGTTCAATTTCTTGTATGAGCAGCTTAAATTTCAAATCTGATTTATCAATACTATTAAGTAAGAGTTGAGATTGGCTCGAAAATGATTTGGCTAGTAGAGATTTCAATAATCCTTGATTATCTTGTGAGATCGTTGCAAAACCCACTATCGCTGATATATAAACGGCAAAAAATATAATAATACTGCTAATTAAGATAACACGCAGATCCTCTTTTTTATTGAGAAAATACTCGAAACTTTTATGATGAAACCAGATTGAGCCCAATCCAATTCCTAAAGCAACCATTCCAGAGGCGGTGTGGAGAGCCATTTGGCTGTAGCGATACCAGCTAAATAAAAAGCTTAGCTTTAATAGATAGCCTAATAAGGCAGAAAGACCTAAAAAGAAAATTAAAAAAATCAGTAATGAAACGATCATGGAGGCCCATTTCTGTCGAGTAAAGGGAAGAAAGATAAATACGATGGAGGCCATAATAAAACAAAAGGCCGTGTTAATAGCCATGCGCCCTGGGTAAGGATTAATGTGGTCATTGGGTACTTTTATAATGAGCTGATCGATGCCATTGCTCACACCAAATACGGATTGGCTTAGGCTCAGAAGCGCTATGGTGAGTATGAGTAGGCCTAGATAAAAGAATGCTCTAAAGCGATAAGTCGAGTGATCATTTTGCAGGCTTATTAAGGCAATACCCGCCATTCCAAAGCAAAAGGCTGTATTGAAGACCATATTGATATAGCCCGGTAAGATGGAAGTTAAAATCGTAATCTTAAAAACAAGGCCTGTAATCACACTCAATGAAAGAAGTATTAATAAGGCGCCACAGAATTTGGGAAGTGAAAAATAGGCTGATTTTGAGGGTAATTTAGTATTTAAAAGCATATGACGATCCTTTGTCGAAATTAAAGAAGCCAGCTGATATTCGTTGCTAACAGATAATTCGTTTTATTTTGATGGCCATTTAAGTTTTGCACAATAGGAACACCACCGCCGACTTGTAGGCAAAGTCTCTTGCCTGTTAGAGAGAGTGAGGGCGTGAGGAAAATGGTATTTCCTCCTGTATTGGGAGAGCTTGTGCCGCTAATTTTAGTTTTTTCTGTATAGAGCCCGTCCAATTCACTCACCACTGCGAAAATCCAATGAGTGCCTATCTCAGTAATATTAAGACCGCCACCGAGCTGGTAGAAATATTTATTTCCATAGTTGGTGCCATTTTGTGTGGACATAAAGCTTAGGCCGGGAGAGGCAAATACAAACCAATTTTCATAGGTGCGGTTGTAGGTGGTACCTAGAAAATAGGTGGGTGTGCCATTGCCGGTTCGAGGCTCTTTGCTTGTGGAGCCCGTGGGTGTAGAAACATTCATCACGACCGTTGCTTGTTCTTGATAATTTAAGGTGCTTTTTGCATAGACAGCGTATTCCAGTTGGGCTGAACTATCTTCTATGCCCGAGGAGTGATGATTATTGTTTTGAAATGAAAGTGCAAAAGGGACGATCAACTCTAAAGAGAGCGTGTCCGTTAGACCGTAGAGAAAGCTTGATGTCAGGTTGGAGTAATGGGAGTTTATGCCCTCATAATTACCCGAAAATAATCCAATTTTTGAATCACCTTTGGGCAGTATATTTTCTCCAAAAGCAATCAGCGCGCCTGGTTGACCGACTCCAGGCGTATAGAGCCCAGCAGGTGGGGGTGCTTTTGTAACATCAATGGATTTATCAAAAATTCTTGCGCCTTTTGCAAAGGCAAGCGAAGAGCTTAGCAGGAGTATGAAAAGGCCCCCCTCAATGAATGGTTTAAGTCGCATGAAACAATCCTTTGTTTTCAGGGGCAGTGAGGCCTTATCTTATAGCATCGCTTAGGCGCTGGATACAAATGCGTGTTTTTATATTGAATAGCCTTAGAGAAGCCAGCTAATATTCGCTGCTAATAAATAGTTCGTTTTATTTTGTTGGCCATTTAGGTTTTGTATTATGGGAGCACCTGCGCCTACTTGCAATCCAAAATTTTTGCCGCTTAGAGAAAGGGACGGTGTTAGGAAGAGGGTATTGCCTCCGGTATTGGGGGAAATTGTGCCGTTGATTTTAGCTTTTTCGGTATATAAGCCATCGAATTCAGTCACTAAAGCGACAATCCAATTCGACGCTATCTCAGTGATATTAATGCCACCTCCAAACTGATAAAAATATTTATTGCCATAATTTGTGCCATCTTGTGTGGTCATAAATTTTAGGCCGGGAGAGGCAAATACAAAATAATTTTCATAGCTGCGATTGTAAGTCGCGCCAAAAAAATAAGTCGGAGCGCCATTGCCTGTTCGAGGATCTTTGCTGGTAGAGCCTGTGGGTGTGGAGCCTGTAAGAACAAGTGTAGCTTGTTCTTGAAAGTTCGAGGTGCTTCTTGTGAAAAAGGCGTATTCAAGTTGAGCCGAGATATCTTCTAAACCTGAAGAGCGCTCATTATCATTTTGATAATAAACTGCGACAGGAACATTTAATTCTAGGGATAAATTATCGGTTAAACCATATAAGAAATTGGATGTAAGAGCCGAATAATGCGAGCCTGGGCCCTCATCATTATTGGAAAAGAGGGAGATTTTTGATCCACCTTTCTTAAGTATATTTTCACCAAAGGCAATTAAGGGGCCCGGTTGTCTTAAATCCGGCGTAAAGAATCCAACAGGAGGAGGTGCTGGTACGGCTCCCGCTTCCTCAGTAGAAACTTTAGCGCCACGACCAAAGGCTGCGGAAGAAACTAAAAAGAAAATAAATAAAATTTTAAGATTTGTTTTCATTTGCCTTCTGTTTTCGTATGGGCGCCGGATTTAAAATGGGCCGAATCGCCCGTCCATCCTGTAACGTGATCTCTCTATCGGGTAGGGGTGATTCGGCCCATTTTAAATCCGGCGCCCCTACGGAACAAAAATACGTTTTGCCAGAGCCTCACCACCCAAAGTCCCCGGTAAAAAGGCTTCAATAAGAGCATCACTGTTGTTAAGCGGAGCGCTTTCGCCGCCTTGATTTAGGCTCATGGGGCGTCCTGAATAAACAACAGTAACCACCGGAATACCTCTTTGTTTTAAGGCTTGAATAAGTTTTGTTTCTGTAGGATTAAAATTAAGCGCTAGGGTATTTTTTTGTGGTAATCCCAGATAATTATTGGTCTTTGTTTTAACGCCAAATTCATACCATGGATCTTTTTGATGTGGATTCGCAATATCACCCATGTATTCCGCATAAGGCACTTCTGCCACCAGCGCAATAGCCACCGTGTTGTTTTTGTTTAAATCGCTGGGAATGCTATTGTTATAAAAATGAACGGATTGATTTTTAAAGATCGCTTTAACGCCTTCTTCTAAGGTAGTAGCGCCTGAGCTTATTTTATCAATGCCCTCAAAATATTGCTGGCCTTTTTGACCTTGCCAATTCACTGTCCAGCCGCCATTTTGCAATCCTAAATCATTGGTTTCACCCACAAAGATTATAGTTTGAAGCGAAGTAGTTTTAAGCGGTAAAAGATTATTTTTATTTTTTAAGAGCACCAAAGATTCTTCAGCAGCTTGCAAAGCCACTGTGCGTTCTTCAGCTTGTAAAGTGGCATAATCCATGGGTGTTTGTGGATGCATCGCTAATTTCACTTGCAGTATACGAATAACCGCTTCTTTTAAACGATCCTTCGAAATCAAATGAGTGCGATAAGCTTCTTTAAGCGCTTCGATCACTTCACTCAGCTGGGTGTAATTCAATGTGGAATTAGGATTAAAGATTTGAGTGTTATCACCTTGTGCCACCATCAACATATCAACACCCGAATTAATGCTTTTAGCAAAAATTTCAGCGAGGCTTAAATGTGTGTGATTTAACTGATTATAGAAAAAAGCCGCCCGCGTAGCGCCATTCCAATCTGAAACCATAAAGCCATCAAAGACATGTTGGTTAATACCTTTGTGTTTAAATTGATTGACGATATTCCATTTTCCGCCGAAATGCATGCGTGTGTTATCGCCTTCAATGGCGCTGTAAGACACCATAATACTGCCCGCATTAGTCTCTACAGCCGCTTCGTATCCAGAGCCCTGTTTTTGCCAGAAAGCTTTTTGAGTGCCGCCATAAGCATCATCACCTTCATCTAAACCATAGTGAGTAGCGCCATCGCCAATGAAATGTTTAGCGGTCGCTAAAGCCCCTTTGATGTGATGATCTTCAATATTTTGTAAGCCTTCAATATAGGCGGAACTGAGTGATTTAATGATCAGAGGATCTTGGCTAAAAGATTCATAACTTCGACCCCAGCGAAAATCTTCTGCCAAAGCCACCGTTGGCATATAAACCCAATTAAAACCACTCGCCAATGAATCTTGTGCAACTAAGTGAGCCATTTTTTTAATGAGCTCCGGATTTTGTGTGATGCCTAAGTTGATATTATGCGGAAAAATAACAGCGCCTTGCACATGCATGTTTCCATGAATGGCATCATTACCGGTTAAAAGTAGTGGATCTTTTGGGCTGCCTGCTCGATGTTCTTCGTCGGCCAAATGATTTAAAGCTGCCCAGTTTTTTAAAGTCGGGGCGTTATAATAAGGACCGCCGCCAGTTAATACGGCACCGATATGGTATTGTTTAATTTGATCTAAACCGCAGGCCTTTATAATCGTATTTTTCGAACTCGTGGTGCTATTAACAGCTTCTTTGCATTGTATTCCATGCGGTGAAACACTTTCGGCTAATAGCGCGTAACTGGGCAATACCAATTGTCCAATGCGCTCATCCAGGCTCATGTGCTGATAAATGTTTTCAGCTGCAGCGTGATACTCTTTATAAAGACTTTGTGAGTAGGCGTTGGTGCTGAGGCAGGCAATAAAGCCACATAAAAAACTGAGTTTGGTTTTCATATTCTAATTGAGATTTCGCTGTTTCTGATGATCCACTGTAGCTTCTTGTTCGGGTGGATTATTTGCAAGTTGAGCATGATAGCCAGAGGCTTGCGCTTGTTGATGTTCTGTTGCAGAGGGCTGAGCGCTCTGATCAAATTGTTTCTGTCTTTCCGGAGTTAAGAGGCCGATTACTTTTTGCTGGAAATCTGTTTTAGCCTTATCAGGCAAGTCTTTAACAAGCTTGCTAAGCTCGCCTTGATTAAAGTCTGGATCGTATTTAATAAGCGGCTTAATTTGCTCGAAGCAGGCATTTGCTAGGGTTATTCGATCGTTTTTTGGTAGAATAGCTAGCACGGTGGCGAGGCTTTCTAGGGTCGTTACTTTATCTTTAAAGGTTTCGGCGATGATTATTTGATTCTCAGGTTTTGTGGCATTAAGCATAGCGACTAAGGGATGAGAGTTCCCTTGAGCTTGTCGTGGTTGTTTTCTTAGATAGGCGTCGGCCGCTAATTGACGAACGCCTGCATTTTTCTCATTTTTTAGGATATCGGCCAAGGCATCCAAAGAGCTTGTTGCGCCCGCTTGAGTTGTTTTGGGAATGCGAGGTTTCGGATCAAGTAATCGCGTAGCTTCACTAACTGAGCCGGATTGTCTCCTTTGAAAAAGGCGGGCAAAAAAATTGCGTAGTATTGTGATAGGGCTTTTCATAGCTGGCTCCAAATTTAAGTTCGTTATGGAGCTAATAATACTATCAAATCAGCCGTAGGGGCACCCCTCGCGGGTGCCCTATCCAATCATAATGTCTAGGCATTTTTTAACAGGGCACCCGCGAGGGGTGCCCCTACGGCTATTTTGAATTAACCCACAAATTTTTTGCCGTCATACAATGAACTTCTTTATCGCCCGATCCGTAATAAGTGGCGATGCGGCAATCCATGGTTAAACTGGCCAGTACATAAGCATCCACAACGGTCATTGATTTTGTTTTAGATACTTTGTTGATCATGGCCATGGAAGCTTTTTTCATCGCTTGTTCAAGATCAGCATCTTTGGCTACGGTCACAAAAGATTCTGCATTATCAGCGTTGGGTAATGGGAAAGCAGGAGTGCCTGGTTTCTTGGGCAACACATAATAAATACCTTGCACGCCATTCACCACTTCAGCGATAGGACAGTTCCAGCTGGAATACATCACTTTTTCAGCTTCTACTCGTGAAACATGACGTTTTTCAATAATAAGCTTGATGGTTTCTTCTCTTACTATATCAAAAGCTGTATTAAGATCTTTGTCATAGCCTACCGAAATCCAGGCTGTGGGTGTTTCAACGCGTGGCCATGTGAGGGGTTGTTCTTGTTTGATAACATCCACGGTGATGTTGAATTCTTCAAACGCGGTTTCAATGGCGGTGAGATCAATTTCACCATTACCTTGTCCTGCGTGTGAATCACCTGTCCAAAGTAAAGCGCCTTTCATAAAGACCGGCAAATACAAGGTGGTGCCTTCTACCATTTCACGTAGATCCATATTGCCGCCAAAGCGTCCGGGTGGAATGGAATCATAAATACCGGGTTCAGCACGCGCTACCGCAATAACGCCCGGAAAAGGCGCTAAAGGCACGACTATGCCCGGTGCAAATTGCATGCTTTTATTTTTAACATCTAAATAGAAATATTTAATTTGTCCATTGGGTGTGAGTTCGGGAAATAATCCTTTACCTGGCACACTGTCATTTGAAGCATAGGGTCTAGGTACAATTTTATTGAAATGTATTTGGAGCACATCACCGGGTTCGGCGCCATTGATAAAGATCGGACCTGTTACGGTGTGTGGACCACGTTCAGGAGCGGCATTTTTCATGTCGATCACTTGCTGAATCGTAGTGCCGGGTACCACTTGGTTATCAGAAGCCGCCATGGTTTCAACCACCACGGTATCACCTGCATTAATCGTTAAAACCGGTGCTTGAGCGCTGTTAAACACACCCCATTGAGAAGTCGCGGGTGTGGCTGGAAGAATATAGGTTTTGGGATTCGGGTTGAGTGTTTTAGCGGGGGCCACCATAGTGGATTCGTCGAGTGGTGCTGGAATATAAGGAAAACAGGGCTCGCTTTTTGCATAAGCGGTACTGAGCAGGGCGATGATACAGGCAGCGCTGCTGAGTTTAAAGAGTTTAGATTTCGATATCATGAGGAATCTCCTTGTGTTTGTAGGGCCAGTTTAAAAAGAAAATATTTTCTTCCAATCCTTCTTCATGCTAATCACTAGCCAATGCTGCTCTTTAGCTTCGTTCATCAAAGAAGTAGGGAAGGTGCCTACTTTTGATTTTGTATCATAAGCATATTCACGCACAGCATCATCGTGGTGCACCAATAGCATTAAATGTTCTTCGGGATTGGATTGGGTCCATTCGAGCATCTGCCTGTCACCCTCTGAATTGCCAATAGCGATAATGGGCTTTTTACCGATGAAAAAATAGATGGCCTCAGGTTTCCCGTCTTTATCATCAACCAGCAAGAGTTGAGGTATTTTGATGAGATCCGCTCTTCCGTCTTGATAGCTGTATCGAGTCTTGGCGGCCGATCCAATAATCTGTTCGGGTGAAAGTTGAAAGGTTTTTTGCGTAAAAGCGCGCATAAAGTCTTGTCCGCCACCGCTCACGATATAAACTTTAAAATTATTTTGGCGTAAATAATTAATCATTTCGAGCATGGGTACGTACACCAATTGCGTATAGTGTTGGTGAAATCGAGGGTCTTTAGCAATGGCCAGCCATTGTTGCGCCAAGGCTTTAAAGTTTTCTACGCTCATGCCGCTTTGTGTGGCCGCCAATATTTTCTCAAATTCGGGTCCTGTTAGTGTGTCGTATTGTTTTGCGAGCACAGCCGCGAAAGGCTGTTGGGTTTTCCACTCAGGGTGTTGCGGTGCTAGCGCCACAACGCGAGCGAAAGCAAAGATAACTTGCGTGTACATAGGGTATTCAACCCACATTGTTCCATCGTTATCGATGGTAGCAATGCGGTTTTCAGGCGCGACATAATGTGTGCTGTTTTTATCGGTGGTGTTGTGAACAAATTGAATGATGCTTTGTTTAACAGTGCCTTCATTCCAGGAAGGCAGAGGATCGGATGATGCCTTGGCCGTGAAAGAAGTTAATAATAGTATTAACGTCAGGCCGTAATAAACAAGATCCTTCTTGTGCATGCAGTCTTCCTTGGATTGATATCATCAAAAGCGCAGCGTATGATACCACAGCTTAAAAATAGGTTGTTACAGAAAATGTTCATCCATAAATCGATAGTAGTGCTTCCCCTCTTGTTGATGGCTTGCGCAGTCCTAGCAGAAGATAAAAAAACAGCCTGCTCATGCCAAAATCTTCCTTCACGTTTTGCAGCTTCCATTCAAACAGAGCAGCATCCAGGCATGGTAGAAATACCCGCAGGCACTTTCAGTATGGGTGGCGATAATGATCAAGCCAAGCGAGATGAGTTTCCTAAGCATGAAGTCAGCATCAGTGCCTTTTGGATGGATAGCACAGAAGTCACCAATGCAGAATTCCAGCGCTTTGTTAAGGCTACAGGCTATATTACTACCGCTGAAAAAAAACCTGATTGGGAATTGTTAAAGCAACAATTACCTCCCAACACACCTAAGCCCGATGAAAGCAAATTAGTGGCTGCTTCTTTAGTTTTCACGCCACCCGATCATGCTGTTCCACTGGATAATGCGGCACAATGGTGGTCATGGACACCGGGTGCCGATTGGCAGCATCCACGCGGCCCTAAGAGTGATATTAACGAATTGTCCAATCACCCTGTGGTACATGTTTCTTGGGATGATGCCAAAGCCTATTGCGAATGGGCGGACAAACGTTTGCCCACTGAAGCCGAATGGGAATGGGCGGCTCGCGGTGGTTTGAATAATAAAGTGTATCCATGGGGTGATGAACCTATTGATGAAGGTGATGTTAAAGCCAATACTTGGCAGGGTGAATTTCCTTATCAAAACACGCTAAGAGATAAATACTATTACACCGCTCCCGTAAAATCCTTTGCTCCGAATAACTATGGTTTATACGACATGTCAGGCAATGTGTGGGAGTGGGTGTCAGATTGGTATGGAGCCGATTATTACGAGCGCATCAGCAAAACAACGGCTTTGGATCCACAAGGCCCCGAAAGCAGTTATGATCCCGCCGAACCCACCATGCCCAAAAAAATACTACGCGGCGGCTCTTATCTGTGTAATGAAGTCTATTGCACCGGCTATCGCGTAGCCGCCCGTATGAAAACCTCAGCCGATACCAGCATGGAACACGTGGGTTTTCGTTGTGCTGAAAACAAGGGAGTCAGGCCTTAAATCCTGTGCAAAGCGCAAGATTTAAGGCCTGACTCCCTTGTTTTCATTGCATTACAAGCTTTCTAAACTACACTCTTCAATTGAATATTGAAGGGCGATTCCTTCCGGTTGATTTTTTAATTAGGAGCGCTGATTAGCATGAAACTAAGTTTATTAAAGCAAATGTACGCCGCAGTGGGGGCTTTAAGTGCAGGAAAGCCTCCTACTTCCAATCAAAAATGTTTTGAAGATTATCTTAAAGGTCTGGGTGATGAGGAGCGTGATCTTAGTTATGCCGATTTTTATAGCTCTTTAAACGACCGTGAACGAGCAGGTTTTACAGAGAAATTTTTTAGTAGTCAGGGTGTGTTTTCGGGTTTTATGAGCTCATTCAAAGCCTATGATTCTGCTTCAGTTCGTGCGGCTAGCGCAGCCGCGCCTGTGCCAGCTCCAACAGCGAGACCTCCTGTAACGCCTTCGGTTGCCATTCCGCCTGCACGCGCCATCTTAGCTTCACCACTCACCGTGCCCACCTCTTTAGCTGAGCTTGAGGCAGCATCAGCTCGCGATCCATTGAGATCAGCAGCCTTGGAATTTTGTCGCGCGAGATTTTCAGAAATGGAAGCCTATAAAGAGAAAATAAAATCTTCAGTCGGTGCAGGAGCTCGTCATCACGTATTTGATAACGCAGACCATCCCTTTTGGACGTATGAAGGTACTACTTCTGATGATTTTTTTTCCTTCCTCAAGGCATGTGAAAAAAATATTGATGAATATAAGGCGGTGTATCCTGAAAGATATTGTTTCCTTGCACAGGAATTTTTAGCAAAAGAAGCCCCCTTCAGTTCAGAGTTTTTTTCTGATTTTGTGGCTTATTATATGGCGAATTTATTGTTAAAAGCGGAAGTTATTCCTATTGATCCTCATGAACTGGCTAATCGCTTAGCTCTGCACTATAACAAGCGCAAACAAAAATACATTGAAACGGGTCGATTTAGTCGGCGTTGCATCAGCCTTAATAGCTTAGTGCAGGTGAGTTCGTGTTTGGTCGAAGCTGCTACACAATTGGACAGGCCTATTACTGCACCAGGAAAGAAGGATTTGAAAGCGGCTGAGTTTAAACTAAATCAATTGCAAAGAATTGAAGTATACGATTCTTCACTTTTTGACGCTATGGAGAATGGCAAAAATGTTGTTTTAGCGAATAAATACTTATTGGGGAGAGAAGATGTTTGTGTGATCTTTAAAGAGGAAGCCTTTGGCGCTTATGTGCCAAAGATGAACTATCTTCAGATTAAAATAGGTGGTTTTTACTGCAAGATCTCAGTAAACAAATATTCTGTTGTGGAGGAATTTAGCTTGGAATCTATAAATCCTGTAACGGCTGAATTAAAGTTGGTTTGGGAATATGTGAAAGCTCCAGCAGGATTTATTTATGCTAAAGACTTACTCCCTTTTGATTTCACGGGTGTTATAAGGCCTATCGGTGATGAGTTTAAAACGACTAAAAAATACGAAGCAGCCGCTCATCAAATGCGCGCTTTTCTAAAGGCTCTGTTTTCAGGTCGGGCGAGTATTGAAGCTCGTCCTAAACTTGAAGAGGATCTTCGAAAAGGTTCTAAGCTTCCAAGGCTCAAACTAACTGAGTTTGATAAGGCTTATACCGTGGCTGACATGGAGGCTGTTATTGGGGCTGCAGGAGCGCAGCAAGTCTCAGAAGCAAAGCGATCGACAGCTTCATCAACCCGTGCTCTTGTTGATGGTCATGCAGAATCAAAGACTGATGAAAGGGGTTCTCTGCTTTATTGTGCCGCTCAAGAGGAAGGTGGAAGAGGGGTTCAAGAAGATCGTTTTGGCTTAGCAAGCATGGCCTTAAAAGGAGCCGCTGTTTTAGCAGGAAACGCTCATTTGCCTAAATTGGCACAAGCCTTAGCAACGGCCATAGGCAATACGGCAGCCGCTCTTCCCCTGTCTGAGGCTGGCTCAACCTTAGTGACGGCTCTTTGCGTTAAACATAAGATTGTCGTGGCCAATCTGGGTGACTCAAGGGCCATACTCCTTGAAAGAAAAAAAGATGGAACCGTGGTTGCGACTCGCCTAAGTCAAGATCATAAGCCTACTTTAGCCTCAGAGCGTGCGCGTATAGAGCGTGAAGGGGGGCGTGTTTCAGGAGGTCGCCTTAATGGCAATCTTGCTCTAAGCCGTGGCTTGGGTGATGACAATGAAGCGGGTTTTAGTAATCAACCTGAGTTAAGTTGTTATGAAGTGGATCCTGAGAGTGAGGCTTATCTTTGTTTGGTGTCGGATGGTATTCCGGACGCACTGACAGACCAAGAAATGGCGGATTTTGTCTTTACTAAGCCTAAAGATAAGCGTCAAGAGGCCTTGTTGGAGCTATTGGGCCATGCGTCTAAAAAGGGTTCGTCAGACAATAAAACGATGCTTTTAATTCCAGTGGGTACTAAGGACGATGAAATACGTGCAGCTTTTGTCGCCGATGGTCATGGGGGTAGTGAGATTAGTCAGGGCATACAAGAAACGTTAATGGGTGAGCTTAGAGTTGCAATAGGTGAAGCTTATCAAAAGGCAACTCGAGTAGCCGAGGATGTGAGTTTAACGAATACCCTATATTCAGCCGGAAAAGCAGGCGCATTTTTATCAGAACCCGGCGCTACACCCGCTGCGGCAGCGGGCGCAGGTGCGGGTGCTTCGGGTGGTGGTTTTGGAATCGCGCCAAGATAATGGGGTCAAGTCTTGAATCGTGCACAAAGTGCATGATTCAAGACTTGACCCCATTGTTTTCTATTGTGAAGGCCTGGATCCAGCGGCAGGAGCTGCATCTGCGCCATGAATGCTTTCTGTTGTTGCGGCTGTTGCCTCTCGTGTTGTTATAGCGTCAGGAAGAACAACTCTCGCAGGTGGTGGCGCAGCCACTCCTCCTCCTTGCTCTGCTGTCGCAGTAGCTCGGAAGAAAAGCTCGATGGCCTCTAGTATGCTGTTCTCACGATCATGTAAATAAGCTTTCAAACTTTCACCTCTAAGTCCAGGGATCTGTGGTTTGATATTGACAAGTTCCGTAGCAAAAGCCATTTTACTTGCTTCGTCGTTCCAGAGCTCAGCAGCCTCTTGTTTGGTAGCCCTTAAATAGGCTTGAAGGATGTCTTTTATTTCTTCTGGTGAGGCCAGATCCACTTCTATACCAATTTTTGTAATGGCTTTGGCTACGCCTTGGAGTGTGCCTACTTCCGAAGAATTTATGATGATTCCCGCGGCTCTTGGGCTTTCGTCGTCAGAAGAGTCTTCTAGATTTAGATTGTCCAATAAGCGTGCTTGTCTAGCGGCGAGAGCTGCTAAACCAGGTTGTGGAGGTCGTCGACGGGCTGCTCGTAGATCCACTAATCTTGTTATTTCATTTAAATTCCTTTGAGCTTCGTTTTTGAATGCGAACCCTTCAACCCCAGTAAGAGCTGTTGCTGCAATAAGCGCTATTAGCAAGGGGACAAGCAGTATGGAGATAGGCACAACCCCTGCTATTAAGCCTCCAGTTAAAACAATGGCTGTGAGAGTTCCAACACTTAAAAGGGATCCAAGTATGGGTGATAGGATGATAAAACGCTTAGCAAGTTTCAGTTCCCTCTGTGATACATCCAGAGCATTCTGTTCAGTATCCGCTGAAGGTTGCTGCAAGGCTTCATATCGTTGCTGAAGGGCTTGGTGATACCGATCACGGAAAGACAAAGCAAAAAAACAGCAGGGAGGAGAAGCTACACTAGCACCCATGATAATGCCGATGCTAAGGCCAACGCCAAGGGAGGCAGCAAATGCTCCTATTGCGATAGCAACAAAAGCCGCGCTTAACATGCCCAATAAGATTTCTACAATAAGATATCGCCAGGCTTTTTGTAGATTGACCGGTCGCTGAGCCGCTAGTAGAGGGGTGCTAGGATTGCTCGGGGGAGGGGTAACTTCTGTGGGCATGATTCATACTCCTGGGTGCTTAAGTTAAAACAAGTATAGCAATCCTTTATTAAATAAAACTTAAGGCCATCTCTCGAAATTGAAGATTTTTGGATACAGGCAGGTACTCGATGCTGTGTAGAGACGATTCGTGAATCGTCTCTACGCCAATAAGGAGGGTTGCGTAGGTTGATGCTGAGTCTTCGAAGCCCAACAGGTGTGGCCCAAATCCCCCTCACAAAAATGGGGTCAAGTCTTGAATCGTGCACAAAGTGCATGATTCAAGACTTGACCCCATTACAAGACTTGACCCCATTATCCAGGACCTAGTTATGAGAAACAGCTTGCGGGTCTCCATCAGGACCTGAATGAGCTGATGTCGGAGAACCTGGGTGTTCACCGCTGATTACGGATTTTGGATTGAAGGTGGCTTCGGTTCTTTCTGGATTTGCAGCGGATTTTTGATGATCCGCTCCATAGATAATTTTAGAGAAAGCATCGTCTGTTTCAGCCTTAGCTTTGCAGGCTATGATGAAAGGATCGGCAGCGATCTTCTCAGCGACATCCCCGATGAAAACATCGCAGTCTTCTCTAGTCGTTTCTGGTACTAGTGTGGTTATCAACTGTTCAAAATCAAGCTCCCCTTTCACTTTATCAAGATGAGCGATAGCCAGCTCTTTTCTTGTGTCAGGCGGGAATTCTTTAAGTACAGTGGTCAGCTCTATCCCATCCTGAATTTTATCTCCATAGAGTTTTAGTAAGTCTATTTTATCTTGGTAATCTACCTGCTCGAGCACAAGCGCTAATTCGCGCCCATCATGGATTCGATCGCTACAAGCAATCACTATCTCTCGACGGCTGCTGCCTTCTTTGGGAAAGACATTGAGTACAGTCACTAATTCCTCTGCATCAAGGATTCGATCGCGGCAAGCAATCACTAAGTCTCGACGACTATTGCCTTCCTCGGGCAAGACATCGAGCACATTGAGTATTTCAGTGACGCGATTAAGGCAGCCTGGAAAATCCGCCCTCATTTTTAAGGCAAAAACCAAGCGATCCTTATCAGGCAACTCCTGTAGAACAGCTATTAAATGCTTTGAATTTATAGTAGGACCAGGATAGGCGTTGGCTACCTCTGTGCGAATATCACCTTGGGGGAGTGAGTGCAGTAGGCGTGCTAAGTCAGCGCCAGAGTCTCCCGTTCCATGCTGTCGAACTAT
>Ga0206852_1101_pt1 | contig 20227 bp, 33 predicted proteins | sample Alteio_BWOrgCont_14_FD_152849 | JGI IMG/M metagenome (GOLD analysis project Ga0206852, IMG submission 152849) | Enriched cells from forest soil in Barre Woods Harvard Forest LTER site, Petersham, Massachusetts, United States -... | ecosystem: Environmental > Terrestrial > Soil > Temperate forest >... | reverse complement strand
GAACGTGAGTGAGGTCAAAAGCCGGTCTCAAGCAGGTGCGGGAAAGGTCGCGCAGCGCCGCCATGGCGGGGAGATGCTGCACGGAGCGCCAGCGGAGGAAGCGAACAGCCTTGGACGCCCCGGCGTTACCGGCTAGAAATTGGTCACGTTCCGCCAAGGGCGGCATCAGGGAAAACCGGACAGACGAAAATGAATTGCCCAATATTAAGACGCGGCATTAGCCTTCCGTCCGCATGGATCAACTCATCAAACTTGTCCGAACCTACCGGTTCACGGGAGGCGTCGCCGAGCGGGTCCGTCTCGCCGAGGAGATTTGCCGTCAGATTGCCCCGGATTTGCGGTTTTTCATTTTCGGCCTTGTCCAGCGGTCAGACGCTGACGATGTTTTGCAGAACACGGTTAAAGGCATCATCAGCGGAATGAGGAAGTTTGAGGGCGATTCAGCCAAACAATTTTGGGGATGGTGCTACCGCATCGCCCGCAACAAAATCTGCGACCACTACCGCGAACAGGCCGCCGACCGTGTGCAGTATGTTCCAGCCGAGGAACTCCACCGACTGCTGGACAAGTCGGCGCAGGACGCGCCGATTTCACTCGGCGTCAGGCTCGACTTGGAATACGCCTTGAATGTGCTGATGGAATCGAAGCCGGAGTGCTACGAGTTTCTGTGGCAGCATTACATATTCGGCCTCGATTATGCCGAAATTGCGGAAGACCGGAGTATGACGTATGATAATGTGCGAATGAAAATCGGGCGCTGCCTGGACGAAGCAAGAAAGCTCGTGAAATAACCGTATTTGTTATGCCACAAAGCCAAGTAGATATAGACATGTCGATGCACCAATTAGGGCAGCGCCTACGCGCCGCCCATAACAAGAAGCATGTCGTTCCCGTCGGCATCCTTGAGATCGCCCGCGACGAAGCCCGCAACCAGTGGGAAATCGAGCAGCAGAACGAGCGGGACAGGGTGGCAGCCGAACGAGGTGCGCCGAAGATCGAGCCACCGCATCGCGCCCCGAACGAGCCTGGGTTAGAGCCTTAAAGCACACCGCCTAGCTTTTCAGCGCAACGCCATCCAGGTAATCCGCCCACCATTGTATCATTTTGCGACGTTCAGGCAAATATTGTGCGTGGTTATAGGCAGCACGAACCTTATTGCGCGGCGTATGGGCAAGTTGCCGCTCTATGACATCCGGTAAGAAGCCGTTTTCATTTAGAATCGTTGACGCCGTTGAACGGAACCCGTGCCCGGTCGTCTGTGAGTGATAACCCATGCGATACAGGGCATACAGCATTGTATTTTCGCTCATGAATAGAATGGGCTTGTGCCGGTTCGGGAAGATGTGCTGAAAGTGGCCGGTGTGTTTTTGCAATTCGCGCAGAACGTCAATCGCCTGACGGGACAGCGGCACGATATGCTGCTCCCTCATCTTCATGCGCTCAGCGGGGACTCTCCATTCAGCCTTGTCATAATCGACCTCGGCCCATTGCGCCCCGCGCAGTTCGACAGTCCGCACAAACGTGAGCAGGAGGAGCCGAAGCGCCAGTTTGGTTTGAAACTCTCCGTCATAGGCTTCCAAACGCCGCAAAAATTCCGGCAAATCGGCTTCACCCAGCGACGCATGGTGCTTTCTTACAGGCACCTTCAGCGCACCCCGCAGGTCCGGCACTGGATTGCGCTCGGCGCGCCCCGTTGCAATTGCATACATGAAGACCTGCCCGCAGACCTGCATAAGTCTTTGAGCCAAATCCGCGGCTGATTTATGCGGATATCACGGGATTCGGTGACAACGGCCCCGATGCCGAACTCCCTGGCTTCGATATTACATCTTACTGGGCGCGCAGCGGGTTGTTATCGATGACCCGCGATGAGGGCTCCCCTCCTACCTGGCCAGTTGCCGGTAGTGGAGATAACGCAACCGCTGTCGGCCTTTATTCCGCAATCGTCACGGCACTCTAGGATGAACAAGGAGAAACATGCCGTCGCCGTCGGCCAGCTTGTAGGGCTTGGCTTTAGGCTTGGCATTGCGGATTTTGACGTCGGTAAGGGCCATGGGGATACAACTCTCCGAGAAGGGGTATAACAACGTTCATTGTATCCCCAAAATGACAGGATGTCAACGGCCTTCATCAGGTGGCGAGCGGACAAACAATTGGACGAAGTCAATAGTGGAAGCCAGATTCGTTGACTCCCACGAACATCGCCGGTCGAATATTTGGCGGAGGAGATGAGATTCACATAATCAGTCCAACAGCCTGTATTTGCATAACAATCCAAAACTACACTTCTGTTTATACCCCCGAATGTAACCCCAGATTAAATGCGTATCAGTGCCTGAATTTGGATACATCAAGCGACTCAGGCGTTGGAGTATCTTTGACAATGTGGCGAGCCAGTCCTGCATCCGCAATGCACGATAGGCTTTCGAGCAACTCGTCATAGGTGTCCCCCAAAACCCACGGCCATGCCACAATCAAGTTTTCAAATTGTTTGGACCTTGCATCTTCACACAGATCAATAAGCCTGCCGAACTTTCGTTCGTAAGGAATACTCTCGCCGCGAGTCGCCGAGTCGCGTTTGTAAGTTGCAGCCAGCCGTTTCGACATCATTGCCTCCCTATAGTATCCGCGCAGAAGATTTTCTACTTTGCGGCTATGCCCAAGACTATTGGCAATTTATGTTCTGTCAAGCATCCGGTCGCATTTCGGCTGACCCAATCCGCTTGACTAACTCGCGAATGTCTTCCGCCCGCCACGCCGTGCAGCGGCGGGAGAGTTTGACCGGCTTGGGGAATCGCCCGGATTTGACGCCCTCCCACCAGCAGGTTTTGCCAACCGGAATGACGGTCAGCACTTCCGCCAACCGAACAAACCCAATGTCTGGAATCGTAAACTGCATAATCAACCTCCCTAATGAAATTTCAGATCTTCGCCCCATGCGTTTCTCCTCAATGCACCGTTTCCGGCGTTTTGCCCGTCCCCGACGCGGACGAACCGTTGTCTTGCGCGACGACCTCGATCGACTCGATGAACGCTGCGCTGTCGTCGGCAGGCTTGGCCCATTTGTCGGGGTCGAATTCCTGGATGTATTCCGCCATGCCACTCTCGATGGCGAAGACGAGGGTTTGCAGATTTTTGCCCCGCACCAGCACCATGAGGAACGTGAACACGAGCACGAAATTCGTGCCGTAGGTTCCGTCGTAAATGACATCCAGCAGATACGGATAACCCGGTGAACGGGTCGGGGCCATCGCCCGGCGAATCCGCAAGCGGCTGAGTTTGTCCTTCGTCGCGAAGGCGACATATCCGTCCGCGCCCTTGGGCGGCGACGGTGTCGCCGCCGAGGGCGTGGCCGGGGTTCTGCGGAATTGTGCGAGCGGATCAGCCATGCGCCACCTCGAAATTGTCTTTCGTCACCTGCCGCTGAACCGAATCGACGCCCTGCCCGGACTGGTGCATCTGCGCCACCTTTTCGGCGGCGCGGCTCGTTTCTTTGGATGGTGTCGCCATCGGGTAAGGTGAGCCGGTTTCTTTGACGAGGCGAATGAGCGCCACCGTCTCCTTATTGGCAATAGCGTCCATTGCCTGCTTTTTCACGTCGTCAGGAATAGGACTCCTTGGAACGTCACTCCGGGGAGCGGCAGCGTTTTTTTCCGCGGCGGAGAAATTTGGGGCCTGGGCTTCGTTGTTTCGGTAGAGGCGAATCTGCGCCGTGGTCTCCTTATGGGAGACCGCGTCCATCGCCTGTCGTTTCACATGATCGGGTATTGCCATACAGATCACCTCGAAATATCCGGGCCGCTCTCGCGGGCCGGGCCAGTGTCATGGCCACGGCTCCGCGAATCAAGCATCATCCGCCATGTATCCTTGGACGTCTCCTGCACGGCACGACGTGCGTCGCCCATGAAGATGATGGAACGCTCCCACCAGGTCTTCCCCATGCCGTGCTGACGAATCTCCCCGAACTTCTCAATCACACGCGTAATGGGGTTCGTTTCGTTCAGGGCTTTAATGAATCGCCACAGCTTGAAACGTTCGGAATCCTGACCCCGGCGTTTCATCGCCGTGGCGGCAACGCCCATCTTCGGTTCCGGCACGCGGTCAACGCCCTGGTCTTTGAGCGAGCGGTGGTCCACGCGCTCAGAACTACCGGCTTTTTCCAAGGCGTTATTGGCGTGGTTCTCCCACGACGCCCGCCATGCCTCCAAGTCGGATTTGGCACCGACGCCAACCGCACCGCGCCCGTTGAACTTGCCCGCCGTGCTCGGCTTCTTGCCGAAGCCTTGCCCCTCAACCGGGCGCATCGTGACGAGGATATGCGCATGGGGGTTCCTGCCGTCCTTGGAACGGTGGATGGCAAAGTCCGTAACAAAGCCCTTGGCTACGAATTCCTCCCGACACCAGCCCCGGACCAGTTCTATCTGCTGGTCAGTGTTCAGTTCGCGGGGAAGCGAAGCGATGAAGTCGCGGGCAAGTTGTGAATCCTTGCGCTTCTCAACCTGCTCGATGGTATTCCACAAGCGCTCGCGCATCGTTCGCTGGCGGGCGGCATCCTCCCGACCTTGCGGCGGACCGGCTTGCAGCCAGAGCGGGCCGTCCTTGGGAGCCAGTATTTCGCAATGGGCCACTTCCTGCCGGCGGGGCCGATAGTTGAACGTCTGCTTAGCGGCCTTATCTTCAAGTTCAGTTCCCGAGCGGTAAGCGGCTTTGCTAAGAAGCATTCCCGACTGATAGGCCGCAGCCGCCACCGCGGATTTGCCCTTCTGCTGCCGCTTGATAATTTTTGTCTCCAAACGATAGATCGCCATATTCCCTGATCAAGTCGTCGCCTTGGTTGACTTACGAACAGTATAACATAAATAAAATGTAAAATCATTAGGAGAGTGGCTGTCACAGCCATTTTGCACGGATCGTCCGCTGCCGTCCGCAAACGAAATCCAAGGGCTGTCCCCGCCGCCCAAAAAGAGGTCCCCGGAACGAAGGCCGGAACACATTCCCCTGCGTCCCCGCCAAGACCCAAAATCAGTGTAAGGGCGCGGTTATATGTTGCTACGCAACATCCGCGTCCAAAGGGGGCTTCAAAGCCGCCCCCTTATGGCATTATCCCCGGCTTAATTGGGCGGCCCGGGCCGCCCAGGCGAAGGGCGCTCGCGCCCTTTGCGAACCCTGACCAAAGGATGGCATCCTTTGGAATTCGCTGTGTTGGGGAAGTGCCCCGGCGGCCTCGCTGGTCCGCCCGGTCAAAGCGAAGGGGGTAGTCCCGCGGAGCCGCTCCGTTGACCCGACCCTGCCATCGTGATAGAATCATGCCTATCCACCTTTAGGAGTTTTCCTTGGGTATTTCCCTAACCAGTTTGGACGTTAGGACGGAGGGTCATCATGAGCGTGATTCAGTTGCAGGAGCTTAAGCCTTTTGACGAAAACGCTCTGTCCCCAACCGACCGCGAAATACTTAACGCCGTGCGCGATATGCCTACCCGCGCGTTCGGTGATTTTGTAGGTGTTCGGATCACCGAGAATGGGAATGAAACCCGCGAACTTTTTCACAGGCTCCGTGACCGGCAATTCATCATCGGCCCGCTCGAAAATTTGATGACTGGCCCACTTGACGTCCAGGCCGTAAGCAAACCGACGACGAACCCAGGGTCCGACAGTTACGGCTGTCTCTTGTGCCGACGTGATGCCGAACTGTTGGGCATTGGCCCGAAAAAGGAAATCTCCCCGCAACGCCCTCGCTAAAATCCTCAGAGTCGCAGACAAAATGCAGCCGCCCCACCAAAGTAATGCAAGACGCTTGCGTAATGCAAAGCGTTATGGTATGCTAAAACCATGACTCAAGCCACCATTACCGACCGCTTCCAGACCACCATCCCACGGGATGTTCGGGTGGCCATGAAACTCAAACCGCGCCAACGCGTCTCCTTCGAGATGCGTCCGGACGGCTCTGCCGTCATGCGCCCCGTTCCCCGCCTGGACGAGTTGTTCGGCAGCGTCAAGCTCGCGCGGCCCGTTGCCTCTACCTCTGAGGAAAAGGATGCCGCCCGCGCCGCCATAGCTGACGAGGCATCCCGCAAGGGATTGAAGTGAGCATCACCCGCTATCTGGTCGATACCAACGTCCTACTTCGGTTTCTGTCGGGGGAACCTCTCGCTCAGGCGCAAGCGACAAGGAAACTGTTCGCCAGGGCGGCGGGCGGCGAGATCATTCTTGATGTCTCGCCCGTCATAGTGGCCGAGGCCTTTTACACCCTGCATTCATTTTACGGCGTTGATCGGAAGACCGCCGCCGGAAAGCTTTCGCTTTTGCTCCAACAGCATGGCGTTAAGGTCCGCGACGCCAGTGCGGTCATCGCGGCGCTCGACCGCATCCAGACCGCCAACGTTGGGTTCGCGGACGCGTTCCTGGCAGCATCCGCCGCCGAGGAAAAATGCGCTGTCGTTTCCTTCGACCGCGACTTCGATAAACTCAGCACCTCCCGCTACGAGCCGACGGCTTAGCGCTTCCCGCCGGCAGGCGAAAAATACCCGCCGATTCTGCTTGCGACCCTCTACGGTGAAACCCTACCGTCCGGGCCGGTGGGAACAACTTCGGCATTACCGGAGTTCCACCCGCAGACGGTTCTGCGGGATTGGGGCAACGGACAGGCATTTCGCCTGGCGGACGCGCAAACGGGTGTTTGCGTGTTTGGGGCGACCGGCTCCGGTAAAACCTCCGGCCCCGCAAAACACCTCGCCTACGGATACCTCGCCGCCGACTTCGGCGGTCTCGTTCTCTGCGCCAAAAAGGAAGAACGCCGCCAGTGGCAGGAATGGGCAAAAGAAGCCGGTCGGGAGGACGATTTATTCATTGTCGATACCTCGGGCAAAGCCCGCTTCAATTTTCTCGATTGGGAAGCCAGCCGCCCGGAGGAAGGCGGCGGTTTAAGCATCAACATCGTTAACCTGCTGGACGAAATTGCCGGGGCGATTTCCGGCGGGGCCGGACATGCGGAAAGCAGCGGAGGCGGCTCGAACAAGTTCTGGGACGATGCGCTGCACCACATGAACACCAACCTGGTGGAGTTGCCGCTGCTTGCCGGGATGCAGGTGTCGCTGCCTCTGCTGCGCTCGATTGTCATCAGCGCCCCCTACAGCACGGAGCAAGCCGCCGACCCCAAATGGCAGGAAACCAGCGCCTGCGCCGCCATCATCGCCGAGGCCGACAAAGCCACGCTTAATGCCGACGCCGAAGCCCGCGCCGACTTCGAGGAATGCCGCAATTACTGGCTGGTGGAATTCCCAAACCTGTCCGAGAAAACCCGCGGTATCATCGTGCTCACCCTCTCGATGCTGGTGCGCCCGTTCATCACAAGGCCGTTGCGGCGGCTGTTTTCCGCCGATACCAATATCCGGCCGGAGGACGCCTTCAATGGCAAAATCATCATCGTCGATTTGCCGGTGCAGGAATTCCGGCTCGCTGGCCGGGTTGCCAACCTTGCCTGGAAGTATTGCTTCCAGGTTGCCGTCTTGCGTCGAATGCAGCCGCTGGACCGCAAATCCTTCCTCCGACCGGTTTTCCTGTGGGCAGACGAGGCCCAGAACTTCGTCAGCAAGTTCGACAGCGAATACCAGGCCGTCGCCCGTTCCGCCGCCGGATGCACGGTGTATTTGACGCAAAACCGCGAGAGTTACTTACGCGTCCTTGGCAACCCCAGCGCGGTCGATTCGCTGCTGGGCAACCTGCAAGCCAAGTTCTTTTGCCAGAATTCCGGCGACACCAACGAATGGGCGGCCAAACTCCTGGGCGAACGCTGGCTGAAAATCACCAGCACCAACGCCGGCCAGTCGCGCAGCGACGCCGCCGCGACGAACCCCGACCAGGCCAGCCACAACGCCGGGGTGAGCCGTAGCGAGCAAAAGCGTTACTTTGTCGAACCCTCCACCTTCACCACGCTAAAGCGCGGCGGCGCGCCGCACGGCTTTCAGGTGGAGGCCGTCGTTTATAACGGCGGACACCTGTTTACCGAGGGCCGCGAGGCGCTGCCGTTCAAGCTCATCACCTTCAACCAGCGCTGACATGCCAGCCCCACCCGAAATCAAAAAACTGTCGTTCCGGGAGCAGGCCAATATCGTGAAATGGCTGATGCATTTCGCATCACTGCCGCTGATTGTCATTCTCCGCCGCGATGTTGGCTACCGAACGTTGAACCCGCTTCACCTGATCGGCACCGCGCTCGGCATGGTGGTGATTGCCTCCCTCGCGTCAAACAACCCAGACAACCGCCCCGCTGATTTAATGTTTTTTGCAGGGATGATGCTTGTTTTCGGCTTCTGGCAGAAGTTCCGCCGTTGGCGCGACATCGGCAATGCCATCTCCCAGCACAGCTATTATATCGGCACCTCTCGTTTCCGGTTCCGTTGGCTGCCAGGATTCTTGAAGCGCAACCGGCGCATAGAGCGGTTCTTCGATCCACTCTACTGCTTTGCGGTTGGCCTTATCGTCGCTCAGGTCTCGCCCGCGCTGGGCTTATGGCTGATGGTGTCAGCCCTGTGCCAGCGGTTCATTGAATACGATGTCTGGCTGCGAGAGATGCACCGCGACCTCGATACCGTGGACGGCCTCATCAACGCCGAAATCCAGGGCGACGTCGTGGAGGAATTCACCGAACCAACCGGGCGGGCTGGCCAGGGTCAACCTGCCACCGGAGTTCCCACCGGCCTCGGGGAGGATATTCAGGCGAAGATTGCCCAGCGCAAAGCCCAGCGTGGGTAGGTGCGATTCTTATTCGCGTTAAACATTCGGGTGTTTCAATTAACCGCTGGGAGCGGCTGCCACCCCGCCGTTCTCCGGGGCGGAAAACGGCAAAGCGCCGCTTGCCCAGGCGGGGAGTTTTGCAAGAATTTGTTTGATTCACCTTGGGTAACCCCACAACCTAATCGTATTGCCGGATTGACCGACGTAAAATATGGAACTGAATTATCAAGAACGGTTGCAGGCGCAGCTTGATTTGCTCAAGCAGACCGTCAAACGGCCCAATGTCATGATTCTGGGGCAAGCAGGTGCCGGGAAAAGCACGCTTGCAAACTTGGTGTTCGGATCAAACAATATCAAGACGGGCAGCGGACGTTCGGTGACCAAGGGCATTAATTATTATAAATCCGAGCAAAAAGGCATCGGCATATTTGACACACAAGGCTATGAACTTGGCGAAGCCGCCGAAAAGGAATTTTACGACAATGTCGTAAGCGTCGCTCTAAACCCTGCTGGCAACCTTGACGGCGAATTTGTGCATTTGTGTTGGTATTGTATCCCTGCCGTGCGGGAACGTGTTCAAGACATCGACGTTGAGACGATCAAAACTATACGATCCGCTGGAATACCCATCGCCGTCATTTTGACAAAATCGGACCTCTTGAGCGTATATGCGTTAGCCCAATTGTCCGGGAAGCTGGAGGCGGCGTTGCCGCCAAACACGCCCATCTTCAAATCGTCCAAAATTAAGGACATTGATGCAGGGGAAATCGATAGAATCTGCGATTGGAGCTGTCATTCCCTCGACTCAAGTTTGAGAACAGCTTTTACGCGAGCACAAATATTCCAACTCCAAGCCAAAAAAGATGCCGCCGCTAACATTGTAAAACAGTCGCTTCGGGCAACAGAGCTGCTGGCCAAATCGCGTCTTTCAGCGGACGTTAGTTATAAAGTGAACGTTTGTTGCCTAACAATGGTCGCTGACATCTTATACATTTATGAAATGGAGGAAATTGAGGATTTATTGAATGGCACAATTTCAGATATCGCCGGGAAAAATAATCTCGTTTCTCTGTTTAGCGTCGCGCTGGAGCTTGTTTCAGAAATTCTCGGGGAGATTATTACCGAAGGGACCGAGGGCCGAGTCAATGGGAGGTTAATTGGAGAATTTTTTTCAAATTGGGGGCATACCGGTGCCGCCAAGACGATGGTTGCAGCTGTCGGCTCCACGCTAATTGATACCTGTGCATCTTTGGCTAAGGATGCAATCGACGGCAAGACATTCGACGCAATGTCAGGGAAGCTTTTGACGCAGAAACTGCAAGCCGACATTATGAAACGTTTAGGGAATTAACGGACATGTATGGCAGACCAACCGGTCAACCTGGTCGTCATTGGTGCGGCCGGCGTCGGCAAGAGCACCTTATTGGATTATCTGTCTGGTGGCAATGAGTTCGGTGGGCCACACGATAGTCAGCCTACTCCCAAGGGATTTTTTTTCAAAGAAACCAAGATGGGCGGAGTGCCAGTGCGCTTAATCGATACTTGGGGGATTGAAAGCAACAAAACAAAAGAGTGGCTTTCTTATTTTGACGAAGAGGTGGCCAGACGGGATGCTTTATCGGACATCGGCACGCGTTTCCACGGCGTTTTATATTTAATAGATGCAGCCATGGATCGCTTACACCAATTTGAATTGGTAACTCTAAAATACCTTGTTCAGCGTAGATGCTCCGTTACCGTAGTGCTGACGAAAGCCAGAAAAGCCAGTGAACAAACCATCCAAATTTTACGGACTCTAATTGCAGGGAAATTTGGCGACGAGATTTCAGTGGTGGCGGTCGAGAGCAAACGCGAAACGTTGCGAGACGGTAATGTTTCGTCTTGTTTTGGAAGGGATGCCATTGAACATGAGGTCATCCGTCTGTTTTGGAAAACCGTCAGAGCGGAAATACCATTGCGTGTTGGAAAGCTCTTGGAACAACAAGTTGTTGATAAATGGGATCGCTATTGTGATAGGTATTTGCGATCGTTTTTCGCAAGGATGGTTTGGTTAAGCTCATTGGCGTATAGGCTAAAAAGGCGAAGTAAGACCGTCGTGAATACTCTCAACCGTAGTGCCGGACATTTCTATTGGAAAGAGATTGGCTCCATCAAAAAGCAATATCCTTTGTTAGCGGAATCTTTGGATCTAAGCACTGTATGGAAATCCTCCGATGATATTGGTTGTATTGAGTCTGTTTTTGACGCATCTGTGGTTGCCCCATCTCACCTTGAATTGTTTATCTCGGGTGCCACATTCAGGTGGTATGATCCGTTGGGGCCTCAATTGGCGAAACTTGACAATGCCGCTTTGGAGTTTTCTCAGCAAATCAAGAAGGAAATTCAAACCCGATTGGTGCCAGAACTGGACTATTTAATCAGCAAAATGAGGTTAAAGCCGATCAAGCGCTCTGAGCGAGACGACGGATTGATAAATCGCCTAATCAGCAGGATCCGTTCCCGTTAACGCGGCCTGCCAGACGTGGCTTCGCAATATCTTTGAAATTTAAAACCGGCCAACGTTGCGCAGATATTACAGGAGTGTTTGTCCGAAAACCCTATTTAGCGAATTGTGGGGTTTCCTCGCGTGATGGGAAGAATCGAATGTCTTTAACGAGTTCACGTTGACAGAAAATGGCGGCCTTCGGCTTCTTGCAGTGACAAATGCTATTTGGAAATTGTGCCCACACCCTGAGCCTGTGCGCGGCGCTCGGCTTCCTGCTCGGCACGGCTGCCCTTGCTGCTGCACCATGCGATGACGGCGCCAACACCGAGCACGGCAGCGACAATGCCACCAATTACATATTTGGTTTTGCCACCGGATTTTGCGGCAGTTTTAGTGGCGGCTTCTTCCAGTTTGTCGGCAGCGCTTGTGAAGTGTTTTTGAAATTGCGGACCTTCCAACTCCGCGCCGATATAACAGAAGTGCTTATCTGAAAAATCCCGTCTAGCGAATTGCTCGGCTTCCTCGCGTGATGGGAAAAAGCGAATTTCCTTTGCAATGGGATGCTCATGCAACGGTAGGGCTCCTGGCTTCCATTTAACAAACCCCCCGTCTTTACTGGCATAATAGTAAAACGCGGGATCGTCTTCAGTCCGCGCGCGAACTGTAAAGTATTCCTGATCACTTTCCTTTGTCATAATGCTTTTGCCTTTCGCGGTGTTTTCAAAAGAGTTTAGCCAAAATTTGTTAAACAATCGTTAAGGGCGTTGATTCACGCACATGGTCGGCAGCCATTTGTTAAGTAATAGGCAGTGTGAGTTCGGGCTTTGGAATCGTTTCTTTTTGCTTAAGTCGTCAACCGCTTAATCCATGTCCATATCCGGTCCGCTCCTTTTGGGCGGCTTGACAGGCGCAGGCGATCGGGCGGGATTCTCAGGCCCGCCTTGATGGCGCTCTCGTTCCATGCTGCGCAGAATCTCATCCTCCAAAAGCGGCCCCCATTTTTCCAACGCCTCGTTGCGCGGACGGCGTTGCGCTTCATCATGCTCACGTTTAAGAATGTCACGCAGCGGCAGCAAACCGGAACGTTCCCATGCCGTGTCCATCATCTGCTGGAGGTTTTCTAATTGTTCAGCAGAAAGAGTTTTTTTCATACCACACCAGACACCCTGAACACCAGAAACCGAACAGGTTTTCTTCCCGTCCGTTCGTCACCACCCGGTCAACCGACTATGCTTCCCATCCGCTGTGGATTTCGCGCTTGGCTCTTTTTTCCACCCGCGCGGGAGGAGCCTGTTCCAGTCGCTCAATGAATTGACTACGGCTAATTCCGCCGGCCAGCCCCCGCATCCAATGCTACCCATCCCATGATGGTGGCAGAGTCGCCGCCAGCCGCATACCGCTCCCGGCGATGTCCAGTTGCCGCCAAACGTCGGCGATGCAATGGATTGGGCTGGAAGGGATCGCGTTGTTGTTTGAGTCAGGGTTCCGTCTCCACAGTTTGTTGGCAGGCACGCCAACGCGGTCTTTCTGATGGGCACAGTGAAGCCCTCGCCAGTCCACGCAAGCAGAATTTCGGCTCCCCCCGGACGGTCTCCCCCAAAATTCAGCTTGCGTGATTCGCGTTCCGCCCTGGCTTTGCGGACTTCCAGTGTTGTGCCATCAGGCCGCGATTGGCGCAGCCTGAAAACAACAAAGGAGACTTTTATGACTGACACTACAAACAACCAGCCTTCCGCTTCCAAAGCCCCAACCCACATTGCCTATCACGTCCGCGAACGCAAAGGCGACAAGGGGTTCTGGACCCGCATCGGCGCGGCATGGGCGCATGGCGACGGCAACGGTTTCAACATTCAAGTTGAAATCATGCCGCTGGACGGACGCATCTCGCTCCGCGTCGCTTCCGAAAAATCCGAATAACCAAATCAACCGGGCGGGCGAAAGCCCGCCCCCATTCAAACGGAGATTGAACCATGACCAAATCACGCAAGACCGATTACTCGAATATCGACGTCCACGAACTGCTAGAGCAGCGCCGACAAGTCGCCGTCATCTGGGGCACGGAGGATGTGCAAAACGTCCGTCCCGACTTGAACGACGATCAGGCTTGGGAAGTGCTCCAGGAATGCAATAGGCGACACGACTGCGAAGTCGGCTTCACCTGGGAGATGATGAACATCCTCGCGGACGATATGTTTCCCGTTCCCGATGACGATGAAACCACCGGGAAAGGAGCCTGATATGGAAAACACCATCATCAATCCGTTTCTCGCCGCCCGTCGCCGTCAGGCATCGTCAGCGTCGCCTGCTCATGATGGCAGGCCGGTCTATGCCCGCCTGCCATTGGCTCCCATAACGGCCAGCCCCGTGCCGCACCTGACCAGCCTGTTTCACTTCGACAGCGTCGAAGATTACGGCAGCCGCAAATATCCAGGAAATTGCGGCGGCAAGCTCATCCGTGACCTGCTGCTGTATTTTCAGCCGCAAAATGTGTTCGACCCCATGACGGGCAGCGGAACTTGCGCCGACGTGTGCCGCGAACTGGGCATCCCCTGCCTCTCGAAAGACATCCGCGACGGCTTTGACGCCACCGACCCCGACAGCTTTCGCAATCTGCCCACCGGGCAGACGTTTGATTTCATCTGGGCGCATCCGCCCTATTTCCGGCAAAAGCTTTATTCAGATCACCCGCGCGATCTCTCCCGTGCCCCGACGCTCTACGCGTTCCTCGAACCCTACGGCGCGTTCATCCGCAATTGTGCCTCTGTCCTCTCACCGGGCGGCAAATTCGCCATCCTCATGGGGGATTATTCCGACCGCGAGGCCGGATTCGTCTCGCTGACCTACCACACCAAGCAACTGGCCTTCGCCGCAGGTCTCCGCCAGTCCTGCACGGACATCATCCGTTTCAGCCACGGCGCATCCAGCAGCCGCAAGGTATATCGCAGCAGCTTCATTCCCGGCCTGCACGATGTCTGCATGGTGTTTGAGAAGACGCCGTGAATGCGACGACGTCGCGTCTCGTGTTCGCCGCCCACCGAGGCCCAACATGCTGCTTGCGGGGCAACTTTGACGCCCGACTCATTTTACGCTATAACCGTGCGTATGCAGACAATGATCCAACTTGATGATGCCCTCCTTGCCCAAGCCACCCGATTGGCAAGCGAGAAAGGTTACGATCTGTCGCATTTCATTGAGGAAACGCTGCGCGACAAAATCACGCCGCAGGCCGCGAAAGCTCCGCAACCATTCGCTCGCCTGACGACCGTCAGCGGCAACGGTCTGCAACCCGGCGTCGATCTCAATCATTCAGCCGCTCTGCTTTCGGTCATGGAACAGGGTGAATGATCCTGCCCGATGTTTGCATGGTGTTCGAGAAATCTCAATGAGCCACACAGGCTTTCTCACGGCCAGTCCTGGGCAGCATGATAAATCCGCGAGATTTCCACAGCCTCCGGCGTGATCCGATAGACGGCAATATAAGGCAGCGCTGAAAAAACAAGCTCCCGGCGGCCATTCATCCGCCCTTCACGTCCACGCAATGGAAATGCCCCAAGCACACCGCAGCCCTCATACAATGTTTTCAAGACGGCGCGCGCCGCAGCGGGATTGTCCTGCCGGATTCGTTCAAATATCCGAGTGAGATCGTGCGCCGCAAGCACCGACCATCGGACTTCCATCAGTCACGCACCAGCTTTTCGACCTGCGCTCCCACTTCCGCATGGGACAGAAACTCCCTGCGGTCTAACGCCGCTTCTCCGGCCTCGACGGCAGCCACGAACCGCGCCTCCTGATTGAGAAAGTCGCGGATAACCTCCTGGACAAGCCCATCGGCATCCCGTCCGCGTGACGCGGCAAAGCGGGAAAGCTGGGATTCCGTCTCAGGGGTCAAATGCACTTCCATGCCCTGGATTTTATCGGGTTTTCACTTCATTGTCAACGTGACCATGCCGCCCGCCCGTGAAAAGCCAACGAATAAACCGGTTCCGCACGACAGTTGCCCGCCAGAACTATCAAAGATCACGCAGGAATTCACTGGCAGGAACATTGACCGCCTTGGCGATGCGCAACAACGCCTCAATGGAGATGATCTTTTCGCCGCGCTCGATTTCGCCGATGTATTTCCAGTTCAGATCGACCAGTTCGGCCAAGGTCTCCTGGGTAAGCCTCGCCGCTTGCCGGTGGCGACGAATCGCCGCACCGATCCTCTTCCGATGCGGTAAGATGTCTTTCGGTTTGCCCACAATGGGCGACAGCTACACGCAATACCCCCTCTAACGACACCAGCAACATGCTGGTATTTTTCCCTTGCCTATCGGAAATACGACGGTGTATTGAGAGTCGTCCGGCCACGTCAGGAAACCCAATGTCCTTGGATCACTTCGTTGCGCTATTCTCTGCGGCAATCTCCTTCGCCGGTTTAATGCTGGTGGTGTTGCAACTCCGCGCCAGCACCAAACAGCGTGAGATGGAATCGGTGGTTGAGATTCTCAGCGTCAACCGGGAACTGGTCAGCCTTGGATTCTCTCACCCGCAGCTTTTCAAGATTCTGGAGGATTCAAAGCACGCTGATCCGGTTTGGGAACAATATTATCTGCAACTCTGGCTAAACCAGTTCGCGCTGACGCACTCCTACATGACGCGCGCCATGTTGCGCAGGGAACTCCGTGAAAATCTCACGCGCGACGTCACCGACTTCATGGCGATGGAGAACATGCAAAGACACTGGCAGAAATTCGGGAAATTATATTCGACGACGTTTCAGGCATATGTGAACGGGATTGTGAAGAAGGTTGAGCCGCCAGCGGTGACGGCCCAACCCATGCCCAATTGAATTCAAGACGCCAGCACTTGGCGGGCAATCTTGTCAAATGTCGTGCGGGACATCCGCACGAACCCTTCGCCCGCGGGCGCGGTCAGTTCTGCGCCTTCGGCGGGTGCCGGAACGTAGCCCTGGACAAACACGTCGCCGTTTTCGGCCAGAATGGCCGCCGGGCACATGCCCTTGCCACAGAGTTGCGGCATCGCGCCGTTCTCCCCAATGATCTTTTGGATTTTCATCGTTTTTTATTGTTTTTGGATCGTTTGCTTTTGAAACAGAATCACCGATTTTGTTTCATGCGCGGCGAAGGGGGCGGTTTTGTTTGACCGAAATGGCAACCGCAAATATGCGCCATGTGGCTCACCGGCTTCGATGCGCCAAGCTGTTCAACCGTTTATCTCGATAAGCCTATAAGGAATCACACGTTGATGCAGACCATCGCGCGGGCGAACCGCGTTTTTCCCGGCAAGCATAGCGGCATGATTGTGGATTACGCCAACGTCTTTGCCTCGCTGGAAAAGGCACTTGCCATTTATGGCGCTGGCAAAGGCGGCAAAAATCCGGTAAAGGACAAACAGAAGCTCGTTGCCGATCTACGGAAGGCGGTGGATGCCGCGACTGTATTTTGTGCAGAACGCCAGGTCATTCTCCCGGCCATCGAACAAATTCCCACCGGAAGTCTGGTTCGATTGCAGCGCATGGATGATGCAGTCAACGCGGTGATCTCACCTGATTCATTGCGGCGAGAATTCTTCGCCCACGAGCGCATCGTGAACACCCTTTACGGTGCGGTGAAGCCTGATCCGGCGGCACTGGAATTCGCCGGTCGCGTCGCTTGCCTCGCGGCCATAGCCGACGCCATCCGCACCAAGCTCAATCCCAATCCCGCTGATATTTCCGAAGTGATGGGCGACATCGGCAAGCTGCTCGACGCATCGATTACCGGCGTCGCGATGCCAAAGACAGCAGCGACTATAATGGACTTGTCGAAGATTGATTTCGAGGCGCTTGGCAGGCGGTTCAAAGAGTCCAAACATAAAAATACTGACCTCGAAGTTCTCAAAGCCGCCATCCGCGCCCAATTGGAGAAGTTGATTCATTTGAACAAAACGCGCGCGGACTTCGCGGAGAAGTTCGAGGAATTGATTGAATCATACAATGCTGGCAGCCGGAATATCGAAGAATTGTTCGAGGAACTGTTGAAACTGAGCCGTAACCTAAGCGACGAGCAGCAACGTCACGTCCGCGAAAACATGACGGAGGAGGAGCTTGTCATTTTCGACATTCTCACGCGCCCCGCGCCGGAATTGTCCACCGAGGAGCGAGCAGAACTCAAAAAGGTGTCACGCGAACTCCTACATAAAATCAAGCAATTGCTTGTCATTAACTGGCGGCAAAAATCTACCGCACGCTCGCAACTCAAGCTTGCCATTGAGGACACGCTCGACACCGGTCTCCCTGGCGCTTTCTCGCGTGATTTATTCCAGCTAAAATGTTCCGCCGTTTTTGAGCATTTTTACGAAAGTTACGCCGAGTCGGGAATTTCGATTTATTCAACCGGAGCGTAAGGTCAAGTGAATATCCCCGTCCTTCCAAGAGTCATCCGTTGCGCTCGCTTTCAGCGTGGCAAGCCACCGCGCAACAGGTGACACTTGTTCGGCCCCCCATGTTAGTCTGACCTTTGGCCGTCCGTGCTTCGCGGATGAGCCTTTCGGCTTGTCCCTTCACCCAGCAAGCCACGGCTCCCCGCTACACCCGCCCGGCCATACGTCAGAACAGCGCGACCCCGCGCCCCGATAGTTGGGCGGAAAAGGGAATTTCCCCGCGTCCTGAGAGCAGCGGCTTTTGCTTCCGCTCCGCTCCCCCGCTTGCCCTTCGAGCCTACGCTCCGCAAAACCGCCGCACTCACTCCGCCCCCGATGTCAGCTTGTCACTCCGCGCGAAAACCCTGCGCTGCGCTGCGGGCCTTTCAGCGGAGAGACAAGAACCGCGACCCCGCGCCCCGGTGGTTGGGCGGACGATACGCAACTGTCACGCCCCATGCAGGGCGGCATGAGTCGCGCCAGTTGCGCCCGCCTCGCGGAATCAGTGGGTGGGCTTTTGTGAAATCAGTGCTCGCGTTGCTCGGTGTGTGATTGTGTTCGTTCGGCTTGTCGCCTGCCTCACGCTTTTCTGGTCGTTTTCAGGTCTTTTTCCGCGGTGCTCCCCTCTGCGTCGGTTCGTCTCTCGCCCTCACCAGCCCGACTTCATCAGGGGGCCGGGCGTGGCACCTTCCGAGGAATCCTTCCACTGGCCGCCCTGATTTCGCGGGCTCTTTGGTGCAGGGCGAGAGACCGAAACCGAACGGCAGAGCACAAAAAAAAGACCATGAAAACGAAATCACAAAAGACAGTTAAGGCAGGGCTCCAGAGCCGGCCCGAACAGGTGAGCACGGAAACCAGACCGCAGATCAATCTGGCCTTGCGGCGGGCCAACCGCCAATTGGACACCGATTCATTTCTTGCTTTGCTGCAAAAAGACGCACCGGAGTTTTTCGCCAAGGTGGAAATCGTAGGGCAATGGGCTTGGTTGCAGTTTGCCGAGAAACAACCGCCGACCGTGACGACCGTTTTGTCTCAATTGGGATTCCATTGGAACAACATCCGCCAAGTGTGGCAACACCCGTGCGGAACGATTGCCGACGACCGCGCGAGTTACGATCCCCGGACACGCTACGGAAGTTATTTCCCCGCCACCGCCAAAGCCGCCTGAAAGGAATTTGCCATGAACGACACCCCGATTCTTCCCGGCTTAGAGGCTATCGTTAAGCCCTTCCGATTCCCCGCCAGTCCCTACGAATACAAAATCACGCCGTTGCGCGAATGCCCGACGCCAGAACGGCTCGCCTTGTGTGACACCCCCGAGAAGGCAGCCGATTACTGGCGGATGCACATTGCGACCAGCCAATATTACAACCCGGATTGTGAATGTCTGGCGGTTTTGATTCTCAACACCCGCCGCCGGGTTAAAGGCCATCACCTTGCCTCGATTGGCACGATGGACACGATCTTGGTTCATCCACGCGAAGTCTTCCGAATCGCCATCATCACGGCGGCAAGCGCCGTCGTGGTGATGCACAACCACCCATCGGGCGAAAGCGCCCCGTCGGAGGCTGACATCAAAGTGACGCGTGATTTAATCCGCGCCGGTCAGCTTCTCAAAATGGAAGTGCTCGATCATGTAATTGTCGGAAACGGGAATTTTTCATCACTCCGCAGCTTGGGATATTTCGTATGAAACGCACACGCCGCCGCCTGCCCATCCCCCAACACGAATTTGGTTTCGCGCCGGACGCTTTTAATCTCGCGATTGAAACCGGCCTTGACGGTGAACGACTTGCCCGCGAACGCGCCGAACTGGAACACGCCCGACGCCTTGCCGAGGCAGCGCAAACCGCCTTGTTCACCTCGACCCCCAAGAATGCCCATGAATAACCATCCATTCCATTTGCGCGCCGGTGATGTTGTCCGCTACGAAAACCAGACATGCGCCGTCGTTCGCGTGACCGATTGCGCCGCCGTCCTTGCCATGACCAAACCGCCCCGCGAATTCACGACTCGTTTCGGCGCAAAGGTTTTCTTTCAGCCCAAACCCGTCTTTGTGCGGATTTGCCCCAATTCCGAAATCCCGATCCTTAACCGCTGATACCATGAACAGCGACAACAACGAATCGCCCTTTGGCGAAGTCATTTATTCATACACCCGCGCTCAGGCAATCGCTGACGGGTTTCAGATTGAAGTGTCCGGGACCGCGAAGGAAGCCGGAATCACATTTCCAGTTTTTATCACCCGCGCGGTGTTTGACGCTTACGTGACCGTGCCGCCGAATGTCGCTGGCCAGGACGAAGCCGGACGCCTTTGGGATATTGTCTGGATGTTGCGCTTTGCCATCCGGAAAGCGCAGCCCGGACAAGACCGGTTGCCATTTGCGCTTTATGTCCGAAACGACAACCGCCGCCCCCGGCTTGTGAAACTGATTGCCGCTTGCGGCCCCCTCGACATCGACGACCCGCGCCCCGCCATCACCATAATGATGCCGGACGAGGATTGACCCGACCGAATCACCCGCCCGGCTGGACCCGCACAGGTTCAGCCGGTTTTCATTTTGGGAAGGCGATCTCCTTCCCAAACCTATCCCACCAAAGGGCTTT
>Ga0206852_1097_pt1 | contig 20746 bp, 22 predicted proteins | sample Alteio_BWOrgCont_14_FD_152849 | JGI IMG/M metagenome (GOLD analysis project Ga0206852, IMG submission 152849) | Enriched cells from forest soil in Barre Woods Harvard Forest LTER site, Petersham, Massachusetts, United States -... | ecosystem: Environmental > Terrestrial > Soil > Temperate forest >... | reverse complement strand
GTAGTAGCGTTTACCCGGATAGCCTTCGGCATATTTGTTGGTGAGGACGCTGCCTTGAGCGTCCAGGACAGCTTCGGAAACCATATTTTCCGAGGCAATCAACTCCAGCGTCCAGGCCTGTCGCTGGGTCTCGCCCAGAATCGCTTTGTAAACGGCGGGATCTTGTTTTTTTAAAATGCTTTTCACGGCGGTGTCCTTTCCGATTGATTTTGAACGTCTATTCTACTGAATATTTCAGCGGACGCTATTATAAGGAAGGAGATGCCTTATATTTTATAAGATGAAATGAAATGGAACATATGACGCTCTTCTCCGTCTAATGGGTATGAACCGATACCTGGCCATTCTTTGCTCGATACTGCTCGTGTCCGGAAACACGTTCTTATTTGCCGATCCTGCGCCGGCCGCTCAGGACACTCCTCAGACCGCCGCCCTGACGCCGGATCAACTCAACAGCTTGGTCGCGCCCATCGCGCTCTACCCCGATGAGTTGGTGAGCCAAATCCTGGTGGCGTCCACGTATCCTCTGGAAATCGTCCAGGCCAATCAATGGATGCAGCAGCATACCGATCTCAAAGGCCAAGACCTGACCGCCGCGGCCCAGAAACAGAGCTGGGATCCCAGCATTCAGGCATTGGTCGCTTTTCCGGATGTTCTCAAACGGCTCAATCAGGACGTCACGTGGACCACCAATCTGGGTAACGCCTTTCTCGCCAATCAAGGGAACGTGATGGACGCCATCCAAAAGATGCGCGTGAGAGCTCAAGACGCGGGAAAACTGAAGTCGACCGAGCAGCAGAATGTCGTCAACACCACGGAGAACGGACAGGCCGTCGTTGAAATCGAACCCGCGCGTCCCGAAGTGGTGTATGTGCCGGATTATGATCCCGCTTGGATTTGGGGACCGGCGCCGGAGTACTACCCTTATCCTTACTGGTATTATCCGCCCGCGCCTCCTTTTGGGGTCTGGTGCTGGTGGGGCGGAGGCATTGTGCTGGGCAGCGTCTTTCTCGGATGGCATGGATGGGGCGGTTGGGGCTGGCATCCCGGCTGGGGCGGCCGCACGATCATCGTCAACAACGGGTTCATCAGGGAGAACCATTTCAACGCGGTCCGTGTGACCAATGTGCATGGGGCGACGGTTTGGGCGCATAGTCCCGATCACCGTCTCGGCGTCTCTTATCCTAACCGCGCTCTGGCGCAACACTTTAATGCCGGAGCCCGGCCCGCGTTCAACCATGTGACGGTCAATCAAGCGCGTCAACAATTTAGCCAGTCCGCCACGCGTGTTCGAGCGGCGGGTGGCGCGGACCGAATGGGCAGCCGCCAGATCGGGGCCGGCGTGTATAACCACAACCGGAGCGCCTTCGGCGGCATGGAAGCCGGTTCAAACGCGCGGATGCACAGCACGCGCGGCTATTCCAGCTTAGGGCATGCTCGTGCGGGCGGTTCCGTCGGACATGGCGGTGGTGGAGTCTCGAGCGGAGGCGGCCATGGAGGCGGCGAAGGTCATGAGTCCGGCGGCGGCGGTGGTGGAGGCGGAGGGCATCGATGAAAGTAAATAGTCTCTGGAGTCTCTTCTTGGCATTGACGTTTTGCCCTTGGGCGCATGCCGCCATGCCCAATCAGGAAATGTTTTCGACTCCGAAAGACGCGATCCAGGCCGTCGTGAAAGCTTGTAAAAGCGACGATGCAAGCGCGCTCCTCAAAATTTTTGGACCGGACGGGAAAGATGTCGTCGAGTCGGGCGATCCTAGCGATGACAAGGACGGCCGCGCGATGTTTGTTCAGGCGGTCGAGCGGAAATATAAAATTATTCCCGACCCGATGAATAAGGACAAAGTGATCTTCTCGATCGGCAAGGACGATTGGCCCTTTCCTATTCCGCTTGTCCGCCAGGATGGCCGGTGGTTTTTTGATTCCACTCAGGGGCGGCAGGAAATTCTGGCGCGCCGGATCGGTTCCAATGAGATGAACGCCATTGAGATTTGCCGCGGGTACGTCGAGGCCCAGTTTGAATACGCGCAGGACCATCGCCACAAGGGAGTGCCTGAATACGCGCAGAAAATTCTCAGCTCTCCGGGAAAGCAGGATGGCCTGTATTGGGAGCCGTCTCCAAACGCGCCGCAATGCGATGTTCCCAAGGGTTTTGCCGACGCGGCGGCCGGTATGTCCATGGAGAAACAGGAACCCTATCGCGGCTATTATTTCCGGATACTGACGGCGCAGGGATCGGACGCGCGTGGCGGAGCCCTCAATTACATCGTCAATGGGTCAATGATCGGAGGCTTCGCTCTGGTCGCTTGGCCGGCGGACTATGGGGTGTCGGGCATCCAGACGTTCATCGTGAATCATGATGGGATTGTGTACGAAAATCATTTGGGCCCTGAGACCACCCGCGTCGGCGCGGAGATGACTGAATTTAATCCCGACAAATCCTGGCGTCCGGTGCAGTCCGAATAAAGGCGCGCTTCTTTTTCGTTAGTCCCCGCCGTGCTTCTCCACAAACTTCTTGATGTCCTCGATATGGGCGACCACCAGCTTCGCCTTCTTGACGCCAAACTGAAAGGGAAACTTGTCCTCCGGCGTCGACTTGATCACGATCATCGGGTTTCCCTTGTATTCGGATTCAGATACTTCTGACATAGATAAGCTCCTTTGGTTTTGTCATGAATGGCGCGTGCAGACCAGGCCGATGGCCGTCGTGCGGTCGCTGCTGTCGGTGACGGGACGGAACTCGATGCGCACCTGCAATGAGGCTCCCGTCTTGGTCTTGTGCGTGGTCTCGAAAATCGCCTGCTTGGCCGCCTGAAGTTCTTGACCCAGCCGGCTGATTTCGGATTCCGACTCAAAAAGCCTGCTGATCGATTGGCCTTGCATCTCGGCGGCGCTGTACCCGTAGAGCGTCACCGCCGCCGGGCTCCAGGCCGTGATCGTCCCTTTCAAATCCATTTCGAGCGTCGGCCCGAGCTTCTCCGCGCGATACATTCCATCGGCCACGGGAATTTTAGGGAGGGCATGTGAAAGGCGATAGATCGCCAGCGCCGCCGTGACGAGCGACAAGAGACCCAAAAGACCGAGTCCAAAAGCCGCCGCCAGGTGAAGATGCATGGAGCGAAAAATCGCTCCCTTCTTGGCTTCCAGCTCCGCCGGCGGCATCGCCGGCAGAAAACGGTTGAGCGTCGCGATGACTTGCTCGCGTTCGCTATCCATGTCTTTGCCGGCCTGATTCACGAGGGCTTCCTTCACAAAACTCTCACGCGCCAAGTCACTGTTGGCCAGCCAGAGCGTGCGGAGCTCCTTCTGGGCTTTGCGCTCTCTTGGAAGGAGCTCCAAGCGCGCGTAGAGTTCAAGATAGGTCTGGCCGCGGCTGTCGTTTTCGGCGGTGATCGCTTTGGCGGCGTCCGTAGGCTGCGTCCAGGCTTGAATGAGATTGTCGTGCCAGGCCCGCGTCTGGTTTTCAATATTCAAAATCGCGTCGCTCCGCTCTTCTCCATCCGCCTGATCTTTGCGCACAATCGGGCGCAGGTTATGATCCAGGAGGTACAGCATCTGCGTGAAGTTCTGTTCCAAAAGGCCGCGACTCACCATGCGGTGGGTGTTGGCCTCGAGCGTTCGGTCGAGAGATTCCTTAAAAAGGCCAAACGTGCGCCGGATTTCGTCGTCGGCTCCCTGAGGAAATAGCTTGGGATTCTGTTTCACAAAATCCGGAAGGAGTGCCTCAAAATCGGCGAGGCTTTCATTCACCTGCTGTTCCTGCGACGGCTCGGAGCTGCGCAGGTAGCCCTCCATAGCCAGATTAATTTTTCCGAGGTGGCCCATAAGCGCCGCGCGAAAGGGCGACGGGTCTCTGAGATCGGACACTTCATTCACCGCTTGGTTCATCGCCCGCGCCTCACGGCGGATCCCCAGCCACAATCCCCCCAAAAGAAAAGCTTCGCCGATGGCCAAAGCGGCGATGCGGAGCCCGCGCGATGATTTGCCGTTCATGGTCGTAACAGATTAGGAAATCTTCGTCATCGCTACAAGGCGGGTTATTCTTTGACGACGGTGAAAGAAGCCGAGGCCAGAGCTTCGTCGGATCCGGGAGCCATCACGTCCACGCGCCATCGGCCGGGTTTGATGCGCCGGCTGCTCCAGACGCGGCTTGAAGAATCGACGGCCAGAAGCGTGGTCTCATACACGGGCTTGCCATCCATAAACCAGACGTGACGCAGCGCCGCGGGCGTCGTTCCCGCGGAAACGGCCGTCCAGCAGTACAGTTTTTTGGCGGCGGAGGCAAAGACGTGGCCGGCATGGTCCGGCTGCTCGTCTTGAATGTCTTTGGCGATGCGGATCGCGTTTACGCGCAGCGTCCGGGCGTTCTTCGCGCGTTCTTCCGCGGTGGATGTCGCAAGCGCTTTCTCCATCTCTTCTTGGCGGTCGTGTTCCCGGTAAGGCTCCAGAGCCTGCGTCACATGGGGATCGTTGCTGCCGGAAGTCTTCAGCAGTTCGGCGGCCTGCACGCCCACCGTCCAATCATTTCCCGTCGCCAGCTGGATCAAAGCCTCGAGGAGAATCGGGTTGCGCGGCTGAGTGCGCGCCAGCACCTGAGCGCTCTCGAGCGCGAGTGAGGAGTCCGGGTCCTTGAGCTGCTCTTTTAAGAGCGACAAGGTGACCGGCGCGTCGGGCGCGAGCTGCAGCAAAAGGCGAAGGGCCTCGCGGCGAATCTCTGCGGAATCGTCCATCAGAAAAGGTTTCACGAGCGGGACTCGTCCTTCTCCTTCGGGGTGCAGCTTCTCCAGGGCTTCCAAGGCCGCCAACCGGACGGAAGCGGAAGCATCGTTCATCGCGCGGCCGAGCGCGCCGGAGGCGCCCGTGACGCGGGCTTCCCCGATATATTCCGCCACACTGCGCCGCGCCTCAGGATCCGGATCGTTGAGCAGGGTTCCCAGACGCGGGAGTTGTTCCGGCGTCAATGGGCCAATCGCCAAGGCGGTTTCGAGAGCGCGTCCTTCCGTGCAAGGCATGCGATTCAAGCGCGCAAGATCCGGCAATATAGTTTGAGCCAGCGGTCCCAATGCGGAGAGTGTCGCAAGCGCCTCCGTCTGCGCCCCGCATCGCGAGACCCAGCCTCCCCGAACGAGTTGATGTTCCGCGGGCACGCCTGCGGCGCGCGCGAGACGAGTCAAGGTTTTGGCGGGCACCGCGGTTTTAGGATCGATACGCCGCACCGCCTCAGCGGCTTCCACGGAAACGACATGCGCGCCGGCGTCATCATGATAGGTCGCCAAATCGGTCAGCGCTTCCAAAAGCGCCGGCATCGCGGGCAATGCGGCGGTTCCCAAACGGCCAAGCGCCTGAGCGGCCTGCCCGCGGTCGTGTGGCTCCGGCGACGTCAGATCGACGGTAATCGCCTCAGGATCCTTCCGCGCGGCATTCTTCAAAGCTTTCAGACCACCCGAGGAATGTTCGGAGGTGACAGTCGCACTAGAAGATTCCCCATAGCACGACGAGGCTGCCAAAACGGTGAAAACGATAATCCAGGGAAAGCGATTCATACCATAACCTCCTGTACTATCTACAGGGTCAACGCTGCCGAATCAAGAGTTCTTTACATGGGTACGAAAAATACTTGGGTCTTCCGGTCTTGAATTTTTGGCCTTTCGCCGCATATCAAAACCCTCCGAAATCAGGCACACTCTTCCGTACGCGCGGGCGCGCGCGTACGGACAGAATCGCAAATCGCTATTCGATACTCGATGCCTTTAAAACAATTCATCGGTCTCCTATTGGTTCCCTCCCTCGTGGCGGACCCTGCGACCGCTGCCGCCTTGAATCATCCCTTCTCTCCGACATGGGAGAAGACGGCCCAAGGTCGGGCGATGAGGAACATTTTCGTCAACCAAGCCTTAGCGCCAGCTTCGGCCGTTGAGCCGCACGAACCATTCAGTAAAGCTCCAGTTAATCTCGCGCAGGAAACCTTCCTGCAGACAGGGCATTCACCTGTTGGATTGACCCTGGAAGAGGCAATTGCTCGATCAAAGGGAAAGTCGTTTAAAGTGCGCCACCAAAAATATGGAGAAGGAGTCGTTACCGCTGTCACGGATGAACATGTGATGGTAAAGTTCGGCCAAGAGGATGACAAAAAATTTGCGAGATCCGCCATCTCGCCTTTTCTTCAGGTGTTAACGCAATTCCCCGAATCTGCGGCATCATTGGAAACTCGCCCGTCTTTGTCACTTTCGGATTTAATCATAGAGCATTCGGCAAGTCCTGCGCCCCTGACGTTGGATCCTGCTCGTCGGCCGCTTCTGATCATGATCCATCCCGTCGGAAGAGAGGATATCCTCCGGAATATAAACGCAGGCGCACCCGCGAAGATTGATCGCAAAGACACCCTTATCGCTATTGACCCTCCGAAACCGTTAGATGATTTTGAATTTGCCAAAACAAAAGGGCACGCATTTAAATCAGACATCGGAGAGCTCGATGACTCCTGGTTTAAGCAGCGTCTGAAACATGGCGATGTAGACATCATACTCGTAGGTACTGCATGGGCTGCCTGTCACTATCATGCTTTCGATTCCATTGTTATGGCCTACGCGGATGAACTGAAGACGCATCCCGATCGAAAGATCACGATCTATTTCCCATTTAAATACATCGAGGATTTTGACAGTCGGACGTCTAGGGCATTGCATGGGAATATCGACAACCAGATTTTGATGTATCTTGAGCTGGTCGATAAAAAAGGACTGAGTTTCGCATTGGATTGGGGTGAAACCCACTGGCGTAGCCGCCGCAACGCCGATGTTGGTCATCTGCGCGTGATCATCGCCCCCGATTTCCCCGCTGCCCCTAACAAGCCGGGAATGTTTCCGAAAAATTTCCTGGGAGCTGAGCACGAGACGCCGTGGTGGCCGATACTTCTTCGACGCATGGGGTTTGAGAAGATCGAAGACGTCGGAAACGATTCCATGTTTCAAATGTTTGTCGCGGGCGTAGCGGGCGGAATTGAGAAAGCGGTCGCACTCTTTGATGATTTCGGGAATAATCGCCCGGTCCTGCCAGAACTTGCGCTTTTGTTCGCCCGCTACGTTTTGGAAAAAGTGCAGGGACGCAGCGATCATTTAAAGCAGCTGACGCCGAAAGAGGAGCAATATCGCTTAGATCTCCTCGAGGACTGGCTGTCCGAGAATTACGGCTACGAAGCTTTTTCCAGAATGAAAGGAATCGCGGGTCATCCGGAAATTGAGGTGAGGGCGGATGTTGGAAAATCGTGGGAACGCAAGATTCGAATTCAGGTGGTTGATTCTCATGATAAAGAACATAGCGGAGCCCATTATGTGCTCATCCAAGATCACGAAGGGGATGTGCCGGTGTACGTTATTCAAATTCAGGCCAAGGAGCTGCGCGGAGGCAGAATCAAATCCGTCCTGCAGCACGAGCTGATCGAAACCGCTTGGCTGACTCTGGATTATCCGGAGCCGGATGCGGACAAAAAAGCCCAAGAGGAAGAATGGCCGACTTCAGCGACCCCTCGGTATACCCCTCCGGCCAATCATCGCTTGGGAATGGAAAACGACGAAAAATCTTCGCCCGCCGCCGCAGCCGTGACCCCGGAACAACAACAAATAGCACTTCTTCATAAAATTGCGAGCCTGCTACCCGAGTCCGTCGTCATGGAGATAATCGAGCATTGGGGGCATGTGGGTTTTATTGTCGGCCGGCCCGGCGCATCACAAGAAGAAGTTAAGTCGCTCTTGGCGCTGGCTCATCCAGCCGGTATTTGGCAAGGAGTCGACACTCAAACGGCGCAAGGCGAAACAGTAAAAAATCTCTATTTTTCCGTCACCGTATTTCAAAGCGTCTTTCCAAAAGCCCCCGACAGAGCGTGGGAGCGCTTGCCGCGTCAGCCAGGATGTGCGAGTTTGCAAAGGGCTGCTTAAATGGGTCGATCCGATAGCCGCCGCTTATTTGTGGTTATTTCGTGAACAGCTTGCCGTAGGGGGTGTTGCAGAAGTCGCTGAAGTCGATTTCTTCTTGGCGGACGTAGCCTTTGTGCGGGAGGCGTTCGGTGAGGACTAAGTCGGCTACCGAGGCGGCGCTGGAGGCGGTGATGATCTGGATGGCCGACCAGTGGCGGCCGAAAAGGTCTCCGTGGCGGACGGTCTTGGTGTAGGTCTGCTGCGTCAGGATTCCGTTGCGTTTTCCTTCCACGCAGCACAACACCACCACCATGTCTTGATTCGTCGTCGGGACGGCCGATTCCAAGACCTGCTTCAGGATCGCTCGGTATTCATTCAGTTTCAGATCAAACAACAGAAATTTCATCAGGTCGCGGTGGCCCACGTAACGCAGGGTTTTGTAATTTAAGTTTTTCACTTTCCCATTCACGGAATGCGCGAGCGTCCCCAGACCGCCTGACGTGTTGAACCCTTCAAATTCGACGCCGTCGATTACCACGCGTTCGTAGCCTTCGAGCGGCTGCATGGTTTTCAGTTCCCCGTTTTCAACGGCTTCGCAGGGGTTGCCGTATTCATTGATCAGCCCGTCGGTGCTCCAGGTGAGATTGTATTTCAGAGCGTTCGTGGGGTTTTCCGGCAGCGCGCCCACGCGTAAAGAAGCGCGTTCGACGACATCATAGGATCGCATCATATGGCTGGCGATGATCTGAATAAATCCGGGCGCCACTCCGCAGCGCGGCACAAAATAAGCGCCCCCGCGCCGAGCCATTTTTTTAATTTGATCACCGGTCTTTACGTCCTCGGACAAATCGATATAGCTCGCGCCCGCCTTAAAGGCGGCCCGGGCAATGGGGAGATTCATAAAATGAGGACAGCTGTTGATGACGAGGTCTTTTCCCTTGAGCGCACGGGTCAAAGCGGCTTCTTGGTTCGCATTCACGCGGACGGCCTGCGCGGTCTTTCCAGCGACGGCGCGCGCACGCTTTAAATCTTGGTCGTAGACGAACACGTCGTAGCGCTCACTCAGGAGCGCCACAATGAGCTCGCCGATCTTGCCGGCGCCGACGACGGCCACTTTTTTGCGCTTCTCGATCATGTTAGGCGGCTCCCTGGTCCGGACGTTTTCCCACGGCCTGTAGTTCGGGGTTGACGGCGCTGATGATGTCGCTCACGCCCCGCTGGTTAAACCCTTTGAACCCTTCACGGCGCTGAAGATTTTCCATGTGGCTTCCCACCGCGCCCTTGGTTTTAATCTGCTCGTACGCTTCTGGGGAGACAGCGCCTTTGTCCCGGAGCTGGGCCAGCCGCGCTTCCGGCACCGGCCACATCTCCGCTTTTGTGAAAGCCTGCCGCAAGAAAGAAAAATCACTGAAAGGCTTCATGGTTTCAATCTGCTTGTCCGACAAATCCCTTTTCAATTGATCAAAATCAAACTTGGCTTCCAGATGATGCATGCCGGCTTGAAGAATGGATTCTCCGTGAAGCGCGCACCAAAGTCCCACCGTGCCGGGTTTGGGAAGGTCCGGAAGCGCCACCTTGGAAAAATCCACCGCCACGTCTTCGGGCGCAAGATCGACATCCGCGAAGATAATCAAGCCGGCTTCCGGCTGTTCCATAATCTGCGCGCCCCAACCCGCTTCTTTGCCGGCGTAATAGCGCTCCCGCTTCTTAAACCCGAAGGCCAAAAGAGTATTGATGAGCATGGGAAAATGCCGTCGACTTGAACGGAACGTATGATGATCGTGGTTTGCCCAGCCGAGGCCGAGGGAGTCCTGCCGCGCCTTCTGAATTTGGGCGGCCTGGTTGCGGGACTGCCAATAAATTCGTTCGCCCTCAAGAAAAAGCGTGGCCGCGGCTCCCGTCCCCACGGTCTTGGCAATGTGGCGCGCCAAGCGGAGAGTCTCTTTCATTCCCTGGTCGTCCGACTGAAATAAGCGCGGCCGCGCCGCCCACGCTTCGAAGCATCGAACATAGTTTTCCGCTCGAGGGCGTGTGTCCGGAACAAAATTCAAGGACCCGCGCCGCTCGACGACATAGAGCTCGGCCGACCCTTCGGTTAGCCGTATAAAGCGATAGGAAGAATAAGGAGCTCCCGCACTATCAGCGGAAAGGCCGTGCGTCATCTGGAAGCGCCAGAGATCGTCGACCATGATGGCGCATCCCGCTTCTTTAATCCGGGCGCCGACGAGGAGCCGGGGAAGATCGGCATAGGGGTGATAATAAATTTTCATTCCGGCAGGACGTTTGGCGGTGGTGTCTTCCCAAAATCCCAGCCGCTTTAATTCTTCCGGAGAAACCTGCCGGGCCGGCAAAAGAATATGGTCCACCCAGACGGAAAAGAGTGTGCTCGTTTCGGTCTTCATGCGCTCGGACAGGCGTCGGGCAAACGCATGGCGAGTAAGAAATGCGCTTATGTTTTTTTCCATAAACGCGTCGGCTTCCGGGCAACGCGGCCATTTGTAGTCGGACGGAGCGGGTTTTAAGAATTCAGTGGTCATCGATCTGCGCCCTCTGGAGCTTCCCCGAGTAGTCGATGTAAACGGCTTTCCATTCCGAAAAAATGTCGAGCGCGGCGGTGCCGGCTTCGCGGTGGCCGTTGCCGGTGTGCTTGATGCCGCCGAAGGGCAGGTGGACCTCGGCCCCGATCGTAGGGGCATTGATATAGGTGATGCCCGTCTGCATATCCCGGATGGCCCGCATCACGCGGTTGATGTCCCGCGTGTAGATGGAACCCGACAGGCCGTAATCGGTGTTATTCAAGACGTCGATGGCTTCGTCAAACGATTTCACCTTCATGACGATCGTGACCGGGCCGAAGATCTCCTCACGGGCAATCGTCATGTCCGGACTTCCCTCAAATACCGTCGGGGCGTAAAAGTATCCCTGCGCATGCGGCCCTTCGGCGAGCATTCGGCCGCCCGTCAGGAGCCGCGCCTTATCTTTCTTAAGTCCGATCTGTACATAGCGGTGCACCCGCTCGCGCTGAATCTCACTCACCAGCGGTCCCATCTCCGTCTGAGGATCAAGGCCGTTTCCGATTTTGAGGCGTTTGGCGCGCGCCACGAGCGCGTCCGTAAATTTTTTATACACCTTTTCATGAACAATCAGACGGCTGGTCGCCGTGCAGCGCTGGCCCGTGGTCCCGAAGGCTCCCCACAAGGCGCCTTCCAAGGCCAGTTCCAAATCCGCATCGTCCATGACGACTTGGGCGTTCTTCCCACCCATCTCGAGGCTGCATTTTTTGTAAGTCTTGGCACACATGGCCCCCACTTGCGCGCCGACGGCACTGGAACCCGTGAAGGACACCAAATGAACGCGTGGATCTTGCGTCAGCCACACTCCGACCGTTTTGCCTGCGCCATAGACTAAATTCACTACTCCCGGAGGTATTCCCGCTTCTTCCAAAGCCTCAACAAAATGCATCGCCGAATCGGGCGTAAGGGGGGAAGGTTTAAGCACGACGGTGTTGCCGCACAAAAGGGCCGGAAATATTTTCCAAGAGGGAATCGCCATGGGGAAATTCCAGGGAGTAATAAGCGCGCAAACACCCACCGGCATTCTGACCGTCATGGAAAATTTATCGGCCAACTCTGAGGTCGTTGTTTGCCCGAAAAACCGACGCCCTTCGCCTGCAAAATAAAGGGCGGTATCAATGGCTTCCTGGACATCCCCGCGCGTTTCATTCAGGACTTTGCCCATCTCGCGCGTCATGGCGCGGGCCAGCTCTTCCTTGCGGGATTCGAGGATTCGCATGGCCTTCAGCAGAATCTCGCCGCGTTTGGCGACGGGTATGCGTCGCCAAGAGGAGAAAGCCGTCTGAGCAGCTTCAATGGCCCGGTCTACATCCTGCCGCCGCGAGTCCGGATAAAGGGACAAAAGCTGGCCCGTGGCCGGATCGCGATTTTCGAACAGGCGGGCGTTTCGCGTCTCTTCCTGCCAGGCGCCGTCCACATAGTTTCTGCCGCGACGTTCTATCGTGCGCTGAGACATAGGTCTATTTAGCAGGAAATCTTCCAAGGGTCAACAGCAATCAGGTCAGCTTTTGGATGAACGGAAGACTTTCAGGAGCGGAAAGAGAATCAGGCTGCATCGGTTTCTTCGAAGCGGACGTCTGTTCAATCGGGTACTTTGCGAGGAACTGCCGGATCATCGAGTTGAGGTGCTCCAATTCCAGGGGCTTTTTCAGGTAGGCCACGCGCTGATACCGGTCGATGACGGGATACAGGGTCTTGGATTGAATGCCGGTCATGAAAATCACCGGGATGTCTTGGGTTTCCGGAGTTTTCCTTAAATAGGTCAACGCATCGAGGCCGTTGGTGAAAGGCATGTTGACGTCAAGAATAAGCAAGTCCGGTCTATTGGCGATGGCCAGATCGATGGCCATACTTCCATCAAACCCGACCAGGACCTGGTAGCCTTCCATCTCCAGATTTTCCTTCAGGACATTGACGATGGGCTGATCGTCATCCACCACGAGAATCTTCGGGGTTCGCATCCCTCCCATGTACAGCCGCTGGAAACAAGATGCAACCTCTTTTTTGGCGGGAAGCCGCATTTTAAGAGATGTTAACGTTTTGCACGGTAAATAAGGAGGGAATTTAAGGGATCATTCGTAGGAGCGCATGATTGGTCATCGAAATACTGACGGTGATGTAGACGAGGGCCGGTAGAACGAAGAGATAAACGAGAACCCGCCATTTCGCGGAAACGCTCAGCGTTTTATCCTGCCACAGTTTCCACAGGCCGATCGGCGGCGCCAGACACAGCCACAGGGTCAACGCCAGGAGATGCTTCCAGGGTCGCGGCTCCGGAGTGCTACCCTTCATGATCATGTGTTTTCATTTTTCTCTTGCAACCCTATTAAATACAGGTTATATGAAAGTATGTTCGTCGTTTATCTTTTCATTTTTGGAGCGATTGGCGTCGCCGTTTGGCATAAATGGTTTCGCAAAAGTGCCGCCGGATCTTCTTCCATCCGGACTCAGATGGCCCCGTTTCACACACGGGGAAATCAAGTCAAGCCGAACCACCTGGCTGAAGAATTGGTCAATCTCGATCGCGACGCGCTGAAACGCAACAACGGGTTTTTTGAGTTTTATCCGAACCAGAAAATTGTGGCATTCGTGGTTCCTCCGACGACGCAGATTTACTGCCACTGCAATCTGATGCAATATCTGGATCTCACCCGCGCCATCGAAAAGAAAATCTTGTACGGTGTCAATCCGCCGCGCCCCACGTCCTTCGAAACCGCCGCTTAAGCTCTCTCCCGTTTATAATCGGCTCGCGCTTTTTTAATTTTCTCGTTGGCCTTGGTCTGCGCTTCGTCTTCACGACGCGACGCCAGATCGTTGGATTCCTTCCCCAGTTGGAGGTAGTGCGCGTATCGGTCCGGCGCCAAGCGTCCTTCACGGATGGCGGCCTGAACCGCGCACCCCGCGTCGGTATGATGCCGGCAATCGCGAAAGCGGCAGGCGTCGATGAGCGCCAGGATATCGGAGAACGTGTCCGCGACGCCCTGGGGTTCCCAAAGCTGGAGTTCGCGCATCCCCGGCGTGTCGATCAAGAGACCGCCCTGCGGCAAAGAGACCAGCCGGCGGAACGTGGTCGTGTGACGGCCGCGATCGTCGCCTTCTCGGACGGCCTGCACCGCCTGGCGTTCTTCCCCCAGGAGACGGTTGATGAGCGTCGATTTTCCCACCCCGGAAGATCCGATGAGGGCGATCGTTTTTCCTTTCTTCAGGTAGGGATCCAAAAACGAAAGCCCTTGCCCCGTGACTGAACTGAGCGTATGGATCGGGGTCTCGCCGGCGGCCGCGCGCACGTCGCGCAGGATAACTTCCGGATCGGGACAAAGATCCGCTTTGCTCAGAAGGACAACGGGCGCCGCGCCGCTTTCCGAGATCATGGCGAGATACCGTTCGAGGCGGCGGGTATTGAAATCTTTATTCATGGAGCTGACGACAAAAACAGTGTCGAGATTGGCCGCGATGAGCTGCTCATCGGTTTCTTTGCCGGAGGCTTTGCGGGAGAGCTTGCTTCGGCGGGGAAGAATCGCCTGCAGCGTCGCTTTCTTTTCCCCCGGTCGGACGTTGACGGACACCCAGTCCCCGACGGTCGGAAAGTCGACTCGGCGCAGCGCCGTGTGCCGCATCCGACCTGAAATGGTGGCCAGCCATTCGCCGCTCGCGGAGCGCACGACGTAGGCTCCCCGTTGTTCTTCCACGACGCGGGCGGGCAGCTCGCCGTCGACGGCTCTTTTTTCAAAAGCGGATTTAAAAGGTTCGCCCCATCCCAGGTCTTCCAAAGAAATAGACGTCATTCCACAGAGTATAATATTTGAAAATGAAACGCTTCGCGCCGTCCTTGGCCCTCGTCCTGACTTTCGGTTTGAGCCGCCTCGCTCCGCTTCACGCCCAAATAACGCCGGTGAATTATCCCACTCCCTTGATTGGGGGAAACTCCGTGACGGGACCCATCACCAACATCGATCCCGTGAATCACATGATTCAAGTGAAGGATGACACGGGAATGATCCAGACCTTCCATATCGATCAAAATGTCCAAATCCTTCGGAACGGCGAGCCGGTCCAGTTGAACAGCCTCGACATCGGAGATCTCGTCACCATCACCCTGAAATAGACGTTCCCGCCGTGAATATTTTCGCCGCTTTTTACTCTAAGAGGCATGGACAATCTGTTGATTCAGGACATGTCGAGGGTGGAACGGCCGCGAGAGCGCTTGGCGAAGCTGGGAGCTGAAGCGCTTAAAAACGAGGAACTGCTGGCGATTGTGCTGCGAACGGGCTACCGAGGCCACGGGGCTCTGGACGTGGCCAAAACCATACTGGCGCTTTATCCGCTGGCGCAGCTCCTGAAGATGCCGTTCGCCCCTCTCTCTTCATTGCGCGGGATGGGAATCAGCCGGGCGTCGACGCTCCTGGCGGCGGCCGAGTTGGCTCGGCGCGCGGATCAAGAAACGCCGCCGGGGCTCCCACACATTCAGTCCATGTCGGATGTGATCTCTCACGCCGTCGAAATTCGCGACAAGAAGAAAGAATATCTTCTCGCTTTTTTCTTGAACGCCCGGAACCAGCTGATCGCCAAAGAAACGATTTCCATCGGCACGCTCACCGCGTCGCTCGCTCACCCGCGTGAAATTTTCGCGCCCGCCATCGGCAGAGCTGCCGCCGGCGTCATCCTCGTCCATAATCATCCTTCCGGCGATCCTTCGCCATCCGACGAGGACATCCGCCTCACCAAACGCGTCGCCCAAGCCGGCCACATCATGGGCATCGATTTATTGGATCACTTGATCGTGGCGGAAAAAGGCTCCTACAGTTTCAAAACAGCGGGACAGTTGTAATGCAATATATATACAGATATACTAATAAGACGCGCGGAGGGGATGGCGTACGTGGTGACGGCGCGAGATATGTCTGATAGCGAGAAACATTGGATGAAGAAGAGACGAAAATGAAAAAATTAAAACCGTTACCCAAAAAAATACCTCGTTTTAAAAGCTACGAAGAAGAAGCCAATTTTTGGGATTCCCATGACACATCTGAACTCATCCGAAACGGGCGCCCTGTTCGAATGACCTTCGCCAAACCCGTGAAGCACCTTATTTCCATTCGTATGGATGCCACGCTTATGTCCGGCTTGCAAACCCTGGCGGCCAAACGCCACATGCCCTATCAAACCCTAATTCGCGCGCTGCTGGCGGAGAAACTCCGCGAGCTCCATAAGAAGGCAGCCTGAGAAAATTTCTACGCCTCCTCTCTCACCCTTAAGCGGTCGAGGCCCTGCTCTTCGAATTCTTTGGTGTAGGCTTTGGCGATGGGAGAAGCGGCGCGGGAGCGCTGGTCGGGGCGCATGCCGCGGACGGCGCGTTCGCCGCGAGCCGCGATCAAGTCGCGCTCGGTGAGGCGCGCGGTGAGCTCTTCCCAGAATGTTTTATCGTCGTATTGGTCGATCAAGGCGTGCGCGTCGTTTTCAAACGCCTCGCCGGCGATCCAGTTTCCCGAATTCTCGTCAAATCCGATGAGCGCTTCCAAGGGTGTTCCTTTGGCGAAGGCATAAACTTTGGACGCCGTATCTTCATAAGCCGGATCGGGATCTTTGCGGATGGCGTTGACCATCCATTCGCCCAGGAGCGCGAGCATCATGAGCCGGCGGTATTCCTCTTCAGAAAATGTGGGTGTCACAAGATCCTCCTTTACTCAAGAAGCTTCACGATGTCCTGACGAAGAGGAGCCATTCCGGTTCCTTCGGTCGCGCTGATCCATTGAATCTCCGAGACGGCCGTGTGAAGTCCCTCTGCAATTCGTTTTTGCTGACCCAGCCGCTGCGATGGCTTCACCTGGTCGATCTTGTTGGCCACCAGAAAATAAGGCAGTCCCTGCGCCTTCAGCCATTCGCGCATTTGATGATCCAGCTTTGTCGGTCCCACTTTGCTGTCGATGAGCAAAAAAATCCCGCGCAAAGACGGGCGGCTCGTCAAATACCCCTCGATCATGGCGGACCACCCTTCGCGCGAAGACACAGGTCCGACGGCGTATCCGTATCCGGGCAAGTCCACCAGCCAGCGGAGCGGATCGACGGCAAACACATTGATCGCCCGCGTGCGCCCCGGCGTTTTGGAGACATTGGCCAAGGCCCGCCTTTGACACACGGCGTTGAGAAACGAGCTCTTCCCCACATTCGATCGCCCGATGAAAGCCACTTCGGCTCTGGCTGGTCCCAGTCTCTGCGGATCGGTTTCCGTTAAGAGATATTCCGTCCGTTCCAGTTTCATGCGTCAAGTATACCCGCTTTCTTAACGTCTGTCGGCGGGCAAATGGTCGTAGGGCGGATGGGTCTCCAGGCGTAGGTCTTCAACCGGGCCTCCGACGGTGAAGTGATAAAGGCTTTGGTAGGCGTTGTTGCGCAGGCCGAGAATGTCGTGAACCGCGTCATCAAAAAAACAACCGATGCCCGTGGCCCGGACGCCGCAGGCTTCGGCTTCAAGGTAGAGAACTTGTCCGATCATTCCGGTTTCCCAGAAAAGTGCGGGGTAGCGCCAGGGCGTGCGTTCGATCACCGGGCGGAAATGGGCCAGCATGCCGAGCGAGAATGCGCTGTCGCCGGCGATCGATTGACCGCAGCTGATCTTGGCTGCTTCCGCGCGAAAGTCCCCGCGGTGCAAAAGGTAAAGAGACCTCGTGCCGGCGGCCACTTCCCACACGAAGTCGCGATGAAGACTGCGTTTGAGATCCATCAGGTGAGCGGCGTTGCGCAGCCAGAAATACAAGCCGGATTCCAGTCCCGTCACTCGGTGGACAAAGAGCGCGAGATGAACCAAAGGCTCATCCAGTTCAACATCGAAAGGAGCGACGCCGTTACGCGGAAGAGTTTTATCAAGCATGGCCAGGAACTGCGCCTGCGTGATCGATGTCACGCCGTCATAATCTACCGCGCTCCTGCGCTGGCGAATAAGCCGGGCAGCGGGAAGAGCGGAAACCGGTTCGCGAACCAAGGACGGCGCCTCAAAACGGACCGACGTTTCGGGCGTGCGGGGTTTGTCCAGGATTTGTTCGGTTTCCTGAATCAGCGGCCACTCGACATGGTCTTTGCTGAGTGCGTTCGGCGCGCCTTGAAAACGCAGGTGCGTAAAAGCCTGGAGCAAGTCCGACGGCAAAGCTCGCGGGATGGCTTTTTGCGGCGCGGGCGACACGAAGCAGAGCAGGTCCGGTCGCTCCTCTTCGAATGAAGGCCAAGTGATCTGCGGAAATCCCAAGACGACCGCCGCGTCATCGGTCGAAAGCGCGCTCAGGACCGTGACTTTCCACCCTAAGAGATTTCCCGCAAACGAAAGCGCCGCCAGCGCATGGCCCGCATCATGATGGCAGTAGCGCAAAGCCCTTTCCCCGTACTTCCATGCTTCCCGCCAGGCGATGTGGGTGAGCCCGATGAGAAAGCCGGGCGATTGAAAATGCGAGCGCATGCGCTGGGCGTAGTCCGGCGGCAAAAGCGCGCGCGGTTCCAGAGCGTGGGAATAGGCGTTGTAATGGTAGACACTTCCTTCCACACGCGTGCCGGCCACGGCCTGAAAGCGCGAGGCTCCCTCCATCGCGGGAAGCACCAGGTGCGCCTCGGTAGGATGCAGATTCCCGCTCGACGGATTCATGCGCAAAGCCCAGCGGTTTCCTGCGGGAATGGATTTCCAGGCGGAGAGGCCCAGCGACAATTCCAGAAACGCCCCGATGCCGGTCAGAGTGAAATCCCAGAAGGCGTTGTGCGGCCGCTCGTAAAGATCGAGATGTCCGCCTTCCGGATCTTTTTTCAGCAGCGGCAGAAGAACAGGCGTGGTTCCTTCATACGTACGAAAAGGATTGGGCTGTGTCTCCCAATCCAAATAGCCCAGCGAGCGGGCGTAGCGATGAAAATGATGCTTTGTTTCCTCGTGATAACGGAACACTTGCCAGGCGGGCGACGGCTCCATGAACGATCAGTGCGTCGTTTCGAGGCAGCTGACGGCGAAACCGGCGATGCGCAGTTCTCCGTCGGGATCTTGGCGGAGGCTGATGATCGGCGAGTTGGGCATGGAACAGGGATTCCATTGATCGGAGTCGGTATACAGAATCCAGGAAATTTTCTGCGGGTCGTTGGGCGGAATGGGGAGTTGACGCCAGTCGGGTTTGGCCAGGATATCCGGCGCTTTTTGAAGCGCCGCCGCTAAACGGGCGAGCTCCGAGGGTTTGCGATAAAAGTGCGTGCCGCAGGTGGTGGCCTGCGCGACGAGATCGGCCGGAGCGCAATCCACGTAGGGCTCAAGCGAGGCTGCGTCTCCCGCGCGCAAAGCGGTGAGGATGGTGAACTTGGCGCGCTCGGCGTCCGTCCAGTGAGCGCTTTGCGCGCGGTGGCTGAGGCACGCGTGCGTATCTTTTAAGGCCGCGGCAAAGACCGTGACTTCCCATTTCAAATCGCAGCCGGCCAGCTTCAGCATCTTGTCGGGAGGAGAGCCCATCTCGCGGTAGCTGTGCAGGAGCCGTTCGGCTTTTTTAAAGTCGCGGTCTTCGTAGGCCTGCCGCGCGCCCCAGAAATATTTACGAAACGGAGAAAGAGGGACCGACGTTTCCTGGGCTGTTACCGTGGCCGCCGCCGCGAAGAGTCCGATCACGAGCGCCTTCCTCATGACCGCGTTACGGCAGCCAGCGGAAACTTTCTTTGAGCGCGGCAAAAGCCGGCCCGGAATCTTTCCAGGCTTCCGGCGGGGCGGTAAACGAGATTTGCGTTACAAATTTTTCATGTTCCACGAAAAAACTTTCGTCCAGCCTTCCGTCCGCGGCCGTTCCTTTGACGAGCATGGCTTTACGGCCGGCAAAAACAGCGGAAGACTTCTTGAAGCCCGAGGGATAAAGCGACGTCAACGAAGCAGAGCTCATCCATTCTTCAAAGGAGACGGCCAGAGGCGCGCGCGAGATGGCGAACGTCACGAGCGGAGCGGGAGCTCTGGAGAGCGTAAAACTTACCGAGCCGGTGTCCCTGGTTTCTTTCACCTCCATGACGGTCCAGGCCGATCTGACCCGCACATGGGCTTTGACGATGCGGTTGTCGTACTCCTGCCATTCTTTGTTGTTTTCGTCGGGGGCAACGGTGGAGAGGGGTTGTTCGGGAGCCGCGTCTTCGGCCGGCGCCATCTCGGAGGGTTGCTTAGGTAAATCAATCTTGGGCGGATCAGCGTAAGCCCAGGAGCTCATAAGGCCGATCAATACCCAGGTTTTCACCTCTTTGTTATACGTTTTTCGGTGCGTTCCCCGCTACCCCATTTGCTTTAATAGAGGAATGAAACGATTTTTGATTTTAGCGGGGGTATTTATGTTCGGAATGGGAAGCGCGCATGCGGAGTTGAAAGTGGGTCAACCGGCGCCGGATTTTACCGCGGCCGCCAGCGACGGGTCGCAGGTCCACTTGAAGTCAATCGAGGGAAAATCCCCCATCGTGCTCTATTTCTACCCCAAAGACGACACACCGGGTTGCACGAAGGAAGCCTGCAGCCTTCGCGATAATTTCGCGGCGTTCCGCCACTTGAACGCGACGGTGTTCGGCATCAGCTACGATACGGTCGAGTCACACCAAAAGTTTATCGAAAAATACCATCTGCCGTTCTTGCTCTTGAGCGATCACGATCACGCCATCGCCAAACTCTACGGATCTTCCGGCGTCCTCTTCGCCAAGCGCATGACGTTCGTGGTCGATAAATCCGGCAACATCGCCTGGATCAACCCCGCCGTCAATCCCGCCACGCACAGCCAAGAACTGCAGGACGTCCTGACCAAACTCCAATAAGTAAGTTAAGCGTACAACGCTTTTTCCAAAATCTTTTTGGAAATGGCGCCGTCACGAATAACGGTAAAGGGGTAATGCGAGAGGTCAATCACCGAGGACGCCGCTTTGACGCGGCACGTCCCGCCGTCGATCATCCAGTCCACGCGGGAACCGAAGAGTTTGGCCGCGGCGACGCCCGAGACGCTCGGCTTTTGGCCCGAGCGATTGACGCTCGTGGTCGCCAAAGGAATTCCGGCCTTCTTTAAGATCGCGAGCGCAATCGGATGATCCGGGATGCGCACGCCAATCGTGGAAAGTCCCCCCGTCACGAGACGCCCCAGCGCCGAGGCTTTAAACACCAGCGTCAAAGGCCCCGGCCAAAAGCGCCGGGCTAGGCGCTCGGCTTCCCGCGGAATCACTTCCACCAGCGGCATCGCCGCGGCCAAGGACGGCACCAGAAGCGCCAGCGGTTTGCGGCCATGCCGCCCTTTG
>Ga0206852_1096_pt1 | contig 20774 bp, 15 predicted proteins | sample Alteio_BWOrgCont_14_FD_152849 | JGI IMG/M metagenome (GOLD analysis project Ga0206852, IMG submission 152849) | Enriched cells from forest soil in Barre Woods Harvard Forest LTER site, Petersham, Massachusetts, United States -... | ecosystem: Environmental > Terrestrial > Soil > Temperate forest >... | reverse complement strand
GCTACCGCGACGCCCGCATCAATCGCATCTTTGAAGGCACCAACGAAATCAACCGGCTCATCATCACCGGCTTCATGCTGAAACGGGCGATGCAGGGACGCCTCGCGCTGCTTCCCGCTATCGCCAAAGTGATGGACGAAGTCATGTCCGGCTCGACGCTCCGCTCCGGCAGCGAGGAGTCGTCCTCCCCGCTCGCCTCCGCAACAGCCCTGCTCGCCAGCGCGAAAAAGCTCGGCCTCTTCTGCTCCGGCGCCGCCAGCCAAAAACACCCCACCAACCTGCCCGATCAGCAGGAAATCATGGGCGCGCTCGCCGACATTCTCATCGAAATCCTTGTGATGGAATCGGCCATTTTGCGCGCAGAAAAATTCTCCGGCCGCAGCGCAACCGCGATCGGCCTGGCGCAACTTACAGCTGCCCGCTCGTTCCGCATCATTCAGAATTCCGCTGAGCGGATTCTCGGCGCTATCGCGGAAGGCGACATGCTCCGCACGCAAATGGCAATCTTCCGCCGCCTCGCCAAGCACGACCCCCTCAACACCGTTGCCATCGGTCGCACTATCGCCGAAAAAATGATCGCGGCCGAGCGCTACACAGTCTAACCCGAACTGCTCAGCAAGCCCTCCACCAGGGCCGCCCACTCCTCATCGAAGGCGGCGCGATGATATCCGCGCCCTGCCCTCTCGTACCAATATTCCGCGTTCGACGCCGCGCCCTCTTTGCGATGCAGATACGCATGCACCGCCATCCCATCTTTCGTCTCTAACTCATCCACCAGCCCATGCGCATGCGTCCAATCGCCTTTGGCATCCCACCAAAGCGCAGCCAGCGGCACGCTCAGATTCTGTGGAGGCGCTTCCGACGCGAGCGAAGACCGAAAATCTTCGAAATTCATAGCGACCCCTCCAATCGCAACGCTACTGCAGAATCATCTTCCCAATCGTCGCCAACTGCATATTCGACGTTCCCTCGTAAATCGAACCAATCTTGGCGTCCCGGTAAAACTTCTCCACCGGATAATCCTTCACAAACCCATACCCGCCATAAATCTCCACGGCCTTGCTCGCCACTTCCTCGGCCACGCGCGATGCGAACAGTTTCGCCATCGCCGCTTCCTTCACAAACGGAACGCCGGCGCCCTTCATCCGCGCCGCGTTGTAGATCAGCATTCGAGCCGCCTCAATCTGCGTCGCCATTTCCGCCAGCGAGAACTGCACCGCCTGAAACTCAGCAATCGCCTTGCCGAACTGCTTCCGCTCCTTGCTGTACTTCACCGCGAATCCCCACGCGCCTTCGGCCAGCCCCAGCATCTGCGCAGCAATCCCAATGCGCCCCTCGTTTAGCGTCTCAATCGCAATCTTGTAGCCCTTCCCCACCTCGCCCACCACGTTCGATGCCGGCACGCGGCAACCGTCAAACAGCAGCTCGCACGTCGACGACGCGCGAATCCCCATCTTGTCTTCTTTGTGCCCCACCGTGAAGCCGTCCGTCCCTCGCTCCACGATGAACGCCGTAATTCCCCGATATCCGGCCGAAGGATCTACCGTCGCGAACACCAGAAACAGATCCGCCTCCAGCGCGTTGCTGATCCACAATTTCCGCCCGCTCAGCACGTAGCTGTCACCGTCTTTGCGCGCCTGCGTCGTCAGCGAAAACGCATCCGATCCCGATCCCGCCTCGCTGAGCGCGTACGCGCATACCGTCTGCTGCGCCATCCGCGGCAGCCACATCCGCTGCTGATCCGGTGTTGCCCAGCGCAGCAGGGCGTTCACTGCCAGAGTGTTCTGCACGTCCACAATCACGGCCACCGCTGGATCGACGCGCGCAATCTCTTCCACCGCCAGCACCGCGCTGAAAAATGATGCGCCTGCGCCGCCCAGTTCCATCGGCGCTTCAATGGCCATCAATCCCAGTTCAAACAGCTGCCGGAGAACTTCAGGATCGAGCTTCTGCGCCTCATCCATCGCCCGCACCCGCGGAGCAATCTCTTGCTGCGCAAACTGCCGCACCGTGTCGCGCAGCATGGTCTCTTCTTCATTCAGCGAAGTCAGCGGCAGAGGTGTCTCTGCGGCGGCATCAGTTTCTGGCATTTTTGTCTCCTCATGGCCCGTCGCCCGAACGTCAGGCCCGAACCCAAGAGACTACCCTGGCGCTGCTCCTTTGCGCGAGTTTCTGCCGCTCGGCGTTACTCGGTGCCGTACAGCGCTGCGTCGAATTCCTTCCTCGCATCGGGCACCAGCTCGCCAATCTGCACCGCCGGACCCGCTCCGCTGTACCCTGGCATGACCTTCAGGCGTTTTAGAACCTTCAGCGTCAGTCCGGTCAGGGGTCGATCGAGCAAACTGCGCGACGGAACCCATTCCCGCTCTCCAGGCCCGTCCGCCAGCAGCTTCTGCTCGTTGGCGTTCAACCCATATACCGTCACGTAATAATTCGTGTTCGTAATGGAGTGCCGCAGCGTCAGCAGCAGCACATCCTCCATCGCCTTCCCTTCCTTCAACTGCGGCAGCTCCCACATCTCCGGCATTTGCGACGCGTCCGCGGGGCGCCGTTCCAGGAGCACTTCCGACTTCGGCCATTGCCGGCGCTGCACCAACGCCAGCGTCGACTTCCGGCTCAGCATCTTCTTGGTCTGGGGTGACGCATGCACTCCCTGCGTCGCGCAGCCGGCGCGCACCGGACACAACAGGCACTGCGGCCCGCGCGGCAAACACACCGTCGCTCCCAACTCCATCATGGCCTGATTGAAATCCCCCGGCCGCCCCGGATCCACCAAATCTGCCGCATCGCGCCGCAGTTGTCCGCTGCGTGCCGAACCTGCAATCGGCGCAAGGCCCATGTAGCGCATCAGCACCCGCTCCACGTTGCCATCCACAGCCACCACTGGCTCGCCAAACGCGATGCTCGCGACCGCTGCAGCGGTATACACGCCCACGCCGGGCAGCCGGGCTAGCCCCGTTGCCGTGCTGGGAATCACTCCGCCGTACTCTGCCACCACCGCTCGCGCCGATTCATGCAGCGCCCGTGCCCGCCGGTAGTAGCCCAGCCCGCTCCATTGCGCCAACACATCCGCTTCGCTCCCCGCCGCCAGCGACGCCAGATCCGGAAATTTCTTCAGGAAACGGGTGTAGTAATCCACTACCACCGCCACGCGCGTCTGCTGCAGCATCGTTTCCGATACCCAAATCGCATAAGGATCGCGTGTCTGCCGCCATGGCAAATCCCGCGCACATGTATCGAACCAGGCAAGCAGCGCACGGCGGAACTCAGCAACTCCCAGCATGGCCATTCCAGAATTGTACTGGCAGTCAGTCAACTGCAAATGCACAATTCGGGTCACAAAAAAATCGCAGCCGCAGAAGGAATCATGTTCGTTAAGAACTCGTTGCATCCTTCCGGCTTCGCGTTTCAGATACCCTGAACAGTTGGTGTCATGGATATTCCCGCGTACATTCGCCGACTCCCCAAAGCCGAGCTGCACCTCCATCTCGAAGGCACCGTCACGCCCGAAACCCTGGTCGAATTGAGCTTCCTCCACGATTCCGTCCCCCTCGACATCGATCAGGCGCGCGCACTGTTTCAATACACCGACTTCACCGGCTTCCTCCAGGCATTCAAAGCCATTACCGAACACCTGCGGACCGCCGAAGACTACGAGCTGGCCACCTGGCGCATGCTGGAGCGCCTGGGCCGCCAGGGCGTCGTCCACGCAGAAGTCTATGTCTCGGTCGGCGTCGTCTATTACTGGCGTCACTGCGAGTTTGAGCCCCTCTTCGCCGGCATGGAGCGCGCACGCTTCCGGGCCGAAGCCGAGCTTGGCATCACCGTCTACTGGATCTTCGACGCCGTTCGCCACTTCGGCCCGGAGGAAGCCGCGCGTGTCTTCCGCAAAGCCGCCGAGCTCCGCCCCCAGTTCCCATCCATCATCGGCATCGGCATTGGCGGCGACGAACGCCGCACCGGCTCCGAGCCCTTCCGCGACCTCTACACAGAAGCTCGCGACGCCGGCCTCCGCCTCACCGCCCATGCCGGAGAATCCGTCGGCCCCGAAGGCATCTGGGGCGCCCTCAACATCGGCGCGGAACGCGTTGGCCACGCCCTCACCGCCATCCACGACCACGAGCTCATGGAACTCCTGGCCCAGCGCCAGGTCCCACTCGAAATCTGCATCACGTCCAACCTGCGCACCAGTTGCTGCGCGCGCCTCGAAGACCACCCCGTCCGCCGCTACTTTGATTCCGGCCTCATGATCACCCTCAACTCCGACGACCCCGCCCTGTTCGGCAGCGACCTCCAGGACGAGTACCGGCTTGCCCACGATCGCTTCGCTTTTACCCCCGAACACCTCCGCGAACTGGCCGCTAACTCCATCGAAGCAAGTTTTTTACCGCCCGAACGCAAAGTTGCGCTCCTTCGCCGCATCGAATCCCTCGAATGATGTATAGACGGTCGCGTTTTTGACGATCTATACCAACATAGAAGCTGGATGTCCTGGAGCACCCGGTCCTCATTCCCCGTTCATCCGATTTTGGCAATTTCCGGGGTATTATGGACCCATGGCGCGTTGGGGCGAGTGCTTGAATTTTTTCTGCAGGAAGAGGAAGGCTGACGTGACTGAATTGGAATTCTCTGAACCCGCATCGTCCTCCTCCCGCGCTCTCCGCGCTGTGGGATGGACGTCGGTTGCCCTGGGCATTACCGCGCTCGGACTCTATATCGGCCACGAACTCCGCGTCCGCTATAAGTTCAAACACCGCACCCCGTCAGACTTCTACTCCCATGCAGGTGAAGAACTTAGCGCCGACTACGGCATGGGAATCTAGAGGAGCAGGTTTCAGGCGCCAGGTTCCAGATTGCTGGCATGTAGTGGCTGGTCCTGACTTTGTCTAGCCCCTGGATCCTGGTTCCTAGTGTGTCCTCTCCACCAGATACTTCGCCACGGCCTTGAGGCTGTCGACCGCCTCGCCGTACGGCGCCAGTACCGCAAAAGCCTCCGCAATCAGCCGGTCCGCATCGCGCCGCGATGCCTCAATGCCAAATACCGCGGGCCAGGTCGCCTTGTCGCTCGCCACATCCTTCCCCGCCGTCTTGCCCAGATGCGCCGAATCCTGCGTCATGTCCAGCACATCGTCAACAATTTGGAACGCCAGTCCCGCTTTGGTCCCAAACTCCGTCAGTCGCCCAACATCTTCGGCATTCGCCCCGGCGTAAATCCCGCCAGCCACGATGCTCACCCGAATCAGCGCTCCCGTCTTCGCGCGATGGATAGCCAGTACACTTTCCGCCGTCGGTTTGGTGTGCTCACCCTCCAGATCGAGCACCTGCCCGCCAATCATCCCTTCCACTGTGCCCGTCGCCTCGGCGATCAGGCGAACAATGTGCACTGCCCGTTCCGGCGCGCAGTGCAATCCGGCGAGTGTCTGGTAGGCGAGCGTCTGCAGCGCATCCCCTGCCAGAATCGCAATCGCCTCGCCGAACGCGACGTGGCAGGTCGGCTTCCCGCGCCGCAAATCGTCGTTGTCCAGCGCCGGTAAATCGTCGTGGATCAGCGAGTACGTGTGCAGCATCTCAATCGCCGCGCCCAGTTCCTCAATGCCTTCAGGAACGCCCGTTTCTCCGTGAGCTGCCCTCATCGCCCGGGCCGCTTCTCGGGCCAGCACCGGCCGGAGTCGCTTCCCGCCCGCAAACACACTGTGCCGCATGGCTCCGTGAATCGACGCCGGAACCTGCGTCACCGGCGGCAACAGCCGCTCCAGCGCGATGTCAGTCTTCTCGGCGCCCTCGTGGATCACGGCTTTTACATCCATTTGCATTCCCGTAGCTTGTATTGTTTCAGTCGCTTGCATTGTCCCAATTCTAATTGACTGGAACGGGCTGCACCGCTCCTGCCTCAGCAGGCCTCAGCCGCTGCTCCATCACCGCCAACCCTGCCAGCAGGAACAGCGACACCAGCGTCACCCAGCGTCCCACCACCACGTCTTCTGTCGTCTTCCAGTCCACATGCACATCCACATTGCCCTGCAGCACTGGCACAGCGACCAACCCATACCAATGCTCAGCAACCGCATCCACCGGATGCCCGTTCACCGTCACCGCCCACGCTGGAAAGCTTCGCAGCCGCAGCACCAGCGTACCGGCGCGATCCGCGACTCCTCTCCACTCCTTGTGTTCCGGCTGCAACATCACGGCCGCGATTTTGTCGCGGCACTCGACCGGGTTCCCATTCCACGCGGGAACGGCTAGCCCCGATTGAACAGCATCCGAATCGTCCTGCAGCAAGCACGCGCTCGGAATACTCCGTTCCACCATCAGAAAATTGGCGACCGGCGGCGCGTACTCAAACATCCCTTTCGTCCCTTCGCCGTCATAGAACGCCTGCATCATGTTGATCTCTGCGATCTTCCCATTCCTAAAACCGAAAACGGACGTCCCTACGCTGATCCCGACAAAAAGCGAGGCAAAGGCGGCGACCACGAGCTTCCTCCGGCGCGCATTATCGCTCCAAAACGCGAGAGCGGCGAGGATCGCCATCGGAGCTTCCAGCACCAGGTACCAGCGCCATGGAAACTGCAAAATCCGCAGCGCCGGCAAATGCGCCCACACCGGCTCCGTAATCGGCAACTGCAGCAGCAGAACCACGACCGGAATCAACACCAGCAGAACCCGCCAGTTCTTCGCCGCCGGCAGTCTGCCGTGCTTCCTTGCAATCAGCGCACCCACCAACGTCGCTGCCAGCATCGCCGCGCCAACCCACGATACCTGGCGCAGCATCACGTCATGCCCATACAGCTTCGGCTCCGAGTGATGGGCAAAAAACCAGCTGTTCTCGATCACATATTGCTCAGCGGTGATCGCGTAGTGCAGGTTCATCCATCCCCGTTCCCAAACCGCAGGAATCAGATAGATGGCCGCCGCGCCAAGTCCCAAAACCGTAGCCTTCCCAGCACGCAGAACCGGCGCCACCGTCCGCTCCACCACCGACAACACCAACGCGATCGCCGCGAGCAGATAAAGCGCCATGATCAGCGCAGGCCCGTTGCTCAGAGCGGTCGCCGCTACCGCCAAAGCCAGCGGTGCCGCGGACCCATCAAACGCATCCCTGAGCCATCCACCCTCAGGATTCCGCCGGCGCAGCATCAAGAGCAAAATCAGCGGAATCCAAATTCCCGCCGCCAACTCGCCGTACGCGGCCCTCCGATAGGCGCAGAACAGCGCATAGCCGAAAAAAATCGCGACGCACCCCGCCAGCGTTGCCGGGCCCTCCTCCATCACCTCGCGCCCCAGCGCTCGATTCGCCAGGCCTGTCCCGGCAAGCATCAGGAACAACAGCACGATCGGCACCGCGGGCCACGGCAGAATGATCCCGAGAATCGCTCCTGCGGCCCACGTCAATGGCGGATAGAAAACAAACCGCGGCTCCCCCGCGCCCAGGTTCGGGCTATCCGCCCAGTGCGGATGGAGAGCCCCCATCGTAATGTCCCGTTCCGCATCGAGCCAGGAAGTGAAATGGAAATCGAAATCGCTGCCGCGTGGTGCGCCGCGCACCAGCAGCGGCCCCACCGCAATCAGCGCAGCCAGCAGAATGATCGCCGGCCCCCTCCATCTGCTCCGGTCCATCGTGCCTGTCCGGATCATTGTCTTATCCAACTCGCCCCTTCCCAATCCTCACGCCCGTCGCCGTGGGTCTCCCCGGCCAAAGGCAAGTGTAATCATCACCGCCAAAAATGAAATACCCAATCCGGCCCACGCATCCCACGTCGTCCGCCACTGCACGTCAATCTCATTCGAGCCTGCCTCAATCGGAATCGCCATCCACCCGTCGCTGCGCGGCGTCGTCGTCCCCTCCATCCCGTTCCGCGTCACGCCCCATGCCGGATAATCCATCAGCCGCAGAATGGCATAGCCCGGAGCCGGGCTCTTCACCTGGAATTCCATGTGCTCCGTCTTCCATCGCTCGATCTTCACTTCGGCCGGCAGCGCAATGTCTCCGAACGATCCGCTCTCCACACGCACCTGCGGCCCGGTCTCCGGCGGATCGCTGTCCGCACCCACCGGCGTGTATTCGTCCGTCCCCGCAAACCCCGTTTGCTGGAACGTCGTTCGCTGCGCCTGCACGTTGTCCTCGTCATCGCAAACCTGCCAGAACGCTTTCGATGCAAAAGCCGCCATCCCGCCCGCCAGCACCAGCAACACCAGCGCGCGCACTGCCAGCGTTCTCCGCGCCGGAAACCCTCTGGCCAGCGCCAGCCCCGCCAGCGCCGCGAAAATCATCCCCAGCACCAGCATCCACCGCCAGGGAAACTGCAAAAACTCAAGCTTCGGCGCTAACCGCCAAACCATCCCGCTCCAGCGAAATTGCAAAGCGCACACCGCCGCCCCCGCCACCACCAGCGGCAGCCATACCGGACTCTTCCGCCGCCGCGCAATCCACGCACAAATAAGCGACGCCACCATCAGCGCCACCACCACCCACGACGCCAGCCGCAGCACCTGATTGTGATAATTCAAATCGAACAGCTCGTCCGGCGACCCCGCCAGCCGCGCATACCCAAACAGAAAGCTGTCCTGAACCCGCATCAGCGGCCCAATCGCCCGGTCAATCTGCACCCACCGCTGCTCGTAGATCGCTGGCGCCAGCCAATATGCCGCCAGCCCCAGCCCCAGCGGCACCGCGCACGCCGCCCGCGCCACCAGCTTCCACGAACGCTGCTGCACCGCTGCCACCGCCACCAGCAGCGCCAGCAAATAGCACCCCATCACCCCCGCCGGCGCGTTCGTCAGCCACACCGCCGCCACCGTCAGCGTCAGCGGCAGCCACGACTTCGCCTGCCGCAGCCCATACAGCACCAGCAGCGGAATCCACACCGCCGCCAGCAACTCCGCCAGCGCGGCGCGTTCGTACACCAAAAACATCATGTAGGGATTCAGCACGTACAAACAAGCCGCCACCGCAGCGTTGTCGTCGCCCGCCCACTCCCGCGCCATCGCACGAAAGCTCCACGCCGCGCCCAGCAGCGCCACCAGCACAAATGCCAGCGGCGTCCACGCCCACGGCAGCACGCAGCCCAAAGCCGCTCCCAGAAACCGGCTCAGCGGCGGATAAAAAACAAAGCGCGGCTCCCCGGCCAAATAATTAGCCGAAGCCGCCCAGTGCGGATTCAGGACTCCCTGATGCCAGCTCCGCGCCGTCTCAAGCCAGTTCTGCAGATGAAAATCAAAATCCTGCCCGCACGACGTTCCCCGCCACGCCAGCGGCAGCACCGCAATCCCCACCACCGCCAGCATCAGCGAGCGTCGCCGGATCGCGCGCGTAGCCTCGCTCGCCACGATGGCCGGAAACTGAAACGAAATCCTCACGGCTCCAGCCGCAGCGTGTGCGCCGTGGCCGCCGCCACCGCCGCATCGCTGAATGGCAGCGCAAACGTCTTCCCCCCGTACCAGTACGGCCACTGGTCCCGGTAGTACGCGCTCATCGGATCGCCCGACTCGCCCATCACGATGTTCTCCGTCGCTCCATCCACCTGGCTCCAGTCAATCGTGAATCTCTGCGACGGCCCAAATGTCCGCGCCACACCCTTCACCGTCGTCCCATCGCCGGACTGCGGCTGCGGCCCCGTTCCCGTCCAGTCCTTGAACCACGGCAGCATCCCAAACAGCGGATGCTCCACATCCACCGGGTGGGCCACCCCATACTGCCAGTGCGTCAGATCCGCCGGCGCGTGCGCCTGGGCTAACCCTTGCCGAACCATGTCAGCCAGAAAATCGTCCCAGCTCGCGTACTGCTTCGGCAGCCACGCCGCCGGCTCTTTCATCAGGATTTGTTCGCCCGCGTACGTGCTCTCCGCCCAGTGATACAGCCTCCATTGATCGCCCAGTTTCGGCTTCAGGATCATCGGCCAAAACACGCTCTTCGCCGCCGCCACAATCGCTGCCGGCGCCGAATCCACTCCCATCGCTCCATCCCACGTCCGCAGCAGGTCCGCCGCCTGGCGCAGTTGCGCATCTGCGCGGCCCGCATGGTCGATCCCATACGCCAGCCGCTGCGCGATCTCCTGATTCACCTCGGAGTACACATCCGTTTGCAAAGTCAACATGTCCTGCTGTGTCAGCTTGTCCTTCGGAGCCAGCCATTTCCAGATGCGCTCGTTGCGATACGGGTCGGCCCACTCCAGGGTCAGCGGCGTCGGATCGTTGTCCGGCGTCACGCGCGCATTCGCCGTCGCCAAAATTCCGTCCGGAGGATCGAACGACGACGGCAGCTGGTCCAGCGTCAGAAATCCCTTCCACTCATGCAGGCTGTCATGAATCGGCACGCCCGCCAGTCCGCCCGGCCGGTTCGGGATGAACCCCACCGCCTGGTATCCGATATGCCCCTGATCGTCCGCGTACACCACATTCTGCGTCGGCGCGAACCACTGCCCCAGCGCCGCATGAAACTCCGTCCAGTTCTGCGCCTTGTTCATCCCCAGCAACGGAAACCCCGCAGACTTCGGGTCGTAGACCGACCAGTCCAGCGCCAGCGTCCGCGTCTCTCCAGGAATCAGCGGCGAAATCACCATGCCGTGCCCGGTCCGCTGCACATCCACTGTCACATCCCGGCCCCAGCGCACATGGATCGTCTCCGGGTCGTGCTCCACCGGATGCCACGCGCCATCCGCGCCCTGGTATTGATCCTGCGCGTTCGTCTTCTCGACGTAAATATCCTGCACATCGCCGTAGAGCGCGGTGAATCCCCACGCCACATGCTCGTTGTGCCCCGCCGTAATCAGCGGAATCCCCGGCACCGTCACCCCCGCCGCATGAAATCCCGGCGCCTTCAGATCGTTCTCATACCAAATGTTCGGAATCTGATGCTCCAGGTGCATGTCGTTCGACAGCATGGGTTTCCCGCTCGCCGTCCGCGAACCCGCCACCACCCATTGGTTCGATCCCACATTGCATCCCAGACATGCCGGCCCGCCCGTCACCTCGCGCAGCTTCAGCAGATCCCCATCCAGCTTCCCCGTCTGCGACTCATCCAGCGGCACATCGGGAATATTCTGCTGCGGCGCAGTGAGAGGAGGGTCCGTCGTAATCGGCGGATGATCGCGCCACGACCCTGTCGGATACAAATCCGCCGCCAGGGTCGGCCCCAGCCGCGCCGTAATCCGTTCCCGCTCCAGCTTCTCCGGCCACTGCGTGTCGAGGATCTGCACCATGCTCATCACCACCAGCATGGAGTCCACCGGCTGCCACGGCCTCGGCTCGTACATCAGCAATCGAAATTCCGCCGGCAACCGGTCCTGATGCGAACCGATGTAGGCGTTCACGCCCCGCGCATAATCTTCGAAATACCGCCGGCTCTGATCATCCAGCGCGGAAGTCAGCCGCTCCGCCGTCGCGCGCACCCCCAGCATGCGCTGCTCCCGGTCGTGGTCCACCAGCTTCGGCCCCAAAATCTCCGCAGCGTCGCCCGCCGCCATCCTCCGCGCCATGTCCAGTTCCCACAGCCGGTCCTGCGCGGTCACGTACCCCTGCGCAAACAGCAGATCGTCCATGTTCGTCGCGGAAATATGCGGAACCCCGTGCTGATCCCGTTCGACCAACACCGGCGCGGTCAGCCCATGCGCCACCTCGCGGCCGTCGATCTGCGGCAGCGACGAACGCATCCTGTGTTTCAGCCAGATGCCGCCCGTCACCACCGTCCCCGCCAGCGTCACAATCAGCAGCACCAGCAGAATCAGCAGCACGCGCAGCACCGGATGCCTGCGCCCCTCATCAACCTCTACATTCCGTCCAAGTGCCATCCCGGCATCATTGTCTCAAACGCAAGGCAAAGAGCGATCAGCATCGACAAAGCTCGTCGCTTACAGTCGTATCGCTGACCGTCTCATCGGTGACCGCTTTATCGCTGACCGTTCTTTAGCTGCACTCTTTTCCGCTGCCCTACATGCTTCCCTGCTGCCGGCTCGCCGGCGGCACAATCCCGTTCATCCGCAAATACTCCACCATCTGCCCGTAGTGGTCCATCGAGTGCGCCAGCGCAAACGTCGCCGTCGATGCCCGCGTCAGCTTCCACTTGTCCGGTCCCGGCACCGACATAAACGCGTTGTCGTTCGTAATCGTGTTCACCGCCGCATGCGCAAACGTGTACGAATCCTTCAGCGCCTTCACAATATCGTCCTTCGACTTCAGCGCTTCGATCGTCTTCGAGTCCACCGCGCCCGGGATGCCCCACCCCTCGAAGAACTCATAGTTCGACTCCGCCAGATGTTTCACCTGGCTGCCAAAGGTCCGCACCCCGGTGTACAGCCCCATCGTCGTGGGCGGCGCAAAGTCGTACTTATCCGCAGGCATGGCCTCAGCCGCGCCCACCACTTCACTCTCCAGCAAGTTCAGAATCGCCGTCATGGAATCCGCCGGCGCAATCGGTGCCGAAGTAAACGCCTTCTTCGCTGGCGCAGCCGCATCCTGCCCCAGCATCACCGCCGGCCCCGCCAGCGTCAAACACAGCCCCGCACAAACCAATCCACGCAAACGCATAGAAGTCTCTCCTCGCTGCGGCCTCGGGCCGCGCCCACAAAGGCTATCAGAGTGCATCGAGGCTTGTGTCAAAGGATTTTCGCTGACCGCTTCTTAGCTGATCGTCTCATCGCTGGCCGCTTTACCGCTGCCCTATTGCAGCGTAAGAATGGTCGTCCCATACCCGCCCAGCGTCACCTGCATTTGCCCGGCCGGCGTGATCGGTGTCTCCGACGGACCCGCCGTCGGGCTGGTGTTCGCGTCCAGCACCAGTTCCTTCCCGCTCGTGAACGTACCCAGCGCGCTCACATCCACCAGCACCGTCCGCGGAGCCCCGGCGCCATTGTTATCCGACGCGCTGGCCACCGCATGGTCGGTCACCATCACCAGCGTCGGCCCGCCTGTCTGCTGCACCGCCAACACCTCAATCTCCGCATCGTCGTTGCTCGCCGCGCTCAGCAACTGCCACTGCGTCTGTCCAAAATACTTGTTCAGCCAGTAGTCCACCCAATAGCTCAGTTGCAGCGTCCCGGTGCTCGCCGAGTTGTTGTATTCGCCGTACTGCTGGTCCCCCTGGTACGACCAGTGATACAGCGCCTGCGCTCCGGCCTTCCCCACCTGCGAATACACATAAGGCCGCCAAGCCGCAAAAAACGCGCTCGATCCCCGGTGGTCGTCCACAAACACCTGCGACGGATTGCACGTGCTCATCCCGTTCGCGCCCTCATAATCGGCGTTCACATTGTTTTCGAGGATCCACACTGGAACCTTCGCCGTTGCTGGATTCGTCGCCAGTTGCGAATAGATGTACTGCACCCCGCTCGCAAATCCCGGAACCGTGCTCATCACCTGCGTGTCGCTGTCGCTCTGATTGCAACTCGAATAGAAATGTGTCGCCAACACATCCACATGCGCCGTCACGCCCTGCACAAACGTCGGAACGTACTGCTGCTCCTGGTTCCCGTAATCGCTCAGCTCCAGCGCCACAATCTTGATCGTGGGATCAACAGCCAGCATCGCCGGAACCAGCGTGTTGTACATCTGCACGTATTCGCTCGCCGTAATCCCGTTCCCGTTCGGCTCGTTGTAGATGCCCCAGTACCCAATCGCATCATTCGACGGCGACACATACTGCGTCCCCCCCGTCATGAACCCGCCCTTGTTGTAATACCGCACCAAATTCGCCGCGTATCCCGCGAACTCCTGAAACGTCGGATCGGTAAAGTTCGTCGTCCCGTTCACGTACATAAATCCCGGCGCGTAGGCCACCTGAAATTCGGGATTGTGATCCGACGATTGCAAAATCGGTTGCACCGTCCCATCCAGCATGGAAAAATCCCACGTCGCCGCTGCCGTCTGCGGAATCGCCTGCGACATCACCTGCATCCGCGTGTGGTGCGGGTTCAGCGTGTTCAGTTCCGGCTGCGCCGTTGAATAATTCTGAAAGAATCCAGCATTCCACTCCGCCACCTGAAACGACGTCGACATCTGCTCCATAAAGGTCGCGCCGCTCCCCGGCCCCACCGTCGCCGTCACCCCCGCCGTCAGCGTCAGCGGCTGCGTCACCGTATACGTCCCATCCGTCACCAAAACCGTCAGCGAATAGCTCCCCGGGGTCCCGCTCGCGTTCGTCAGCGTGATCGATCCCGAGTTCCCGCTCCCCGGCGATTGCACCTGCGCCGTCACGCCCGCCGGCAACACCCCAACGCTCGCCGTCAGCGCCGCGGTCGATCCCGTCCGCGTTACCGTCATCGCCACCGCCGTCGCCGGCTCGCCGGAAACTCCGTCACCGTCCCGCTCGCCAGCGTAAACGCAAACTGCGGACCGCTCACCTTCGTCCCGCCGCTGCTACCGCAACCCACCGCCAGCGGCAACGCCAGCAAGATCAATCCGAATTTCGCTATGCCTGTCATAACAACCCGGAAGCCTACCACCAAACCCACCAGCCATCCATAGTTTTCTCCCGGTCCGCGGTTACGATTAGCCTCATTTCCAGCGAAACCGCCGCGCCAGATAAAACGTGGCCGCCAGGCAAAACACGCAGCTCAGGCGGCCGCGTTCCACCATGCGCAGAATCTCTGCAGGCGCATAAAACCGCGACCGTACCCGCTCCGCTGGATTGTCTTCCTTTTGCCCCGGCCCAAATTCACGCACCAGAAACACATGCATCCGGCTCGCCGTCGAGCTCGGATTCTTGTCCATGGAAAACAGCTTCTCCAGCTTGCGCGCTCGCAGCCCTGTCTCTTCTTCCAGCTCGCGCCGCGCCGCCGCCACCAGGCTGCGATCCCCCGGCTCGACCGACCCCGCCGGATAGTCATACGAAATCCTGTCAATCGGAAACCGGTACTGCTCCTCCAGCAGCACCCTCCCCTTCGCGTCCACCACCAGCACCATCACCGCGTCCTTCTCGTGCTGCACGTAGTAAGTCGGCACAATCGTCCCGCCCGGCACCTCGCAGGTGTTCCGCACAATCCTGAACCACGGTGTTTCCAGCACCGTCTCCCGCTCCCGCACCGTCCAGCATCCCTTCCGCTTCTTCGCCGCCACGCCACCCTCCCTCACCATTCCCATTTCCAGTCACACTCCCACGTCAGCGGAGTATATCCGGGTATGCAATCATCTCCTTAAAGCTGATTTCAGCGCAGTTTGCGCCAGCATCCAGGGATAATTCCATGAACGATGCATCACCCTCCATTCGTGCGCCCCGCGGCAACACCCGAACCGCTCGCGGCTGGATCCAGGAAGCCGCCAAGCGCATGCTCATGAACAATCTCGACGTTGAAGTCGCCGAGAAGCCTGCCGAGCTGATCGTCTACGGCGGCCGCGGCAAAGCAGCCCGCAACTGGCCCGCTTATCACCGTATTATTGAGACCCTCGACCGCCTCGAAAATAATCAGACCCTCCTCATTCAGTCCGGCAAACCCGTCGCCGTGCTGGAAACCCAGCCCCTCGCGCCACGCGTCCTCATCGCCAATTCCAATCTCGTCCCCCACTGGGCCAACTGGGAAGAATTCGATCGCCTCGATAAGGCCGGCCTCATGATGTACGGCCAAATGACCGCTGGCTCCTGGATCTACATCGGCACCCAGGGCATCCTCCAGGGAACCTACGAAACGTTTCGCGGAGCCGCCGAGCGCCACTTCAACAACACCCTCGCCGGAACCATCACGGTCACAGCCGGACTGGGCGGAATGGGTGGAGCGCAGCCCCTCGCCGTCAAACTCGCCGGAGGCGTCAGCATCTGCGTTGAAGTCGACGCGCACCGCATCCAGCGCCGCCTCGAAACACGCTACCTCGACAAAGCTACAGCCTCCCTCGACGAAGCCATCGCCATGGCCCAGGCCGCAAAAGCCGCCAAACAAGCCGTCTCCATCGGCCTCATGGGCAACGCCGCGGAAGTCCTGCCCCGCATGGTCGAGCTCGGTTTCACCCCCGACCTCGTCACCGACCAAACCAGCGCGCACGATCCGTCCTGGGGCTATCTCCCCATCGCGCAGCCCGACGAAGACCTGAACACCTTCCGCGCCAAAAATCCTGACGCCTACACCAGCCGCGTCCGCACCTCCATCGCTGAACACGTCCGCGCCATCCTCACCATGCAGAAGCGCGGAGCCGTCGCCTTCGATTACGGCAACAACCTCCGCACCCAGGCAGAGATCGCCGGCGTCACTGACGCCTTCTCCTATCCCGGCTTCGTTCCCGCCTTCATTCGCGACTCCTTCTGCGAAGGCCGCGGCCCCTTCCGCTGGGTCGCACTCTCCGGCGATCCCGCCGACATCGCCGCCACCGATCAGGCCCTCCTCAAGCTCTTTCCTGAAGATCAGCGCCTCCATCAGTGGCTCACCTTCGCCGCCGATCAAATCGCCTTTCAGGGCCTGCCCGCTCGCATTTGCTGGCTCGGCTACGGACAGCGCGACCGCGCCGGCCTCCTCTTCAATCAAATGGTTCGTGACGGACGCATCTCTGCCCCCATCGTCATCGGCCGCGATCACCTCGACGCCGGATCCGTCGCCAGCCCCTTCCGTGAAACCGAAGCCATGCTCGACGGCTCCGACGCGGTCTCCGACTGGCCTCTGCTCAACTTCGCCACCGGCATCGCCAGTGGCGCTGGATGGATGAGCTTCCACCACGGCGGCGGCGTCGGCATGGGCTACAGCCAGCACGCAGGCCTGGTCGCCGTTGCCGATGGCAGCGACGAAGCCGAAGAGCGCCTCCGCCTCTGCCTCCGCAACGACCCGGCCATGGGCGTCATTCGCCATGCCGACGCCGGGTACGAAAAAGCCATCACCGTAGCCCGCGAGCGCGGTCTCGACCTTCCGAGTCTCTGAATGAAAGCCGATCTCCTCATCACCGGAATCTCGCAGCTCGTCACTGCGCAAGGCACCGGCCCCAAACACGGCGCGCAGATGCGCGACCTCAACATCACCGAACACGCAGCCCTCGCCATCGCCAACGGCCTCATCGCATGGGTCGGCCCCTCATCCGAATTTGCCGGCGAAGCCGCAGATACGATCGACATCCAACATCGCGCCGTCGTCCCCGGCCTCATCGATCCCCACACCCACGCCGTCTGGGCCGGCAACCGCCTCGCTGACTTCGAAGCGCGCACCTCCGGCGTCACCTACGAGCAGATCCTCACTGCCGGCGGCGGTATCTGGAGTACCATCCGCGCCACCGCTGCTCAATCCGAATCCGAACTAACCGCTCTCGCCAAGCCCCGCATCGACGCGCTCCTCCGCTCCGGCGCCACCGTCATCGAAGTCAAATCCGGCTACGGATTCGCCCCCGCCGCCGAAATCGCCATGCTCCGCGTCATCAGCGTCCTCGCCGCCGCCACGCCCGCGCGCATCATCCCCACGCTCCTCATCCACGTCCCGCCCAAAGACGCGAGCGAGCGCGGCGAATATGTCTCAGAAATCTGCGAAAACCTCATCCCCCACGTCGCCCGCGAAGAACTCGCTCAAGCCGTCGACGTCTTTGTCGAAAAAGAAGCATGGTCCGCCCCCGAAGCGGAGCAAATCCTCACCGCGGCCCGTCAGAACTCGCTCGCCGTCAAGCTCCACACCGAGCAGTTCCACCGCGTCGGCGGAATCGAACTCGGCCTGCGCCTCAACGCCCTCAGCATCGATCACCTCGAAGCCTGCGCACCCGAGCAACTCGCCGCTATCGCATCCAGCCCGACGATCGCCACCATCCTGCCCGGCGTTACGCTGCATCTCGGCCTGCCCGCCGCGCCCGGCCGCGCCCTCATCGATGCCGGAGTCGCGGTCGCCGTCGGCACCGATCTCAACCCTGGCTCGAGCCCGCTCTTCTCCGCGCAAATGGCCCTCGCCCTCGCCATCCGCCTCAACGGCCTCACCGCGCACGAAGCCCTCGTCGCAGGCACCGTCAACGCCGCCACCGCACTCGGCCTTACGGACGCTGGTCGCATCGAAACCGGCCAGCCCGCCGACTTCCTCATCCTCGATTCATCCGACTGGCGCGACCTCGTCTATACACTGGGAGCCAATCCCGTTCGGGAAATCTGGATCAAGGGGGAAAAAGTCGCCGTATGACCACCCTCTACCGTCCCGACCTCCTCTACGCCAACGGCAGCTTTCTCACTGATGCCGCGCTTCTCGTCGACGATGATGGCCGCGTTGCCGCCATCACCAAATCCGACACCCCCGCCGACACCGTCATTCCCCTCCCCGGCAAAGCGCTGCTCCCAGGATTCGTCAACACCCACTCCCATTCCTTCCAGCGCCTCATTCGCGGCAAGTCCGAATCCCGCGTCACCAGCGGCAAAGACTTCTGGTCGTGGCGCGGCACCATGTACCACGCCGCCGCCCACCTCACGCCCCAGCAGGTCTACGACGTCGCCCGCATGGCCTTCCTCGAAATGGCCCTCGCCGGCACCACCACCGTCGGCGAATTCCATTACGTTCACACCACGCCCTCCGGCCAGCCCTACGACGACCCGAATATTCTCAGCAAGCAGGTCATCGCCGCCGCGCAATCCATCGGGATCCGCATCGTCCTGCTGCGCACCGCGTATCTCCGCGCCGGCTATCAACTCCCGCCCGACCCTGGCCAAGCGCGCTTCTACGAAACCAGCACGGCATTCCTCGCCAACCTCGAAACCCTCGTCAAAGAATTCCCAGCGGGCTCTCCGCAAGTTTCCATCGGCGTCGCACCGCACAGCCTCCGCGCGGTGCCCCTCGATGACCTGCGCGACATCGCCGCATGGGCCCGCAACCAACGTCTCCCGCTGCACATGCACATGTCCGAACAGGTGGCCGAAAACGAAGCTTGCCTCCGCGAATACGGCAACACCCCCGTCGCCTTGCTGCGCGACGCCGGATTGCTCGGCCCCGACTGGACCGCCATCCACGCCACCCACACCACCACCGATGAAATCGCCATGATCGCTTCGGAACACGCCACCATCTGCGCCTGCCCCACCACCGAGCGCAATCTCGGCGACGGCATTTTCGCCGCGGATCGCGTCATGAAAAGCGGCGTCCGCGTCGCCCTCGGCTCCGACAGCCAGGCCCAGATCGATCCCCTCGAAGACGCGCGCGAGCTTGACTACCACCTCCGCCTCGCTCTCCAGCAGCGCGCCATCCTCGATCAAATCGGCAAGCAATCCCTCGCCGCGCGCCTCTTCGATTCAGCCACCGTCAACGGAGCGCGCGCCCTCGCCGTCCCCACTGGCGACCTCGCCCCCAACTCCCGTGCCGACTTCTTCACCATCGATCGCCGCGACATTTCCATCGCCGGGCACTCCGCGGAAAATCTTCTCCCCCTCATCGTCTTCGGCCTCAATCGCACCGCCATCCGCGACGTCGCCGTCAACGGCAACCTCATCGTTCGCGACGGCCACCACCCGCATCACCAGGAAGTCGTCACTCGCTACGACGAAGTCCACGCGAGCGTCTGGAGCGCTGCCCGATGACCACGGTCGTCGATCATCTCTCCAGCCTCATCCGCATCCCCTCCAACTCCGCCGTCTCCAATCGCCCCGTCGTTGAATACGCTGCGGATGTTCTCCACGTTGCCGGATGGTCCACCCGCGGCCTGCCGTATCGCGACCCCGCCAACATTGAGAAGGTCAACCTCATCGCTGCGCCGCCCGGCCAATCCCTGGCCGACCGCGAAGCTGACCTCGTTTTCATGTGCCACACCGACACCGTGCCCTACGCGCGCGACTGGGCCGACGCCCTCAACCCCGTCCTCATCGATGGAAATCTCCACGGCTGCGGCGCATGCGACGTCAAAGGTTTTCTGGCTTGCGTCCTCACCGCCGTCACCGCAGCCGGAGCCTTCCCGCCCGGCCTGCGCGTCGTCCTCACCGCCGACGAGGAAATCGGCTGCATCGGCGCTTCACGCCTGGTCGCGGATCATCTGCTCCACCCCCGCCGCATGATCATCGGCGAGCCCACCATGCTACAGCCCGCGCGCGCCGGCAAAGGCTACTGCCTCGCGGAAATCACCGTCGCCGGCAAAGAAGCCCACAGCGCCCATCCCGCGCAGGGAGTCTCTGCCATCTTCCACGCCGCCCGCCTCATCACCGCGATGGAAGAGCTAGCCGCGCGCACCGCTCACCAGCAAAATCCGTTCTTCCATCCTGACTACACCACGCTCAACATCGGCACCATCCAGGGCGGCACTGCGAAGAACATCGTTCCCGGCTCCTGCACGTTCCAACTCGAATGGCGTCCGATCCCCAACCAGTCCGCAGATGCCGTTCTCGCATCTGTAACAGAATTAGTTACGAATCTCACCGCCGCTCACCCCGGCTTTCACGCGGATGTCCGCCCGCTCCGTCAGCAACCCGGCTTTGAAACGGCCGCGCATTCCCCTCTGGTTCGCACCATGGAAGCCCTCACCGGCAGACCGGCCACATCGATCCCCTTCGGCTCGGAAGCCAGCATCTTTGCGCCCCTCGCCGGAGAAATCATCGTCTTCGGTCCCGGCGACATGCGCACCGCTCACAGCAGCCGCGAATGTGTTCCCCTCGCCGATCTCGACCAGGCCGTCGCGATCCTCACCGCGCTCCTGCACGCCGTCTGAACCACGCCACCGCATCATCGGTCACAGAACCGGCGGCTGAATCCCCATTCGAAATGGATCCTCACTCCCCAACACCAGCTTGCTTTCCGCCGTGATGAAAGCGCTCCCCGTAATGGTCGGAATCACCTGCCCATCCTGCAAACGATACCGCCCCTCAAACACCGTCCCCAGGATTCCTTCCTGCCGCCACGTCTCGCCCGGCGCCAGCATTCCATCCG
>Ga0206852_1076_pt2 | contig 21161 bp, 16 predicted proteins | sample Alteio_BWOrgCont_14_FD_152849 | JGI IMG/M metagenome (GOLD analysis project Ga0206852, IMG submission 152849) | Enriched cells from forest soil in Barre Woods Harvard Forest LTER site, Petersham, Massachusetts, United States -... | ecosystem: Environmental > Terrestrial > Soil > Temperate forest >... | reverse complement strand
AGTAAAAGCTGGTGCCGTCGGGAAGAATCGGTTTCGCGCCAAGGATGGTGTTGTAGAGGACCTTCTCCATGCTGTCGCCGTAGCGGCTGTCGCCCGTGATGCGGATGAGATAGCGGGAGACTTTGAAGTGTCCATAGGCGCCGCACGGCGTTTCGAAGCTGGCGTGAGTGTCGGTGAGGCTAGCGCCCAGGTCTCCGCTGCCGGGAGCGCGGAAGGATTCGTCGGGGCCCCAGCCTCCTGTTGCGAAACTCTGCGTGTCGAGCACGAAGCGAAATCCGTTGAGCGCAGCGCGGCGATGCTTGTCGCTGCCCAGTACCAGATATGCCTGCGAAGCGGAGCAAAGCGCGTTGACGTGGCTGTAAGCATGCTGGCCGGGGAGGACGTTGCGGCCATCCGCTAAAGGATCGAAGTAGTCATCGTCCTGCAGGAATCGTTTCGCGAGGGCGAGGTAGCGCGGATCACCGCTGCGTTTCCACGCGAGGAAAAAGTTTTCAGGCAGCGTGTAGCTCTCGTCCCAGGTCCACGAAATGTTGGGGTGAGGCCGCGCGGCCATCTCGGGACGCGTAAGGGCTTTGGGCGGCAGCCACGGAAGGACGGCATCGGTGGCGTGCGCCAGCGCGGGCAGCGCGGCGGGGTCATGCGCGAACTGATGGGCATCAATCAGCCCGCAGTTCACCTTGTCGAACGTGTACGCGGGCAGCGGGTAATTCTCGTAAAACTTTGTGCTGATCGCGGCGGCGTAGCCCTGCACCAGCCGATGGATTTTCGCGCGCGTCGGCGCATCGCCGGTGATGGCGCAGGCGCGGGCTAATCCTGAAACGTATTGGCCGAAGGTGTGGCCGGGAACGTAGCCGGTGAGGTTGCGGGGCGGATCGAAATCTTTCGACCAGCTGTACCAGCCGCCCATGTCGTCGCCGGGCGCGGGCAGGCCCGCCTGCTGGCGAAACGGCTTCAGCAGCGAGTCTTCGTTGAGCGCGAGAAAGAATGCGTGGTTGCGCTCGAACTGATCGAGCATGGGACCCGGAAGCAGGCGCACATCGGCGTAATCGAAGGTATCGAGTTGGGTGACGCCAGATGGATCGGCGGCGCGAGCGAAGGAACGGGGAGCCAGCAGCGTGATGCCGCCGGCGATGGCCGCGTCTTTGAGAAGGTCCCTGCGCGTGATTCGCCGCATGGAACTACGTTACTGCTCCAGAGCCGCGTGTGGCCAGCCATCGTGCCACGTGAGCGTGGAAATTTGGAGGGCGCGGCGGCCGGTGTGAGCGTCATAGGCGTGGAAGACGATGATGTCGTGGCCTCCGGGCTGGAGGAGGACGGATTCGCCGCCCGGCCCGGCCCAGCGGTCGTTGGCCTTCAACAGCGGCATGCCTCCGCCTTCCATCATGGGAACGCCCTGGTCATCGACATACGGTCCGGTGACCTGTTTCGAGCGGCCGACCATGGTGCGGTAGGTGCTCTTCGCGCCGCGGCAGCAGAGATCCCACGAGACGAACAGATAGTAGTAGCCGCCATGGTGAACGATGAAGGGCGCTTCGATCGCTTCCCAGCCCGGCGGGAGATTTGGCTCGTCGGGGCCGGGACTCTCCGGGCGCTTGCGGGTGGCGAGCGCGTACGTTTTTGTGTCAGCAGTGGAGAGCATGCCCGTCTTCTCATCGAGCCTGCGCATTTTGATCCCGGTCCAGAAGCTGCCGAAGGCCAGCCATGCATGGCCTTTTGCGTCGGTCACATCATTCGGATCGATGGCGTTGAAGTCGTCGGTCGCGAGCGACTTGAGCACGAGACCGTGGTCGACCCACTTGTAATCGGGGCTATGCGCGTCCATGGTCTTATTGGTAGCCAGCGCGATGCCGGATGTATTTTTTCCGAAGAGCGAATAGGCATAGTAGAGGCGGTATTCGCCGTTCTCGTAGGAAATGTCGGGCGCCCACAATTCGATGGTTCCGGGGCTGTCTTTTTTGATCCAGTCAGGAATGGCGTCGAAGACGTGGCCGCAGACCTTCCACGCGAGCAGGTCGGTGGAGCAGCGAAGCTGGAACTGTCCGCCATCCTGGGATCTGCCCGTGGCGAAGACGTACCAGGTGTCTCCGGCCTTGATGATGGAGGGATCGTGCGTTCCCCAGAAGTCGCCGGTGAGCGTGAGGGCTTGCGGAGACTGAGCGGATGCAGCCGTCGAGCAGAGCAGCGCCGTTAACAACAGTGCAGCGGAGAGTCGCATAGCAACCTCAATGCAGAAACAAAGAGTAAGCGTTTACGAAACCATTCGTTATATCACGGCAGAAAGAACATTTGTGGGCGTTTCCTCACTGAACATAAGGCCAGCCGTCCGCGGTGAACGCGAGCCGGTTGATGCCGAGCGTTGGCGTGCCTGCATTGTTGCCGTCGTAGTAGTGATAGACCAGCGTTGGAGTCTGGACGCCACTCACCACGTCCGTGAAGACACTCTCGCCGCCCGGTCCTGTGATGTTGTTGTGCGAACTCAGGACGATGGTGCCGCCGCCGTTGGTGAGACTCAGGCCTCCGCGATCGACAAAGGGTCCATTCGGATTCTGCGATCGGCCGGCGATGATGCGATACGCGCTGGTCGGACTGCAGCACACGTTGATGGATGCGAAGTAGAAGTAATACTGCGTGCCGTTGACGACCCAGGGGTAGATGAACGATCCCTCTTCGCCGGCTCCGCGCGCGGCGATCACCGGGTACGGAGTAGGATTGGTGGCCGCCGGCATGCCCGTTGTGGAATCAAGCTCGATGATGTGGATGCCATCCTGAAAAGAGCCGAAGCTGGCCCACCAGTTGCCGGCGGCGTCGATGAAGGGCGCGGGATCGATGGCGTTCCAGGTGGTCGTCGCGGAAAAATTCCATACCGGGTTCGCCGGTGGTGCGGTAGTCGCGGCGGTCCAGGACGAAACGACGTAGCCCTTGTCCGCCCAGGGCCCATAGGGAGTGGAACTGGTGGCAAGACCGATGACGGCCTCAGCTCCGGTAGAAGGCTCCCACGGAATTGCGTAATAGAGGTAATAGGTGCCGTTTGCGGTGAGCAGACTCGGCGCCCACATATCGATGTTGGCGCCGTTGTTGTCGGACGGAGGAGTTTGCAGGCCGGTCCACGACGCGAAATCCGGGCCAACAATGGGGCATCGCGAATCGTCGGTCAGCCACGCGGTTCCCTGCGCTGCCGTGCACGCGCCCATCGGCGTCGCATTGGTGGTGTAAGTGAAGGTCGACAGGTCTGTGGAGTAGGCGATGGTCTGATGCGTCCCATAGAGCCAGTAAGTCCCGGACGCGTCGCGCAACATGTAGGGATCGTGGACGTAGATGCCGGTGCCGCTGACCGGCAGCGGCGCGGTGTACGGCGAAACGCCCGTCGAAGTCAGCGTCCACTCCTGGCAGGTGCAGCCGGTGCCGGTGGTCGCACGCGCTTCCTGATCGATGGTGGCGGATGACGTTGTGCCGGAGTTGCTGTCGGTGAGATACAGGCTGCTGTTCACGTTTTGGATCAGGTAATTGCCGTCGGTGAGTTTGAAGAATTCCCAAAGATGATCGTTGGTGCCGTTGTCGGCCCACTGGAGAACCTGCGCACCACTGGCAGTGGACGCGCCGGAGATGCCCATGACCTGATGGGTCAGCAAATTCTCAATGTTGAACTGCTCGGCGGTGTAGTTGAACGGCATAAAGTGCCAGAGCTGATCGTTCTGATTATCGGCAGCAGCCTGCGCGACGGAGGTTCCGGCCACCTGGCTTTGTCCTTGAATGCCGAGCAGGAGGCCGCTCGAGGCGTTCGTGATTTTGTATTGAAAGTCGTCGCTGACAAAGGTGAGGGTGCCCATGTCTGGCGTGGTTCCTCCTCCTCCGCCGGCTCCTCCTCCGCCACCGGAGCCGGTACTTCCTCCGCCGCATCCTGCGAGTGCGAGGAGAGAGAGGGCGGTAACTGCCAGGAGAGAATCGCGATGGATGGGCACGGCAAAGCCTCGAAAGGGAAGTTTGGCGTAAACGTATACGCCGGGTGCCGGTGAAGCTCTTCGCGGGGTTGGGAAAGGTTGATGTCTGCTGCCCGGAAGGAAGCCTCAGGCGCCTTATATACCCGGCGGAGAATGGGTGTCAACGGTAAAGGCTTACTCGTTTCCTCCCCCGGACTATGCCCGGAGCCGCCGGGGCTGCGCTATACTGGCGCGTCGTTAAAATCGAGGGTCGAGGGGTGCTTGCAAATATGAGCAGGAAAACGTTTGCCATGGTTACGATCTTTGCCGCCTTTGCTGGTGCGGCGGCAATGGGCCAGACCCCACATTCCCGGACTGCTGCCGTTCTCACCGTTCAGACGGATAAGCCTGTCTCGAAAGTGAGCCCCACACTCTATGGGCTGATGACCGAAGAGATCAATTACTCCTATGACGGCGGTTTGTATGCGGAGATGGTGCGCAATCGCACGATGCGCAGCGATTGGTCAGGCACGCCGGACTGGGTCCTGGTGGAGAAAGGGAATGCTGCGGCGAGCCTGGCTGTGGATACCGGAACCGGGCCGAGCGACGCGTTGAAGCGCAGCCTGAAGGTTGAAGTGACGTCGGCGGATGCGCAGAATGGAGCCGGCGTTCTGAACGATGGCTATTGGGGCATGGCGCTGCGGCCGGACACGACCTATCACGGTTCGTTCTATGCGAAGAGCACAGGGCCGGATACGGTGACGGCGACCCTGATGAACAATCAAAGCGGCCAGACCGTCGCGACGTCGAAGGTCACCGGCATTGGCGCGGACTGGAAGCAGTACAACTTCGTGCTGAAGACCGGCGCGACGGCTGCGGGGGCAGGGAATCATCTTGAATTGACGGTGGCGCATCCGGGGACGCTGTGGCTGCAGTTGGTTTCGCTTTTCCCGCCCACCTATCACGATCGCGCGAACGGCAATCGCGCGGATCTGATGGAGAAACTGGCTGCGATGCATCCGGCGTTTCTGCGCTTCCCGGGCGGAAATTATCTGGAAGGCGATCGCATTGCGGATCGTTACCAATGGAAGAAGACCATTGGCCCGCTGGTGGACCGCGCCGGGCATCCGAGCCCCTGGAATTATTTCTCGACGGATGGCATGGGGCTGCTGGAATTTCTGAACTGGTGCGAAGACCTGAAAATGCAGCCGGTGCTGGCGGTTTACGCGGGATATTCGCTGCGGGGGGAGCATGTGAATCCGGGCGCGGACCTCGATCCCTATGTGCAGGACGCGCTGGATGAACTGGAATACGTGACGGGAAGCACGGACACGAAGTGGGGCGCCGAACGCGCCAAAGACGGGCATCCGCAGCCATTCCATCTAACGTATGTGGAGATCGGGAACGAGGATTGGTTCGACCGGTCGGGCAGCTACGATGGGCGTTACGCGCAGTTTTACAAAGCGATCAAGGCGAAGTATCCCGACCTGCAGTTGATCGCGACGGCTCCGGTGAAGACGCAGCAGCCGGATGTGCTGGACGAACATTTCTACGTGCGGGCGACACAGAATTTCCACGATGCGAACCACTACGACAAGACGGACCGCAGCGGCCCGAAGATTTTTGTGGGCGAGTGGGCGACGCGAGAAGGCATGCCGACGCCGAACTTCGGTGGAGCGCTGGGCGATGCCGCGTGGATGACCGGCCTCGAGCGCAACAGCGACATCATCGTGATGGCGTCGTACGCGCCGCTGCTGACAAATGTGAATCCTGGCGGGCTGCAGTGGGATACAGACCTGATTGGCTACAACGCGGAGAAAAGCTACGGGTCGCCCAGCTACTACGCGCAGGTGCTGTTTGCGCAATACCTCGGGAGTGAGACGCTCGCGTCAAGCCTCGACAACGGCGGTCCGAAGTTCTTTTATTCGATCACGCGCGACGCGGCAAAGAAGAAGCTCTATCTGAAGCTGGTGAACGCCGCATCGACTCCGCAGGCGGTGGACGTGAAGTTTACCGGCGCGGCGGTGGCGGCGGCGGGCAAGCTGGTGACGCTGAGCGCGCACGACACGCAGGCCACCAACAGCATTACAGAGCCGACAAAGATTGTGCCGGTAGAGAGCACTGTGCAGACAAGCGGGGGCATGCTGCGCCACACCATGCCACCGTATTCGATCCAGGTGATTGCTCTCGATCAAAAATAGATGAGGCCCCGAGTTTCGTATCTGCGCGTTCCGGTTGGTCCGTTACGCCGCAAGGTCGCCGCAGATATGACGCACACGCGCTGGCGGCCCACAGCTTTTTCGCAAGGGCTTTGCCGATCCTGCGCCCCCGCCCATTACCCGTGCGGCTTTGCCTTCCAGCGTGAAAACCGCATCGGCTGCCGCTTCCTGCCGTTTCTCCAAATGGGTTGATCCCATGGCATTCACCCCCGCGTCAGGGCATTCTGCATCGCAGCAAGAATATATGCTGCAATGCAATGTCTCCATCACTGGAACGAACGATTCTTGAGAGTGCATGGATCAGACCGAGAACAGGTCCGCTCTCCAGAAAATGCCGATCGGTCATCTCCAGGTTGCTGAGAACATGCTTTGAAGCCGCTCAGGAAGCTCTTCTTATCTCCTTCACTCCGACATTGAGCCGCCGTCGCAGAAGGAGCCGTAACGTCCCACCGTTCATGTACCCGACTTTTGCGGCAATCTCATCGACGCTTGCCCGACTGGTCTTCAGGAGATGCACAGCGCGTTCAACGCGCAGGCTTTGGAAATACGACATTGGAGATTTTCCAAGGACGCTCTGTAGCCGCCGGGTGAGGGTCCGTTTGCTCGCGCCGACAGCTTTTGCTGCACTGTCGAGGGAAAATCGACGCGTGAGCCTGGCACGCGCCCAGCGTTCAAAGAGCTGTACCACCGGGTCGGAGTGCATCAGGTGATCGGTCAGAGCATAAGCAGTCTGAGAAGGCCTGGAATCGACGATGAGATATCTCGCTGTCAGCGAGGCGAGTTCGGGACTGACACCGCGTATCAGCCATAAGGCCAGATCCATGTGGCCCAGAGCAGCACCGGCGGTCACAACATTTCCCGACTTGACCACCATGTCCGATTCGTCGAGCAATACCTGAGGGTATCGTTCGCGAAACAATGGCGCCAGCCACCAGGTGGTCGTTGCGCGCTGCTGGTTGAGCAGACCCGATTCAGCCAACACAAAGGTTCCAGCACAGGCGGCGCTCAATGTTGCTCCGCCTTTTGCCCACTTTTGAAACGCCTTCGCAGCATCGCGGACATCAGGTCTGGCCAGACCTGCTTTCAAAGTAGCGGGAGTCTTACACGCGATTGCCGGGACAATCACGCAATCCGGCGCTTGTCTTCCAATCGGCTGAATCGGGACATTCAGTCCGTGTGAGGTTCGGACCGTCTTTCGCATCCCCACGATCCTGACATCGAACTGCGGAACGACGAGTCCAGTCATCTCAATCAATTCGTTCGCGGTTTGGAATGCATCCAGAATGGCCGACAAGCCAAGATCGAAGACGCCGTCGAGCGCAAGCACATAAACACGCATGGCACAGATGGTACCAAATATGGCAGTTCTGCCAATGGTTAAATCGCCCGCACGCGCCTAGTTTTGGGAAAGAGCCAATTCCGGCCGAAAGAGAGCGATGGAATGACCACCCCTGCGCATGGCATTACCGTCCGCACGGAAGCGAACTCAAGCACTTCTCGCAGAAACAGCCGGGAACAACTCAACACAGGAGAGTAACTCAATGGAAGCAATCGGATTGTTAGTCACGCTCGAAGCACGTCCTGGAAAAGAGGCCGATGCCGAAGCATTTCTGAAGTCGGCTCAGCCCCTGGCAGTCAGTGAAACTGGAACCCAGAAGTGGTATGCGATCAAGTTGGGGCCGAAGAAGTTCAGCATCTTCGACACGTTTTCAAACGAAGCCGGGCGCAATGCCCACCTGAGCGGCGAGATTGCGAAGGCGTTGGGTGCTCGGGCGAACGAATTGTTCGCGACTCCTCCGCAAATCGAGAAAGTGGAAATCGTCGCAACTACACCGTTGAAGAACTAAGCGCGATCGGCCAGAAGTGCAACGCTCTTTTGATTGCGGCATTAGGGCCCGTTTCGCAGAATGTCCGCACGAAGCGCTTCCGGCCTCAGCGACTTTTCACCAACAGTTCCATGATTTGTGCGGAGAATGCCGCGAGACTCAGGAACGTCCAACCTCCGGCCAGGATCACTTGATCCTTGCGTGCCGGAGCAACGAGGAGATTTGAAATGAATCGACATTCGCTGCGACATTTCGCCTATGCGACTTTGCTGGCTGCACTGACAACATCATTCACAGTCCGGGCGCAGGCGCAAGCTGCCCCTCCGATTGACGGCGTCATCGGGAAGCTCCAGTCGTTTGATGGAAAAGCGCTCGACGTTCAGACGCCTTCGGGCGTTGTCCAGGTGGTTGTCAAACAGCCGCTCACGACCTATAAACAGATACCCTCCGATCTGAGCCACGTTGCATCTGCGCCTTATATCGGGGTCGCGTCGGCCGAAGGTCCGGACGGGAGGCAGGTCGCGAAACAGATCTTCATATTTCCCGCGGAGCTGCGCGGGGCTGCAGAGGGTAGTGTTCTGACCGATCCCCCGGGCGCGACCTCCCACAGCAGAATGACCAACGGCACAGTCGCTCGCCCTTCCCACTCACGAATGACGAACGGTACGGTCCAGAAGAGCGGTGGTACCACGCTCGTGGTTAATTACCAGGACGGTTCGCAAACCATCTCCGTGCCACCGGGGGTTCCCATAACACAAGTCGCCCCTCAGCAGGTTACGTTTAGCCCGGGCGATGTTGTCTACGCAACGACCGAGAAGCTCCCCGACGGAACACTTGCGACGGACAAAATCTTTCAGTTCATTCCGGCGGCGGCCTCCAACTAGACGGTCCAGGCGAGGTTTCAAAGAAGTGACTCCTTCGTCAGCACATCATGAACAGACCTCCGCGAGCACGCTCCTGGCACCACCAGCCGTGCTCGTGGCTAAACGACACCATGTCCTGGTGCGCTGGAGCCACTGGTTGAACGTCCCGCTTCTTCTTGGTCTCATTCTGAGCGGAATCTCTATTTACTGGTCTTCGCCGATCTTTCAACACAGGCCGGATCCGGTTGCTGGAAATTTCGATGTGGCGGCGGATATCGGAATCTGGATCTGCGCTCATGTCCCCGGTCAACGTCATTACGCCAGCCCGGCCGACTGGCTCTATAACCACATGAGTCTGGGGCCAGGAATGTTAGCGCCGGCGCTGCGCCTGCATTGGTTGTGCGCGTACTTATTCATGCTGAATGGAACCATCTACGTCGTGGGGCTGCTCATGGGTGCAGGCTGGCGCTCACTGTTGCCTCGCCGAACGGATTTGGTTGACGCGCTCAAAATGTTCCGGTACTACCTCGGCTTTCCCTTCGCCAGGCTTACACACCGCGCATGGCTGCATCCACGTTTCAACACAAAGTACAACGCGCTCCAGCGTGCCGCTTATTTCGTTGTTCCTGTCGCCGGGATTCTTTCCATTGCCACCGGCTGGGCGATTCATAAACCGATGCAGCTTCATTGGCTGGCTGCGCTTTTCGGAGGCTTTGACAAAGCGCGTGTTTGGCATTTCTGGCTCATGGGAGCCTTCATGCTCTTTGTTGTGCCGCATGTGATTCTGGTTTTCGCCGACGGGTGGGATACGCTGCGCAGCATGATCGTAGGTTGGTCAACCAAAGTAAGCCGGCCGGAGGTCACCGCAAATGAAGAATGAGAAGAACGGTAAGCCGCTGGAGCCGGAGCAAATTGCCTCGACCGATTCTGAATCGAAGCAAGAAATGAAAGTAACTACGAAGAAGAGCCACAACTTCATCGAAGAGCAACCTCCTTCCGTAATTGAGATTGCTCCCCGCATGATGCGCTATCGAACCCGGCGCGACGTGTTGGCGTTTGGAATCGGCGCACTCGCGGTGGCGGCAGGCGGTGGATCTCTTTTGCCGCCTGATACACTCCGCCGCCTGGGTCTGCGTCGCGAAATGAACTCTCGCGGGAAGGAATGGTTGCTCAATAGAGCTATTCAAATCGATGATGACGTGGCTGAAGCACTCTACTCGCAGAATCGCATGGTGCCCGTGTATACCAGGTCGCGGGTCACTCCGATCAGGAACAATTACAACGGGGTTACTCCAGACCCAGACTACATTGCCGAATGGAAGTTAACTCTCGACGGGCTCGCTTCTGGCGTGACGGTCAGCCTGGATATTCGCAAGCTCGTGAGTCATTTCTCATTACACGATCAAATTACCCGATTTGTTTGTGTAGAGGGATGGAGCGCGATCGCGTGGTGGGCTGGCCTTAAATTCGATGACCTGCTTCGCGCCTACCCGCCGCAATCGCAGGCGAAATGGGCTCGCGTGGAGTCGTCGGTCAACCTCGACAACTCGGGAAATCCCGACCCTTACTTCGTCTCTATTGATCTGGCGACAGCACGCCATCCTCAGACGCTGCTCGCTACACACCACAACGGGCGGCCCCTCACGGTGGAACATGGAGCGCCATTGCGTCTGTCGGTGCCCGTAAAACTTGGCTTGAAGAACGTGAAGGCCATTACCCGCATTACCTATTCCGCGGAAGAGCCACGGGATTACTGGGCCCCGTATGGGTATTCCTCGTACGACGGAATCTAGGTGCGGAATGCCGGATGTCATTTCTACATTGATGTGAAAAAGGAGCAATACATGGCAAACACTCAAAAGACAGCAATCGTGACGGGCGCCTCCCAGGGAATCGGCGCTGCGATAGTCAAAACGTTCCTGGAGCGCGGCTATAACGTCGTGGGCACTTCACGCAATGCGACCAAGTCGCCGGAAGTGAAGGTTTCCGACCAACTGGTGTTGGTGGACGGAGACATTGGGCAGGCGGCGACCGCAAAGAAGGTGGTCGATACCGCTGTTCAGGGGTTTGGTTCGATTGATGCCGTAGTCAATAATGCCGGCATCTTCTCGGCGAAGCCCTTCACGGACTACAGCGCTGATGATTTCCGCGCCCTTGTCTCGACGAATCTCGAAGGCTACATCTTCATCACCCAACTCGCGGTCAGGCAGATGCTCGCGCAAAAGGCCGGCGGAAGCGTCGTGTGCATCACGTCATCGCTGGTTGACAATCCCATCGGTGGTCTTCCGGTGTCCCTGCCCATGATCACGAAGGGCGGTCTCGAAGCCATCACCCGGAGCCTGGCCTCGGAGTATTCGAAGGAACACATCCGCTTCAATGCGGTCGCGCCCGGAGTCGTTGACACTCCTCTTCATAAAAACAATCCAAAGGATTTCCTGAAGACGCTGTCGCCGATGGGCACGATCTCCACTGCGGAGGATATTGCAGACGCCGTGATCTATCTGACGGAATCTCACAATATTACAGGGGAGGTGCTGCACGTGGACGGCGGTGCGCACAACGGCAAATGGTAAGCCTGAGGGCCTCGCAATCGGCCAGCGCGGAGCGCCGGTTGCTGGACCTCGGAATCGTGCTCCCCGATCCGCCCCATCCGCTCGGCGCGTATGTCGAGGCGGTGCAGTCGGGCAGTCTGCTGTTCCTGAGCGGAATGCTGCCGGTCAAGAATGGCAAGCTTCACTCCGTCGGACGACTGGGTAAGGAACTCGACGAAGCTGCCGGCCGGGATGCATTGCGGACTGCGACGCTGAATGCTCTTTCTGCCGCGAAGGCGCACGTCGGGTCCCTCGACCGCGTGATCAGGATTGTGAGCGTGAAGGTCTACCTGGCGACCGAAGGGGACTTTTACAACCAGCCTATCGTTGCTGACGCAGCATCGGAACTGCTCCGCGATCTGTTTGGTGAGGACAGGATGTCTGTGCGGTCCGTAGTGGGAGTGAGTGCGTTGCCTCTCGGTGCGCCCGTCATGCTCGAGGTGATCTTCGAAGTCAGCAACCAGGCCGCGGGAAGCTCTACTCCCGCGTTGTTGCAGAACAGATGAGGACAACAACATGACAAATCGCGTGAGCTCAAAAGCGTGGGCGGACAATCGACTGACCGCGCGTTTGGGGCTGCAATACCCGATCTTTCAAGGCCCGTTGGGAGGCTTGTCCTCGCAGCGGCTTACGGCGGCCGTTTCGAATTATGGGGGGCTTGGCTCGTTCGGTGCTCATGGCCTGAAGCCGCAGGCGATTCGCGAAGTCATTCGCGAGATCAAGGGCCTTACGTCAAAACCATTTGCGATGAATTTGTGGGTCTCGATGGAAGACGAGGGAGCCCTGACTGCGACGGAGGAGGCCTTTGATCGCTGCCTGGCGCCTTTGGCAGAGCATATCGCAAGCCTCGGAGGAGGCAGACCCTCGTACCACGCGTACGAGCCGATTCGTTTCGAGGATCAGGTGCAGGTTCTTCTGGACGAAGGGATTTCCGTATTCACCTTTATCTATGGCATCCCTTCCAAACAGATTTTGGACGAGTTCCGCCGCCGGGGAATCGCACTGTTTGGAACGGCAACCACTGTGGACGAAGCGATCGCCCTGGAGCGAGCGGGTGTAGACGCGATTGTGGCATCCGGTTTTGAGGCGGGAGGGCATCGCGGGTCCTTTCTGCTGCGGCCAGAAGAGTCCCTGATCGGAATGATGGCGCTCGTCCCGCAGGTCGTCGATGCTGTGAGGCTTCCCGTGGTCGCCGCTGGCGGAATTGGGGACGCGCGCGGAGTTGTAGCAGCCTTCGCTCTCGGAGTTGAAGGCGCGCAGATGGGAACCGCATTCCTCGCGTGCGAGGAGTCGGGAGCGAGCCCGCTTCATCGTACGGCGATCCTCAGCGGTCAGGCTAAGCAGACAGCTCTGACTCGCGGGTTCACCGGAAGACAGGCTCGCGGCATCAGGAATCGACTGCTCGACGAGTTCAACCACGGACATTCGGAGATCCTGCCTTATCCACTGCAACGGGGGCTCGTCCGGCACTTGTCCATCGCCGCCGAGAGAGCGGGCAGGCCCGATTTGCTTCCTCTTTGGGCGGGACAAAGTGCCGGCCTGTCGCGATGTACAGATGTGCGTTTACTACTCGACACGCTGGTGAACGAGATTTCTGAGATTGGCGGCGACGTCCAACGCTGGAGCGCTCATCGCCAACAGGCTTCGATACGGGAACGATGAAGTGGAGGGACGGTATGGAAGTCAGCGTTGGGAATGACGTGACAACGTTTTGAAAGTGGTTTGAAAGAGGAAAGACAACAAATGAATAAGTCAATGAGGCCTGTCTCACGCCGGGAAGTCTTGATCGGCGGTGCCGCCGCATTAGTCGTCGCGGGGTGTCCCCTTCCGGCGACTGCGGGTCAACCCAAGCCTGCGAGCCCTCTCGCGTCGCAGAAACAGATTCGAGGAGAGTTTCAAATGAACAGGATTACAACGAAGGACGGAACTTCACTTTTCTATAAGGATTGGGGCACCGGCCCCACGATCGTCTTTTCCCACGGCTGGCCGCTGAGCGCTGACGCGTGGGACGCGCAGATGCTTTTCCTCGGCCAGCATGGCTACCGCGTGGTTGCCCATGACAGGCGTGGGCACGGCCGTTCTGAGCAAACGTGGACCGGCAATGAGTACGACACCTTCGCAGACGATCTCGCGGAACTAATGGAGAAGCTCAACCTGAAGGATGTTACTTTGGTCGGCCACTCTATGGGCGGTGGTGAAATCACTCGATACATTGGGCGTCACGGCAATAGCCGCGTGAAGAAGGCTGTCATCATCGGAGGAATCCCGCCGGTTATGTTGAAGAGCGACAAGAATCCCGGCGGCTTACCCATGTCGGTGTTCGATGGAATCCGCGCCGGGCTCGTTGCTGATCGTTCGCAGTTCTACAAGGACGTATCCATGCCCTTTTACGGCTACAACAAACCAGATGCAAAGCCCTCGCAGGGTGTTCGCGATTCATTCTGGCTCCAGGGAATGCAGTCCTCGATCGTCGCCTCATACGAATGCATCAAGGCGTTTTCGGAGACGGACTTCACGGAAGATCTGAAGAAGATTGAAGTGCCGACACTGATTATTCATGGGGACGCAGATCAGATCGTTCCCATCGATGACTCGGCGAATCTCTCTTCCAGGATTGTGAAGAATGCGACGTTGAAGGTGATCCCCAGCGCTCCCCATGGCCTGTGCACCACACACGCGGATCAGATCAACGCCTTGTTGCTCGACTTTCTCAAGACATAATCACGCGCGCTTCACGGCACTGGCCCGCGATCTATATGCGGACCCCTGTGCAGGCAATAGTCTCGTGAAACTAAATGGCAAGGAAAAGGAGTTTCCATGAAAGTCGATATGAAGTTCGAAGTCGCCATTGTTCCCGTCGCGGACGTGGATCGCGCAAAGGCGTTTTACACAAAGCTCGGTTGGCGTGTCGACGACGATATCGTGAACGGCGACGATTTTCGCGCCGTTCAGCTTACGCCGCCGAACTCAGCGGCCTCGATCACCTTTGGCAAAGGAGTTACCGACGCCACGCCCGGCTCGTTCCGTGGCGGGCTGATCGTCTCCGATATCGTGGCGGCTCACAAGCAAATTGTGGTCAGCGGCATCGAGGCGACCGAGGTCTTCCACGGCTCACCGTTCTCTCCGGAGGCGCGCATCAGCGGTCCGGACCCCGAGCGCAAGAGCTATAGCTCCTACGTTGCCTTCCAGGACCCCGATGGCAACGCGTGGATCGTTCAGGAAATCACGCAGCGAGGGCCAGGCCGCGAGCTGCCTAAGTAAACGGCTATGGGAAACAACGGAACGATAGAACGACGAGCGAGCGTGAATCGATGACAAGATCTACCTTGTAAGCCGTGGTGACCGTCATGATCGCGCTCGTCGCAACTCACAACATGGATGCACAAAGAAGGGCGGGGTCAGTGGAACAGCAGGTAACTTATCGCACAGTGATGGTCGAAGGAGTTTCCATCTTCTACAGAGAAGCGGGGCCGAAGGGAGCACCCACGATCCTTTTGCTGCACGGTCTGCCCTCGTCATCGCGGATGTTTCAGCCGCTGCTGACACGGCTTGCAGACAACTATCATCTGGTCGCGCCCGACTATCCTGGATTCGGTCACAGCGACTGGCCTGACCCCGAGAAGTTCGCTTACACCTTCGACCACATCGCCCAGGTGATGAAGGGCTTCACGCAGGCGCTCGGCTTATCGCACTACACCCTTTATATGCAGGATTACGGCGGGCCGGTCGGCTTTCGCATGGCCCTGGCCCATCCGGAGCAGGTGCAGGCTCTCATCGTGCAGGATGCGGTAGCCCATAACGAAGGCCTGGGGGCGAATTGGGCCACACGGCGGTCGTTTTGGGCGGACCGGCCTGTTCATGAAGAAGAGTTGCGCAAGAATCTTCTGTCACTCGCAACCACGAAGACACGCCACATCGGAGACGATCCGAACGTTGAACTCTATGATCCGGATCTTTGGACTGACGAGTACGCATTTCTAAATGCTCCAGGGCAGGCGCAGATTCAAAGCGATCTCTTCTATGACTACCGCACCAACGTCGACGCCTATACAACATGGCAGGCGTGGATGAGAAGAACGCAGCCAAAGCTCCTCGTCATCTGGGGCAAGCATGATCTCTCGTTTGATCCCGGCGAGCCGGAACGCTACCGCGCCGACGTACCGAATGCCAGAGTCGCCGTGCTCAATGCCGGACACTTCGCACTGGACACAAAGGCAGACGAGATTGCGGAGTTGGTCCGTGCGTTTATGAGGACGGTGCGACCAGGCCACTAAGCTACCCCAGGCTGACTGGAAGCCCGTTTTCGAGGACTGGTCGTGCCGTCACCTCTAATACGCCCTCAATGAGCGCGTTGGCATGTCGGCGGCTACCTGCACCGACACCATCAGCGGCGCGCGCCTGCCATGACTGGACCAGATGATGCGCGAGGCACGCCGCGGCCGCTTCGACGTAGTCCTGGTCTGGGCTTTCGACAGGCTGGCCTCAGCCGGCTCAACGTTGAGTTCGTCAGCTTCCGCGTGCAGATCGATAGTGGCGGGTAACAACTTAAATCGATCTCCACTCTGGCTGTCGGAGGTCTACCGAATCAAAGTGTCGCTCAGCCGGCCATCACCCGCATCCGGCGGTGTTTCGATTAAAGAAAGCCCGTGGCTCACAGGGAGCCGAGGAATGTGACAAGATCCGACTCTTGCTGAGATGTCAGTGTCAACTCGAACCGTGTTTCGTAGAATTTGACGACGTCCAGCAAGGTTCGCGCGGAGCCATTGTGGAAGTATGGAGCGCGTGCCGACAGCCCGCGCAGGATCGGTCCCTTGATTTTGCCGACATGATCGAAGCTTCCATCGATCAAAGCCTGGCCGAGGTCCGTCGTGGTTTTGCAGGTGGTGGTCGGCAAGCCTGTTTCCGGGTCCGTCCTGCATACGGTAATGCTCGGCAGGTACGAAGTGTCCAGCCCGCCGAGATTGATCGACGCATTGGAAGGATTCGGATCGCCGGTGCCAATATTCAGCGGGGTCGGGAATGAATGATTCCCCACATTTGGCGTGTCGTGACAGGTTCCACAAGTCCCCGTGAGCGAGGGAATGCCACCGGCCACCAGGCCGCCCGCCGTAACGTCATCGTTGATTCCGGCCACCCCTGTAATGTTGATCGGCAGCGAATTGAAAAGCGCCTCTCCGCGCGCCACGGCAGCTCTCGGATCATGAGCCGGCAAGTTGGCCCACGCCTCGAAAGGATTGAAGATCGCCGACGTGAACTCTCCGTCTCCGGGCGCGACGAGACCGCCTGGCTGCTCGAACTGCGGCAGAAGAAAATGGACGCTCGAATTGATGCTGATGAAAAAGGGCTGATTCAGGAGCGCCAGCGGACCGCCATTCGCTCCCTGCGCGTTCAAGGGGCCGGTGCGGTAACCGAACGATTGTGCCGTCGTCAGGCCCATCTCGAAATTCACGATCTCCTGCTGCTCCTCGGCTGTAGGCCGCGTCCCGTCGCCTTGTGCGTGAATCGTCGTCGCGTCCACGGATTGATGCTCCAGGTCGCTGACGAGCGAGTTCGGGTAGTTGCTGTAGACAATCTTGGTCGTGCCCGTCGCCGCAGAGGATTCGCGTCCGTCGAACATCACGGCGCTCAGGAATCGAACATTGGTCGCGGGCAGCGGACGGCGGTACATCGAGATCGTGTCCGTCTCATTGCAGCCATAGGGATTGCTTACGTTGGTCACCTGGTAGTCTGCATTCGCCGGAACCGCTAGGGGAATCCGGATCAACCCGCGCGTGCGCAACAGGCTATAAGCAGACTCTCTCCCCTTAAAAGTTGAAACATCGATGTTGTGGTCACAATTCGATCCGTCCACCGTTCGAAAAATGGGATCCGTGCCCTGGGTCAGATAGAACCGCAGATCGACATCTGCCGCCGAAATCGACATGCCATCGTTCGGCTCGTGACATGTTCCGCAGGTTCGGCCGTTGGTTCCCATGCTCTGGAAGAACGGACCTGTCAAATCGATCCCGCCGCTGGTGGCGCTGTACGTTTGCGATGCGCCATTCGGGTTCGGGAAAAGTACCCCGTTGGGAATGAAATTCCTGAAGTAGGAGAGCTGGCCGTTCGCTGCGGCGATCCCAGCCAGCATCGCGCATGCAACCGCCACCGCACAGAGCATCAGGGGCCTCGACGAGAAAAAACGAAACTTGCGATTCATTCAAATCCTCCGGCCTGCTTACCGCCTCCGACCTCATCTCCATGGCCGGCGAGATCGAGTCGCTCGAAGCCATGACCGCCGCGAAGGGTGAAGGTTAATTCAATCTGGTCTGAACGACGAGCCAGGACCTGGTTCCAGAGTTGCTCCGAACGCCCGGAACGCCGGCTGAGTTCCCGGAATATCCCGATGGATTCGCTCTCCAATGCCACCCGTTCAGGAAGAGTGATCGTGCTTTTTGTACCCAAGCGGCCCCCCCTTGTTTGTCCGATGGTTCGGTTCTCCCGCTGGAGAGTTCCGCCAGGTCCCTGGCCAGCGCCCTCGCTCATGAAAACGCCCATCTCGAAGTTCTGAACCCGCAACAAGAACGGGGAAACTGCCGTAAAGCAAACCGTAGAGCGGTGCTTCTCAAAGAGAGCCCGGATTTGCATCCACCGGGACCCGTTGCCGCGAATTGGAATCGTGGTAAGATTTGGTCCAATTTCCTGCGGCAGGCCGCTCCGCCATTCGCGAGCCAAAAGCTAGTTCGCATTCCTCTCAAATGTCCTAAAAATCGACGCTCAAAAGTTCTCAAAACTTCTAAAAATCCGGTTATGTCCAGACTGACCAATCACTTGTACCTGTTCGGCGAGTTCAGTCTCGACGCACAAAATCGGACTTTGAAGAGAGCCGGGGTCGTGACCCCACTGACCCCGAAGACCTTCGACGCCCTGCTTTTGTTGGTTCAGAGCGCCGGGAGGATAGTGACAAAAGACGAGCTGATCAAAGCGGTCTGGGCGGACAGTTTTGTGGAAGAGTCGAACCTGACGCAGACGATCTTCATGGTGCGGAAAGCGTTGGACGAGACGAGCGATCAACGCTACATTCTCACCGTTCAGGGCCAGGGCTACCGGTTTCTTCCTCTGGTAACAGAATCGACGAGTCAGCCGCAGGAGCGGGAAGCGCCCGTGCCCTCTTCCGGGACAGAAGCGCCGTCGCCCTTGCGTCCGGGCAATGCGAGGAGGTGGGGGCCGGCGGTCATCGCTTCCGGCGCGGTCGCGCTGGTACTGATTCTGTTGTCCGCCTTTTGGCTGTGGCGTTCACGGCGCGGCACAGCAGAGCCCGAGGTCAAAATCACGCTGGCCGTGCTGCCCTTTGAGAACTTCACCGGCGACCCGGGACAGGATTATTTCAGCGACGGGCTGACGGAAGAAATGATCAGCCAGCTCGGCGACCTCGATCCTGATCATCTTCGGGTCATCGCACGGACTTCGGTGATGCACTACAAGCACACGCAGGAATCGGTTCCCCAGATCGGGAGGGAACTGGGTGTGCAGTATGTGATCGAGGGCAGCGTTCGCCGGGATGCGGAGCGGGTTCGGATTACAGCGCAGCTGATCCAGGTGAAAGACCAGAGCCACGTGTGGGCACGGGAATACGATCGCGACCTGGGGCACCTGCTGGAATTGCAGGGGGAGATCGCGCGCGAGGTCGCCAACGAAATCGACTTGAGTCTGAGTGGGCGGCGACGGATCGAGGCTGCGCAGCAAGCCGCTGCACGCCGGCCGGGCACGAACTCGTATGAGGCGTACGACCTGTATCTGAAGGGCCGGTATTTGTGGAATAAGAGAACGGCAGAGGGATTCCGCCAGGCAGCCGATTACTTTCAGCAGGCGATCAATAAAGATGCGAACTTCGCGCAGGCCTATGCCGGGTTGGCGGACACGTTCAGCATGATGAGCGCCTGGTATGTGGGTCCGCAACAGGAACTGATGCCGAAGGCGCGGGCCGCTGCATTGCGGGCGCTCGAACTCGACGACGGCCTTGCCGAGGCTCACGCCTCGCTCGCCCTGATCGAAGAGAATTACGATTACGACTGGCCGGGAGCGGAGCTGGAATTCCGGCGGGCGATTCAGCTCAATCCGCAATACGCAACCGCGCACCAGTGGTATGCGGAGTTCCTCTCGTGGCAAGGGCGATTCGATGAGGCGTTCGCGGAGAGCTCGCAGGCGCGGCAACTCGACCCTTTATCGTTGATTATCGCCACTGACCACGCGTCGATTCTGTATTATTCGCGCCAATATGAGAGTGCACTCGAGCAATGCCGCTCGGTGCTCGAACTGGACCCGACCTACGATCATGCATACACCCTGATGCTTCCTTCGTATGTTCAGCTGGGCAGGTTTGACGACGCGATCGGCGAGATCAATCGCTCGGCGGCCGCCCATGGAGAAGGGCCATGGATTTGGGCTTGGGAAGCCGCTGTTTACGGACGATCGGGCCGCGCTGCAGAGGCCAGCCGCGCCTTAGCGAAACTCGAGCAGGATGCAGGTTCGCGGCCATATCGATACGCAACGCTTCTGCTGGCTTATTCGGGCACAGGCGGGAAGGAGCGGGTTCTCAAACTGCTCGAGAGCGCGTATGCGGACCACTCGAATGCAATCGTACAAATCAAAGTGGATCCGATCTATGATCCGATTCGAAACGATCCGCGTTTTGAAGATTTGCTGAGGCGCGTTCGATTGGATGGGCACGAGCCTTCTATTCGACACAACCAGCGTCGTGGCCCAACGGACCCTGAATGAGTGAAAGGCCTCGCTAACTCGCGTCGGTTGAGTGTTGACAGGCGGGCGCCTTGCGGTGCCTTCTTCTTAAGGAAGGATCCACTCCGCCAAAAGCGTTCGAGAAGATCGATCTAAGTTGTTGCCAGGCCAGTATCGATCTGCGTACGGAAGCTGGCGCCCTTTCTCGAAATCTTGCATTAGCCGATCAGTATTGCAGCGAGATGGCCGACGATCCTGTTCCATTCTTGCCCCAGAGCGCGGTTTCCCCCTCGGGCGAACTCTTGCCCCAGAGCGCGGTCTTGCCCCACAGCGCCGTCGAGCCGTTTGGATCGTCGTTGCTCCAGATGGGCGTCGTACCCCACAGCGCTGTCGAGTTTGCGCCCGAGAGGAACGCCTTGCTCCCGTAGACGCTCGACGCCGACCACATCCCCGACTGCGTCCAGAGGGCGCCTGGATCTGTCACCGCCGTCACCGCACCCGTCGTTGCGTTGTACGTCGCGATGGGCGACATTGCCGTTCCCGGCGGCACTGAGCCGTTCCGCACCAGCGCCGCACTCACCGTTTTCGCGATATCCAGATAGCCCGCGCCCACAGTGAACACGTCGTAGTTCGCCACATAGGTGATCCCGTCGTCGCTCACACTGCTCGTCGCCGGAAAATAAGTACGATCGCTGTTCACCATCAGCAGAGCCTTCGTTTGGTCGGGCGTCAGTGCGGGCACCGCCTGCAGCAAGTCCGCCACCGCACCGCTGGCTACGCCGGCCGCCATGCTGGTGCCGCTCATCGGGAAGTAGCTCTGCGACGGGCTCTCTTCGCCGTGATTCTGGTAGAAGGAGTACCACGTGTAGAAACCTGGGTTCGCCACCGCCAGCGAATCGTTGCTGAATCGGAGGCCGGTCACCACATTGCCCGGCGCCACCAAATCCGGCTTCACCACGTGGTCGATGAACGCCGGTCCCTTCGAACTGTAGCTGGCAATGATGTCGTCGTTGATCTGCGGTGTGAACTG